>Ga0209027_1000019_pt1 | contig 42248 bp, 38 predicted proteins | sample GraSoi013_1_20cm_3_FD_185821 | JGI IMG/M metagenome (GOLD analysis project Ga0209027, IMG submission 185821) | Grasslands soil microbial communities from the Angelo Coastal Reserve, California, USA - Sample 09_27_2013_1_20cm (SPAdes) (version 2) | ecosystem: Environmental > Terrestrial > Soil >...
GCGTCAACGGCGTTCAGTTTCAGGTGATCGGCGTCTATCACTACACGGCCAGTCCGATGGGCACGCCGACATCAGCGGGCGGCGGCGATCAGGCCAAAGCGATCGTTCCGTTCGAGAGCGCCCGCCGCAGTTTGAACCCCTGGATGCGGGGCGTTGATTTAATTGTGAAGCCGGAGCCGGGTGTGACGACCGCGGAGGCGACAGATGATGTGACGGCAGTGATGCGGTCTCGTCGCGGTCTGCGCGGCTCGCAGAAGAACAACTTCGAGATCATCACGCAGGACCGGCTGATGGGCATCTACAACCAGCTGTTCGGCACATTCTTCGTCGTTGGCCTGGCGTTGTCTTCGGTGGGGCTGCTCGTCGGCGGCGTCGGTGTGGTCGCGATCATGATGATCAGCGTCACGGAGCGCACTCGTGAGATAGGCGTACGGAAGGCGCTCGGCGCGACGAAGAGCGCGATCCTCTGGCAGTTTCTGGTCGAGGCAGCGACTCTCACCAGCATCGGCGCGTCGATCGGCCTCGTGCTCGGCATTCTCGTCGCACTGGGGATCAAAACTGCGTTCCCGGCTGTGCCGGCATCAACGCCGGTGTCAGCAGTTGTCGCCGCGCTCGCAATGAGCGCGTTTACCGGAATCCTGTTTGGCCTGCTGCCAGCAGCCCGTGCCGCGCGGCTGGATCCCGTCGAAGCGCTCCGGTACGAGTAAAGTGTAGCGCGCCGCGAAACACTGCCCGAAATTAGGGCGTGCGTTTCGCCGACGTAATCACCACCGCGCTCCAGCAGATCCGCGTCAACAAACTGCGGTCGTTCTTCACGCTGCTCGGCATAATCGTGTCGGTGGCGTTCCTGGTCGCGGTCGTCGCCATCATTTCGGGAATGAACGCGTACGTGAAGGAGAACCTGGCGAGTGCGCTGATCGGCGCCAACACATTCCAGGTTCGCCGAACTCCGATTCGAATTGGGTTGTTCGACGACGAGCAGTGGCGTCAACTGCAGCGACGGCCTCGGTTGACGGAATCGGATGCCGCAGCGGTTGAAGCGGCGGTGCCCGAGGCAGTCGCGGTGAGTATGCAGACCGGTTGGCCGGTTCCTATCGCCGACCTCGTCTGGAGGAACAAAACCCAGGCTGACGTCGCCATCTTCGGCATCACTGCGCCTTACCAGACTGTGCAGGACTACGTATTTGCCAGCGGCCGGCCGATCTCTGACCTCGACGTTCGTGAGCACCACTCGGTGGCCGTCATCGGGGCTGACATCAGCGAGAAGCTTTTCGAGAATGTCGAGCCGGTGGGTCAGGACATTCGCATCCTCGGTCAGCGATTCACCGTCATCGGCACAATCGCAAAAAAAGGTCGCGTGCTCGGTCAGTCCTTCGACGGTTTCGTACTGCTGCCGTTGCCGAATTTCGAAATGGTTTTCGGTCGCCGGAAGACGAACAACGTGTCGGTCAAGATGCCCAGTGCGGATCTGGTCCCGAGCGGGATGCTGCGCGCCGACGAGGCGATGCGGGTTGCGCATCACCTGCGCCCCGCTGACGAGCCCGACTACTCGGTGGAAACGGCCGACGCGCTCGTCGAGTTCTGGAAGAACCTCACGCGAGTTTTATTCTCGGTGATTCCCGCCATCGTCGCGATCGGTGTCGTCGTAGGTGGAATCGTGATCATGAACATCATGCTGATGTCGGTGACGGAGCGCACGCACGAGATTGGCGTGCGCAAGGCGATGGGCGCCAAGCGCGGAGACATTCAACGGCAGTTCCTGGTGGAGGCGATCGTGCTCGCCAGCATCGGCGGGCTGCTCGGTGTTGTCGCCGGGTGGGGTTTGGCGGGGCTCGTCAGCCTTGCATCACCGCTGCCGGCTCGCGTAAGCGCGTGGTCGGTGATGCTGGCGCTCAGTCTTGGCGCCGGAGTCGGAGTCCTGTTCGGAGTGTATCCGGCGTCGCGCGCCGCACAGCTCGACCCCATAGACGCGCTGCGTGCAGAGTGATCGTTACCGAGAGGATCAGCAGTAACATCCAGCTCGCGCTCGACACTTTACGAGCGAACAAGCTGCGTTCGTCGCTAACCATTCTCGGCGTCGTCATTGGCGTATCGACCGTGATGACCATGGCCGCCATCGTTCAGGGCATCAAGGATCAGATCGTGCGCACGATCGAGATCGCCGGCCCAACGACCTTCTATGTCGTGAAGGTTTTTTCGCAGACACCGGTGAACCCGGATCGATTACCGAAATGGATTCGCGTGCGTCCCGACCTGGTTGAGGCCGAGGCAGAGCGCATCAAGCAGCTGCCCGAAGTGTCATACGCGGCAATATGGGCGCAGAACAACGGGCGATTGTCCTATGAAGCACAGCGGACGCAGAATGTCCTGATCATGGGCGCGGACGACCGGTATCAGGAGATTCAAGGCGGCGAATTGCTGGACGGCCGCTGGTTCACGCAGGCTGAGCTCTCCTCGGGCGCGAGTGTCGCAGTATTGGACGAGAAAGCGGCGCGGAAACTTTTCGGGCGCGAGTCAGTGCTCGACAAGCAGATCCGCATCAGCGGGCGTCCCGCGCGCGTCATCGGACTGTACGCACAGCCTGACAACATCTTCTCGCCACCAGGACAGGACATCGGCGCGGTGATCCCGTACGCGATGATGGATCATCAATTCACCATCGACAAAACGAACGCGCTATACATCCCCGTTAAGCCGAGGAAAGACGTCACGACGGCGCAGGCGCAGGAGGCGGTAACGATTGCCCTGCGCGAGATGCGCAAGCTGCGCCCGGCCGACAAGAACAATTTCGATCTCATCACGCAGGATCAGATTCTCGACACCTTCAACAAGATCACGGGCGTTTTCTTCCTGGTGATGATCGTCTTGTCGAGTGTAGGTCTTCTGGTCGGCGGCATCGGAGTGATGGCAATCATGATGGTATCCGTCACCAGCCGCACCAGGGAAATCGGAATTCGAAAGGCACTGGGCGCGACGCGAAAGGAGATTCTCTTTCAATTTCTCGTCGAGGCTGCCACTCTCACGGGTTTTGGCGGACTGCTTGGAATTCTCATCGGTTTGACGTTCGGTCGACTTGCCACGCTGGCGATGAACATCGATGCCGGGGTCCCCATCGGCCTCACCGCGGTCGCCGTGCTCGTTTCGGTGAGCATCGGACTGATCTTCGGAATGCTACCCGCTCAGCGAGCGGCCAGGCTCGATCCAATCGCCGCACTTCGGTACGAGTAAATTCCCGCCATGACACGAGTAGATATTCTCGCGATTGGCGCACACCCTGATGATGTCGAGCTGATTGCCGGCGGCACGCTGATCCGCGCGCAAATGCTCGGACGATCGACCGGCATCGTCGATCTTGCACGCGGAGAAATGGCGAGTCGTGGTACGCCGGATGTTCGCGCCAGGGAGGCAACAAATGCTGCGAGGTTGATGGGCGTCAGTGTCCGCGACAACCTCGGACTTCCCGATGGTGGAATTCAGAACACACCCGAAACACGCGCCCGGCTGGCGGTGGTGATTCGGCGACTGCAACCGAAGGTCGTGATCACGCACTCGCTGTACGGCCGACATCCCGATCACCCGATGGTAGCGCAGCTGGTCCGCGATGCCTGCTTCGTCGCCGGTCTGAAGATGATCGAGCCGTCGACGCCTGCTTATCGCCCGCTCAAAGTCATCCACGCTCTCTCGTTTCGTGAGGACAGTCAGAAGCCGACGTTCGTCGTCGACATCAGCGAGTCATTCGAGAAAAAACTTCAGGCTATCGCTGCCTACGAGTCTCAATTTGGCGAAGCGGTACAGGCGGGCGAGGTCTATCCCAACGGAGAGCCGCTGCTCGACCTCATTCGGCATCACGCTGCGCATTATGGCTCGCTCATCAGGTGTCGATATGGGGAGCCATTCTACACGACGGAGACAATGCGCATCGAAGACGTCTCCGCCCTCGAGGTCTCGACGTTTTGACCGGCAAGCCGCGCAAATCCGCCAACGCTCGCACGGTTGCCAAATCGGGCGGTGACGTCACGTATCCGTCGTACCTCGCCCTCGACGAGCTCCTCGCTCTGCAGCGACCGCTGTCGCAACCCGAGCACCCTGACGAGCTGTTGTTCATCATCGTGCATCAGGCGAGCGAGCTTTGGTTCAAGTTGATAATCCACGAGCTCGAGCGGTTGATCGAGCTGCTACAAGCTCACGACACGCTTGCCGCGCTGAACGCCGTCAAGCGCGTGAACGCGCTCGTCCACATAGTCACCGGTCAGCTTTCAGCTCTCGAGACCCTGCCGCCTCAGCGATTCGCGCAGTTCCGCGGCTACCTCGGAAGTTCCAGCGGCTCGCAGAGTGTGCAATTCCGCGCGATCGAAGCGATGTCGGGAATGCGCGACGCGCACTTCATGCAGGTGCTCCGTCAACATGGCGAACCAGCACCACTGGTTCGGGCCGCGCTGGAAAAGCCGACGTTACAGCAGCTGTTCGACGAGGTCCTCGCCGCTCATCACGTCACACTCGAGCAAATATACTCCGAGCAACATCAGCGTCCCCTGCAGATGCTTGCCGAAAGTTTATTGGAGTACGAGCAGGGTTTTGCGATGTGGCGTTTTCTGCACGTTCAGCTAGTCGAGCGAATCATCGGGCCGGGAACGTCGGGTACCGGGGGAACCCTGGGGTCCAGGTACCTGCAGAAGACGGTATCGCAGCGCTTCTTCCCAAAACTGTGGGAAGTTCGAGGGAAATTCTTCAAGGGCTGAGCTAAATTTCAGTTATGCCCACAACACCCGTCTATCTCGACCACGCAGCCACGACGCCCGTGCGCGAGGAAGTTTTCGAGGCGATGAAGCCGTTTTACGGGCCTCGTTTCGGGAATCCCTCCAGCACGCATCGGTGGGGGCGCGAAGCGCGCGCGGCGCTGGACGAGGCGCGGGAACGGGTTGGCCGATGTCTAGGCGCGCGGCCAGACGAGATCTGTTTCACCTCCGGCGGTACCGAGGCTGACAACTTCGCGATCCTTGGCGCCTGGCGCGCCCTGAAATCGAGAGGTCGTCCGGCAATCGTCTCCACTCCAATCGAGCACAAGGCCGTGCTCGGCGCCGTCCATCATGCGGGCGATGAAGGCGCCGAGGAGCGCCTTCTAGCGATGACCGCTGATGGCGTGGTCGATCGCGACTCCTTCGACAAACTGGTCGACGAGAAAGTCGCTGTTTGCACGATGATGTGGGTCAACAATGAGATCGGAACCGTGCAGCCGGTGCCCGAGCTCGCCGCCAAGGCGAAGGAGCGCGGCGCGATCTTCCATACCGACGCCGTGCAAGCGTTCGGTAAGGTGGAGATCGATGCTCGGAAGCAGTCGTTCGATCTGCTCACCATCTCGGGACACAAGTTCGGCGCTGCGAAGGGAATCGGCGCGTTGTTCATTCGCCGCGGCACCGAGCTCGAGCCACTCTTGCACGGCGGTACTCAGGACCGCGGTCGTCGGCCCGGCACCGAGAATGTCGCCGCTGCCGTCGGCCTCGCGCGCGCCGCCGAGCTCACTCTGGCCGAGTGCGAGGCGAACTGTGCACGACTCGAGAAGCTGCGCGAGAAGCTCGAGGCCGGCATCCTCGCCAAGGTTCCAGACGCGGTGATACACGGTCGCCGAGCAGAGCGCGCGCCGCACATTACCAACGTCTCGGTTCCTGGAACCGACAGCGAAGCGCTGCTGATGGCGCTCGATCTGCGCGGCATCGCGTGCTCGGGCGGATCTGCGTGTCAGAGCGGAAGCGTTGATCCATCTCACGTGCTGAGCGCGATAGGCGTCCAGCCGGACCTGGCAAATGCCGCCGTTCGCATGAGTCTCGGCATGCTAACAAACGAAGGGTGCATCGATCGGGTGATCGAGGTGTTCCCCGCTCTGGTCGCGAAGGCCAGACAGCTGACGACGGCGCATTAGCATGGCGAAAGAGAGAGTACTTGTCGCCATGTCGGGTGGCGTCGATTCATCGGTTGCGGCCGCGATGCTCGTCGAGCAGGGGTACGATGTGATCGGCGCGACCATGAAGTTGTTCTGCCACGGTACGGACGTTCCCGATCGCCCCTGTTGCTCGCTCGACTCGGTCAACGACGCGAGACGCGTATGCGAGCAGCTCGGGATTCCGCACTACGTGCTCAATCTCGAGAGCAGGTTCGGGCACGATGTGGTCGACAATTTCGTCGAGGAATATGCGCGCGGTCGCACTCCAATCCCGTGCGTGCGCTGCAACACCTTCACCAAATTCCGCGACTTCCTGAAGAAGGCGGACGCTATCGATGCGCGGTGGATTGCAACCGGCCATTATGCGCGCGTCGCGAATGGTGAGCTGCATCGCGGCCTGGATGCCAACAAGGATCAGACCTATTTCCTGTGGGGCATCAATCGCAATGTGCTGCAGCGGATGCTGCTGCCCGTCGGCCATCTCGACAAAACCGCCACCCGTGCGCGCGCGCACGCGATGGGACTCCAAGTCATTGCCGAGAAGCCGGAGAGCCAGGAAATCTGCTTCGTTCCCGATGGTGATTACGTGCGCATTCTGGAATCGCGATTGCCGGCCGACGCCCCCGCGTTGCTGCCTGGCCCGATCATGACATCCAACGGCGTCGTCATCGGCCAGCATGCCGGTTTCGCACGCTACACGGTGGGCCAGCGTCGCGGCGTACCGGGTGGCTTCCCGCATCCGATGTACGTAATAGAGGTTCGACCCGAATCGCGCGCGGTAGTCGTCGGGACGCGCGAGGAGTTGCTGGGCAGTGGGCTCATCGCCCGGGAGATCAACTGGCTGGCTGATCGCCCCGAGGTGGGAGAGCACGTCAGCGTGCGGGTGCGTCACCGCGCCCCGCTCGCGAGCGCCGAAATCGTGCGCATCGATGGCGACGAGCTGGAGATCGCGCTCGACGAGCCGGTGTCGGCTATCACTCCGGGACAGTCGGTGGTACTCTATGACGGCGAGCGCGTGCTTGGTGGCGGCTTCATAGAGTCGTCTCGTCAACAGCGCAACTCACTGCCAGTTTTAGCTGCGTAGAGCTCGGCACGCACCGAGCGAACCTTTTCTACAGAGAGGCCCGGCGTCATGCGAGTGATTGGATCGTTGCAGGACGGAGTGCGTGTAGTTGTACTTACCGCCGCGCTCGTGGGTGCGGCATGCCGCCCAACTTCGGTTCAAGCGCCGCAGCCGGTCGTGCGTCAGCCGCAACTGGTGCCGGCACCGGTATCGATCTCGTATACGACGGGCGCCCCCTTCACGCTGCAGCGCACCTCGAACATCGTCGTCGATGCAGGCAACGGCGAAGCTACCGCGATTGCCGAAATGTTGGGCGCGCTGATTCGGCCGCCCACCGGTTATGCTGCCAATGTCGTCAGCGGTCCGGCTGCGCCCGGCTCGATTGTTTTGCGGCTCAACGCCGGCAATCCAACTCTCGGTGATGAAGGTTATCAGCTCACGGTAACGGCGGATTCCGTTCGTGTGTCGGCAAACAAGCCTGCCGGCCTTTTTCACGGGATTCAGACGATCCGGCAATTGCTGCCGGTCGAGATCGAATCAGAGATGGGCGTCGATCGAAATCAATGGACGATTCCGGCGCTCGCGGTCACTGATTATCCGCGGTTCGCATGGCGAGGCGCCATGCTCGACGTGGCCCGTCACTTTTTCACGCCGCGCGAGGTCCAGGAATACATCGACCTCCTCGCGATGTACAAGATGAACGTGCTGCACCTGCATCTCGCGGATGATCAGGGTTGGCGCATTCAGCTCAACTCGCGGCCAAGGCTTACTGAGGTTGGTTCGCTGACCCAGGTTGGCGGCGGTCCCGGTGGGTTTTTCACGCAACAGGATTATCAGAACATCATCCGATACGCGGCCGCACGGTACATCATAATCGTGCCGGAAATCGACATGCCGGCCCACAGCAACGCTGGGCTCACTGGATATCCTGAGTTCGCGTGTAGCCAGCGGCAGACGGGTCTCTACACCGGCACCGATGTTGGCTGGAGCAGCCTCTGCGTCGACAAGGAAAGCACATACGCGTACGTCGACGACATCGTACGAGAGATCAGCGCCATGACTCCCGGACCGTACTTCCATATCGGGGGCGACGAAGTCCAGGCGTTGACCAATGAGCAGTACGTGAGGTTCATCGAGCGCGTTCAGACGATCGTCAACAAGTACGGCAAGAGAATGATCGGCTGGGAGGAAATCACCAAGGCGCGGCTTGCTCCGACAACGATTGCGCAGCAGTGGAAGAGTGATTCTGCGACGGCGGCAGTCGCGCAGGGAGCGAAACTGATAATGTCGCCATCGAACAAGATCTATCTGGACATGAAATACACGCCGGCGACGGAGCTTGGCCTTAACTGGGCCGCCTACGTGGAAGTGCGCGACGCGTACGACTGGGATCCGGCGCTCTATCTGAAGGGAGTCACCGAGCAAAGTATTGTCGGTGTCGAAGCGCCAATCTGGAGCGAGACGGTTCGCAACATTGGTGGGGTGATGTATCTGGCGTTACCACGAATGCCCGCTGTCGCGGAAGTTGGCTGGACACCGCAAACGGCGCGCAGCTGGGAAAGCTTCCGCTCCCGACTGGTCACGCACGAACCTCGCTGGCGCTATCTGGGTTGGAACTACTATCGCTCGCCACAGCTGCCATGGTGACTCGCTGCCTGGTTGTAGCTGCGACAGCGGTCTGCGCAATTTCGGCCGCGAGCGCGCAGGCACCGGAGGCTGCCCCACCGTATCCAGCGCCCAAAACGGCGCCGCCAATTGTCACGCCGGGCCGGACAGATGCCGATCCACCATCCGACGCGGTCGTCTTGTTCAGCGGCAAGGATCTATCTCATTGGCGTTCGGAGGACGGCAGCCCGGCGAAGTGGATAGTTCGTGATAACTACGTCGAGGTAAAACCCGGCGCGGGCGGTATCAACACGGCGGACAAGTTTGGTGACGTGCAGCTGCACATCGAATGGGCAACGCCGTCGATCGTCAAAGGCGAGGGCCAGGAGCGCGGGAACAGCGGCGTCTTTCTGATGGGTCGATACGAGGTTCAGGTGCTCGATTCATACCAGAACGAGACGTACTACCACGGACAGGCAGGCGCGGTGTACAAACAATACCCGCCGCTGGTAAACGCGTCGCGAAAGCCGGGCGAATGGCAGTCATACGACATCATCTTTCACGCACCGCACTTCGACGAGATGGGCAAAGTCGTCGACCGTGCCCGTATGACGGTGCTGCATAACGGCGTTCTGATTCAGAACAACGTCGAGGTCTATGGCATCACGTATCACGATCGCGCGCCGGTTTACCTACCACATTCGCCGCAAGAATCGCTGGCGTTGCAGGACCACGGCAATCCGATCCGCTATCGGAATATCTGGATCAGGCGGCTGTAGGCAGGCCAAGTCTAAGCGCGCACGACGTGAACGTTCACGTTCGCCGTCTGCAGCTTCATGTACAGACGAAGCCAGAGCGGCAAGTACATCTCCTGTGCCCGTGCCGCGCTCAGATCCCCGAGATCGAGCACTTCCTTCCAGCCAAAACCTTCCTTCAACAACCCGATCACCGTGTCCTTCGCGTGGGCGTCGTTACCCGATATGAACATCGTGTGCGTGCCCGGAATGAGCGATGGATCGACCATCAAGGCTGCAGTCACGGTATTCAAAGTCTTGACGACTTTTGCGTCGGGAAACGCTTTCTGAATCTGTTCCCCGAGCGAATCTGTATTGGAGACCGAAAGCGAAGGCGGCATCCCCTTCGAAAAATCCAGCGGGTTCGAAACGTCGATCAGGATCTTGCCCTGCAGGTTGCGTGTTCCTGCGGCACGAAGGGCATCCAGCGACGCCATGCCCGCCGTGCAGTTGAAGATGATCTCGCCATGCGCCGCAGCATCGGCAAATGAGCCTTCCGATGCGCCGCTTCCCGCTTCCTTCGTCCACGCTTTCGCCTTGTCGTTACCCGCCTTCCGCGAGCCCATCCGCACCTCGTGCCCGACTCGCACTAGCCCGGTGCCGAGCGTCTTGCCAACTACTCCAGTGCCGAGGATTCCAATTCGCATTTGATCGGAGAAAGTGTGACGCCGCGCCTGATCAATACTTCATGCCGCCCGATTCCGCGAACTCCTTCATCATCCGCTCCTGCTCTTCCGAAAGCTTCTCCGGAACCTGAATCGCGACTTCGATGATGAGATCGCCTTTCTTCTCAGCCTTCTGGATTCCCTGACCGCGAACGCGGAAACGTTTTCCGGACGGCGTTCCCGGCGGAATCTTGATCGCGACTTTCCTACCGTCCAGCGTGCGCACGCTGATCTTGGTACCGAGCGTCGCCTGCGCAATGTTCAGAGGTACCATCGCGATCACATCGAGACCATCGCGCTTGTAAAACTTGTCGGCCAGAACGTTGAAGGTGATGATGAGATCGCCGGGCGGACCGTTGCGTGTACCTTTGCCGCCCTGGCCCTTCAACCGGATCTTCGATCCCGTATCGACTCCCGACGGGACGTTGATGAGAACTTTCTTGCGCGCGCGCACCTCCCCACTGCCGTGACAGGTCGGGCAAGGTTCCGTCGGAACCTGGCCCCGTCCGAGGCAAACGGGACACGGACGGTTCACAGCAAACCCACCCTGGCCGAATGAGATCACGCCGCGGCCATTGCACTCCGGACAGATCTTGAGCGACGCACCGGGCGCCGCACCCGTACCGTGGCAGGTGCCACATTCCTCGCTGACCTCGAGCTCGATCGGCACCTTGCCGCCCCGCGCCGCCGTCCGGAACGGAATGTCGAGCGAAACTTCGACGGTCTGTCCTTTCTCCGGTTCCTGACGGCGCGCTCCCTGGCGCGTATCGCCTCCACCGAACATCGAGCTGAAGAGATCGCCGAGTCCGCCCAGGCCTCCAATGTCGAAGTCCTGGAAGTTGATGTTTTGCGCGCCAGCGCCAGGCCGCCCTCCCGGGCCACCCCGCGCACGCGATCCAAAGCCGCCGCCGAAACCCCCGAAGCCGCCGCCGTCGAACGCGCCAAGTCGGCGCATCTCGTCGTACTGCTTCCGCTTCTCCGGATCGCTCAGCACGTTGTTCGCTTCCGAGATCTCCTTGAACCGCTCGGCCGCTTTCGGATCATTCGCATTCGCGTCGGGATGGTACTTCTTTGCCAGCTTGCGATATGCTTTTTTGATCTCGTCCGGCGTGGCACCGGAAGCAACGCCTAATACGGCGTAGAAATCCTTCGTCTGTGGCATTTAGTGGATCGCGACGGGCCGAGTCAGCCCTGCCACTGCTTCACGACGACGCGAGCGGGTCGCAGCAGCTGCGACTTGAACACGTAGCCCGGCTGATAAACCCGCGCCACAACATGGTCGTCCTCTTTCGCCGATGTCGGCTCAGTAGCAACGGCTTCGTGGAGTGCCGGATCGAACGTCTCTCCGACCGGATTGATGACCTCTAGTCCCGCGTTGCCAAGCGCTTTCAAGAGCTTTTTCTCGACCATGTCGACGCCCTGCACGACCGTTGCTGCATCCGTAGAGGCAAGGTCGACGTGAGCGAAACGCGCGACATCGTCCAACGCTTCGATCAATTGCCGCACGAGCTCGCCCTGAGCGCGCGCCCCGGCATCCTGCCGTTCTTTGAGTGACCGCTTGCGATAATTGTCGTACTCGGCAGCAAGCCGCAGATACCTGTCCCGTTCGCCGCCGACGTCGGGCTGCTGACTCGAAGTATTTGACGCGGTCGGCCCCGTGGTGTCGACGCTGTTGGCATCTGCCGGTGGATCCTGAGTTCCGGCCGACGCGCTCGTGTCGAAACCGGACTGTCCACCTTGTCCGTCGCCCTGATCCGATCCACCCGGCGCGTAATCGTCGGCGGATCCCATCGCGTCCTGCTCCGGCAGCTCGGTGTGCTGTGCTTTTTTCTTCGAGTGTTTCATGAGCGTAAGTTAACCCGTTGCGAGTGCCCGTCGCACCATCTCCAGTGCGGCCTGCGCTGCGCGTTGTCTGATCTCGGTACGATCGCCGATTACATGAAGGCGGCGCGCCTTAGCCTCTTCGGTGTCAACGACAATCCACACCAATCCAACCGGTTTTTCAGGTGTGCCGCCGCCGGGGCCAGCAATTCCGGTTACGGAAATCCCGACATCCGCGTTCAGTTTTTGTTTTACACCGGCGGCCATCTCCAGTGCAGCCTGCTCGCTGACCGCGCCATAGCGCTCCAGAGTTTCCGCGCTAACGCCAAGCATGTTTTGCTTGACGACGTTGTCGTAAGCGATAACTCCGCCGACGAAAATGTCGCTCGATCCCGGAATGTTGGTGATGCGCTCGCCAATCATCCCACCAGTGCAGCTCTCGGCGACAGCCAGCTTGCGACCGAGCTCGCGGCACCGCGCGATGACTACCGACGCCAGATCGTCGTCTCCCTCGCCGTACACGTACGCCGAAACCTGTTCACGCAGTTTCAGTACTGTCTGACGAACGAGTTCCTCCGCGCGAGGCTTGGGCAACCCTCTAGCCGTGACGCGCAGATCCACTCCGGCGATCCCAGGCAGGTACGCCAGCGTGAGCTGTCTGAATTCGCCGCCCAGGCGCGTCACAAAGTCCGCGCCGAGTATTTCGGCGATCGCAGATTCCGCAATTCCGGTCGTCCGCACGGTTCCAGAGATGACGGCACTCTCTGAATCAGGAGACCGCGATCTGATTGCAGGGAGCAATTCTTCCGCGAGCATCCCACGCATCTCCCGCGGCACGCCCGGCATCATCGCTACCCAGCGGCCAGCGTCGTCTTCGAGCCAGATGCCGGGCGCGCTCCCGTGACGGTTGGTGAGAATGCGCGCGCCCTCCGGCACTTCCGCCTGACTGAGATTGGTTTTGGGGAAGGGGCCGTGCGGGAAACGTGCTCGCCAACGTTTTTCGAGTGCGGTCGCGATCTGCTCATCGAGCTTCATCTCGCGTCCGAAGATTTCTGCGATTGCTGGTTTCGTGAGATCGTCGCTGGTCGGGCCGAGTCCACCGGTGGTGATGACCGCGCCGGTTCGAGTCAGTGCTTCGCGAACCGCCTGCGCGATCGCCGGCGCTTCGTCTGCCACGGTCGTCCGTCGGACGACTTCGATTCCCGCTGCGGCGAGCTCGCGCGAGATGTGGGCGGCGTTGGTGTCGACGGTGAAACCAAGGAGGAGCTCATCACCGATAGTGATCAGCTCGACCCGCTGAGCGGTCAAGCGGATAGTGCTCCGGAGTAGCGCCTCAGATAAAGCGCCAGTGAGTAAAGCGTCAAAAACACGGATGCGATCATCGTAAGCGTGCCAACGATGCCGTTGAAGTAAGCAAAGGCGCGCCAGGCTGCGCTACTCCACCCCGCCGATAATGCCGTCGTGGCGGCGAAAAACCAGAAGTAGGCAGAGCCGACCCACACCGACTGAAACGCCGTTTTCCATTTCGCCGGTCCGATCGCGGATATCACCACGCCGCGCCGCGCCGCGTACTGCCGAAAGATCGTCATGAAGATTTCGCGACCGATCACGATTGTCGCGATCCACCATGGCAAGCCGACGCTGCCCCACGGCGTCTGGAACTGGAGCCGCGCGGCGTCGATGCTTTCCGCGCGCGTTGGAACGAGCGGATCGTTGGGCGGAGCCATCAAGACAAACATTGGGATCAGCGTTGCAAACAGGAGCAGCTTATCGGCGAGCGGATCGAGCAGGCGGCCGAGATCGGTGATCAGGTTGCGAGTGCGCGCGAGCCAGCCGTCATAGTAGTCGGTGAGTGCGGCAATGACGTACAGCACGAAGCCGATTCCCCGCGCGGTTGGAGAGCCGATGAATGGCAGCGCGGCGATGAATGGCGCAGCGAGAATGCGGCCGGCGGTGATCGTGTTGGGAAGATTCACCCGCGGCCTCCAACGTCTCTAAGCGAGCGCCTTCAGCACCAGCTTGCTGACTGCCTTGAGCGTGTCGAACACGCCATCGCCTTGCACAGCGATCGCCTCAAAGTAAGGCGCCCGCTCGATCCATTCTCCGCCGGAAAGCTGCTCGACGAGATTCTGACCAGCGTGATACGGGTCAGGCTGCACGCGCTGTTTTGCGGCATCTTCGACTTCCCAGCCGGGATTTAGCGAGGCCTGCAGATCTTCGATCGGGGCAGCGTTGGGCAGATCGCGCTTGTTGTACTGAATGACGAACGGCATTTGCGTCAGATCATACCCGTACTCGGCCATGTTGTCGTAGAGGTTCTGCATGGACTCGAGATTGGCTTCCATCCGTTCAGCCTGAGAGTCACCGACGAAGACGATGCCGTCGACGTTCTTGAGAATGAGCTTGCGACTGGCGTTGTAGTAAACCTGACCGGGCACCGTGTAGAGGTGGAAGCGGGTCTTGAAGCCACGGATGGTGCCGAGGTCAACTGGCAGGAAGTCGAAGAAGAGGGTGCGCTCGGTTTCGGTGGCGAGCGATATGAGTTTACCGCGCGTCTCCGGCTTCACCTTGCCGTAAACGTGCTCGAGATTCGTTGTCTTGCCGCCAAGCCCGGGACCATAGTAAACGATCTTACAATTGATCTCGCGCGAGGCGTAGTTGATCATCGACACTGTCTAGATCTTCCTCACCAGTTGAACAGTTTGTCGATCTCGTCATCCGCGCCCTTCAGCAACTTTTCAGGCGCGCCGTCGTGGCGACCGCGGGAGAATACACGATCAATCAACAGCGTCAACTCCTCCACCTCGTCTTTCATGCGCAACCGCACAAGCCCAACAGTGGTGCGAGAGTCGAAAATTGTAACCAGTAGGAGGCGACGAGCGATGTCGGCGACATAAATGGATTTTTCACCCTGATGGAACAGGCTCGAGAAGTCGCTTTCGCCAACGAGCTTCGCCAGCTGGTCGTTGGCGCTGTAATCAGCTGCGGTGAGCGTCGCGAATGCCGTGGTGTCGAGACCAGGCGCATCGCCGACGGTCGTGACCAGCTGCCCCGAGCGGTCGACGAGCAGCGCACAGAGCGATTTCGTCTCACCAAGAAAGCGGCGCAGAGATTCAGTTATTGCGGTGAAGTCGTCCTGAGTAAACGACCAGGTTGCCGTGCCGGCAGTCATCGTGCTCCGGTCACAGCGTTGATTCGAGGCGCCTGAGCATCCGCGCGCCGCGGTGTCTGAGAATCGGCTGCGGTTCCCATGCTATGTACTCGCGCAGCAGCTGGGCGGTGTTGACGGTCGGCCGTCCGCGCAAATATCCAAGCGCGGCAACCCGAAACAGCGGGTTCCGAGAGAACAGATTGCGACGGCAGTTCCGCTGCATTCTGCTCCACATCAGCGAGCCAGCTGCAACTCCGCCGAGGAAACCCACAGCGACGAACGTGGCGCCGCGCTGCCTGGTCATCACATTGCCCTCCGTGCGGTCAACGCTTGGGCAATGGTCACGCCATCCGCATACTCGAGGTCCCCGCCAACGGGCAGACCGCGCGCAATACGGCTGATCGTAACGGGATGGCGAGCGAGTCGACGCTGGACGTAAAGCGCCGTCGTCTCTCCTTCGATGCTCGGATTGGTGGCAATTATCACTTCGCGGACAATTCCGGCCGACACTCTGGTCTCCAGCTGCGGAATGGTGAGATCCTCAGGGCCAATGCCGTCGAGGGGGGACAAGCGTCCGCCCAGGACGTGATATACGCCCCGGAATTCGCCAGACCGCTCGATTGCGCCAATATCTGATGCTTCCTCTACTGCGCAGATGACTCCCGCATCCCTGCGCGGGTCACGACAAATGGAGCACAGCTCCTCCTCCGTCAGGTTGAAACATTGGGTGCAGGGCCGGACCTTCTCGGCGAGGGTCCGTAACGCGTCCGCCAGGCGTTTGGATTGGTCGGGAGACTGCTTTAGCAGATGGTACGTGAGCCGCAGCGCTGTTTTCCGTCCAATCCCGGGCAGCTTGGCGAGTTCCGCGGCGAGATCGTCGATCGCGCCCACTAAAAGGGCAGCTTGAAAGGCAGGTTGAGCCCTCCCGCCAAGCGCCCCATCTCAGTCTTTGCGAGCTCGGCGGCTTTTTTCTGGGCTTCGTTGACGGCGACGAGTATGAGGTCCTCGAGCATTTCAACATCCTTGGGATCGGCAACGCTCGGATCGATCTTGACGCGCGTGATGGTGCCTTTGCCATCAGCGTCGACAGTTACCATGCCGCCGCCCGCGGCCGCCGTCACAGTCTGCTTCTCGAGCTCTGACTGAACCTGCTGCATGCGCGCCTGCATCTGCTGCGCTTGCTCGAAGATCTTGTTGAAATCGGGCATTGTCTCGTCGAAAAAATGTTAGTCGAGAAGCTCGAGATCGAGCTCATCGATGGCTGCACCGAGCGCGGGATCTTTCTGTCGTAGCATTCCAATACGCTCCTCCTTCAACGCCTCCGGCGTCATGCGGCTGCGATTCGAATCCTGCGCCGTAGCCTCCATAGCGCGTTTCATTTCTCGCAGCTGGCTCTCGTTGACTGGCGGCGCGCTTTGTTTGGGCGGCTCCGGCGATCCGATGTTGGGCGCGTCGAGCTGAGGCGGATAGCCCGGGCGAGTTACAGGTCGCGACGCGGGACGCGGCGCTGATGCGGGCTGTGGTGTCGGCCGGGGCGCTGGTGCTTCCTCGACACGCTCGGCACGCGAGTCGTCACTCAAGCCTTTTAACAAATCCTCGAGTGCCACTGTTCGGTCGAGAAGCGCCATCCTAACGAGGAGCATTTCCACCAGCAATTGCTGTTGGCCACTCTTGCGAAAGTTCGGCTCGAGCTCGTTGATCGCGCTGATCATGCGCAGCAAATCGCCGGCAGTGAACTTGTCGCGACGATCGCGCAGCGCGGCGAGCGCGTGCGCCGATACACTTTCCGCTTTGTCGTTGAGTACCACTGTGAGCTGGGCGCGCAGCATGTCGGCAAAGCCCGATAGAAAGACGCCGAAATCGATCCCCGCATCCGCAAGCTTGTTGACAGCGGCGAACACATCGCCCGCGCGATGCTCGGCGATTACGTCGAGGATGTTGATGAATTCGTCTTCAGGAGCGAGCCCCAAGGCTTCGCGCACGCGTTCCGCGGTGACCGGTCCATCGCCGATGGCGATGACCTGATCCGCGAGGCTGAGCGCGTCACGCATTGATCCGTCGGCCGCGCGCGCGATGATTGCGAGCGCATCCTCGGATATGTTGACCCCCTCGGCCTGCAAGACGGTTATAAGGCGTCGAGTTATGTCGCTGAGACCAATGCGCTTGAGATCGAAACGCTGCAGGCGGCTGAGCACGGGTGCGGCTGACTGAGCGATTTTCTGCGGCTCCGTCGTCGCGAACACAAAGACTACGCGCGGAGGCGGCTCCTCCAGGATCTTCAGGAGCGCGTTCCACGCCTCGCGCGTGAGCATGTGCGCTTCGTCGACGATGTAGACCTTGTAGCGATCGTCTCCCGACGGCGCGTACATCGCGCGCTCGCGCAGCTCGCGCGCATCATCGACCCCGCGATTCGAAGCCGCGTCTATCTCGACCACATCGAGGCTGGATGAACCGCTCCAGATGCGCTGGCATGAGATGCAAACGCCGCAGGGCTCGCCGTCGTCGCGCTTGTTCTCGCAGTTGAGAGCCATTGCAAGCACGCGCGCCAGTGTCGTTTTGCCGACGCCGCGCGGTCCGCTGAGCAGATAACCGTGCGCGACTTTCCCTCTCGCAATGGCGCCGCGCAGCGTATTGGAAACGTGCGACTGAACGGCGACGTCAGCGAAGGTCTTGGGTCGGTATTTACGGGCGAGTGCGAGCGACATTGCGAGGCGGGAGTACCCCAGGCCTGACGGAGCAACGTTTGACACTGCATGCCGCTGCTACCTTCGGGGTCCTGACGGAGTTAGCAGGCAAACGCCCTCCGGGACCTGGGGCGCTCTAAATATATCACAAGGACTGAGGACCGAGGACTAACCTGCATTGCTGATTGCTGATTGAGTGAGGACTTAGGACCAACGGGATAACCAGGATCGAGGATGATCCAGTCCTCGTTTGTCAGCCATCCTGCGTTTCGCTCTGAGTCCTCGATCCTCAATTAATTAGCAGTCAGCAATGCACTTAGTCCTCAGCCCTCGGTCCCCAAAAAAAAAGGCCCCTTCAGCAGAACAGGGGCCTTTTCAAAGACGGGCGAAGTTCGTGCCCGATAGTGAGGAGTTACCGCTTCTTCGCGTTGTCGCTCGGCGATTTCACCTTCACGGTCGGGACCTTGATCGCCGCGGTGTCCTTCTTCACTTCAACCTTCGGCACCGTCACCTTCGCCGTGTCGGTTCCAACTTCTACCGACGGGGTGTGAATCGTGTCCGTCTGCGTTCCAATTACGGGCTTCTCGACCTGATACTCGCCCTCCCCTGTCTTTTTGCAAGCCGAAATCGAGACCACCGCCAACACGGCGGCTACTGCCGCGAACTTGCGCACAAGCGCCTCCTCCAGAAGTGTGTTCGCCGGATGGCCCGGCAACGTCCCCAGTGCTACTCAGTCCTCGAATGCTTCACGCTGCATTTTCCGCACGCGGCGAAGCTCGTAAACCTGCGCCACTTCGCCACCGATGATGAAAATGAACGACGCGTAGTAGACCCAGATTACGACGAGCACCAATGCAGCGACTGTGCCGCTGTAGAATGAGCCTGGATTAAATGAACGTACATAGGCGGAAAACGCACGTTTTGCCAGCTCCAGCAGCACACTTGTAAACAGGGCGGCGATCAGCGCCGTTCTCCACCGGATTTTGCGGTGCGGCAGGAACTTATAGAGCGAAAAAAACATCGTGGCGATGAAGGAAAACGCCAGTAGCTGACCGAGGTTGTACTCCAGCTGGCCCATCAACTCTTCGCGCAACCCAATGTCGGCGAGAACCGACACAATGGGGGACGTGGCAATCGCCAGATACGCGCTAAGCGCCGTATAGGCGACGAGCAACAGGCTGGAGACAATGGTCATCTCGATGTCGAAGATCTTGCCCGCAATAATGCCGCGATCGGTGTCGATGTCGAAAATCGCGGCCAGCACGGTGCGCAATGACCCAAATAGACGAGTCGAGAACCAGATGAAACCGATGGTACTGTAGATGGTGAGCGATCCGCTGCGCTTGATGACTTCGTTCAGGATGGTTGCGGCCGGCCCGGAATCACCCGGCGGATGTGGGGGCAGAAATTTGTCGACGATAGTCAGAACTTCGGCCGACGTCGTATCCGGCGACTGATCGAGAAGGTAGACGAGGCCTGTTGCCAGCAGCAGAAAAAAAGGAACGGCGGCAAGCAGGATGTTGAATGCAATGCCGCCGGCGAGGAAGAAGACGTTGTCTTCGCCGCTGTTGTCCCAGACGCGCTTTGCGTAGTCGCGAAGCAGCCACCCGAGTCGGGCCGCCAGCGAGCGCTGCGGCACTAGCTTTCTTTGTAAGCCGCTTTGGTGTCGGCGATCCGCTGCTCCAGCTCGCCACGCGCCTCACGCGCAGCCGATTTCCCGGCGTGATACGCGTTGGTTACCCGACGCCGCTTGTCGTCGACCGCCCCGAGTGTCGCCTCGATTCGCTCCTCGACGCTGGCCCGGACTTCACGGAACTTGTCGGCAACGTTTCCGCTGACGTCTTCCACGAGTTCCTGGGCGTTCTGCTGTACGCGACGCGCGCTACGTGCAATGCCGCGACGCGTCTCTTCCCCGCTCTGCGGGGCGAAGAGGAGCGCCGCTCCGGCCCCTAGTGCAATACCGAGCACCAGCAGTCCAACCCCCGCATCACGCTTCTCGATGACGACGTACGGAGCGTCGTAAGGGTCCTCATCTTCGTAGTAGAAATCGGGCTCCTCGAAGTCGTCCTCCTCATCTCTCGTTCGCCATCTCATGACAGCTGACCCCCTTATCGCTTTTTAGCTTTTGGTTTCGCAGCAGCAGGTGTCGGACCCTTGGCGGGCTTGCTCAATTTGCCAGCCGCAGGCAGGGCTTCCTTTGTCGGGCGGGACGCGCCATTCGAGACGCTACCAACTGCAGCTTCCGGCTTGCCGTTCAGTAGTGATGCAATCTCCGCGCGAACGTCGGCCGGAGTCATTCCCACCATTGTCGCTGCCCGGTTGTAGTCGCCTCCGGTCGATGCAAAGGCGCGCAGAACGAGCTGGCGGCGCGTGTCGGCGAGTGTCGCTCCAGGCGGCAAACTGATCGACATCGACGAATCTCCGCGACGCAAATGCCTCGGCATGATGTCGCCGGCTTTGATCTTGTCACCACGCGCCATGATCACCGCGCGCTCGACCGCGTTTTTGAGCTCGCGGACGTTGCCGGGCCAGTTGTAGGAGAGAATCCATTCCCAGGCCGGCTCGTCGAAGCCCGTCACCGGCTTGCCGTTCTGCGAGGCGAATCGGCCGAGGAACTCGTTGGCGAGCAGCTTGATGTCGCCGATTCTTTCTCGCAGGGGCGGCAGGAACAGCTCTACGACAGCGAGTCGGTAATAAAGATCCTCACGCAGATCGTTCTCGGAAAGCGCTTTCTGCAGATCGCGGTTCGTCGCAGCCAGGATGCGAATGTCGACCTCGATCTCCTTCTTCCCGCCCAGTCGACGGATGCTGCGCGATTCGATTGCGCGCAGGAGCTTGACCTGAATGTCAGGCGGCATCTCCGCCACTTCGTCGAGGAAGATTGTCCCGCCATCCGCCATCTCGAATGCGCCCGGCTTCTCATTCACGGAACCGGTGAAGGCGCCCTTCTCGTGGCCGAACAGCTCGTTCTCGAGAATGTCTTTCGGCAGTGCGGCGCAGTTGAGCGCGAAGAATGGTCCCTTGGCTCGCTCGCTCTTGGCGTGGATTGCGCGCGCGACGAGCTCCTTTCCCGTTCCAGATTCGCCGAAGATGAGGACGCTCGCGTTCGAAGGAGCGACGGCCTCGATGATCTGATAGACCGCGCGCATCTCCTCAGACTGGCCGGTGAGCTCGCCGAAGTGAGTCAAGCCTTCGAGCTTGGACGAGAGCTCACGGTTTTTCTGTTGAACGTTGAACTTCTCTAGCGCCTTGGGAATCAGCGCTTTCAAACGATTGAGTTTGTCGGCCGTGAGCGGCTTCTCGATGTAATCGTAGGCGCCCTGTTGCATCGCCTGGACGGCTGAATCGACCGTGGCCTGCCCGGTGACGATGATGCACTCAGTCGGGATCTGGCGCTGCTGCAACTCCTTTAGCAGGCCCAGTCCATCCACCTTCGGCATCTTGAGATCAGCCAGCACCACACCAAACGGCTCGGTACCGAGCTGGTCGAGCGCTTTCTGACCGTCGACCGCAACGGCTACATCGTATCCTTCGTCGCGGAGAATGGCGCTCAAACCTTCGGTTATCGAGCGGTCGTCATCGGCGATGAGTACCCTGGGGTGCTTCATCTCAGTCTTTGGAATGGCTTTGTCCTTCGGGCAAGACTTTTAATATAACGTTTGCGCCCCGCTGTTCGACTGAAATGCCAATAGCGCGGGCCAATTGATCGATATCGGACATAAACGCTGACGCGTCACGATTTAACAACAGCTCTACGCTGTCGCCAGCCTTCGCGCTTGTCTTCGCCTTCGCGTGCGGCTGGTCGGGCAGTGTGGCGTTGACCAACGCGAGCAAGCCGTTGGTAAGGGCCGTCGCGGCTGAAACCTGAAGCCGGGCGCGATCGGCGAATGACGCAATGTCACCGGCGCCTTCCCGACCCGAACGGCTGCGCACGACTTCGAGATTTACGGCCACGCCGCTGAGAGCGTTGCGGATCTCGTGACCGGCGCGCCTGACTACCTCGCGAAGGACTGGTGACGCGCTCGCCTCTCGACGAGCGTCAGTCACTCAGATCAGCATCGTCGGGCGCAGCTTCGACAACAGCCAGGTCCGGATGCGGCTGCGGCTTATGCTGCACCGGAGGCTTCACGAAGCGATCGACAACGTCACGCGTATTGATCACCGCGAGCTTGGTGAACAAGAACGCGAACTTCTCGTCATAGGCTTTGGCGAGCTTGGCCTTCACATCGTCGGGAAGCTCCCACATCGCCTTCTTGAACGGTCCGATCGCTTTCTTGCGGGTTTTGTAGAAGAACTGCTCGTCGGTGTCGCTTGGCTTCCGCTCATCCTTCGCGTTTTGACGGAGCCATTCGTAGATCTCGTCGCGCAGCTGACGAGGCATGTTATCGAATAGCATCGTCTGAAAGTTCGTCGCCAGGTGAATCTCGGCGGTCTCGGTGCGCGGGAAGTTGTGAAACGCGTCGTCGGGCAGCGTCGATGCGCCGTGCTGAACCGCGCCGGCGAGCTGATACTTCTCGCGCGCCACTTTCGACAAATCGGCGAGAGTTTGGAAGTCGATCTTGACGTCTGCAATGCTGCCGTCGGCGAGCACAACGCCGCCGTGAGTTGTGCCCGACTGGACGCTGATCTTCGACAAGCCCTCAGTCCCGCGCGCGCGCTTCTGCAGCGTGGCGTTGAATCCATTCATGTAAGTGACGAGCTCTTCGACCGTCGAGTTCTCGGTGCCAACCTCTCCAATCTCACCGCCAATCGAAATGGTGACGCCTTCGGGCTCGAGCTCGCGGACAGTGAGCGCCAACTCCACGCCTTGCTCGTAGTTGTTCCGCTGCTGCTCGTTGAGGTTTGGCTTCGACAGATCAACAAGCGTCGAAGTGTCGACATCGATGTTGTAGAAGCCAGCGGCGATAGCTTCGCGAGCGAGCTGCTTCACACCGTTCACTTCCGTAACCGGATCGACTGCGAACTTCTTCGCGTTGACCTGGAAATGGTCGCCCTGGATGAAGACCGGCCCGCGGAATCCCTCGCGCAGCGCGGCGGCGAGCATAACGGCAACGTACTCGGCGGGGCGCTGATCTGTATATGCGATTTCCGATCGCGCGATCTCGAGAATAAGCGCACCGACCTTGAGTTTCACCGCCTGTCGGAATACGGCTCGACCGGTGTCGTACGCCATACCGCGAATGTTCATCGCGGGCACGGTGAAGCCGCCACACAACCCGCGGCCCCGCGCCTTGTACAAGTCGTGGATCGAAGCAGCGCGGACCCCCACCGCCTGACCAATCTCCCAGATCAGCCAACGCGCGTCGTCGCGCTCGTCCTGATCACCGAATACGGCAGTATGGGCAAGCTTGTCCATCCCCGGACCGGCAATGGCTGACTCATTTGTTACGGTCACCTTGCCGTCGAGGACGGTTACTGCTTTATGGAATGGATTTGCGAACATGAGGTGAAACTAAGCGGGAGTCGGCGGGCGGGAAGAGGGAAGCGGGAAGCGGGAAGCGAAGTAGGAAGCAAGTGGAAGAAAACCGCGAGAGTAGACCGCTTCCCGCTTCCCGCTTCCCTCTTCCCGCTTAAACAACCCAGGTCGGGTCTGGTTTCGGAAGCGATTCCCACTCCTTCTTGGCGTCGTCTGCGCCGGGACGGCCCAACAGGGCGTACGCGAATTGCTTTCCGAGTTCGACCCCGGGCTGGTTGAAGGCGTCGATGTCGTACAGCTGACCGGCGTAGGCCGTTGCCAGCTCCAGGAACATCATCAGCTCGCCAACATTCACCGCGTCGACGCGATCCAATGTGATCGTCATGTTCGGACGGCCGCGCCGCGCGAGCGCGCCTGCCGTCGCGCGCTGCTCGATGTCGATCAGCTCAGCGAGGCTATGGCCACCAAGGTAGCCGAGCTCCTTCACGTCGTTGAATCCAGGGGGAATTCGAACGTCAGTGCCGCGCTCGCGGACAGCGACGAAGGTGACAGTTTTATCGGCAGGCCCTTCCATGAAGAGCTGCACCTGGGCGTGTTGATCGGTGGCGCCAAGAGCGGCCAGCGGTGTCGAGCCAACTGACGTGCCGTCCTTCTTTTTCTTCCCAAGACTTTCAGCCCAGAGCTGCACGAACCAGTCGGCAAAATCGCGTAGCGGATCGGAATACGGCATGAACACAGCGATTGACTTCTTAACCGCAGTGTCCGCCAGCCATTGCAGCATTGCGTAGACGCCCGCCGGATTTCTGGCGAGATCGGCGGTCTCGCACCGGTTTGCCATTGCGCCGGCACCTTGCAGTAATGCTTTCACGTCGATTCCAATCAGCGCCGCAGGTAAAGTTCCGACTGGCGTCAGCACGCTGAATCGACCGCCGACGCTGGGCGGGATATCGAGGGCTGGGATGTTGAGCCGCTGCGCCAATGGCCGCAACGCACCCTGTTTAGGATCGGTGACGAACACCAGATGATTTTTCAGCTCCAGTTTCGCCGCGACAAGTTTCTGGTGGACGATGACAAACTGAGCCATCGTCTCGGCGGTACCCCCGGACTTCGACGTGACGATGAAGAGCGTGCGCTCGAACCTCAGTCGGCCGAGCAACGCCACGATTGTCTCGGGATCGACATTGTCGAGAACATGTAGCCGCGGAAATCCACCGCGCGCTCTGTCGTCGAGCATGTTCCAACCGGTTGGCCTCAGCGCGGTGCGCAGCGCGATGGGACCCAGTGCCGAGCCACCAATACCGAGGATCACCACATCGTCGTACTTGTCGCGCGCAGAATCGGCGAAGTGAGTGACTTGCTGAATAAGGCCAGGATCGCCGGGTAGTCCCACGAATCCGACTTCTCCCGAGCTCGTGAGCTTCTCGAAACCGGTTTTCGCGTTCTTGAATTGAGGGCCAGCTCCACGCCAGGCATCAGCGGCGATACCGCCCGGCGAGATCATCATGTTGGAGTAATCGAGTTTGAGTGTCATCTCAGTCGATTTCGACGGTCAACCCGTCGTACGCAGGCGCGATTCCAGAAGGCAGCTCCGCTTCCAGTTCGGCGTGCCCCGTGCGATGTGTAAGATGGGTCAGCCAGGTTTGTCTGGCGCCCACACTCCTGGCTGCTTCTACTGCTTCAGAAACACTGAGGTGCGTTGGGTGCGGCGTGCGGAACAGTGCGTTGAGCACCAGCACATCGACCCCTCGCAGCGCATCGACGGCTTCCGCGGGAAGCGATTTAGCGTCGGTGATGTAACCCAGATGGCCGATCCGATAGCCGTAGACGGCCACCGGGCCATGCGGAATCGTGAGCGGCGTCACGTCGACTTCTGCGATACGAAACGTTTTACCGGGAGCGACTCCGTGCGCGTGACCCTCGGGCTTGCTGGTTCCCGGCAGCGCGTGAATCGAATCGTCGAAGATATAGGCGAATCGCTTGGACAGACGCGCCATCACTTCCGGCGGGCCGTACATGTCGATTGGCGTTTTACTGCGATCCGAGAGCGCGCGGATATCGTCGATCCCGTGCACGTGATCGGCGTGGTCGTGCGTGAAAAGAACCGCACGTACCTGGTCAACGCGCGCATTTATCAACTGCAGCCTGAGCTCTGGCGGAGTGTCGATCAGAATGTGCGAGCCGCTGTCGGTTTCAACCAACGCGCCGACACGTGTTCGCTTATCGCGTGGATCGGTCGACCTGCACACCTCGCAGCTGCAGCCGATCTGGGGGATACCAAAGCTGGTTCCCGTGCCCAGAAAGGTGAGTTTCAGACAGTCTCCACCTTCAGCAAATTGGTGGTCCCGGGTGTGTCGAACGGTACGCCGGCGGTCACGATAATTCGATCACCCGGTGTCGCGAGCTCTCGCGTAACGACGACACCTTTGGTCTGCTCCATCATCTCGTCGTAATCTGCGCAGTGCGGCACGAGCTGCGGCACAACGCCCCAAACGAGCGCCAGCTGACGGAAGGTGCGTCCCTCGTCGGTGAGCGCGAGAATCGGCACCGGTGGACGCTTGGAAGAGACGACGCGCGCTGAGAAGCCGCTCTTGGTAAAGACGACCACAAGCGGCGCGCCGAGCATGTCCACTGCAGCGACTGTCGCTGCCGCAATCGCAACCTCAGTCGTCACGATACCGTTGCCTTGCTGCGCGCCGGCAAACGGCGCCACCGGCGGATGGGTCTCGATTTCCTTGATGATGCGCGTCATCGCTTCGACCGCCAGCCGCGGATACGCGCCTGCCGCCGTCTCTGCCGACAGCATCACCGCGTCAGTGCCATCCATTATTGCGTTCGCAACGTCGCTTGCCTCTGCGCGCGTCGGACGCGGATGCTCGATCATCGACTCCAGCATCTGAGTTGCCGTTATCACGGGCCGCCCGTATCGATTGGCGAGGCGGATGATCCGCTTCTGCGCGCCAGGAACAGCCTCGAACGGCAGCTCCACGCCGAGGTCGCCGCGCGCGACCATAACTGCATCGCTCGAAGCGACGATTGCCTCGATGTTGTGGAGCGCAACGTCTTTCTCGATTTTCGCGACGACGAGCAGCCACTTCGGAATCATTTGCTTCAGACCTTCGATGTCCTCCGCGCGGCGGACGAAACTCAGCGCGAGATAGTCGACCTGCTGCTCGACGGCGAACTTGATGTCAGCGGCGTCCTTTTCGGTGATCGACGGCGCCGATACCTGAATGCCGGGAAGATTCAACCCTTTGTGGCTCTTGAGTGGACCGCCGTTGAGCACGCGAGCCTTCACCCGGCCGTCATTCACTTCGAGCACGACTAGTTCGATCAGGCCGTCGTCGACCAGAATTCGATCGCCGACGTGCACATCGTGCGCGAGCTGATCGTAGGTGACCGGAATTTCGTTTTTGCGCTCGTGACCTTCGTGCACGAGCGTGATGTCCTCGCCGACCTTGAGGGTTATCGCCTGCGCAAGCTCTCCGATCCGGATGCGTGGACCCTGCAGGTCGCCCAGGATGGCGATCGGCTTCCCGGATTCCTCGGCGAGCCGGCGCACCATCGCTATTGTCTTCGTGTGTTGATCGTGCGTGCCGTGCGAGAAGTTCACACGGGCGACGTTCATACCCGCCTCGATCAGCCCGCGAATGGCGTCGTCATTCGCGGTGGAGGGACCAAGCGTGCAGACGATCTTTGTACGTGGTGTGTAGATGCCGCTCACTTCCCGCCAGCCAGTGATCCGATCTTCGACTCCAGTCCAGCCATCAGCTCGTCAAAGGATTTCTGGAAGCTCGCGATACCGTCGACGAGAAGCTTCGCCGTTACTTCCTTCACCGAGATGCCGACCGCTTCAATCTCCCTGAGCAGTCCCTCCGCGGCCGCAACCTTCTTGTCCACGCTGCGATCGACCACGCCATGATCGCGGAAGGCATCGATTGTCGCCGGCGGCATCGTGTTGACGGTGTCGGGTCCGATCAACTCCTCCACATACATAACATCGCGATATTCAGGATTCTTGGTGCTGGTGCTCGCCCAGAGCGGCCGCTGCACGCGCGCTCCCTCTTTGGCCAATGCTTCCCAGCGCGGGCCGGCGAACTTCTGTTGAAACAGCCGGTACGCCAGCTTGGCGTTGGCGATTGCAGCGCGACCCTTGAGCATCGCCAGGCGCTCTTTCTCCTGCTGATTCGGAGCCTTTGCAATCAAGGCGTCGAGACGCTTGTCGATTTCGGTATCGACTCGGCTGACGAAAAAGCTTGCGACCGAAGCGAGACCATCAATCGGCTGCTTCGCCTTGATCCGATCCTCGAGGCCGGCCATGTACGCGTCGATAACCCGTTCGTGGGCTTCGATGGCAAAGAGTAGCGTGATGTTGACGTTGATTCCTTCGCTGGTGAGACGCCGCACTGCAGTTGCGCCTTCGGCAGTTCCGGGCACTTTCACCATCACGTTGGGTCGATCGACCGTCTTCCAAAGTCGGCGTGCTTCCTCGACAGTTGCGTTGGCTGAATTCGAGACCCCGGGCGACACTTCGATGGAGACGTACCCATCAGCCCCACGCGTCGAGCTGAACACCCCGGCGAATCGATCACATGCGTCCCGAACGTCGGTGGTTTCGAGCAGCTCGAACAGTTCCCAGCTTGTAAGATTTTTGTCTTCGGCGTCCGTTATTTGCTCGTCGTAGGCGTTGCTCGAGGACAGCGCTTTCTGAAAAATCGTCGGATTCGACGTCATACCGGTAAGCGCGTCGTCGCGAATTCGCTTCTCGAGCTCGCCATCATGAAGCATGCGGCGATCGATGCTGTCCAGCCAAATCGATTGGCCGACTTCGTGGAGCTCGCGTAACCTGTTCTTTGCCATAGAAATCCCCCTACCGAATTTTAACTCTCCACGCGCCCCGACACTATTCGTTCGAGCGGCGAAATATTTGCTTATATCATGACCGTGCAACAACGAAGAATCTTTCTGTTGTCACCGGCGAGCTGCGGCGGAAAGCGCGCGGCACTCCTTTTTAACGAGCGCGCGGAGTTCGACATCGCCGTGCGCGTCCGCAACCAGCCGGGCGCGCCGCTTGGCGACGTCTTCAGCTTCCTCAGCGGGCTGTATTTCCGTGGCAAGCTCGCTTACGCGCGCGCATTCACCAATCCACCGCCCCGCAAGGCGCCAGGAATTCAGATCATCACGCCGACCGATGGGCTTTACTCGCCGGGCAGCCTCGTCACTCTGAAAGACCTCGAACGATTCGCGACGGTGGCGATCGACGCCGGGGATTCCCGCTACCGCTATCCGCTCGAGCGCGACGCTGGCAAAATCGCCGAGCGAATCGGACCCAGGTGTCAGGTTGTCCTGTTGGGCAGCGTCGCAAGCGGGAAATACGTGGACGTTCTGCTACCGATCTTCGGGAAGCGACTGATTTTTCCGAAAGAATTCATCGGGCACGGCGACATGGCGCGCGGGGGCCTGTTATTGCAGCACGCGGACTCCCGCAAAGAGCTCACTTACATCCCCGTCGCCGATCCCGCCCGGCTCGGGGTTACCGCAAGCAAAAAGACAAGGGCCGAGGTCGCCGCGCGTTATGAGGCAATGGCCTGACGGAGTCGAGTACCCGTTAGCGTCCGACGCGCCAGTCCGTTGAAAGCTCGGTACTACCCCAGGCGAATTTGAGGACTCCGTGCGGAAAAGTCTTTGACGTCTGCGGCTCGATTGCCGGAATCAGCCAGAAGGTCAGGCTTTCGATTGGCTCGCCTAGTGTGCGTTGGCGCAGATCGATGCGCGCAAAATCCTTGGAAGCGTCGTAATCGGTCCCCCACTGCAGAACTTCTTTGCTGACGATCAGCTTCCATCCGCTGCGGGTGGGTAGTGTGAAGAGCGTGTAGACGCCTCGCGGGATGAATGTGTTTCCGATCGTAAGATCGACCTCAGTGGATAGCTCCGTCGCCATGTTGGCGCCGGTGCGCCAGGCGGTGTCCCACGGAACGACTCCCGGCATTCCGATGACATTGCGGCCGCGAAGGTGGGGCTGGCCGTAGTCGATTGAGATCTTTGCCGGGCCGGCGAGGTCAAGGGCACCAAACCAGCCTCCCTCTTTCGAATCGTATCGGCTGTCAACGAGAACCTGGACGGACGCGCGAGTGCTCGCCGCGGCTCTGGGAATTCGCGGTGCTTGCGGTGCTGGTGCGGTCTGTTGGGTGGACGGGGGCGCTGCGGGTGTTTGTGCGTTAGCTAAGGATGCCGCAGCGATAACGGCTGCCACTGCGAGGACGGGTACCACGCGCATGACTCTAGCTCCTTTTCTTTTGGAGAAAACGCCGGTTAGAAATCCCTCTTCTTCATTTCCTTGAAGAATCGCTCGTGCTCCTGGCGCTCCTTAAGTGTTTCAGCGTCCGTCGGGAGATCTGGCAGATTCTTGTCATATCTCTTTCCGAACCCTTTCCTGAGATTGGCTTTAGCAGCCTTGGCCGCGTTTTTCCTGGCCAGTGCGGCGATCTTCTTGTCGTCCATGATTTGTGTTTGTGGAAGTGTCACTGAAAGCTGTCATCCGGTCATTTCCGCGCAAGGCTGAGTAAGTTTCTGGCGACTCGGCCCGCCTTTGGGGTGCGTAAATCGACTTCAACTCAATGACCAACTTCGCCAGCGCGATCTCCGTGCTGTCGGCGATGATCACGCCGGCGGTGCTCATCTCGGCATGCGGATCGCTGATTCTTGCCACCTCGGATCGATTGAACCGCGCGGTTTCACGTACTCGCGAAATCTCCGGTCAGTTATCGCCGCTGGCGAGGGTCGGGCAGAGTGCGGAAATCGAAGAAGAGAGACGGATGCTATTCGTTCAATTGGACTACGTCACGACTCGATCGAGATTACTTCAGCGGGCGCTGTCGCGCCTTTACGGAGCACTCGCATTCTTCGTCGGGACCAGCGTTACGATTGGGCTGGTTGCCGTGACAAGCTCCGCGTTTACACCCGTACCGATCGCGCTCGGATTGGTCGGTGCTGCTCTGCTACTCTACGCCGCCTTTCTTCTGATCAAAGAGTCCAGGTTCGCATTGGCCGCCGTCAATGACGAAATGGACTTCTACTGGAAGCGCGGCCGGAGCGTCGGACCGGAGGATCTCGTTAGTAAGGGGATGAAACGGCTGCGGTGGTTCGGCGGGGTTCGCTAGCCACTCCGGACTGAGGACTGTAAAAAGCGCACTACCTCGCTGGTAGCTGATAGCAGCACGCTGGTAGCTAGTCGCTGCAGGCAACCAGACGGATCGCGACCAAGCTGAGGAAAAGCCAGTTGTTAATCCAGATTGCGACGGAGGTCTGTCCCGTCGCCTGCAGCGGATAGCTGTTAGCTAGCTGCTATCAGCTAATAGCGAGGTAGTGCGCTTTACAGTCCGCAGTCCCCGGCCCTATCCGCACTCCGAAAACCCGCACACGTGGCACTTCGCGCAGCCCTCGGCGAATTCCAGCGACGATCCGCAGTCCGGGCACGTGCCGATAAATGATTCGCTGCGATTCACTGCATCAAATCCGAACTGGGTCTGAGTTCCTTCGCCCGAATTCACAATCGGAGTCGGCTTCGGCTGTATGATCTCGACCGGGGACGGCGGAATCGGCGTCGTACTGAGCAGATCCTGTTGCACGCCCTGCTTCTCGCGCATCCACTTCTCGAGCGCGATACCGATCGCGTCGGGCACTGACAGAACCTTGTTTGGTCCGAGTCCAATCGCCTTGTCAGACGCAATGCCACGCAGCTGGCGGTGGACTTCGCGAATCGGAATGCCTGATCGTAGTGCAAGCGAGATCAGGCGACCCATCGCCTCGGCGTCAGCCATCGCTGCCCCGCCGGCCTTGCCGAGGTTGATGAATACCTCGAACGGCTGGCCGCGATCATCCTCGGTGATGTTGAGGAACATCGTGCCGAGCGGCGTCTCGATGCGCGTGGTGATGCCACGCAGCGTATCCGGCCGCGCGCGCTTCGCACGCCGTTGGAGGTTTTCTGCTTCGGCGTCGAATAGCGCTTGTTTGAGACGCGTGTTCTCGGTCTCCAGCTCCGCAATCGTTCCGTGCAGATCGCCGCGCTCGGTGCGTCCTTCCCGCTCGGCCTTCGCCAGCTCGGTAGCACCTGTCGATAGCACCTGGTTGTCACGCGAGCCATCGCGATACACGGTCACACCCTTGCACTTGAGCGCATAGGCGAGCTCGTAGATCTCGCGCACGTCCTCGGGCGTCGCTGCGTGCGGGAAGTTGGTGGTCTTGGAGATCGCCGAATCGCAGTTCTCCTGGAAAGCGCCCTGCATGCGGACGTGCCACTCCGGAGTGATGTCGTGCGCCGTAACGAAGACGCGCTGCCAGTGATCGGGCACTTCATCAAAGTGGATGTGGCCCTGCTTCGCGATGTTCTCCATCAGCTCCTCGGAGTACCAGCCTTCTTTCTTCGCAGTCGCGACGAAGTCTTCGTTGACGTCTGGCATCATCACGCCTGCCTGATTGCGCATGAATGCAATTGCGAACAGCGGCTCGATGCCTGATGAGCAGCCAGCGATAATCGAAATGGTCCCCGTCGGCGCAATCGTGTTGACGTTGCAGTTCCGAAGCAGTTGCATCGGACGCACACGATTGCCCTTCGCGTCTCGGGCACATGTCTCGTCCGGTCCCCAGATCGATCTTGCCCACTCGGGGAACGGACCACGCTCGTTGGCGAGCCGCTCGCTTTCGCGCTTCGACTCGACATCGACGAACTTCTGCAGACGGCGCCCGAACTCAACTCCCTCTACGCTGTTATAGGCGATGCCGAGGCGAACGAGCGCGTCGGCGAATCCCATCACTCCGAAGCCGATGCGACGAATTCTCTTCGAGAGCGCGTCGATTTCAGGCAGCGGATACTTGTTGACGTCGATGATGTTGTCGAGGAAGTGCACCGAGAGGTGGATGTCGCGCTTGAGCGCCTCCCAATCCATCTCGCCGTCCTTCACGTAGTAGCCCACGTTGATCGAGCCAAGGTTGCACACGTCGTACGGCAGCAGCGGTTGCTCGCCACAAGGATTCGTTGCCTCATATTGGCCAACATGAGGCACCGGGTTGTAGCGATTCGCTTCGTCAATGAAGAAGCAACCGGGCTCGCCCGTTCTCCACGCGCCATCGATCATCTTGTCCCAAACTGTGCGCGCATCGAGCTGTCCAGACACTTTACCAGTGCTCGGATCTATCAGGTCATAGCTGGTACCGGCTCTTACCGCTTTCATGAACCTGTCGGTGACCGCGACGGAGATGTTGAAATTCGTCACCTGCGTCAGATCTTCCTTGCAGGAGATGAAATCCAGGATGTCGGGGTGATCGACGCGGAGGATGCCCATGTTGGCGCCGCGGCGAGTCCCGCCCTGTTTGACTGCGTCGGTCGACGCGTCATAGAGCTTCATGAACGACACCGGACCCGACGCGACGCCGGTCGTTGACCGCACCATCGAGCCCTTGCCGCGAAGCTTGGTAAACGCGAAGCCAGTACCGCCGCCCGACTGGTGGATCAGCGCCATCGCCCGCAAGGTGTCGTAGATCCCGTCGCGTCCATTGGATAGAGCGTCTTCGACGGGAAGCACGAAGCAAGCGGACAGCTGTCCGAGCGGGCGGCCTGCGTTCATCAGCGTCGGCGAATTGGGCTCGAACCGGCGCTCTGTCATGAGTCTGTAGAACTCCGTAGCGGCGCCGGTAACGTCGGCGTCGATCGCACCGTATCTGCGATCGGCTTCTGCAACCGTCGTTGCCACGCGCCAGAACATGTTCTCCGGGCGTTCCGTGGGCGTGCCCGTCGCATCCTTGATCAGGTATCGCTTGCTGATCACGGTGCGCGCGTTTTCGCTGAGCTGGGCTTCGCCTTCGGGCGGTGTGGCAGGGATGGGCATTAGATACAACTCTCCGACGCTTGAAAAGGTAGTCAATAAGTGGACGATGAACTCAGGACAAAACGATCCCGCGTCGAGCATTCCGACGCGGGAGGCGCAACCTATTTGGATTCGTGAGTCCGCGCCAGCCTGATGCTAGATGCTTGTTTGACAAGGACTTAGCGGAATCCACATCACGAACAGCAGGGCGCCCGTACGTTTTCCACTTCTCTCCGCTGGGATCGCCGCGACCGAGAAAAAATGCATATCACGCACCGCCAGCCTCATTCCGGGCAAAATTGCCGACCTCTATAAGTACACCCGAGCTATGCAGTTAGATCGGTTAACGGCCGCCCAATTTGCGGAGATTTATCCAGCAGCGCTTTGCTGTCAAGCGGGGAAGAATTCCGCGTGCAGACCGCCTTAGAAGCCAAGCGTTTGCCCAGAATCACGATAGCCCGCTAAGGAGACCGCTCGGGTTAGAACGACGCTCCAAAGGTGACGTACCCCTGCACTTTCGACGCGCCGAACTCGTCACGGTGCGCCAGCGGGAACGCCAAACCCAACCGCAAACGCGCCTGCACGTCGAGCTGCAGTCCGGTGTCAAAATTGAGCTCGCCGCCAACCGATGACATCGCGGGGTTTCCGATGTCGACGGGCCGGCAAACGGTGTTAGCCGCGACGGTCCTGGGACAATACGCGCGGCCCGTCTCACCAAAGAAAGAGAGCGACGCGCGATCGATAAAAACCGGAATGAAGCGGAAGCCGCGCGACGGCGTGAATAGTGGTGCGCGATACTCCACAGTCCCCGCGTACGCCCGGATTCCGCTTTCGGCGCTTGGCGGATAGCCGCGCACACCGAAGGTGCGACGTTGTTGACCGAGTGAGTATCCCGGAAAGATCTCCAGCGACGTGCCGCTCAAGCCGCCCGCAGAAAAAAGATTGCGACTCTCTTCATCGGTGATCCCGCCGGCGCCGCGCAGTGCAATGACGTGGTGCGCAGGCCCCGGCAGGTCGAGTGATTTGTAGAGCGACGTCACGCCGACGACGCTCCGCGTCGAAGCGCCGGAGGTTCCAGCGCGCCAGCGCTGTCGAGCGCTGGCGCTGACACTAATGCCGTCTTCTGGTGAGATGCTCAGCGCCGGTCGCTGCGCATTTGACCAACCGATTGAACCGATCACACCGGGAGAGGTGCGCGCAGTCTGGTAAAACGGATTCAAGTGCGCGAACAGTGTATCGGGTGCCGTCGAATAACCGATACGCTCCAGCTCCGTGCCGATCGAAGCCAGGGAATAGGTGCGGAAGCGCGGACGAACGAACGTCGCTCCGACAGACGCATATCGATCCTGTTCGAGTAAGTCGCCGACGTTGACGACGGTGCCGCTGATGTCGGCGAAAACAGAGCCGTTCGAGTAGCTCTGTGAGGCAAACACGTCGACCAGCGGCAGACCAAATCCGGCGTAGCGATACCAGAGCCACGCTGAGTTCTCGCGAAAGCGACTGTTGCGCAGCAGCTCGAGAGTGTAGTTGTGGCGCGCGACGACATCAGTGCCGCTGGTTTGCAATCCGTAGGAGACGCCATCTTCGGTACTGCTCGAAAAAACGGGCAGCCAATAGCGCGGCCACAAAGTTGGCAGCGCCGAGTAGAGGGTCGCGCGCGAAGAGTCAACAGCGCCGAGCGGAGGTAAACCCGGAACCGTATCTAGACAGTTGCGGCAGCCAGCGCGCGGACTAATGCTTGTGCTGTCAGCAACTCCATAACGGGCAACGCCGCTCAGCGGCGCTGTTCCAAGGTGATAACCGTCTGCCTTGAACAGAAGCGTCGCTAACGCGCTCTGGTCTGGCGACACTTCCGGTGTAAAAACTCCAGTGGCCGCGTCGCTGATGCGCGAGACTCTGGGCCCGAAGGTCGTCACGTCGGCAACATAGATCTGTGGCGAACCGGTGCGCTCCGAAGAGAAGTAGATGCGTCGCCCGTCGGGCGACCAGCTCGGGCTCGTGTTGACAGCGCGTGTCTCACCGAACGTGTCGATAATCTTGCCGTTCGCGTCGAGAATCACGATTTCGGATCGGCCGCGCGTCTGGCGAACCGCTACGATGCGCGAACCATCGGGCGACCAGCGCGGATCCGACCATTGTACGTCGAGGTTTGTGGGCGTGATCGGCCTGATTCGTCTGCCGTCGGTTGAAACCAGGACGAGCCGTGTCGTCGCCGGTTGATCTTGCACGGCCACGATTTCCCCGTCGGATCTCACATCGGGTGTTGTGAGTCGCGCCCCGGTCGTGAGCCTTGTTTGCTTCCCATTGCGCTCGACGAAGAGATCGTTGCGAATGTTGTAGGGGCCGGTGAAGTCCGGCTGAGAGAACAGAATGCCCCCGCCCGGGAGTGGCACGTTCGGGCTCGACGCATTGCGGCGGCCGAGCCGCGCCTCTTTGCCCGACAGTCCAACTTCGTATGCGCCCGGCGTCTCTCGAGCTTTATCACCGGCGTAGATGAGAGCGGTATCGCCGAGCCAGCGCGGAAACAGCGCGACGTATCCGGCATTGGTGAGTTGCCGCCAGCCCGGGATGGGCTCGTGTGGCGCGCGCGATTCGCGCATCAATGAATCACGCCAGGCTGCCCAGGCAGTTTGGAACGACATACCGAACGCTTTGCGCGAGGTTACCGTGAGAATGAATGGGATCGGAGTCTTCGCACCGATCTCCACGAAGTCGCGGACGCTCTGCGGACCTCTGGTGCGCGACAGATAATCGAACAACAACGATCCATAGATGTAGATGACCTCGCCGCCCGGAAATCTCGACGTGCCGGGGGAGAGCTCCTGCAACGTCGGTATTCGGTTCGCCAATGCCGCCGCGCGCGCCGTCATCGAGTGCTCCGCGCTTTCCAGCCGGCCTACGCCAGTCATTCGCGACTCGAAGTAAACCGCCAATCCTTCCAGCACCCACCGCGGCTCGTAGAGGTTGGGGAAGAGCAAAGGATTGCGACCGAAGATCGCCTGGCCGAGCCGCCAAATCCCTCGCGTGCGATCGAGGTGGAAGATGTGCGTTAGCTCGTGCGTTACCACGAGCGCGTTCCAATCTTCGTAGTCGCGCAGTCCGGATGCGTCTGTCGGGGGATGCGCGTAGACGACGATGCGGTTAGTCGGGTAGGGCGTCGCGTATCCGTTCACGTAATCGACGTCGTCGGAAATGACGAGATCGATGATTCCGCGCGGCGGCACCAGCTCCGTGGATAGCTGAGTGTACGCGCGCTCGGCGTTCACAGCTGCACGTCGGGCTTCCTGCTCGAGCGCCGGTGCGAAGTGCACGCGAAAGTGTTTGGTGTGCAGTGTGTGCCAGTCGGCGTTCGGGGCCAACTGGGCAGAGCTAGCCCGTGCCGCGATGACGGTCAGCGCGCCGAGGAGCAGGCGCGATCTCACTGCTGCTGCGCGAGCGATGCGAAATAGCTCTCCAGTCCGTGCAGAATCGCCATCGCGTAAGCATCCTGATAGGTGGGCGTTCTCATCGCCGCCTCCTGATCTGGCATGATACCGTACGCTCCTTCCGTGAGAATCGATGGCATCCATGTTCCGCGCACTACCGCCAGATTCCCGAACCTCGTTCCCTTATCTCGCAATCCTAGCTCGGTTAGCAAATCGGCTTGAGTTGCAGTCGCCAGCGCCCTCGAGTGAGGCCAGAAATAAAAAGTCTCCGACCCATTGGTGACAAACGGGTTCACTCCGTCCGGTTCGGCGTTGAGATGTATGGAGACAAATGCGTGCGCGTTGGCCCGTCGACTGGTGATCGGCCGGAGTCCGAGTTCTACGGCGTCCGGCGTCGTGCGCGTCATGACGACGTTCACGCCGCGCTGAGTTAACAGATCGCGCAACCGCAGCCCGACCTGGAGCACGGCATCCGCTTCATACAGTCTCGTCGGGCCTGTCTCGCCAGCTGGCGGATGTCCGGGATCGACGGTGATCGTGAGTCCGCGAAGTGGATTCGCCGCGTCTGCAATGCGAGGCGGTCTACGAACGCGGAAAGTGAGTGTGCCATTTTGCCACAACGCGAGGTAACCGTATGGCGCGCGATTGAGATTGATCGAGTAGCGAACCCGGCTCCCTTCAGGAGTCGAGCTGATGCTGTTGAAATACGGGTCTGCCGGCTCCGCCATCATCGAGATCACCGGCGTGTTGGTCACGCCATACAGCACTAGCGACAGCGAGCGATCGGTCTCTTCGACGAGATATGGCGGCGGCGGACCCGTCATCGGGATGACGACGTCGATCCAGTCGGGCCCCGGGTGCAAGCTGACCGCGCCGATTTGACGAGCGGGAGCAGTCGAATCACCAATGAAGGTGTTTGGCGCTGTCGTCGAGATGTTCGCGGCTTGCAGCTCGCTCCGCAGCACCCACGCTACCTGTGTCGAGTCGAGCTCGATACGGACGAAGTCGTCACCACTCGCTTTCTGTGAGCCCGTGATCTTCACTACGGTCCCCGAAAACAGAAACCACTTGTACTCCTGACCGTTGCCGGGAGCCGGTCGCGCGATGGTGACGCGATCGGTGTCGTTCACCGTCGAAGCCGGCGCGCCGAGTGTGACATAGACGTTGCTCGGAATCGGCGTGAGCGAATCCGGTCTGGGCTGAAGAGTGTCACCGACGACGTTTTCCTTGTGCGTCGTGTCGGGCGCAGGCGGCACCTTGATCGGGAGAGTGAGCCGGGCAGTTTGCGTTTTGTTGCCTGCGACAAGCTCATAACGCGGCGCGCTATCAGGCGGCACAGGAAGCCAACCCATGAAAGCGCCGTTCGGCCAGACGGCAACCAGATGACCGTTGATGGCAAGCGCAGCATCGCCACTGCCGACGCTGCCGAAAATGAAATTGGAATCGCGCGCTGTGAGCAGCTGATCGGCCTTCGGATAAACAACATCTATTTGCAGTGGTCCGCGCACGTCGGGTACCGGCGGCAACTTGGTGCCAGTGGGTGGGGGCACCGGTGCTGGGACAGTCGGAACTGGAGCGGGTGCAGGGGCTGTCGTGGTTCGCGGTGCGCACGCCGCGGCAACCACGACCGCGCAACAGGAAAAGACCCTCACGCCCGAACTTTTCATGTTTGAAATCTGGGTTGCAGGAGCGATATAAAACGAGCTCACGTTATACGCATGGGTAGTGCCCACTTAGGCTGCTGTCGCTATCTTTTGTCGCACCGGGAACTCCACTTCCCGTGACGGATGAATCCCGCTCCTGGCGAGCCAAAATTGATTGCTGAGATATACGGCACCACGAATGTCGGCCTGATCCGGGCTGACAATCAGGATGCCTTTTTGATTGCCAATCTCGAAACCGGCGACATTGCGACAACAAGCGCTCCGTCGGTCATATCGGTGCACACCGCACCTTTCATCATGATCGTCGCCGACGGCGTCGGTGGCGCTGCCTCGGGTGCCCTGGCGAGCTCGATCGCCACCGAAACGGTGCTCAGCGAGCTGCACCGATGGTGGCGAAAAGTCCCGAAGAGAACTCCTGAATCGATCGAGGCTGCGCTGAAGCGCGGCATCGACGCCGCCAATCGAGAAATCTTTCAGACGGCCACAACTGCACCAGAGCACCACGGGATGGGCACCACCGCGACATTGGCGCTTGTGATCGAGGGCGAGGCTTTCATCGCCCAGGTTGGCGATAGCAGAGCGTACCTCATTCGAAAATCCGTGGCAAAACAACTGACAAAGGATCAATCGTTCGTCCAACGTCTGATCGACGCCGGCCGAATGACCGCGAAAGAAGCAGCGCAGAGCGAGCACCGCAACATCATCCTGCAGGCGCTGGGTCCTGAAGAAAAAGTCGTTACCGACTTTTATCGCGTTAAGCTGGAGAACGAGGACTGCATGGTGCTTTGCAGCGACGGCTTATCCAACCAGGTATCCAACGAAGACATCGCGCGCATCACAAAAGGCGGCAGCAAGCCTGAGGACGTGTGCAACGCGCTGATCGAGGAAGCCTTACATACCGGAGCGCCTGACAACGTCACTGTCGTTGCCGCGCGGTTGCGTACGGTCGACGCCGACTATCAACGAGCCGCGGCCGGCCCCTGAACTGGGCGCGCCGGCACCGTTTCCCCGGTGTGCGGTGCGGCCCCGATCGGCACCTCCCTCGACCACGGCGCGATGAACGGCAGCAGCACAAGGGGCGGTATTGCCATCGTAACGGTCAGCAGGAAAAATCCCGGCCAGCCCGCTGACTCCGCAATCTTTCCCGCGGGAGCGACAAGGATGTCGCGGCTCGCCGCCATGAGACTCGAGAGTAGCGCAAACTGCGTCGCCGTAAACCGCTTGTTGCACATGCTCATCAAGTAAGCTGTCATTGCGCCCGTCACGAGACCGAGTCCAAAGTTCTCGGTTATCACAGCCGAAACCATCAGCGTGTGATTCTTTTCTCTGAGCGCCAACATGTAGTAGGTGAGATTGCTCAGTCCCTGGAACACCACGAAAAGCCAGAGTGAGCGATTGATGCCGAGCTTTCCGATCGTCACTCCCGCAACGAGAACGCCGACGATTGTCGCGATCACTCCTACGCCTAGAAAAACAGCGCCAACCTCGGTCTGTGTATAACCGGCCTGCAGCAGAAATGGCGTCGTCATGCTTCCGGCGAGACTGTCAGAGTACTTGTAGGCAACGATGAACAGCAGTACGACCAGCGCGCGCAGAATTCCGACTCGCCTGAAGAAATCGGTGAACGGCAGCACCACTGCCTCGACGAGCGTCTTTGGCGGCGCATCGTTCAACACAGGCTCGTGCGCCATGAACGTGGCGGCGATTCCGATCACCATCAGCAACGCGAGAACGACGTAGACCGCTGGCCACGCAATTCGATCGGCGAGGAAGAACGCGAGCGCGCCGGTGGTGATCATTGCGACACGGTACCCGAGCACGAACACCGCGGCGCCCGCGCCCATCTCGCGATTCTCAAGCACATCAGTTCGGTACGCGTCGAGCGAGATGTCCTGCGATGCGCTGAAGAACGCGATCGCGATGGCATTCACCGCCAGGGCTTTCAGTCCCGTCCGCGGATCGTGCAGCGACATTGCTGCGATCACCAGCAGCAGCAGAATCTGGGTGATCAACACCCATCCGCGTCGGCGTCCCAGAAATGGCGGAGTGTAGCGATCCATCAGCGGTGCCCAAACGAACTTGAGGGAGTAAGGGAGCGTCACCAGACTGAAAAAACCGATGGTCGCCAAATTCACCTTGTCGGTCGTCATCCACGCCTGCAGCGTCTTGCTGGTCAGATAAAACGGCAAACCGGAGGAGAAGCCCAGGACGAGCAGTGTCGCCATCTTCGGCTGACCAAAGATCCGTAACGGCGAGGTCCGCGTCGTTGTTGCGTCGGTCATAGCGTTTCCTCCAACCGTGTTTGTGGCAGCTCCATCGTTCGGGCGGCGCTGTTGCCGGCAGCCTCGCGCAACAGAAAGCGCGCAGCGGCTTTCTGCATCACGCCTTCCCCGCCCCAGGCGCAGAGGATTGGCGCGTCGGTCTTGAGCTCGTTCGCGAGACGCGGATGACTGAATTGGATGATCAAGCGCTCGCGATTGCCAGCACTGTCGAGCGCACGTCTCACGCTCTCTTTGGCATTCTCGGAATAACCGGGCCTTCCCTTCCACGCGCGAATGTCACCGAATAGCGCGATGACGGTCGCGCCGACTTCTTCCGTCGCCGGCTGATCGCCAACCACCAGATCGATTCCGCCGGCTCGTAACGTCGCAATCAACGGATCTCTCGGCGGCGGCGGATAAGGCCCCCCGATGTCGTCGTCGACAATGACAAGATTCCATGCGCGCGGGAGTCGCGGCATGCGACCCCGCACAAGGTGCACAACCTGTTCGGCGAGCTGCGCTGTCCATGCAGTCTCATCGCGCGCTGGACGATTGGTCTCCTTCGACAGCGCCGCCCAACGCGCCCAGCGACGGCGGCGCTCGATGGACTGGTGAATCCGGTCGGCATCGAGGCGCTTGTCGTCGATTGCTTTCTGGATTGCTTTCTCCGCTCCTACCATGTCCGCCGGATAGAGCAGACAATCGCACCCCGCATCGAGCGCGAGAATTACTGCTTCGGCTTCGCCGCCGCCAAGTACGCCTTCCATTATCAACGCGTCGGTGACGACCAGTCCGGTGAACTGCAGCTCTTCGCGCAAGAGTCCCGTGAGTATCGGCTTCGACAGCGTTCCCGGCGCTCCGCTCGGATCGAGCGCTGGAAATGAAACGTGCGCCGACATCACCGACGCGACTCCGCGCTCGATCGCTCTTTGAAACGGTATCAGATCACTATTGCGCAACGTTTCCGCGGATACATCGACACGCGGCAATTCCTTGTGCGAGTCGCTCGTCGTGCGGCCGTGACCGGGAAAATGCTTTGCGGAGGCCAGCACACCTTCCGCCTGGCACGCATCGATCCACGCGGCTGCAAATTCCCCAACCCGCTCCGGATCGCTTCCAAATGAGCGGGTGCCGATGATCGGATTGTTCGGCTCAACGTCGAGGTCACAGTCGGGCGCGTAGATCCAGTTGATGCCGAGCTCGCGCGCCTCTCGCGCCGTTACGGCAGCGGCGCGGCGGATCGCCTGCACGTCCTCGAGGAAAGCGATCGCTGCCAGTGGCGGCAGAGCAGTCTCCCCCGCAAACTGCTGCCCCGCCCCGCGCTCGAGATCGGCTCCGATCAAAAGCGGTACCCGCGATCTGGTCTGCAGATCTTCGATTAGGGTGGCGACGTGCTCCGATGGTCCGCCAAAAAGAATGAATCCGCCAACGCCGAGATTCAGAGCCTGTGTGATTGCCTCGCGTTGCGGTTCGTAACCGTTAGAACCGTCCCAGCGAATCGCCGGATAGAACAGCTCCGCAATCTCGCTCACGCGGGCGTCCGCTTGCCCAAAACGCGGTGCCCGCGCGCACCGGTAGCCGAAGGAACGTTGCCTGGCCGCTTCATCACGTGCAGGTATCCCAGCAATGCAAAGGCCACCGCTTCTTTTGCTTCGCCGTCGAAATAAACCTCGTCGAAATGCCGCACGACGACCGGCTTGGCGGCCTCGCTGATCGCATCGAACAGAGCCGGGTTCCTGGCGCCGCCGCCAGAGACCAGCACTTCACGCATCGGCTCGGGGATGAATCGCTTGTACGCGTCGGCCACACTGACAGCGGTCAGCTGGACGGCGGTCGCGACGACATCCTCGTCGGTTGCCTTCAACCCATGCGCAGCGGCAATCAGCTTCTGGACATAATCG
>Ga0209027_1000020_pt1 | contig 40786 bp, 33 predicted proteins | sample GraSoi013_1_20cm_3_FD_185821 | JGI IMG/M metagenome (GOLD analysis project Ga0209027, IMG submission 185821) | Grasslands soil microbial communities from the Angelo Coastal Reserve, California, USA - Sample 09_27_2013_1_20cm (SPAdes) (version 2) | ecosystem: Environmental > Terrestrial > Soil >...
TATTACCGCCGTTGAACCAAATGCTGCAATGCTGGGTTATTTGCGCAAGGACGCGGATGGACAGGGCCTCACAAATATCACCATTATTCAGTCGATCTGGCAGGATGCTCCCGAGACTCTTGCAGCAGATATCGTTATCTGTAGTCACGTACTCTATCCAATAGTCGACATTGTACCTTTCCTGGCGAAACTGATTAAAGCGACGGGCCATATTTGCTATATCTACATGCGAGCAACCTCTATTGATGCTTTAACTGGCCATCTCTGGAAACACTTCCATGGAGATGAGCGACGTCTGCCTCCTGGATATATTCATGTGCTCGACGTGCTTTATGAGTTGGGGATATACGCAGATGTGGAAGTCGTCAAACTCCCCGTAATCCTCAGCTATCCTTCTGTTGATGTTGCAGTGGAAGAGGTGTCAGAGCAGCTCATTTTACCCGGTGATGATGCGACGCGCAAGGAGTTACGCCATTTGCTGGAGGACTGGCTGGTTGAGCGCAATGGAATGCTTGTGCCACCAGTCGAGGCAATGATAGGGGCTATAATCACGGTGCAGAAGTAGGGAGGAGAGATTCCAGCAGCTTGGCACAGCCCAAATGTGCTATTGGCCCATTTTGCTCTTAAGAGATATGTTATAATGCCTCTTGATATTCCAGACCGTGTCACGAAATTCGATACAATGTTCTAAAATCAATTAGAGGTAGATGATGGACTGGCTTGATGACATTGATGAGAAAGAGCAGCAGCAATGGCAAGCGCGTGTGGCAAGAGAGCGCTTTGACCTCTCGGCCTCAGTTGAAGAAGCGTTGACAGATGTGTCTGCTCAGGAAGACCCGGAATCAGACGAGGTTGAAGATAATGTCCCTATCATAAAAAGTACGGCGCTTATTCCCCCGCGCCTGAGTCTTCAATCTAAACAGTTGCCGGCGGTCAGTAGATCAGTGAAGGTGCGAACCGATTATCTTCCTCTAGCTACAGTGGGGGCAGCGGTTTCTCGACCAACGGAAGCGCCTGGTCCTGTGCAAAGCAGGCAACGTTCACCGAGACGTGCAACAAAGGTGCGTTTGCAGGTTGTTCCCAAGCAGGAGGCAATTGAGAAACCTGAAATGACCGGGGTGCGATCTTATGAAGTGGACACCAATCCCAGTATGCCAGCTGTGGACAGGCTTGCAGGTCCTATGGGTCCTCGTGCTGATGAAGACGGTCAAGAAACCTCGGGTTCAGGTCGGTTTGAGAAGGGGCAATGCGAGGTTATGGTTGCCAATGCACATATTATCGCATCGAGTGTCGTAGTTGTGGTACTGACGGCTGATCCAGGTCCGGTGGTGGTACAGTATGTTACTCTCCATCCACAGGTAGGATTTACTGTCCACCTGAGCGCAGCAGCGAGGAAAGCGGCGTCATTCAATTATCGAATAAGCTAATTGAGAAGATCTCCTCCCTCGATCGTTTGAATCGAATCTGCAATAGCCATGACACGGACAAGGTGATCAAAGTCATGGGCAGTGTCTTCCATGAATGCCCTCCACCATGCCATGTGTGCCGGTAATCTTAAAGTACCCATCAGTTTTAATGGCAACGCGTCCAACATATGTACCCATCCTTTTCCCTCTGGTGACGACTGCCTGAACCATATCCCCCGTTTGGAATCCAAAGACTTTGCTCGGCCCTTTCGGGCGGCTCCTTGGAAATCCCCATCCGTCAACATTACAAAGCTGGCGGCATTGTCGGCCTCTGGCTGTGATAAGCAGGGGGATAACATGTTGCCACTGGACCCGCTCTGGTGTAGATGGCCCCACGCATACAGCGTCGAGCCAATGACTCTTGGGAATGCCGCGTTGTTTCCTATTCCATTTTGTCTGGCCCCCCGTACTGACCTCGATCGGCAGTCCTGTGGCTTTGAGTCGTTCATAGAGCGCCCAACGTGTCGAGTTCACTGCTGCTGCGTCTTTTAATGGTTGCAAGGCCTGTGCCTGGAGGTGGGGAAAGCCAAATGCCTGGGCGGTTTGGGAGCCTTTTTGTTGATTGCACGCTTCGCAGGCCAGGGTGAGATTGGTGATCCGGTCACTGCCTCCACGTCTTTTGGGCACGATATGTTCCACTTCGAGCGGGATATCTCCTTTTTGGCAGTAGACGCATTTATGTCGCCATTTGAGTAAAAGATACTCTTTAACTTCTAGCCCCGCGAGAGTTCCGTGTTGGTAGGCGACTCCCTTGATCTCAGGGTTTTGGATGGCCTGGGTGTCGAAGCGCACCGCCTCATAGGAAATGGCACCCAGCGGGCACCAACGCATCAGCCGCCTGGTCCAGGTCTGCACATTTTGCATCCGTGAGCACAACGAAGGAGCAAGCCACCCGCGTTTGCGCCGACGATTGCTAAAGCGGGCCGCCCGGTAGCGCGTATGCCGAGAACGGCGACCTCGACGCACGCCAGCCCGTTTTTGCAGCGCCTGGTGGACCTCTTCTCCCCGGTGAACCAACTCCGCAGCCCATAGCACCTGTCCTGATGTATCGTTGAGGACGGCGAGCCCCGTTGTCTTGGACCCTGGATCAATTTTCAGGCGCAGGGGCTGTGGATGCGCTTCAGAAACTGGATGCTTGAGAATCAGGACAAAGGGAAATCGCCGGTAGACGGCTGCCTTCCCAGATGAGAGGAGCTTGCGGGCTCGACCGGGATGAACCGGATCGAGGGGCCGCTTCTCCTGATCAATCACAAAGACGTACGACATGGCTGAGTCCTCTGTTCTTGCCCTTTCGGGCCTCCGGCAAGCGCCGGGTAAAGTTTTCCTCGTCCAACTTCTGCGAAGGTTTCCTTTGGATGCGAGCCGCACTGCGATTGAAACCCCATCTCGCTGTTTAACGACGCGCCGCAGGGTCCGGGACTGGAAGGCCACCCCGGAGTGCCTATGCATTCTTCGCGAAGGGCTACCAGGTACTTACACCTGGGGACTGCTCAGCATCGGGGCTTGCCGGAACAAGCCCCCACCCATTCAGGTGTGGAGTCGCTGACTATCCATGATTGCTTTAGCGCGTTCAAGGAGCCAATTGCGAAGCTCTATCACTATCTACAAGTTCTTTCTCTAGATTGGACGAAGGTAACGTGACAATAAAGCGGCTTCCTTCGCCTGGTATACCACTGCTTTCAGCTCGGATAGTCCCACCGTGCATGTGGAGCAGTTCAGCGACAATATACAGGCCGAGACCTATGCCCCTGGTTTTACTTCCATCGATATTGGACCCTCGATAAAAGCGTTCGAAGAGACGAGGGAGCGCTTCTTTTGGGATGCCAATGCCTGAATCCTCAATGCAGACTTCGATGGTTCGACTGCCCTTATCTATTTCACTCTCTTTCTGGCGCAAGGAGACGGTGATTGGACCGCCGAGAGGACTATATTTTATGGCGTTCTGTACCAGGTTGGCAATTACTTGTTTGAGGCGTGCGCTGTCTCCAATAACGATATAAGGGTGATCGCTAGGTGCGATGTGACAAGCGATCTGGTGAGCGGTTGACGTAGAGCCATGGGCTGAGACCACCTGTTCAGCAATCTCTGCAAGGTCAGCAGGTTCTGAGTTGATAACCAGTTGTTTGCGGTTGATCTGGGTTACTTCCAGGAAGGTGTTGACGATATTTGTCAATTGGTGAGCTTGTTCCTCAATCGCTGTAAGGCTATCAGCCACTCGTTGTGTGTTCTGTGGATCTGTTCCTTTGCGCAACATACGTAAAGCGACCTGGCTATGAGTGAGAATAACAGTGAGAGGTGAACGAAATTCGTGAGCGGTGATAGCCAGAAATTCGTCTTTTAGAGCATTTGCCTCGCGCATTGCGGCTTCGCTCGTGCGCGCGTCCACAGCTTCTTGCTGCCAGCGGGCCTGCTCGATTGCCAGCCCGGCAAGTTGCGCTATGCCTTCGATGACTGCCATATCCCAGATAGAAAAATCAAGCGGTACAGACGGCTGTTCAGTTTCGCCAGGGGAAATATTCTTTGAATCTGATAATGAGCGATCCAGGGTTACCAAGCCAAGTATATGATGATTGTGAGTTATAGGTGCGGCAAGTACCATTGTCTGGTTGAATGGATTGGGCTGGTTGTCGTACTGCTCGGCGTTAATGACGGTGGCATGGCCTTCTAATATTTGTCTACGGAACCCTTGATACTGATGTGCCTCTGGAGAAAGCCAGCGGCTCTGCTCGAATAGCCATGTTTTTTCTACTTCATTATCTTTGAATCCCCTGGACAACAGGAAGGTAAACGCTTCTTCACTTTGATCAAAGAGGTGGACGGAGCCCCGCTCGCAGTTGAGAGTAGAGAGCGTCATTTCCAGGACACTATCGAGAATATCTTTTATTTCGGTAATGCCGGAAACAGCTTCCGCTACATTGAGCATTGTTTCGAGCGCCAAACGAACGCGCTGCTCGGCGCGTGTTTGCTGTGTGACATCGCGAAAGGCGCTGACGAGCCCTACCTGTTTTTGCGCCTCATCCAACATGGGAGTGACATTTACCTCTATCACTCGCTCGACGCCATCACCCCGGACGGTCACGAATCGTTCACCACGGATGCGTTCGCCTTTGAGGGCGCGCGCAACCGGGAATTCATCGTACGAAAGCGGTTGCCCATGCATCGAGCGGGTCGGGTAACGATTGAGAAACGATTGTAATCGATCAGTAGAGTTTACTGGAACTCCGAGAAAGAGCGAGGCGGCGTTGTTGCGTACAAGAACTTCTCCATCCTGGTTGACAACGGTTATTCCTTCGCTCATGGCCTGGAAAACAGCGTCGAGCGTATTTGCCCGTTCGGTTGCCAACTTAGCAGAATTACGGACATCTGCCAGGAGTTGATCTTTTTTCACAGCCAGAGCACACTGGGCCGCAATATCCTGAGCAAAGGCAAACTGACCTTTAGTGGGGTGATAGGTCGAGTCTCGATAGTTGACAAAGGCGAAGCCAATGCACTGAGAACTAGAGGATGCCGGCTGGGTACCCGGTGTGGAGGTAATTGAACGATCACCGCCAGCCATCAGCGGGACAATCATCACATTATCAAAGCCGAGCTTTTGAAAAAAAGGCTGTTCGGATTCCGTCATTTGATGGATATTCAAAAAGAGGGGCGAACCAGTGGTAGCCGCCTTTTGACAGTCAGGTAGGTCTTGCAGTGTTGTGGCTGTGATGAGTGGTTCATTGAAATGTGTTTGTTGCGGCCCTGTACTGTTAGCCAGGTATAACGTCTGAGAATTTATGAGCATAATCTCACCACTATCCGCGTTTAGTCCGCGAACCAGGTGTTGTGTAGCGATTTTGAGCACAACCGAAAGATCTTCCCCTGAATTGACGGTTAATGCTACCTGATAAATTGCGCGGGCACGTTCAATCAACCGTTCAGCGCGTGTTCGCTCTGCCTGTGCCTGCTGGTAGAGCCGAGCATTGTCTATGGCAAGTGCTGCCTGTTGTCCAATAGCGCGTGCAAGTTGTTGCTGCTCCTGGGAGAAGTCGCGTATTTGAGCCGGGTCATCAAGGGACATCATACCCAGGATGCGATCTTCGCGTTTAAGCGCAATGAGTAATACAGAGCGCACAAGAAATGTTTCTGCCACTTTTCGTGCCTTGGGATTATTCAATAGATCTTTAACAAGGAGCAGACCCTTTTCCTGGAGAAGGCGGGGGAGGTGAGGGTCATCGAAGAAGATAGAGCCATGATACCAGAGATGATCCGCGGCTGTGATTTTTTTACGGTCAACGTGCTCCGTGGAAAGGTAATAGGCAGTGGGGAGAAAAACATTGCGAGTGTCATCGAATAGCCAGACAGAGCAGCGCTCTACTTCGCAGACCTCAATTGTACGTTTAGTCAATGCGTGCAAAATATTTTTGAGATCGAGCGAGGATGCTAAAAGCTCTGCTAATTCACGCAAAATCTCACTTTCACGCAGCGCAGTTACCAGTCGTTGATGTTCCTGATCATTGGTGAAGGGGGGACGCTCACCTAACATGCTCTCTTCCTCGTCAAGAATTTAAACCAGTGGTGCAAGAGACGCACCATAAAAATACGCGTAGATAAAGTATCTTACATAGAAATACCAATGCTTTTGCGCAAGGGGTATGTAATTATGTCAAAGTGTAACAGATGGGTATAGATGGCGTCAAGCAAAATAGGGTATTTGACTTGAAATCTTTTCAGGAATGAGGGAAATAGGAGGAAATGTAGAAGGATAGTCATCTTTTGCGACGTAACCTGAGCCATTCCACGAGGAATGCCAGGCCAGTACCTGCTACCGCCTCGGCTACGACAGCAGTTTTCGATGAAGTCGGCGTGGTATGTTCTTTATCGTGCTTGTTGTGCTTGTTTTTGCTTTGTGCAGGAGACGTGGTCGAGGGCTGTCCTGATGTGGTCTTTGCCGAAGAAGGCTCTGCGGCTGCAGCCGTAGTTATACCAGCAGTATCGTGTTTCCCGTTACCTGGTGCATTTTCTATGCCGGTTTTTTCTGCCACATCGCCGGTTGGTGCATCTTTATGAGAAGGTGGTGCCTGTTTCTCTTTATCCTCTTGATTCTTTGGTAGATGACTTGTAACGATGTGGACCATAGACACCAGGTCAACAGGCGTTGCCTGGATCTTTTCAGCGAAGAAGGCATTGACTTCGGCGCCAATAAGTATAATAAGGGCAAAGTAGTAGAGGAAAACCAGTAAAATGACGAAAAGGCCAGTTGGTCCCGCAAATCCTTTGAGGAAGTTCGCGGCGTATAATGGGAAGAGTGGTAAATAGATTGAAAGTCCCACCGCTGCAATAATTGCTCCCAAGACAGCGTTGCGGAAGCTGATGTGCTGGTTGGGGACAACCATATAGATAACCTGGAACAATATCCACGAGGATATCAAGGTGCCAATTATGCCGCCGAGGCTAAAAATGATGTTAACGCCGGGAACCTGTGCCAGTGGTGTATTGTGCAGGATAGAGAGAACAAACGCAGGTCCTGATGCTGCAACTATCATAATTGGAACGAGGAGGATGAAGATGAGAAGCATCCCGATCGCCATAAGGTTTTGCTTGATGATGGGCCTCTGGCGGACATGATAGATGATGCCGAAGCACGCCTCTAAGCTGATGAAGAGGCGTGATCCGCCGAAAACAGCCAGGATAATAGCAATATAGCCCAAAATACCAGAATCATGGGCGAGCTGATTAAGTGCAGGTTTTAAAGCTTCTTGCGATGAAATTGATGACGGGAAGACATTGGCAATTTGTTGGATGAGTTGGTTCTGTGCATCCGGGTTCAGTCCACTGAGAAACAAACCAAGGATGGATACGATGGCAACTATTATTGGAAACATTGCCAGAAGTAAATTGTATGCCAGCATAGCGGACAGATTAAAACACCAGTCATTGGTGAATTTAGTCCAGAAGGCCCTGATGGGAGAAATTCTCTTTTCGGCGGTCTTGACTACTTCTGAGATACCTTCCTTGCTATCATCCTGGGAAGGCTTTGTTGCATTTTTCATCGTGCTATCACCCGCAACCTTTCAATTCCTGGAAAGTGAACACCCAAAGAGCGTCATTGTAATCTCTATTTTCTGCATTGATTCACGATAGATGAGCCCAACTCGTTTCAGCTAAAGATGTGTTTGGTGGGTCTTTGACAGTTTCACTTCGGCCAAAAATACGGTATAGTATACGCTAACGTAAGGCATCTCGATGAAAGCCAGGAACCAGGGTATGAATGCACAACCACCACCAAAGTCTTTTGCGGCACTTTTATGGGATGTTTTGCGTTTGAGTTTCAAAGCCATCTGGGAAAACCGCGCCAATCCCGCTCGTCCTTTTGTGGAGCGCCAACAGGCCTTGAATGTGCTGGGTTTGCCGCCAAATGCCACTCCACAGCAAATTAAACGTCGCTATAGAACACTGGCGAAACGTTATCATCCCGATCGTGGGGGAGATCAGCAGCAGATGAAGCGCATCATAGCTGCATATGAGTACCTGACCAGGGAACAGCCAACGATGTGAAGGTATGAACGGGCTACGGTAGCTGAGCGCCACAATTATTACAAAATCTTTTTCCTGGTCGAGCGCGTGCGCCACATTGATCACAGAAGATGGCTTCCTGTTCCTTCTGTTGAGGAGGCGTTGTGGTACTCTGCACCGGTGGGTGAGGTGCAGCGTTGGAGGGAGAGGATGAGGTCGACTGGACAGGAGGGGGCGCTGGTGCCGGTTGATTTGTTTGGCCAGCAGATGTGGGAGGAGCATATTTTTTCTGAGTTGTTCCGGGTTCCTGGGTAGTTTGGATCGTGTCCTGGATTGTCTTTGCGGCTTTCATTGCCATACCACCAACGGTTCCAGCAATTTTAATGCCCTTGGCGATATCGTCCATATCTTTCTTCATGCGATTGGCGGGCGGTAGGAAGGTAGAATCGGAAACTTTGTTAAAAAAATTTGGCCCAAACTGCATTCCTTCGCCGTTCCAGGCAAGCTTTCCATCTTCTATTGCTCCATCATCAAAACGGAACGCGATAGCGTTTCCTTGAGCAGTATATGTGCCTTCTCTGCGTACTTCTGGAGCATTTGTTGCGATTTGCTGTCCATTGATGAAGGACTGGGCTGCATTAGCGATGCGGCTACGCTCCTGTATGGTGAGGATAAAGCGTCCATCTGGTTGAAGTGTGAGGCGATCGATACGAGAAGTAAAGTAATCAAGTCCTACCCCTGAACGATGGAGGTATTCATACTGGCCGGTAATGGATTTCGTCATAGGTACTTTCCTTCTCAAGGGACATGGCAATTATTTTTTGAGTAGCTTATACGATATTATATCATAACTAAGTTCATGTTCATGTGGTTTTGAATCCTCATCGCTGCGCTCTTCGCAATGATTTTTTGTGTGGATGGGGTGTGGCAGCCTGCGGGCTGCCACACCCCATCCACACAGGAACGGTGATTTAGCTCGTGAGCGTAGAGGTAAAACAAGGAACCTGTCGCACCCCATCCACACAGAGGAGCTGTGATTTAGCTCGTGAGCGTAGAGGCAGAACAAGGAATCTGCCACACCCCAACCGCCCAAGGAACTGGACACTGGGTGAGGTTGCTTACACTTTCAAAGCAATCTCATCTGTTTCGTCCTCTACAAAGATAGAGGAACTGCTAAAGGCTGATGCTACATCAGAGAGTGAACGAGCTATGTCAAGCTCTATTTCACCTGCCTTTGTCTCCCTTTTTTTAAGCAAATGGCGACCAAGAGCATCGTGCGCTCGTATCTGTGCGGCAATGCGATCGGTGGGTGCCAGCAGAGTGATGGCATCACGGAATGCTCTTTCTGCCGCGGGATCAAGGACATCGATCGATTCGAGGACACGACCAAGCATGATTGCTGCTTCGGCCTTTCTCAGAGTATAGCTCATCTGACCTGCATATTGTGCCTGTTGAACATATTTCAGCGCTTCTGAGTAGTTCTCCATTTCGAGTTCAAGACCAGCCAGGGAACAGGCAGCGGCAGAGACAACATTCGCCAATTCATGCAATCCGCGCTGTTCCATCTCGGGTGCATTGGCCCTCTTTTCTAGCTCTGGCAGCCAGGCAGAGAGAACTCCCTGGAGGTGCTGGCGAGCGTCATCTCGTTTCCCAGATTCCTGCTCGATGAGTCCAATCAGGCAGGTTAACAGGGCTGCACGGAGTGATTCTCCAATAGAACGATAGAGGATACATGCGTTTACTGCATGATTGAACGCAAGTCGTAACTGTGATTCTTTGTAACAAGTACAATGCAGGGCATCTAAGGGCTTTTTAGCCTGTTCGAAGGCGATGAGGGACACACCCCAATTCGCTTCAGCAACGTAGTGAAGGGATGTAGTGGCATCCATCATACGTAGGGCAATGTTATATTGCTCTAATGCAGCATCGGGTTGTTTCAATTCGCGCAGTGTAGCGGCGAGATGAAGGTGCAATTCTAAGACGACGAGACGTTGATCTGCGGGTAAAATCTCTGGCTGTTCGGTAACGGCATAAAGAAAATCTTTCTGGGCATTGAGAAATTGCCGTAGCTGAAAGTAACATTGGCCACGAACAGCCGCTAAACGCCAACGCAGCGACGCTGAAGTCTGGGCCATGTTTACCGTACTTAACGAGTCCAGAGCCTCTCGTGGATGCTTACTAGCAAGCAACTCCAATGCGACGCTCAATTGTTCTTCATTGAACTTATACTGGCAAGTATCACTATCAGCCTCTCGTTGTTGTTGCGCCAGAGTTTGGAGGTCTGCTAATGGCAAGTGTAATTTTTCTGCTAGAAATTCTAAACTCTCCTGAGATGGTTCAACCCGATTTCTTTCGATCTGCGAAATCAAACTCGTACTATAACGTTCAGCAGCGACTGTCTTGAGCGAGAGATTTAAATTCTCTCGCGCAGCTCTAATGCGGCCTCCAAGAGTATCTGGAGGAACATGCTTGGGGGGACGTGGCATACCTCCATTTCATCCTTCCTTTGTAATTATGTCACTAAAAAGTTATCAAGACGCCGTACGGGATTCTAAATTTAACAAAATTATAATGGATTAGCATACAAATAACAATAGATATTCTATTAAAAAACATCGAAATAATAATTAACTTAGCTTTTATTCGTGCTGTGAAGTATCCTAAATCTTATCTTCATATATGGAATTACATCTAATTGCTTTGTAACAGGAAAAGAATTGATGAGGTAAATTAAGCGATATTTTATCTCATCATTTTTGTTCACAGATCGTTTCGTATCTACTCTGTAGTTTTAAGTATAATACCTCAAAGATACTGTCATGCAACTTTTGGTAGTTTTGGTTTCACATCTATAGATGTTATTACGCTCTGGGCAGTAATTCTGTTGCACTTGAGCTAATTGGCAAGGGCAAAATGAATTTATGAATTGCTAGAACATTTGACCAAAATTTCTCTTGACTTTTATGAATGAAGGCTGTATGCTGAGGGAACAGTACATGCAATCAAAGAGAGGTATCAGAGTAGATGTCACGTTCCTCCAAAATCTTAGCAACAATACGAGATGATCATGACAGCACGCAGGAACAACTTACACTTTTTGCTCCGCATAAAACAGATGAACAAAAAGAAACTAACAAGAGAGAATTGTCATCTAAAAGAGAATCTAGTTCTGCAACGATAGAGAAAAAACCTGGGGCGCGAACAAAAAAGAGTGCGTCATATAGTGCAGCTGATATTCAGGTCTTGGAGGGGATTGCGGCAATCCGCCATCGTCCAGGAATGTACATTGGCTCAACTTCTACGTCTGGGCTGCTCCACCTCATCTGGGAAGCTCTTGATAACGCTGTAGATGAAGCGGTCGCGGGATATGGTAAGCATATCTGGATGAATATTGATCAGGAAGGCTGGGTCACGGTGAAGGACGAGGCCAGAGGAATGCCTTTTGACCCCATGTTGTACCAGGGTGACTACCTGCCTGCTGCTACCGTTATTCTGACGGTTCCTCACTCGGGTGGTAAGTTTTCCGAAGGTGTATATAAGACGGCGGGAGGCCTACATGGTGTAGGCGCAACGGTAATCAACGCTCTATCCGAGAAACTAGAATTGACGATCTGGAAGGATGGTCAGAAGTTTACGCAAATATTCAGCCGTGGAGTAGCGCTGCCGCATCATATTGCTCCATGTGACCCAAAGTTGCATGGAACGCAACTCCGGTGGTTGTTTGACCGTTCGATCTTTGACGACGAGGCTTACTATCCCCTGGAGGCCATCGACAGCCGCCTGAAGGCGGCGGCATACCTGAATCGCGGCGTCACTTTCCAGCTGGATGCCTGGGATGATGCTGAAAATAAGCAAGTGAGCCGCACATTCTATTCTCGTGACGGTTTACCGGACTATGTGAGAGAGCTTTCCATCAGTACCAGCGCCCCACTTTTTAAGCAGGTGCTTGGTATAGCTAAAGAAAAGGATGGTGTGCAGGTTGAGGTAGCATTACAGCCAACGACCGGTTATAAGACTACCATCTACAGTTTTGCTAATGCCGTTCGTACACGTGATGGAGGGGTACATGAAACAGGCTTTAAGGCTGCTCTGACAAAAGTTGTCCATGACTACGCACTGAAATGGAAGATCATCAAAAACCGTGAAGAGGATGGTTTCCGACCAGAAGTTATCCAGCAAGGACTGAACGCGGTGATCTCGGTCAAGCTGACTAACCCGCAGTTCCAGGGGCAAACCAAAGATCGCCTCAACAATGCACCAGTTGAGGGGATTGTGCGCTCGGTTGTTGATGAGGGCTTGAAAGATTGGTTTGAGAGCAATACTACCGCGGGAAAAGAGTGGCTGAAGAAGATCCTGCAGATGCAGAAAGCTCGCAACGAGGCGCAGCTGGTAGAAGAGCTGGCCAGAGGCGGTAACAAGAAGAATGGCGAATTGATCGACACGACGCTTTCAAAAAAGTTCTTGCGTTGTAACTCCAATGATCCCGAGCGTGCTGAACTGTTCATCGTGGAGGGTGACTCCGCCGGTGGCAGCGCGGGTCAGGGACGTTTTTCGGAGTTTCAAGCGATTCTGAAGCTCAAAGGGAAACCGCTCAATGTCGCCAAGGCCGATTTGCGGCGTATCGTCGAAAATGAAGAGATCCGTACTATCATCAATGTTTTAGGAACAGGAACGAGGGATTCTTTTGACATTAGCCGTTTAAAATTTGACCGCGTCATTATCGCCACTGACGCTGACGTGGATGGCTTACACATTCAGTGTCTGTTGCTCACGTTGTTTCACCAGGAATTTAGTGATCTGATAGAGCAGGGTCATGTATTCATCGCCTGCCCTCCGCTGTACTCGGTCAAGTACAAGGGTAAGACCATCTGGCTGCTCGATGATGAAGCTCGTCTGCAATTCATTAAGACGCATGCAGATGCTGGAGGACTGGAGTTCAAGCGCTTCAAAGGTCTTGGTGAGATGAATCCGAAGGAATTGCGCGATACTACCTTTGATCCTGCCAGGCGTACACTTAAACGTGTTTCCATGGAGGATGGAGTACTGGCGGCGCGGCTGGTCAAGGAATTGATGGAAGATGAAAATGCTGAGGCCCGGCGTGTCTTCCTGGCTGAGCATTCGCGCAAAATTAAGGAACTGGATGTCTAAAAATGGCTCGTATAACCGATAATAGCACTACAGTAGAAACGGGAATTATCCGCGAAGAGGATTTCTCCGTTATCATGGCCCAGGCTTTCGCGACCTATGGGCTTTCCGTTGTCACTGACCGCGCATTACCTGATGCACGAGACGGTTTAAAACCGGTGCAGCGGCGGATTCTAGCAGGAATGCGAGCGGCTCGTTACCTATCCACTCGCCCCACAGTAAAAAGCGCAGAGGTGGTGGGCCTGATTTTAGGTAACTATCATCCACACGGCGATACCTCGGTATATGACGCAGCTGTACGTATGGCACAACCTTTTACCTTACGCTATCCCTTAATTGAGGGACAGGGGAACATGGGAAGTGAGGATGGCGATGCTCCTGCCGCCTACCGCTATACAGAGATGCGCCTCTCTCCCCTGGCTGAAGCGTTGATGGCCGATATGGAGAGCGACACAGTTCCCCAGCATCCGAGCTATAAACAAGACCCGAAAGTGTTAGAGCCAGATTACTTGCCAGGCAGGATTCCACCTATCGTCAATCCATCGAGTGGCATCGCCGTTGGCCTCTCCACCAATATTCCGCCACATAACCTCGTTGAGGTATTGCGGGCCTGTATCGCCCTGCTTGATCAACCGAACATGGATGTCGAGCAGCTTATGAGGTACATTCAAGGGCCAGATTTTTGCCAGGGGGGAAGAATCATCGGCGTTGACGGCATAAAAGACTATTTTGCCACTGGCAAGGGACGCATCATTGCACGTGCAGAGGTACGGCTGGAAGATACGCCGCGCAGTCGCTCGCTGATCGTTACGCAGATTCCTCCTATAGGGAGAGACAAGGTCAAGGCATCTATCGTAAAGGCGATCAACGCCCGTAAGTTGGAAGGCCTGTTGCCTGATGTGCGCGACGAAAGCGATACTGAGAAAGGGATGCGCATTGTGCTGGAGCTGCGGAAAGATGCCGATGCTGCACAGGCGCTTTCGCAACTCTTCGCCGAAACAGATCTGCAAATTGCCCTTTCATTCCAGATAGTGTTTCTCTTCGGCGAGCCGATGCAGGCAGCGCGACAACCCAAACAGGTGGGTATGATCGATCTGCTCAATTACTGGAATACGCACCAGATGGACGTATTAACTCGGCGAACGCAGTTTGAATTGCGCAAGGCGGAGGAACGATTGCATATCGTCGAGGGGTTGATTGTTGGTGCGGCCAACGCTGATAAGATTGTCAAGATTTTCCAGCAGGCCGAGGATCGGGCGGCTGCTCGCCAGGTTATCGAGAAGACGTATAAGCTCACACTTATCCAGTCGGAAGTTATTGCCTCGATGACGCTGGCCCAGGTAACGCGGCTAGACGCAAGCAAATACGCCAGGGAAAAAGTAGAATTGCAGACACGGATCGGCGAGTTACAACACCTCCTTTCAGATCGCAAGGCGATGCTGCTGCTTTTGAAGAAAGAGATGCAACAGCTCATCAAGCAATTTGGCGACGAGCGCCGGACAACTATCGACGTGGAGGGCCAGGTTCATGAGCCCATTAAAGAAGTTGCCAGTCTGCACGAACGAGAGCCCCTCGCCATTGCCTTTACACGTGCTGGTACGCTCAAAGCGCTGCCAGCAGATACGTTTGTTCCCAGGGGAAAAAATGGTGCAGCGATCTATACGCCTGTTCGCGGCGATGAGCAACTGCGCCAGGTCGTCGCAGCCACGTCACAAGATTATGTTTTGTGTGTCTCTTCAAGCGGAAGGGTCTTTCAAATCGCGGCTCATCGCATCCCAACCGGAAATCGTTCGGCAAAAGGCGAGCCTGTGCGCAAATTGTTGGGTTTGGCTCAAGGCGAAGAGATAGTGACCGTGTTGCCTGTAGAGAACTATGATGAGGATCGCTATCTCGTTACCTTTAGCAGAATGGGGAAAGTGAAGAAGTCACCTTTGAGCGATTATAAGACCGCGGACGTTGATGGTTTACAGGACATGAAACTGGCTGACGGTGACGCTGTTGCTGTTGCACTGCTTTCTCGAGGGCAGGGTGAATACTTCGTGACGACGAATACCGCGCAGACTTTGCGATTCAAAGATGATGCATTGCGAGCGCAGGGACGTGTGGGCCAGGGAGTGGCTGCCATTGCTTTAGGGCCGGATGCTCAAGTTGTAAGCGCCTCCTACCTGGATAGTGAGATTTCTACTGACAGTGGCAATTTCCTGAGCTTGCTGGTGGTCACCGAGAGCGGGCTGGGCAAGAAGGTGCCATTGAGCCAGTATCCCCCGAAGGGGCGTGCGACGGCGGGTATCGTGACTACTGACCTTGTTGACAGGGACCGCGTGTTGCTGACGATGATTATAGATGAGAAAGATCACCTGCTGCTGACCTGGAAAAACGAAGATGGTGAACAGGTCACAGCCATCAAAGCGGTTGAGCTAAAAGCATTTACACGGGCGAGAAAGGGCGTGCCGCTGGTGGAGGGGCGTATATTGGGTGTTGTGAAATTGTCATGAACCCCGGCTTGGAAAGCCGGGGCTTGCAGCAGGGCTACCCACTCTGCGGTAGGCCACGATTTTCCACGTCTCACATGAGCAGACTCAGTCCTTCGGGGCTACGTTCGGAACGAAATAGGTACCAGTGGGTGCGCGGCCAGCCCACTGCTCTACGATGCAGCATTAAACAGGTCTAGAGGGTTAAGCCAGTGTGTTGCATGTGAAACCGTTCCTGAACCTTGTCAAGGCCACATTTACCCGCGCAAGCGGAGGCTCTGAAAGGAGCACCTATCGATGTCCAAAGTATTCGTCGTGGATGCCAACAAGCACCCACTGAATCCTGTCCATCCGGGTTATGCTCGTCTCTTGCTGAAACAGGGCAAGGCAGCAGTTCTGCGGCACTACCCTTTCGTCCTCATTCTGCATGCCGAAGTGGAGATGCCTCAACTTGAACCACTTCGGGTCAAGCTCGATCCTGGCAGCAAGACGACTGGCCTAGCGCTGGTCAAGGATGCAACCGGCGAGGTGATCTTCGCCGCAGAGATCACCCATCGGGGGGCTGAGATCAAACATGCCCTTGATGGTCGACGGGGCGTACGTCGGGGGAGAAGGCAGCGCGATACCCGATACCGCAAACCAAGGTTTCTCAATCGCCGACGACCAAAGGGCTGGCTCCCGCCCTCGTTGGAAAGTCGGGTGTGCAATGTCGTTACCTGGGTGAAGCGGCTGAGGCGTCTTTGCCCTCTTGCTGCCATTTCTCAGGAGTTAGTACGCTTTGATCTGCAAGCGATGGAGAACCCAGAAATTGCGGGAATAGCTTATCAGCAAGGCACCCTCGCAGGCTACGAGGCAAGGGAATACCTCTTAGAGAAGTGGGGTCGGAAGTGTTGCTACTGTGGAGCAACTCGCCTCCCCTTACAAATCGAGCATATCCAGTGCCGAGCTAAGGGTGGGTCAGATCGCATTTCTAATTTGTGTCTCGCCTGTGGACCCTGCAATCTGAAAAAAGGAACAGTGGATATTCAGGTGTTTCTGGCAAAGAAGCCTGATCTCCGCAAGCGCATCCTGGCCCGGGCCAGGGCACCGCTTGCGGATGCGGCGGCAGTGAATTCAACGAGGTGGGCGTTATATGAGCGGTTGCAAGCGGTGGGACTGCCCGTTGAGTGCGGAAGCGGGGGGCGTACCAAGTTCAATCGGGCCAGCCGAGGGCTAGAGAAGACCCATTGGCATGATGCTGCCTGCGTCGGGGCCAGTACCCCGGAAATCTTACATTTGCAGGGGATTGTGCCACTCCTCATTACTGCTCAAGGCTATGGATGCAGACAGATGTGCAACGTGAACGAGATCGGATTTCCTTGCTCAAAGCCAAAGGGAGCAAAAAAGGTGAAAGGCTTCCAAACGGGAGATATCGTCAGAGCCATTGTCACCAGTGGCACGAAGCAAGGGACATACATGGGACGGGTGTTGGTACGTGCCACCGGGTCATTTGATATCCGAACCAAAGACGGCAGGGTACAGGGGATTAGCCATCGCTTCTGTACGCCGATCCATCGCCGCGATGGCTATAGTTATAAGCAAGGAGCAGACCATGCAGCCCACCCCACCCAATCCACCAGATAAGGAAGGGCCGTTCCTCCCCTGGTTGGAAACGCAGGGGCATCCTGGCCCGGCTTTGGTGAGTTACCTTGTCTGATTGACTCGGGTTCAACCCAAAAAAGGATTGAGATCAAAACGACTGTGATCTCAGCAGTCTTGATCTCAATCCAGAGTCTTGAACGTGAGCAATTGGCGTTATAATGCGGGTGGCTGGTCGCGCATAACTTCCTCGACTGTGCTTTTCGCAGCTTCAGCGGGGCGCTCTGTACGGACAACCTCAATAGAGCATTGGGCGAGTAGGGCACCAACGGCTCCGATTGCGGCAAGTGTTGGGGCCAGGACAACACCTACGAGACCAACATTCAAGGGGAACTCCATGATAGTGTTTCCCCCTTGCTTGATGATGATGCGCCGTACATTACCCTCATGGACGAGTTCTTTCACTTTAGAAAGCAGCTGTTCGCCCATTACTTGCAATTCATCCTGGAACCCTTGCCTTTGTTCTACATTTGGTTCTGTCTGTGACATGCTTCTCCTTCTCCTTCTTAATGTATCACTTGTTGGTTATGAACTACGAACCCCACTATCATGCTTTTTTACACGAGCCTGAAAGATAGTGTATGGCGAGCTCTTTTGTAGCGTAGCCTCTTTTGTTCTTCATTTCGACTACGCTATGTATACGCATAGGGGGTCTTATGGGTTGGAAGGCATTTCCCCAGGTGGATGTGCTATCAGGTGAGCTTTAACCTGTAGATGCGAACACGTCTGATGTTTTGCAGCGATGGGTGTACAATATATGGCGGGAGAACGAAAGAACTTTCTCGGTAAGGAGCACATTAGTATGGATAAGCAGGCATTATGGTATGTTGGTGGGCAGTGGGTTCATCCTGATGAAGCGGTGATATCGATCAACGATGTCGCGGTATTGCGTGGTTACAGCGCCTTTGAGGCGCTGCGCACGTATAACAGGCGCCCATTTCACCTGGATAAGCATCTCACTCGTCTCTATCGTTCTGCTGAATTGATTGAATTAGAGGTACCGTGGTCCCGTGAGTCTCTCGCGGCTATTATTCGCGAGGTAATCGAACGAAATACATATAAACACGCTGCGATTCGCATTCTTGTCACAGGAGGAGAGAGTGAAGATAGCATTCTCCCCACGAGGAAACCAACGCTTGCCGTGTTGATTACCGCGTTGGGCGAGCGGGACATGGAGCGTTTCGCCCAGGGATATAGGCTCATAACTACCCGCTTACAGCGGACTGAACCTGATGCGAAGACAACCAATTATATTGTGGCCATACGAGCTTTGAAAGAAGCTGCCCGACGAAATGCATCAGATGCCCTCTATGTCGATGAGCAGGGCCACGTCCTTGAGGCGACGCGCAGTAACTTTTTTATTTTTCGGGGGGATACACTGATAACACCGGGGGCAGGCGTACTGAAGGGAATCACACGCAATGTCGTCCTGGACCTGGCTATGGAGCGCTTCCCAATTGAAGAGCGTCCAATATTGCTGGATGAATTGGCACTGGCTGACGAGGCGTTCATCACCTCCTCATCCAAAGAAATAATGCCTGTTGTACAGATCGACGAACTGAAGATTGGTAAAGGGTTGCCCGGTCGGCGAACCTATGAACTGGAACAGCGGTTTATCGAGATGATAGAGCAGGGTGATTTTTGATGCTTGTACCACTATGGAGGCATGCTTTTCAGGCTGCCTCCATAGAGGAGCGAGTTAGCCTACAGAACTGGTTGTGGCAATGGCTGCTTGAGCGACAGAGGTGAAGGCATCTTCAAAGATGTCTAAGCCTTGCTGCAATTGCTCATCAGTAACACAGAGCGGAACGAGGACACGCAGGACGTTATCGTACATGCCCGCCTTAATGAGCACGAGCCCGCGTTTGTGTGCGGCAGCTAAGATATCGCTTGTTGCCTGAGAGTCCGGTTCTTTTGTTCCGCGGTCTTTTACCAGTTCCATCGCGACCATACCCCCCAGACCACGTACATCGCCAACCAGGGAGTACTTCTCTTGAAGTTTCACGAAGCGTTTTATGACAGCTTGTCCCACATCGCGCGAACGAGCAGCAAGATCCTCTTTTTCATAAAGGTCGAGAACAGCTAGCGCAGCTGCGCAGGCCACGGGATTCCCACTGTAGGTTCCTCCGAGTGTTCCGGGCGGTGGTGCATCCATGATATCGGCACGTCCAACGACACCGCTGATAGGCATACCAGCCCCCATCGATTTTGCAATAATCATGAGATCTGGTGCTACCTGGTCGTGCTCTACCGCGAACATCTGGCCGGTACGGCAGAAGCCGGATTGAATCTCATCGGCAACAAAGAGGATCCCGTGTTTTTCGCAGATGGCCTTGAGTGCTCGTAGAAAGCCTGGAGGTGCAACCATAAAACCACCTTCACCCTGGACCGGTTCAACGACGATGGCCGCTACCTGGTCGGGAGCTACTTCGCCAACGAACATGCGCTCAAGCTCCTGGATGCAGTAGGCGGAGGCATCCTGAGGTGCCATATTCATGCGATAGGGGTAGGGGAATGGAGCTCGATAGACTTCTGTTGCATAGGGACCAAAGCGATATTTGTAGGGCTTGACCTTGGCGGTCATGGTCATAGTCATCAAAGTACGGCCATGATAGCCATTATCAAAGGTGATAATGGCGGGGCGCCCGGTGGCATAACGAGCGATTTTGACAGCATTTTCGACGGCCTCTGCTCCGCTGTTGAGAAAAAGAGCCTTTTTTGCAAAATCGCCAGGTGCCAACTTTACGATTCGTTCAGCAAGCGCGACATATGGTTCGTACATCATCACACTAAAGCAGGTATGTGTGAACCTGGCTGCCTGTTCAGCGATAGCTTTCGTCACCTCTGGCCGGGCGTGGCCAATATTCATGGCGCCGATGCCACCTGCGAAGTCGATATAGCGATTACCATCTACATCTTCGATGATGGCTCCATCTGCTTTCGCTGCAAATACGTTCATAGAGGATGAAACACCTCGCGCCACGAACTCCTGGCGGCGTGCCAGCAATTCACGCGATTTTGGACCGGGTATGTCAAGGTGAGAAATGCTCTCGGACATAGATAGCCTCCTACATGGGAAAAACGGTAGGTCATAGAGTGACTGGAGTATTGACGATCTTTCAATAATCCATTCTACCATATCCTCGAGAGTTATTCTTAACGATGATGCGGGTAAAAGAAAAGAGAGACAAAGGGGTGATTTGTCTCTCTTTTGCTGGTTGGTGTATTCTGCAACTAACTCAGGCTGCGCCATCGAGTGAGGTGGTGGTGTTGCTGCTCTTGCGTATTCGAGCGGCAGCTTCTTTCAGCCGTAATTCGCTGCGCGGTCCGAAACCCGGCAAATTACGAATACGATGATTATGGGCAGCCCACCAGAGCTTCTCTGGGGTGTCGATGTTCAATTCCTCATGGAGACGAATGGCGGTCCGCGGACCGACATGTTCAACTGCCATCAACCTACGTACTTCGGGCGGGAGAGATTGCATAAAGAGGTCATTGTAAAATGTCAATGTACCGGTTTCCACCAGTTCTTTAATGCGTGTTCGTAATCGCTGTCCCAACCCTGGTACAGCTAGTTCCTCGCCACGCGCGAGAATATCGGCCGCCGGTTCATTTAGATCCAGGATACCGCGTGCTGCATTGCGATAGGCCTGAATACGATAGGGGTTGCTATTTTGATTTTCCAGCATGCTGGCGATACTGGAAAGAACCTCTGCAATCTGGCGATTCGTCACCACGGGTGCTTTTTCATGCTCTAGCTCCAGACCTGGCAGCATAGGTTGCCTGGTATGTTTGTTATACGAACCAGAGGTTGTAGGAATAATTTGAATAGTTTGGGTGAGCTGCATAATACTCATGGCTGGCCCGCTCCTCGTCTTAGCTTAACTGGTAAGTCCTTTGATTGTGATAAGTGAATACAATACATGAGACCACACGAAACGTTGAGTTAGTGTAAAAAATACATTGAATTCATGTTCTAATTTTAGCACATTATGGAAGCGATGTCAAATATTCAAGGCAAGGTAACTTGCCTTCCAGAGCCACAGTGGTGTCTTTTTGCACTCCTTGCGCTGGAAAAAATATACAAGATGATAAGGTAGTTCGTATAACTTGCCGATATTAATAACTCGTCAAATCTTAAGTGGCGATATATCATACGAAGAGGGTGGGTCTGGGAGATCGACCAGGCCACTGATCGCTATAAGCCACAGAGCGATGACGAAGCCGCAGTGCTGGCACTTATGGAACCGGAACACCTCTCCTGAGAAGTGTGGTATCTTAGGAGAAGAGATATGCAGGCGTCAGGTAATTTCCTGTGGACATTATTAAGCTGCGTGCTCTATAATGCTAGAGATCAGAAGTGTATTGTGGCTCCCCTCATGGATGCCAGGTAATTTCTTGCTTAAAATTCAGCTACTCTCTTACGTAATATTATAGAAGGATGTTCATGCCAGAAAATTGTGATGTTTTAATTGTAGGTGGTGGGCCTGCTGGCTTAGCTGCTGGTGAAGCTGCGGCAAAGCAGGGTGTACGGACGCTCATATTAGAACGCCAGCACGAAATTGGTTATCCCATTCATACCAGCGGTGGAACCTGGGTCAGCGATATGCAGGCGCTGAATATTCCCCGCGCGCTCTATCACCCCATCAACAAAGTTGTATTTGTCTCACCGCAGCGTGAGGTTCCTCTCAGCTATTTTCCGGCCGTTGCCTGCGTGGTCGATGTGCGCAGCCTCTACCAGCACCTGGCTGCACGCGCTATTGCTGCTGGTGCCAGCTTGCGAGTTCGTCATACCGTCGAGCAAACTCTTCTGGAGGACGGACGTGTTTGTGGTGTGACAGCGAAGAACCACGCCGGCGAACGTATCAGCCAGCGGTCCGCGGTTACTGTTGATGCAAGTGGCTTCTCGCGGCACGTTGGGGTGCGTACAGGTATGGGCAAGGCTTTCCATCGCTATGGCTTTGGCGCCGAATATGACATGTATGCTCCTTACTACCCTCAGGATGAGCTCTACCTGATCATGGGAAGCCGGTTTGCGCCGCGCGGTTACGCCTGGGCCTTTCCGCACGGTGATGGGCGCGTTCGTCTCGGCGTGGGTGTTATTCATCCCGATTGCGATGATGACGCGCGTATTTACCTGGATAGTATTATACGAGATGTTCCACAGTTGACTGAGAAGTTCAAAGATGCCAGCCCGATTGAATTTCATACAGGACTTTTTCCCTCTGAGGGTCCCCTTGAGCGTTTCTCCCGTGATGGTCTGCTGCTGGCTGGCGATGCAGGAGGTCATGGTTCAACGTTAGTAGGAGAAGGGATTCGCTTTGCCATTTACTCCGGTCAAATGGCCGGGAGCGTTGCTGCTGAAGCAGTCAAAGCTGGGAATACCTCAGCAGCCTTTTTGGGGCGTTTCGATAAGCAATGGCGCGCACGCTTTGGCCGTGACATGGATATTTCCTACATGATTAATAAGCGTATCGCGAACTATAGCGACGAGAAATGGGATGATGCACTTGACTTGATGAAGCGTCTCACGCCTTCACAAATGGCTCAGGCGTTACGGGGAGACTTTAGTACGGGCCTGGTAATGGGCGTCCTCGCTCGTAATCCAGGGCTTATCGCCACCAGCGGGAAAAAGTTTCTCGATATGATGTTAGAGCGTATCAATACGCCTGCGGTGCAGATGGTGGAGAGGTGAAAATCCCACTCGGCTCAAGCAGGCTGGAATATTCAGGCATTACCACGTGTTCCAATAAGTAGAAAATCAAGCTATCTCAGCCTCAAAAATCGAAGGAGCTATTTGTGCAAGATACCCTATTACCCCCCTCAGAGAAACACGAAGTAATTAAGATGTATGCCACAAAGTGGTGCGGTGATTGTCGTATGGCGAGACGCTGGTTTGATGCGCATGGCATACCCTATGAATTTATCAATATTGAGGAGGACGAAAGCGCGGCTGAATACGTTGTTCGTGTGAACGGCGGCATGCAAAGCGTCCCAACCATTGTCTTTCCAGATGGTTCTATTCTGGTCGAACCAGGACCAAGGGAACTTGCCGCGAAGTTCTCGTAGAAATCTCTGAAAGAGAATATAATACCTCCATCCTCATGGAGGTGCTCTGCCCCCATTCCGATGGGGGCTTATTCTTTAGTCGAGAGGTTACTTACTATGGAAGAACGCAAAGCGCTTGATAAGGCCCAAAAACCGAAGGCGACTGGCGATATGGATACAGAGGCATTTCGTCACTATGGACACGAGGTCGTGGATTGGATGGCAGACTACCTGTCGAATGTAGGTTCCTATCCTGTGCTGGCGCGGACCGCTCCAGGTGATATTCAGCTTTCATTGCCCACACAGCCCTCAAAGCAGCCGGAAGCTATGGAAGATATCCTTGCTGATGTTGATCGCATAATCATGCCAGGGATTACGCACTGGAATTCACCTGGTTTTTTAGCTTATTTCGGCATCACAGGTTCTGGCCCTGGTATACTTGGTGAAATGCTCTCTGGTGTCCTGAATGTCAATGCCATGCTCTGGCGTACATCACCGGCTGCGACCGAACTGGAACAGGTCACGCTCGACTGGTTGCGACAGATGCTTGGTTTGCCCTCTCCCCTTTTCGGTGTCATCAATGACACAGCTTCATCGGGAACGATGTATGCCCTCGCAGCGGCACGTGAAGCTATTCCAGGTCTGCATATTCGCCAGCAGGGCATGTCTGGCCGGCCCGAAGTACCGCGCTTGCGCTACTATGCCTCGCAAGAAGCCCATTCTTCTGTCGAAAAGGCCGGTATTGTGCTGGGTGTTGGCCAGGAGGGGCTGTGTAAAATTGGCGTGGACAGTTCATTTCGCATGGATGTAGCTCAACTTGAACAAGCTATCGAGCAAGACCTTGCAGACGGCTGGCAGCCCTTTGCCGTAGTGGCGACCGTTGGGACAACCTCGACCACCAGCATCGACCCGGTAGCGCAGATCGCCGAGATCTGCGAGCGTTACGGTCTCTGGCTGCATGTTGATGGCGCCTATGGAGGTTCCGCGGCTGTCGACCCGACGATGCGCTGGGTGCTGGATGGTTGCGAACGTGCTGATACCTTGATCGTGAATCCGCATAAGTGGCTCTTTACCCCCATTGATTGCAGTGTTTTCTACACTCGAAAGCCCGATGTCGTGAAAGCTGCCTTTAGCCTTATACCAGAATATTTGCGTAACACTGAGAGCGCGGATGATGCAGTTCCCAATCTGATGGACTATGGCACTTCATTGGGACGGCGTTTCCGTTCGCTCAAGCTCTGGATGGTTATGCGCTATTTTGGGCAAGAGGGACTGGCCGCTCGTATTCACGAACACATTCGCCTGGGGCAACTTGTCGCACAGTGGGTTAGTGAATCCCCCAACTTTGAACTGATGGCTCCAACGCTGTTCAGTACCGTCTGTTTCCGAGCACATTCAAAGGGATTGGATGATGAAGCATTGCTAGAAGCTTTGAACGAGCGTATCATGAACAATATCAATGCCGCCGGACGCTTCTTCCTTTCGCACACCAAGTTGCATGGTATATTTACCATCCGTACTGCAGTTGGGAATTTGCGCACGACAGAGCAGGATGTACGAGACTTGTGGGGGAGTATACAGGCTGAGCTTGCCAGGATTCACGAAGCTCAATAAAACTGTAGAAGTTAGAAGCGAGTAATGAGAAAACCAACTGAGCCACGAGGAGGTATCGTTTGAAAACACATCCAGGCTTGCAAGATGGGCCTGTCTACCTTGATTACAACGCTACCACGCCAGTTGACCCGGTGGTAGTTGAGGCCATGCTTCCCTATCTCTCAACGTACTTTGGCAACCCTTCAAGTACACATGGCTATGGACATATAGCTCATCGGGCCGTTGACAACGCACGGCAACAGGTAGCAGGGTTGCTGCATTGTTTGCCCAGCGAGATAATTTTTACAGCTGGTGGTTCCGAAAGCGATAATCTTGCCATTCGCGGTGTCGCGCTTGCCAGGCGGGCCAGTGGCAATCATATCATTACGCAGATAACAGAGCATCCGGCTGTGCTCAATACGTGTCGTGCACTGGAGCGTTTGCACGGATTTCGTATTACCTATGTGCCTGTCGACGCGACAGGACGGGTCAGTCCAGCGGATGTTGAAGCGGCGATTGACGAGCAAACCGTCTTGATTACGATCATGCATGCCAATAACGAGACCGGTACGCTACAACCAATTGCCGAGATTGCGGAGCTTGCTCGCCGTCACGATGTGCTCATGCATAGCGATGCAGCGCAATCGGTGGGCAAAATTCCGACCCGATTGGATGAACTCCCTGTTGATCTGCTGACCGTTGCTGGACATAAAGTATATGCTCCAAAAGGTGTTGGCGCGCTTTACGTGCGGCAGGGCTTGCAGCTTGAACCGGTCATTTACGGCGGGGGGCAGGAAGCTGGGCGGAGAGCTGGTACAGAGAATATCGCGTATATCGTAGCGTTAGGCGTAGCCTGTATGGTGGCCCGGGAGCAGCTTGAAGAGAGCCAGGAACGCCTGCGACGATTGCGAGATCGGCTGCAACGACGACTCGAAACTTCTCTTCCCGGGTTTGTCCATCTTAATGGGCATGCCAGCGAGCGATTGCCCAATACACTCAACATCAGTATTGATCGTGTTATAGGGGAAGAGGTACTCGCTGCCACTCCAGGGGTAGCCAGTTCTACTGGTTCCGCCTGTCACGAGGGCAATACCGATCCCTCACCGGTGTTGTTGGCTATGGGGCTATCTCGCGAAACAGCGCTTGGGGCGCTACGTTTGACCCTTGGGCGCTGGTCAAGCGAGGAAGAAGTGGAGCAAGCGGCAACTTTGCTGGTAAGAACTATAGCAACTCTGCATAATAAGCGGTAAAATAGAGAACAGAGTCTCAAAGAATGGTGAACACCGGTATAGGGCAAATAATCGGTCGATATTTCCTTGAAGGAGTAGATACACGATGACCATGAATGAGTCCAGGGTGCAATATCCGGCCCCCGTCGCCATCGAACATCCAGAATTACTGGCGTATCGCTCAGAGTTCCCGATCCTGCAGCGGAAGACGTACCTAAACAGTTGCTCATTGGGTGCCCTCTCGAATCGATCGATGCAACGCCTGGCACAATTCATGGAGATGTGGAACGAGTGGGGAGCGCATGCCTGGTATGAAATCTGGATGGGGGAGATCGCCAAGGCCAGACAGAAATTTGCTGCCATTATTGGAGCACAATTGCACGAGGTGGCTATCGCTCCAAGCGTCTCTGTCGCGCTCAGTTCCATCGCTTCGGCGTTAGACTATAGCAAGCGTAACAACGTCGTGATGGCTGATATGGATTTCCCCACGCTGGCGTACCAGTGGCTGGTGAAGCAGCGTATAGGCGTCGAGTGTCGTTTTGTTGAAAGTCCTGATCGTATTTATACTCCCCCAGAATTGTTTGAGCGCGAGGTTGATGATAAAACGGCATTAGTGGCTACTTCACGTGTATTCTATACGAGTGGCTATATCCAGGATATACGGTCGGTCGCCGATATCGCGCACAAGCACGGTGCCTATATGCTGGTCGATGATTACCAGGGGACTGGCCAGATACCGATAAACGTCAATGCCATGGACGTTGATTTCCTGGTGACGGGTACACTGAAATGGTTGATGGGTGGTCCCGGATTGGCCTTTGTTTATATCCGTGAAGGATTGATATCCCAGTTACAACCTACGATTGCCGGGTGGTTTGGACATAGCGAACAGTTCCAGTTTAAGACACGGGAGTTTGATTTTCGTCCAGATGCTACCAGAGTTGAAATGGGAACGCCTGCTGTTGCTGCGATTTACGCAGCGAATGGCGGACTTGATATTGTACAGGAGATTAGTGTAGAGCAGATTTGTGAGCGTACCCGCTATTTGACCAATGACCTGATTGCCCAGGCTCGTGAACATGGTTGGAAAGTGCGTGCTCCGCTGGAGCCAGAACAACGCAGTTCCATTGTAATGTTGGAGATTGAACAACCTGAAGAAGTGGTGAAGGCCCTTGTCGCGCGTAATATCATTACGGACTCACGTCCAGGATTGTTGCGGGCTTCGCCATATTTTTACAATACCATAGAAGAAAATGCTCTGGTCATCGGCGCGATTGCCGAGATACTAGAGAGTAGGAAGTAAAGAAAGTGCAGTGCAGCGTTCTTTAAGGAGGGATACGCGAATGCTATGTCCTAAATGTCGTTTCGGAAATGAAGAAGGTGACTCGTATTGCCGTCGTTGTGGGGCAGATTTAACAGTACCCTCAACAAGCCTGGTAACAATACAAAACCGTACTCCTTCTTTATTACAGAATCCCCAATTGCCGCGTTTTGCTGCGGGAGTTGGTGCAGTTGCCGTTGGAGTTGGTATCGAGTTAGTGCGGCGTGGCTTGATGGCCCGCGTGATGCCGCCTGCAAAACCACCACGGCCAGTCAGTAATACTTTACCGGCACTGAACAGGTTACGAGATGTACTGTTTCCGCAAAACGATAAACAGTTTAAATTACCTAAGAACTATGAGATAGAAGAAACAGTGGTTTACATGCGACGCATTATCCGTCGTAAGCAGTCGTAAGCAGTAGTCGAATATCGAGCAACTCCTATGGCTTTAGTATTACGTGAGGAAGATGTCCGTATTCTTTTGTCTATGCCTGATACTGTAGCCATATTGGAACAAGTATTTGGCGCTCTAGCGGATAAAAATGCAATAAATCTTCCTCGTCAACGTATCAGGCTGTTAAATGGCGTATTGCACGTGCTGTCCGCGGCTGCACCCACCCTGGGTGTGCTGGGGTATAAATCGTATACGGCATTTCGGGAAGGGGTACGCTTTGTTGTGATGCTCCATAGCGCTCAAGATGGACAGCTCCTCGCTATTATCGAGGCCGATTGGTTAGGACGAATGCGCACAGGGGGGACCAGTGGCCTGGCTACCAAATTCCTAGCGCGACCAGATGCCACCATCGTTGGCCTGATTGGTTCTGGTAATCAGGCTGTTACCCAACTGATGGGGATATGTGCTGTTTGTCCTGTGACGATAGCTTATGTCTACAGTCGCGATGCACAGGCTTGTAATATCTTTTGTAACGAGATGGCGAAAGTACTCAATATTGAAGTGAGGCCTGTACCCAGCGCTCGCCAGGTGGTCAAGGAAGCAGATATCTTGATTACCGCAACCTCGTCTTCAGACCCGGTCTTCCAGGGAGAATGGCTCAAACCAGGTTGTCATATCAATGCTATAGGCTCAAACTGGCATACAAAACGTGAAATTGATCTATCGACTTTACAGCGGAGTTATTTGATTGTTACCGATTCGCGAGAGCAAGCACAAACTGAGGCAGGAGATTTCATCATTCCTGCCGAAGAAAATCTATTTAATTGGGATAGAGTATTTGATCTGTCTGAAGTAGTCGGTAGGCGGGGTCCGCAACGTGATGCGGCAGAGAATATTACCCTCTATAAGGGTCTAGGGATTGCGCTCGAAGATATCGCAGCCGCGGCTCATGTTTATAATCAGGCGTTAACGCAGGGCTTTGGCGAAGAACTGCCACTACTCCCTTAGTCCGAGGTATGTATGCGTATTACAGCACCGAAAGTTTTTCTGCTTCTCGCGACCGTAATGCTCTGCCTTTCTGCCTGTTCACCTACCTCAGGAATCTTTGCCGGCGGGAATTGGCAATCGAGTGGATTACCACACCAGCATATTCGCACGCTCGCGGTAGATTTCAATAATCCGCAGGATATCTTTGCAGGCAGTTCGCGGGGAAAAGTATTTGCCAGTAGTGATGGTGGGCAGCATTGGGCTGAGCATCGAACAGGTCTACCACCAACGATTTCTATCAACACCCTCTCGTTCGATGCCACAGGGAAAAAATTGTACGCTGCGACAGACGCTGGTCTCTTTGTCAGTACTGACGCAGCACTCCACTGGATCCTGGTGGGTAAAGCTGCCGCTGATCAGTCATTTAACTATACTGCGCTTACGTTCGACCTCAAAGCGCCACAGACAATTTTCGCTGGCACGGCATCTCATGGGGTACTTGTGAGCCTGGATGGTGGAAATACATGGTCTTCCATCAATAAGGGCATTCCTCCGGCTACTACCATCAATGCATTGACTTTTGATGTACTCGGCGGGCAGCTCTGGGCCGCTACTGCTTCGGGTATTTACCGCTCCGATAACAGGGGTGGATCGTGGCAAACCTTCAATACAGGTCTGGCCCCTTCTGTAGTAAATTCTGTCCAACCAGATACTAATGTCATAGGGGGGACTAAGGGGCTAATCTTTGCCGGAACGAATCATGGCTTCTACCTTTCGCAGGACTATGGAGCGCACTGGAAGACCAGCCAGGAGTCACTGGTAGGGACAGGCGTACATGTCGTTTATGTTGATTTTCACAAGCCGACAACTGTGTTTATTGGTACGGATATCGGGGCTCTGCGCAGTGATGATAGCGGGCAGAACTGGGGCAGCGTGGGCCCTGGCATGCCCAAAGATCAACCGGTGTTTTCATTTGCCTGGGGGGCGAGCGATTACTCGCAACTTTTTGCAGCTGCAGACGACGTCTATCTTTTTCCAGGAACAAGCGGGGGGTTAAGTCTGGGTCGTCTTGTTGAACTCGTGATCATCGCTCTTTTTTTCTATCTGCTCTATCGGCTGGCGAGGCGCAGGCGGAGACCACCTAAGCGAGACCAAGCAGTTGAACAGGCGAAAGAAGGAGAGCAACGAACCAAGAAAAATGCCGTCGTATGACGTCGTTGACATTTTGCCAATCTACTGCTATTCTTTAAGAGTAACAACTACATAAGAAAGTCTGTCCCGCGTTGAGCGAACATAGTATGAGGTAGGTCTCTAACAGCGATCCGATAGCTAGTGGAAGTTCGGAATAGATGTACCATCTCAGAACCGCCTCGCGAGCGGCTGACCGAAGAAAGCCTTCTAACCAGGGCAAGTAGGAGCAGATGGGTGGTTCCCATGCAGCGATATAACCAGTAAAGTGGTCACAAACACTTCGTCACAGCGTGGTGAGGAAGATGGGTTGCGCTGAAGCTGATTTGGTGACAAGATGGGTGGTACCACGGGAGCATTGCTAACACCAGGCTCTCGTCCCTTCAGATCTGTATTGATGGGGACGAGGGCATTTTTATTGCCTGCTTCCTCCATCACGCTCATTTCTTTCAAAGAAAATCAAGAGAAGGATGAACATGATGATGAAGATCAGCGTATCGATCGTAAACGTGACAAGCTATACAGGAATAGAATTGCTGCGTTTACTTTCACAACATCCACTTTTCAGTGTGGAGGCCGTAACAGCACGAAGTGCCGCAGGGCAGCGGCTGTATGATGTTTTCCCTCAATGCTATGCAGGCTTAAAGCAACGCGATCACAGCTCTACTGGTTTTGATGCAGCGCTTGTTATCGCGGAGGAACCTGAGCAGACTGATCTCGCTTTTGTTTGCCTACCGCATGCCGCGGCTGCAACGTCGGTCGTACAATTATTGGAGCGGGGTACAAAGGTCGTAGACCTCTCAGCCGATTTTCGTTTGCGCGATGCGGCGGTCTACGAAGAATGGTATAAGCACACTCATCCCGCACCAGCTCTTTTGGAGACAGCGGTATATGGATTGTGCGAGCGTTACCGTGAGCGTATTGAAGCGGCTACGCTGATAGCGAATCCTGGTTGTTATGCTACTGCTGCGACGCTGGCACTCCTACCTGTGGTGGCTGCGGGTATGATTGTCCCTGACGTCATTATCGATGCCAAATCGGGGTTAAGCGGCGCCGGTCGCAGCCCGACACAAGGTACTCACTATGCTGAGGCGAATGAAGATGTGAGTGCTTATAGTCTCTCTGGACATCGCCACCTCCCCGAGATTTCCCAGGAACTTACTGCGGCTGCACTGGCGGGAGGTAACGCGTTCAGCTGGCCTCTAAGAATCACGTTTATACCGCACCTGATACCAATGACGCGCGGCATTCTGGCAACTTGTTATGCTGATTTGCGACAAGATGACCAGAGGCATGTATCGACAACGGCAGATGTCAAGGCGCTTTATGAAGCTTACTACGCGGATGAGCCTTTCGTACATGTCATAGATCAACCGCCGCATACCAAATGGTCCTATGGCAGCAATAACTGCTTTATCCATCCAACGGTGGATAGCCGTACCGGGCGACTCGTGGTGATTTCGTGCCTGGATAACCTCGTCAAAGGTGCAGCAGGCCAGGCAATACAGAATGCGAACAGGCTTTTTGGACTAACAGAAACATATGGGTTATCACCAATGTCTCTTTACCCATAAAGAAACGAGTGTTATCCAAAAGCGGCGATTGGGTGTTCTTATTCAATGTAACGATTATCAAATGAAGAGGAAGGTTTTCTAAAATGTCTATTACATTTTCAATAACGTCAGAAGGCGACATCATCAACGATCATCACTTAATTGCACAGGTACTGCGCGAGGCACTTCCCTACATCGATTTTTTGAAAGGGAAGACGCTGGTGGTAAAATTAGGGGGCAGCGCCCTTGAATATCAACGCAGTGTTTTGCAGGATATCATCTGGTTACGTGCGTTAGGCGCCAATCCTGTCCTGGTGCACGGCGGTGGTCCATATATTAATGAGTGGCTGAAGAAGCTTAACTTACCGGCACGTTTTGAGCAGGGTTTGCGCGTCACTGATGCAGCGACACTGGATGTTGTACGTATGGTTCTGTTGGGACAGGTCAACCAGGGGCTGGTTTTGATGACTTCCTCACTTGGTGGTCACGCTGTAGGTTTAAGTGGAACAGATGGGAACATGATCCGTGCTCGTGTCGCTAATGAACGCCTTGGTTTTGTTGGAGAGGTCGAGTCGGTTGATCCCCTACCTGTGCAAACACTTATCGACCAGGGCTATATTCCAATTATTGCTCCACTTGGCCAGGGACCAGATGATACTTGCCTGAATATCAACGCAGACCTGGTTGCAGCTCATTTAGCGGGTGCGCTCAACGCAGAGAAATTAATCTTCCTGAGCAATGTGGTGGGTATCTGTCGCCAAGATGGAACATTGATCTCGGAACTGGGGGAACTGGAGGCGAAGAAGCTCATTGAAGATGGCGTTATCAGTGGCGGTATGATCCCAAAAGTTTCGGCCTGCCTTGACGCCTTGCTCGCAGTGCCACGTGTACATATTGTCGATGGCCGGGAATCCCATATATTGCTGCGCGAATTATTCACCGACGAGGGAGCCGGTACAATGATACGAAGGGGTGAATAATGAGCAGAAGGTTTCGTTCATGAAAAAGCGCGTTGAGCGGTTGCGCGGGATGCACGATATATTGCCGGAGGCGTATCAGCATCGACGCTGGTTGACTGACAGTTTGAGTACGCTCCTGGCTCAAGCGGGGTATGTTACGGTCGATACTCCCATGCTAGAGCATAGCGATCTCTTTCTCACCAGCTTTGGGCAGGAGCTGTGGCAAAACCTGTATGCTTTTCGCCTGCACCATCGAGACCTTTGTTTGCGACCAGAGTACACAGCTTCAATTTGCCGGCTGTACCTTGATCACTACCAACAGCAGCATTTACCTTTACGCTTTCAATATGCCGGTCCAATTTTCCGCTATGAGGCACCTGGGCGTAACCGTTATCGACAGCATACGCAATTGGGGGTTGAGTTATTCGGTGGGCAAGCAGTCGCCGCCGATGCTGAAATCGTGCAGCTTGCCTGTGATGTGCTGCAAAAACTTCACATCACCCAATACCGCCTGGAGCTGGGGCATATAGGTGTAGCCAGTGGATTTATTCAGCGCCTGCGCCTCGATGAACAAGCAGCGCGTTTGTTGCTTAGTTTGATGGAACAAATCAGCCGTTCCGAAGAAGGAGAACGAGCTGCACAGGCGCGGCTGGAAGCATTGTATCCCCTGAACACGGTGGAAGGGAGTAATAGAGAGATAGTTGCCGCGGGGATATCCGAGGTGGAAACCCGCTTTATGACCTCTCTACTCAACGGCATCAGTATCTCCTTCGGAGATGATACTGTTCGTGATGAAGTTGTCGAACGCTTCCTGTGGAAAGTGGGACGTAGTGAACAGCGGCGGCAGATTCTGCACGCACTGGAGTTTATGCGTGCCCTACACGCGCTCTCCGGGTCTCCTCCTCTCGTCTTTGATGAACTACGCGCCCTGTTAGCGAGCTACGAACTGGATGCCGAGCCGCTGACTGAACTAGAGCAGCTTGTGGCAGTTGTAGAGCAGTGTGGAGTACCACAACAGCAGATTGTACTCAACCTGTCACTTGGGCGTGGTGTCAGCTACTATACCGGGCTGGTTTTTGAGATACATGCTCGCGATGAAGATGGTTTCGATGCTCAACTCTGTGGAGGTGGGCGTTACGATCACCTCGTGCGCGCCGTTGGTGGCAATCGCGATATCAACGCCTGCGGTTTTGCCTTTGGTATCGAGCGTCTCCTTTCGCTTATAGATAGAAGTGACCTGCCGTCGAACGAATCTACGCGGGCGCTGGTAATTCCTGTCAGCCAGAGTGATGTACCCTATGCCTTGCAAGTGGCTCGCTCCACGCGATTGCAGGGCTTGTGGACGGAGGTGGATGTGAGCGGGCACGGTGTCGGAGCCGGTTTGAAAATAGCGACGAGGAAGCAGATTGCCCTGGCAATAATTGTGGGTGAAAGTGAGCAGCGGACGCAGAGGGTAACTCTGAAGGATCTGCAGACAGGCGAGGAAAGAGTTTTAGCTGTAGATACACTGGCAGAGAATATAGCGCATAAGGAGCAATGGCAGTGACGAAGGAGCAAGAAGTACGCCTGGCATTGCCGGGTAAAGGTACTTTGGAGGCCTCGACGCTCTCCTTTCTCGCCGAATGCGGGATGAAGGTCAACCGGAGCAACCCGCGCCAGTACCTGGCACGCATCGCAAGCATGCCGGGCTTGGAAGTGGTGTTTCAACGCGCCGCAGATATACCAATGCTCGTGCTCAATGGCGATGCTACACTTGGTATAACTGGCTATGATATCCTGGCCGAGCATCTCGGTTATAGTGATGACGAGATTGTTGATGGAGATAACGGAGAAGATATCATCGTTTTAGAGCGTAACCTTGACTACGGTGCCTGTCGCCTCGTGGTAGCGGTGCCCGAAACGTGGATTGATGTGAGCACCTGTGCCGACCTCTGGCACCTAGCAGGCTACTATGCCACGCAAAAAGGGCGGGGGCTGCGTATTGCCACCAAGTATCCCATTCTGACGGGACAGTTCCTGCGCCGGCATGGCATCACTCATTGTAAGATTGTTTCTCCTCACGGGGCGCTCGAGGCGGCACCCTTGACCGATACAGCTGACTTGATCGTTGATCTGACCGAGACCGGTACAACACTGCGTGAAAACCACTTGAAATTGTTAGATGACGGTATCGTTTTGCGTTCTCAAGCCTGCTTGATTGGTAACGCACAGCTCCTGAACCATAACAAACAGGCCCTGCGCATAGCCTCAATGATGTTGGAGTTGATTGACGCTCGCATGCAAGCGCGCAATCGCTCACTGCTTACTGCGCATTTGCAGGTCGAAGGCTCTGATGGGATTCAGCGCATTTGCCAACAATTGAAATCGCGTATCCCTGGCTTCGAGTTTCGTGTAGCAAGTTCCGATGGAAGGGGTTTGGCAGTAAGCGAAAAAGCGGATCCCAATGGGTGTACGATTTCGGGGGTGGTACGTGTTGGCAATACAAGCTCAGAATTGTTGGAGGCCGTCGCTATCCTACGCAGTATGGGGGCATTTCATATCGATGTGACCCCGTTGACTTATCGCTTTGAGAGAGAATCTGTGCGCGTTCGCAGCTTGCATGAACGATTAAAGAGGTTACATTGAAGAACCTGGTGGTGTTTGACCTGGACGGTGTGATTACCAACGAAGAAGCCTACTGGGATGCGGCAGGGTTGACGCTGCATGAGCTCTATTATAGTCCGCGCTATTGGAACCTGGATGCTAGCATTTTGGGCGCGGATGGGCAATATCATCCTGTGGTGACCGCCGAGGAGAGCCGCAGAACCAGTCGTGCAATTCTTCCAGAAGCGGAGATACTCGCAATCAAGGCGCGCGCTATCAACTCCAATTGGGACAGCTGTTATGTAGCAGCCTGCCTCAGTTTGATTGACCTGTTGGCATTCGTGCCAGACCTCCAATCTCTCTTGCCCTTACGACCCTGGGATGCTGCATGGCTCACGGCCTTTAGAAAGCAGAGTACACAATTAATACTTCCGCGAGAATCGCCACTCTTTGTGAGGCGCTCAGATCAATACGGGGAGAGAGGCAGCACTGATACTCAACATGGTGCCTCGCTTTTTGATATGCCCATTTTTGAAGGATGTGTCGGGCTTGCTCTCATCAATCGCTTTGACCTCTACGCCAGTGAACGACTGGGCTATCCCATAAAGGATGTTTTTTCACGCTACAGCCCTTTCTGGTCATTTTGCCGGGATATCTTTCAAGAGTGGTACCTGGGGGATAGTCTCTATGCGTCGACTTATGGCCATCTTTCAAAGCAGCAAGGTAAGCCTGGATGTATTCACTTTGAGCAGCCTCTACTCCCTTTGGAAGCTGTGCAGCTTACTCTTGAAACGCTGCAGAGTCAAGGTTATCTGCTGGGGTTTGCCACCGGTCGCACCCAACAAGAGGCCCTTTATCCTCTAGAGATGTATGGGTTACACCGCTATTTTGACGAAGAGCATAGCGCGACGTACGACGACATCGAGCGTGCGGAGGCAGTGCTGCGTGCACACGGCGATCATACGCTCCTGAGTAAGCCGCACCCTTTTCAATTTCTGGTTGCAGCTGATCATAGCGATCAAAATTTCAATGGCTTGCTTGAATCCATGGAACGTCTTGAAACAACATTGCTTGATGACTCCAGTGCACCAAGAACATCTCTTGCAAAGAATGAATCCTTTGTGGTGGTAGGAGACTCGACCAGTGACATACTGGGTGGCCGCGCGGCCGGGGCAATTACTGTGGCTGTACTAACTGGCGCACGTACTGCAGAGGCGCGCAAACTTTTGGAGCAAAGCAGGCCGGATTTCACTATTGAAGATATGACCGGGCTGCCGAAATTATTGGAAGAGATCGATAGTCTTGCTGCTATTCAACGCCTTCAATTCTCTGAGAAAGAAAAAGCAGAGCGGCTTTTACGGCGCTGGTTCGCCCGGCATATGCAATTATATCCCGAGAGTGTGACCTTGACGCCAAAGGCGGTTTCATTGAATTCATTCAATGGATTTTATCGTCTGAACGGCGAAGAATACTTTTTCAAGACGCACGTCGAAGAGCAGGGCATCCTGGCAGAATACTATCACGCCGACCTGCTTCACCAGGCCGGCTACAACATTGTCAAACCGCTCAAGGCGCTGCACGAGGGAGGGCGGCAGATGGTAATTTACCCGGTGGTGCGCTGGCCTGTTATATTCGACCTTGTGCATGCGATCGAGGCAGGTTCCGCTGAAGATGATGGGTTTGAAACGGTCATTGCAGCTGAAAAGCGGGAGTGTGCTCGTTTGCTGTCTATCTATGATCAGACAATGATGAGAAGCCCGGCGGAGGAACACGCTCGCGCTCCTATCCACCAGCTTTTCTGGCATCGCCTTGCAGGTGAGCGGTTTAAATCATTCTATCAAGGAAAAGTTGTCACATTGCCTGGTCAAGGCCCGTCTGGCTATGTGCAGGGGATACCTTTCGAGGAACTGCTTCAATATCGTTGGACGGTCTATAATATGTATGGAACAGTTGTAACCGGAGAATGGAAGCGACCGACCCTTGGCGGACTGATTGAACGAGCGAGAATCGTGCTCGATCCAGCGCGAGAAATGGCGACTGTTATTGGACATGGAGATGCACATTTTGGCAATGTCTTCCTGGAAGACAGGAAAGACTTTCTCTATTTTGACCCGGCCTTTGCCGGGCGCCATTCCCCGCTCCTCGACATAGTCAAACCTTTCTTTCATAACGTGTTCGCGACATGGATGTATTTTCCAGAGAAGGTAGCGCAGGATTTGCAGATTTCTGTTGATATTCGCGGTTCAGACATTTACGTTGAACATAATTATGAGCTGACGATGATACGCAAGGCGATTTTCGAGGCGAAATTACACGACCTCTATGCACCACTCAAGGAAATGCTGGGTACAAAGAATGACCTTTCGGCAGATTGGTCTGAGGTGGTATGGTTAGCAATGATGTGTTGCCCGTTGTTAACGATGAACCTGCTGGATGTGAAACGCCTACCACCTGCTCTTTGCTGGCTTGGGCTGGCTCAGGCAATTGAAATGGGCAATAGATCGCTGAACGAAGGATGAGTAGATGATAGTCGTTATCGATTACGGGGCGGGTAATATGCGTAGCATCGAGAAAGCCCTTGCATACGTGGGAGCCCAGGTGCAGGTAACCGATGAGCCCGCTGTTGTTGATGCTGCACAGGCTATTGTGTTGCCGGGAGTTGGCTCTGGTGGGACTGCGATGGCACGTATGAAAGAGAGAAGATTGGACGTTGCTATTCGCCTGGCAACACAACAGGGGAAGCCTTTTTTAGGCATTTGTCTTGGCATGCAACTGCTGGCAGACTATCACGCTGAGGGGGAGGTCGACGGTTTGGGCCTCTTTCGCGGGGCAGTGAGACGTATCCCTGAGGGACCGAAGATTCCACATATGGGCTGGAACCAGGTGTTGCCGACGCGCAGTGGGTTACCTATCTTTGCCGATCTTCCTGGAGATGCCTATTTTTATTTCGCTCACTCCTATTACGTCGAGCCACAAGATCATGGATGTGTAGCGGCGGTCACCGGTTATGGTTCTTCCTTTTGCAGTGTTATTGTAGCCGAACATATCTGGGGTACGCAGTTTCACCCAGAAAAGAGCGGGGAAGCGGGTCTGCAATTGCTCAGGAATTTTGTGCAGTGGGTGAACCAATGATTATTTTACCGGCGATTGATATCAAAGATGGAGCCTGTGTGCGCCTCTATCAAGGGGATTATGGCAAGGTGACTACCTACGATACCGATCCGGTGAGGGTCGCACAACGATGGCAAGAGGCTGGCGCAAGCTGGTTGCATGTCGTTGACCTGGATGGAGCAGCCAGCGGATACCCTGTTAATGTGGGACTCATCGGGCGCATACGCGCGGCCACGTCCTTGCGGATTGAAGTTGGAGGGGGCATGCGAGCGCTTCCACATATCGAGCAGGTGCTTGACCTTGGTATAGAGCGTATTGTTCTAGGTACGATAGCATTGACCGATCGTGCACTCATAGAGGAGGCACTGCATCGTTGGGGGGAACGTATTGCCGTTGGCCTGGATGCGCGGGATGGCCGGGTAGCTATGCAGGGCTGGCGCGAGACCTCCAGTACTCAGGCAACATCTCTGGCAAGAGAATTGCGCATGCTTGGCGTCCGACGTTTTATTTATACTGATATAGCACGCGATGGGGTTTTGAAAGGGCCGAACCTGGAGGCATTGTCAGAGATGCAGAGGGTGATTACCGAACCTCTTAAGGCCTCTGCTGATGCAACATATCCAACATCTGCATTGATTGCTTCTGGAGGCATCAGCACAATAGATGATCTGCAAGCCGTCGCCGGATTGGGAGTTGAGGGGGCGATTATTGGCAGGGCGCTCTATACGGGAGATGTAGTTCTGGCGTCGGCAATTCAGGAGATAGAAAGAGGAGGAGGTTAGAGACATGTTGACCAAGCGCATTATCCCTTGTCTTGATGTGACAGCAGGCCGTGTAGTCAAAGGGATTCATTTTGAGAATCTGCGTGATGCTGGAAACCCTGTGGAACTTGCAGCGTATTATAACAGAGAAGGTGCGGATGAACTCGTTTTTCTCGATATCACTGCGACCTATGAGAACCGGGCGACCATGCTTGATGTTGTACGCAAAACAGCGGAGGAGGTGTTCATCCCTGTTACTGTTGGTGGAGGAATTCGCACTGTCGAGGATATTCGCGCAACCCTGGGAGCAGGGGCTGATAAAACTTCGCTTAACACAGCTGCGGTTGTGTCACCCGAACTGTTACGTGCCGGATCCGAGCAATTTGGAGCTCAGTGTATTGTGCTCGCCATTGATGCTCGTCACAATCCTTTACTACCCAGCAATTACGAAGTATATATCCATGGTGGTCGTACCCCTACCGGGATAGATGTGTTAGAGTGGGCGCAACGGGGTGTTGATCTCGGTACCGGAGAAATCCTGCTGACGAGTATGGATCGAGATGGGACGCAAAAAGGGTACGATTTGACACTCACAGCGCTGGTCTCTACAAATGTCCAGGTACCTGTGATAGCCTCGGGAGGTGTTGGCAAGCTAGAACATCTCTATGAGGGCTTGACCACAGGTGGTGCAGATGCGTTATTAGCTGCATCAATCTTCCATTTTGGCCAGCATCGGATTAATGATGTAAAGTGTTATTTGCAAGCGAGAGGGGTGTGGGTGCGACCATGCTGAAATTCGATCGACAGGGATTACTGCCAGCGGTGATACAAGATGATGCTACGGGAGAGGTGCTCATGGTAGCATTTATGAATGAAGAGGCACTCTCGCTGACGCGGGAGACAGGGTATACGCATTTTTTCAGCCGCTCACGGAATACTATCTGGCGCAAGGGAGAACAGTCCGGTAATGTCCAGGAAGTACGGGATATTTTCGTAAACTGTGAAGAGACCAGCCTTTTGATAAAGGTTGTCCAGCACGGTGATGCGGCATGTCATACAGGCTATCGCAGTTGTTACTTTCGTCGTTTGTTGCCAGATGATGGCTACGAGTTTGTAGCCGAGCGCGTTTTTGATCCAGACATTGTTTATGGATCAATGCGAGCAGAATCTCAGGATGAAGGAGCACTTCCTATAGCCATAGACTATCTTAGCACAAATGAGCAACAAAAGTTGGAGAGCGAACTGCGCCAATTGTATGGAGTGTACCAATATCTACGGGATAACGATATGAGTGAAGAATCAAACACTTCACGTTTGCTGCAGGAGCGTAGTCATGGTTACCTGGTGGCGCGCTTAGCCGACGAGTTAGAGGAGCTGGCCGAGGTACAGAGTGGAGAGCATGTACACACCGACAGGGTAGATGATACGATCCTGGAGGGAAGCCAGGTTGGATATTGGCTCATGTTGCTGGCTGCTACAGACAATTTGCGCTACGACGACTTTATGCCGCATGCATCGATTTTGAGCGGCTACCGTGAACATTACGGCGAGAGTAAGGCTATAGAGCAGCGTCAAGATTGTTTGAACTTACTCTCGGTTCATCAACCAACAACGCTTGTCCAAGGGCTACATCTTGGGTTTGCGCTGATTGGCCGGGCCTGCGCCGAGGCTGGCATTAGTCCTCTGGCCCCCACCGAGTATGATTTGGGGCAGATGAGAAGGAAGGGGCTTGTGAGGTAGGGTCGGTGGCTGGAGATGCATTTTTCCCAGGACAGACGAGAATACAAGTACCGAGCCTGGACGTCCAGGCTCGGTACTTGTATTCTCGTCTTCAAAAACCTACATTT
>Ga0209027_1000021_pt1 | contig 40507 bp, 37 predicted proteins | sample GraSoi013_1_20cm_3_FD_185821 | JGI IMG/M metagenome (GOLD analysis project Ga0209027, IMG submission 185821) | Grasslands soil microbial communities from the Angelo Coastal Reserve, California, USA - Sample 09_27_2013_1_20cm (SPAdes) (version 2) | ecosystem: Environmental > Terrestrial > Soil >...
CCGATACTGAAGTCTTCACAGACAAACGAGCCAATGATATTGCCGTGTACGACAGCACACTTGATATCTTCAATTGAGTAGCGGCCATCCAGGTCAGGTTGAACGGTTGACAAGTAGCCCAGGAAACCACCCGCGAAGGCATCACCCGCGCCAGTGGGATCGATAACCTCCTCGAGCGGATAGGATGGCGCGCTAAAGTAGGTACCATCTGCGCCAAAGAGCAAAGCGCCGTAACTCCCCTGCTTCACAATGACGTATTTCAAACCCATAGCCAGGAGTTGACGTACACCTACGATAATACTGGCCTGCCCTGTATACTGCCGAACCTCTTCTTCACTCATCAAGAGGATATCGACACGTTTGATGACTTCAGTCAACTGCGCTCGTGTTGTCATGATCCACAATTCCATGGTATCAAGGACTGTCAAACAGGCGCCGGGCATCTGCTCAAGGACTTCCATCTGCAATTCTGGTTGTATATTTGCCAGGAACAGCAGCGGGAGGCGCCGATATTCTTCCGGAATATCGGCGTGGAATCCCGCGTAGACACCAAGCTGTGTATCCAGGGTATCACGAGCGTTCATATCCATATGATAGCGCGCTACCCAACGAAACGTCTTACCTTCTTGCACCTGGAGGCCAGCGAGGTTGACTGGACGGCTGCGCCAAAAATCCAGGTGTTCGCGCGGAAAGTCACTCCCGACGACCGCGACAAGGTTGACTTGATTATAAAGCGAGGCAGCAGTGGAAAAATAAGACGCGGCCCCCCCAAGGGCCTCTTCTTTCCTGGCAAACGGTGTCTCCACAGTATCCAGGGCTACAGAACCAACAACCAACATGGACAACTCTTCCATCTCCTCCATGATAAACATTCTCTAGACAGGGAAAACGCCTCTCAATCACTATTTAAGAAGCAGCCGGTGAAGTGTTATGCACAACTCTCCGCGGTAAATTGTATAACAAAATTGATCACACCGGTGTAGATTCGGCCAGATGCTCGATAACGCCATCAAGAAAGGCCAGGGTGTTGCCAAATTTCAACTGGGCCATTTCACGAGCGGGCGCGGTATTCAGTGATTGGTAAAGTTCCACAAAGCGTTCCTCGATATGTCGAAGGATGGCGACGAGCACATCACCGGTTACGGCACGATCAGGATAGCGAGCACCAAACTCAATCAACGATGTCACGACGGCCAGACCGCTTAGTCGACCAAGTTTATCGGCATCATAGAGAATACGCCCCTCTATTGGGACGCTTTCGCGTTCTTCGGAGGCATAAGCGGTAGTATGAGCAAGTATGGCCTGCTCTACTTTTTTGACACGTTCAGCTGAAATATTGAGGCCATTTAAAAACTCAACAGCCATTTCAGCGGATTCGAGTTGATGCTCATTGAAGCCATGGGCAACAGTAGAAATATCATGTAGATAGGCAGCGATGATCAGCGCATCAAGGTCAATTGCCTGCCGTGGCTTGTCATTGCCTTTTTCTTCCTCCTGTCCATCCAATTCCAGTGCGAGCATTTTACAATTCGCGACTACGGCGCTCACGTAACGGAAGCGTTCTTTGCCCAGGACACTTTCCGCATGTTGCGCGACGATTGACACTACTCCTGTCTCCATTTCTCTTCAGCCTGCTTCCTCATTAGTTATGATACCGTGAATCCATAATTACACGGCGCAATCCCTCTTCATAAGGCGAATGGATGATACCTCGTTCGGTGATAATGGCAGTAATATAAGCGTGCGGGGTGACATCAAAAGCGGGGTTCGCCGCCCGTATGCCAGCAGGGGCAATGGCAATACCACGCACGCTGGTCACTTCCTCGAGGTTGCGTTGCTCTATAGGAATATATTCGCCCGATGGTATATCGAGGTCAATTGTAGAAGATGGGGCAGCAACATAGAACGGTATCTGGTGAGCATGCGCAAGTACCGCAACGCTGTACGTGCCGATTTTGTTTGCAACATCGCCGTTGGCAGCTACACGATCCGCACCAACAAAAACGGCTTTAATGTTGCCAAGGCGCATAAAATGCCCAACCATACTGTCAGTAATCAAAGTGAGGGGAATACCCTCCTGTTGCAGCTCCCATGTGGTCAAACGGGCGCCTTGAAGGACGGGGCGAGTCTCATCAACGAAGACGTGAATGCGTTTACCCGCTTTGTGCGCCACATATATTGGAGCCAGGGCAGTTCCCCAACCAGCAGTGGCCAGTGCACCCGCATTACAATGGGTCAGAAGCGTATCGCCATCAGCAATCAACTCCGCGCCATAATTACCCATAGCCATACAGGCATCAAAATCTTCATCAGCAATTGACTGGGCCTCCGCTTGCAAAAGGTGCGCTAAGTCTTGCAGGGAAGCATGATTATCGATTGCGACGTCAGCACAGAGCAGCATACGTTCGATAGCCCAGAAGAGATTAACAGCCGTGGGACGCGTCTCACTGAGCAATTCACCCACGGCGTGCACATGTTGCTGTGCTGCGCTAAGTGAGAGTGAGCCGTCCTGTTCCTGGATCAAACGGCGGATGGAGAGTGCAAGACCAAAAGCAGCCGTCACACCGATAGCAGGCGCTCCACGTACTTTCAAGGCCCTGATAGCGTCTGCAACCTCTTGTTCATGTTTGAGCCTGAGATAGACCACTTCCTGGGGAAGGAGTGATTGGTCCAGCAGGCAGACGACCGCCCCAGAGGCGTCATCCTCCCACCAGACGGTGCGAACGCCTTGCGTTTGCTTATTATTGGACACGATCCAGGCGTCTCCTTCATAAAATACGTGAATGTGAACGAACGGGTTCTGGTGTATAGTACCATAAGAGTGTGTGAGGGGGCAAACAGATGGGACTTTGCATCCTACAAAGGACACTTGCTTCTTCGCTTCCTTGCTATTTTGCCCAATAGTACTAACCAAAGGGGCTGACAATCCAAGGATGGTGAAAAAATATGCTACCATGGTATTCAACGTAGCAGGCGAATAGAGATTAGCGGAGTGTTCGCCATGTTACTGAAAGCGTTGGTTGTCCGTTCCACTACACAGAAGGATGAAAGCCTTTCCGACACAGCAGGAAGATTGCTCTCAAGCCTGCACTTCTCGGAGATGAGCTCCTATCGCTTGCATGGAACGGACAAGATGATAGCTGTAGCCATCGAAGGGATTGTAGCGCATGGCCAGGGTGGAAACCAAGGAAAGTACTTGGTCCTTTGACCAGATTTACGACGAATATAAGACACCGATCTACAATTATGTTTATCACCTGGTAGGGGATCGCGAACAGGCGGACGACTTAACTCAAGATACCTTTTTGAAGGCGTTCCGGGCGTTACCTAAAATGGACGCGAGCTTGAAATTGTCGGCCTGGCTCTACCGTATCGCGACAAATACAGCGTATGATGCGCTGCGCCGCAGAAAATTGATCGCATGGCTGCCCTGGCAGGACCTTGATCATGAACCAGCAGATGTTGAAAGCGCAGATCCCCAGGAAATATATGGAACAACAGAACTTGTACGGGCGGCTCTGCGACGCATGCCGCAACAATACCGGGCGGCTCTGTTGTTATATACCCAGGAAGGCTTCTCTTACAGCGAGATCGCCAAGACATTGAACATTGCGGAGAGCGGTGTCAAAATGTACTTATCTCGTGCGCGTCAATCTTTTAGAGAGCATTATCGGTCCCTGGAACAAGGAGGCACAAAATGAACTGCGAGCAGGTCGAGGAGCTACTCAGTGTCTACCTTGACGACTCGTTCGCAGTGGGGGAAACAGCAGAGACTGCATTAGAACTACAGCATGATATTGCGGTACATCTGCAAGATTGTGTCCGCTGCAGCACTACCCTTGCCGATTTTCGTCGTTTTGATACTCTACTGGCACAAATGCCGCGCATCAGCCCCAGCCCGGCTTTACGCGAAAAAATCTTCACCTCCCCCGAGTACTTTGAACTCTCAGGTATTGATAACTATAAACACAGGAGCATTGGCAGGGATCATACCATCCCCAACAAAACCCTACGACGCGATACGGCGGGTCGTCCACAGTTAGTGGCTCTGCCTGGAGGACGCCGTGTATCTCCAACATCCTCGACAGAAACACCAACATCGCTACAGCCGAAGGCTCGAAGGCACGGAGGAAGTTGGGGATTACGTATCATGCAGACTGCAATCGCTGCTACCCTCCTCCTAACGTTGGGAGTAGGTAGTTTGATTGGTTGGAAACTGTGGACGCAAAACGTTCATCCGGCCGTGAGCAGTTCCACTATTACACCTCCTGCAGCACCTGCTCCTGGTGGGCCGCTCTCCGCAGGAATTTACTATGTTTCCCTAAGAGATGGCTCATTATGGAGTACACCGGCTGATGGCAGTTCAAAAGCTGAGCGGCTGACACCTAAGAGTGTTACGGTAGCAGACAGCTGGGCAGTCAGCCCACCCCTACCAGGGCGCTCGGCAGGTGACAAACTGGCCTATATCGACCTGCAACATGCATTTGTACATACGCTTCGTAGTGACGGACAAAGTGACACTGTTGTTCCCCAACCACTCCTGAAAGCTGGTGTAGCCCCTTCATCTTTATGGGATACCAGCACAGGAGAAGCTATTTTAGATAGCCTCGCATGGTCAAAAGATGGAGGTATGCTAGCCTTCGTAGCTGATCCTACAGGTGCAAATACAACAAACCTCTATATCCTATCGACGGACACGGGAAGCATTCAGTTGGTACCACTGCCTATCAAGGGGAGTGTTTCTCAACCTGTCTGGTCCCCCGATGGAAAACGTATTGCATTTGCAGTAAGCCATAATGGGGTAGTGACCATACTTGACTATAATACTCAGAATCATGGGCTGTTGAACATCACTAATAACGTCAACGTCCAGGGAAGAGCCAATGATACACTGCTGAATCTTGACTGGTCACCTGATGTAAACGCTCCAGCGATAACCTGGAGTGTGGGATCCATTGGACACGTCCACAGCCTCTGGGTGCGTCATGTGGGCAATGGCGGCATTGCATCCCCGCAAGAGCTTTCTCAAGGGGATTATGTGCAGGCGATCTATAGCCGCACTGCCCGCAACGGTACAGGTGGCTGGTTATTTGTGACCTCGTACCTTGGCCGGGCAGCTAACCTGGTAAGTATCGATCTGATACCTGGAACGATCCCTACTATTTTAACGAGGGGGAAACAGGTCAATTTTGCTCAGTGGTCACCGGATGGCACATATGTCGACTATCTCGATAGTATCTCATCGGGCGTAGGAACGCTTCATATCGTGAACGTGAACACGGCTACTGATATGCTTGTTGCCACAGGAGTAACAAACGAACCAACGCCGGCGTGGTCGGCGGATGACCAGCAACTGGTGTATAGTACAGGTCAACAGTCCGTTATCGTTGACGTACAAGGAAGCCTAACATTACATCCTCTCAAGATACATGGGCTCGCCTCTTTCTTTAGCTGGTCTGTCTCTTCTCAGCATCAGCTTGTTATTGCATTGAATGATGAGCAAACAGGAGTTTACCTGGTAGACACACAGCGCAACTCAGCGCTGCAACTGGATCAACAAGCTCTTGATAGCCCGATTTTCTGGACGGAAATTCCTTGAGTGCGGCCACAGTACATGCCTGATTTATTGCATTCAGGCTCCCTTTTCAGGTAATCTATTCTGTAGATCTGCTTACCAGCAAAAAACAGGAGTTTCATTCCATGCTTAGAGGCGAGAAGGTTTTTTTACGTGCCTTCAAACGTGAGGATTTACAACGTCAGTGGACGTTTAACAACGATATAGAAATGGAGGTCATGGGCGGCGGTGACCCGCCAGAACCACAGGCGCTGGAGCGATTAGAAGCAGAGTTTGATGAACAAATACGCAAGGGCGGACGTGATGGCCCGAATTTCGCGATAGAGGCCGACGGGAAGTATATAGGTATGTGCGGGCTGTTTCACTTCGACGAGGCCGCACATACCTGTGAAATGGGGATAGGCATCGGTGACAAGGCGTATTGGGGGCATGGTTACGGACGTGACGCTGTACGTGTGCTACTCGATTATGCATTCCGCCAGCGCAATCTGCACAAAGTCTGGTTGAGAGTCAACGCAAACAATGAACGAGCGATCCGCTCATATCGTGCATGTGGATTTGTAGAGGAGGGGCGATTGCGCAAGCACGTGTGGAGTAATGGCCAATACGTAGATTCTGTGTACATGGGCATTTTGAGCGATGAATGGGCCGCAGCGCAGAATACAAGAAGCCAGGGAGGATGAAGCGAAAAGTTACGTAAAAAGAGAAAAAATCTCAATGAACTTGCCTTTTTTACACATTTTGTTGTTGCTGAGAAAATTGCTCCTAAAAGTGATATCAATTTGTCCAATTGTACGTTATAATACATAGGCCTAGGATGGAAGGCGGGATGTCCGTGAGCAAGCAGATCCACCTCGACGAGCAGCTTGTAGCGTTCATCTGGATTTACGTGCAACCTTTTCCCCATGGGGTTTGCACGCGCACCTCTTAGAGTCTCACGTTGCTTCTAGCATGCGTGCGGTAGGGGTAGGACGAGTTGGCACCCCGTCCTACCCTTACTTTTATCTTGCGAGAAAGGTTCGCATGAGGTTCAAAGTGCGATCATTGGGGGGAAAACTCATAATTGTTGCAGCACTAACGCTTTTGCTGTGCATGATAATTTTTTCAGCTTTGTCCTGGGGCTTGCTGAAATATCTTTCCGAGCATGAAGCAAGAAGTGATGCCACTTTACACCTCTCATATCTTAAGAAGGCATACCAGGCAGAATCTGTCACGCTGATACAAGATTTAAATCAGGTCGCACGGAGTAGCGACCTGATTTCCACGCTATCTCAGCCCCCATCAGCGCTATCAAAGCAACACCTGAAAGATGTGGTGGCCCATGTGCCAGCACAATACCATGTCTTCCTGGTTACACTTGATGTGGTTGCTAAGGATCACCACATCGTGGGCCAATTGGAAGATGTACAACCTTCAACGGATAGCCCTGCTGCTGCAGAGATAACCTCGTTAGAGCAGGCATTGGATGGACATACTGTCACAACTTTACAATTAATTCCAGTACCTTCCAGTTCTTCACCTATCTGGGTGTTACGTGTTACTGTACCAATCCTGGGCCGAGCAAACACACCAATTGGTGTACTGACCGCAACACAAGCTATTGATGATGATTTCGCACTTAGCCTGGAACAAAAGACGGGGTTCAAAGTGGTCTTGTGCCAGGGAACACACATACTTGGATCATCTATGAGGGAGAGTTCCCTGAACCAGTTCTTGTCAGGGAACGCTCTTTGTACGATTGATAAAGTCAATGTGATAGATGGACCACAACATTTTCTGGCTCTTGCAAATTCTGCTCAAACAACAAATCAATTAATGTCTTCACCATCACTGGTGATAGTGGATGTTGAACCGCTTTACACTTTGAACGCTCATATCGGACGCTACGTACAGATCCTGCTGGCAAGCGGAATCTTCGTGTTTGCGCTTGGGGTCATAGCCTACACAATTATTACCCGCATATTCTTTATTCGCCCTCTTCAGAGTATTCAAGTGCGCGCGAGATCTCTGGTAGCAGATACCAGTAATGCAGGAACAGATGCACAATCTTTGTCAATTGACGAGCTAGGTATGCTGACTCGCTCATTTAATCTACTCTCTGAGTCGCTTTCCGTCCAGAAGAGCGAGAGCGTGGCAATGACAAAGCAGATGAGAGATTTGCTGATTATGAGCGACGCATTCATCTCTACACTTAACCTGGAACATCTGCTGGGCGAAATCGTGTCGCGCCTGGGTACTATTACACAAGTGAAAAATGTATCCTTGCTCCTGTATGGACGCGAGATGTTAGAACCATGGGCGGTTGCCTACTGGTCAGATCAAGCGTCAAGCCAGAATCTCACCAGCGCTAATTATAAGCAGCCATTCCGCCAGCAGGGAGAGGTAACGGTACACGCAGACCCCGACAGTGATATCACACTGGCGGTGACGACAAAAATGACCGCTATACCTGCCACGCGACCTGGTACAAACAGTGATAAGAGAAATGCTGTTAACGCAGCTAAATCCCATCAGGCCAGCATTCCGTATGGTTTGCGACGGCCTCGTTTACCGCGCCCTGCCCTGAGTGACCTGGATCAAAACCTGGCACACATCACGATGCAGAAACAAAAGATTGTCTACGGAGAGGATATCGCGAGAATCCATCAGGAGCAGGGTGAGACATGGGCACGTATGGCACTCGAAGTCGGTTTTCGCTCGGTGATGGCGGTACCCTTGCTCTTGCAAGAGCAGTCGATTGGCGTATTTATTCTCTATGACGATAAACCCCATCAAGTCACAAGCGAGGATACCTTCCTTCTGAAGAACGTGGCCGTGCAGGCGGCAATTGCGATCCAAAATGCGCTTCTATTCGCGGAGGTCAAGGATAAAAATGCGGCGCTTGAACGTGTCAATCACCTAAAATCACAATTCCTGGCCACAGTTACGCATGAATTACGTACTCCGTTACATAGTATTATCAGTTATGGCGCATTAATTTTAGAGGGTTTCCTGGATGGAGAACTCACAAATGAACAGGAAGAACATATCCAGTTTATGGTGAGGCGAGCAGAGGACCTTACCCGCCTGGTCGATGATATGCTTGATCTCTCAAAGATCGAGGCAGACCGGCTCGAGGTAAAGGTTGAACCATTGTGCCTGGAACCATGTTTGAAAGATGTGCTGAATCAGCTCAAACCACTGGCGAATAACAAGGGACTCAATTTGTCACTTGAGATGGTGGATCCACACCTGACGGTGCTAGCGGATAGCCATCGCATACGACAGATTGTACTCAATTTAGTGTCGAACGCCCTGAAGTTCACAGAATCAGGTGGAGTAACCATTCGTTGTATACTTTTGGAAGATTATGAGTTAATTCGCATTTCTGTGCATGACACAGGTATTGGTATTTCGCCTGTGGCGCTGGGTTATATTTTTGAAGCGTTTCGACAGGCTGATGGCAGTACTACACGCCGCTTCGGTGGCACAGGACTTGGCCTGACTATTGCGAGAAAATTGATTGAATTACAAGGCGGTGAGGTTGCTGTAGAGAGTATCCTGGGACAGGGATCTACATTTTCATTTACCTTGCCCGTCGTCTCCTCTTAGCATGCAAACCCACGCATTATCAAATTGAAAAGAGTATTTTGAAGATGGATACACCTTTACCTGGCAGGGGCCAACCGACAATACTGGTGATTGAGAACGAAGTCTCTAATCGTATTTTGATTGAAAGGGTTTTATCTACCCGTGGATATTACTGCCTCAGCGCCTCAAATGGTCGAGAGGCATTGGAGATACTTGACCGAGAACGTGTCGATCTTATCCTTACTGATCTCTCGATGCCTGTTCTGGATGGCTACCGTACGACACAATTGATCCGGTCGCGTCCAGCGCTGGTAAATGTCCCAATAGTCGCAGTCACAGCATATGCGCTAAACGATGAGAATGAGGCGGCGTTACAGATTGGCTGCAATGAATACCTGACCAAGCCATTCAAACCGCGACAGTTACTAGAGGTGGTTGATCGTTTGTTACCCCAGCGATAGAGGATTGACAGATACAGTTGATATCTCCGCAGGACTTTAACCTTAGAGATAGCTATTTCTTGCAGATTTTGCTATGATACCCACTAGCGTAGGCGATGGCATGACCGACCATACTTTCTTTGGTCGGTCAATGTCTTTAGATCAGCAGTATATCTAGAATATTGGGAGTGAAAGAATGGATCTTCAAATAACAGATAAAGCGCTCAAAGAGGTAGCTTGCGATGCGCTTGTCGTGGGTGCAATTCGCTCAAAGGCAGAACAGAATACCAATGGCGTCGTGCTTTCTAAAGCGGCGAAGGAGGTAGATGCTGTTTTAGGTGGCTTACTCAGCGAGATTTGTTCGGGCGGAGAGTTCAGGGGCAGCCTGGGCGAGATGACGACGATCTATACGATGGGAAAGCTTACGGCTAAGAGGGTCATAGTGGTTGGGCTAGGACCTCAGGATACATTGAACGTACAGAGTTTGCGTAGAGCCAGCGCAATCGCTACACGCAACCTGCAACAAACAGGAGCACAGCAAGTCGCATTGGCGCTATTTCTGGACGACGTACCTGTCGAGGAAGAGCTGGCAGCACAGGCTCAAGTGGAGGGTGCTCTACTGGGAACGTATGCATTCAAGAAGTACCTCCACTCCGATGATAATGGACGTGGTATTACACAGGTTTGGCTTGTTGCAGCTAAGGCATCTACCGCTTCATTAGAGCAGGCAATGCATAAGGGAAGCGTCCTGGCGGAGGCTACAAACTTTGCCCGCGACCTGGTAAATGAGCCGCCGAACGTGTTAACGCCCACTGAGCTGGCGAATCGTGCCAGCGCAATGGCCAAACAATTCGGACTAGCGTGCGAAATATTGGAGCGCGCTCAGATGCAAGAGCTGGGTATGGGAGGGTTACTTGGTGTATCACAGGGCAGTGCTGAGCCACCTAAATTCATCATACTGCGTTACCAGGGTGCGTCGAAGAGCGCAGACAAAGGAATGGCTCTTGTTGGGAAGGGTATCACGTTTGATTCAGGTGGTATCTCGCTCAAGCCGGCCGAGCGTATGGACGAGATGAAAGGCGATATGGCAGGAGCAGCAGCGGTAATTGGAGCAATGCAAGCTATAGCTTCTTTGAAACCGGCCGTCAATGTGACCGCGCTGATACCAACTACAGAGAATATGCCAAGTGGCACAGCCTATCACCCTGGTGATATCCTGCGCATCATGAACGGCAAAACGATTGAGATCGTCAATACAGATGCGGAGGGACGCCTTGTACTGGCCGATGCACTGTCTTACGCGTCCAGGGAAGGTCTGTCACCGATGATTGACGTGGCAACGCTGACCGGGGCTGTAGTCGTTGCGCTGGGTAACACTTCGGCAGGACTGTTCTCAAATGATACCGAACTCAGCGACGAGATAATTGCCGCGGGCACAGTTGCAGGTGAGAAGTTCTGGCCGATGCCGATGGACGCGGAGTATGGCGAACAGGTCAAGAGCGATATAGCAGATGTCAAACAAACAGGCGGCCGCGCGGCCGGTTCGGTGACGGCGGCAAAAATCCTGGAACATTTCGTAGGTGATGCGAAGTGGGCACACCTGGATATCGCGGGTACAAGCTACGTGGATAGCAAGAAGCCGTATCAGGAGAAGGGCGCGACAGGGATGGCTGTACGCACACTCGCAGAGCTTGCTATGCGTAGGAAGAAGTAGCGTTTCCCATGAGACATCCCGAATTTTTGCTGAAGCCCCCTCTCATGCCTATCGGTAAATTTCGGGATATCTCATGCTGGTGCTTTACGATGAGTAGCAATTACAAAGTGCTTATTAAGAGACAGGTACTGGATGAAGGGACCTTTGTGCGTATGACGCTCAAGGGCCAACTTCGAGGGCAAGAGCTACAGTGGCGCAGAGTGATTGTGCGACCAGTGCTGATCAAACAGGCAAGGCACCTGCAATTCTCTTACTTCGATGAGAAGCAAGATATTACGAAGAACTATCAGGGGAGAGAGGCGCTAGAAAAATTGGATGAGGTACTGACACTGCCATTCAGCAGCATAACAGTACAATCCACGTTGGAGGATATCCATGTGCAGGTAACCAGAGAGGGAAAGGCTATCTTCTCTCGCAGCGAGGCTACGCAGGGTGATAAGACACTTGATCTAAGACACGATGCAAGTAAGCATGTGCCTCTAGCAGCGAATAAAGCTGATGCGTTCTTGCAGGCCATTGGCATTATGGATAAACAGGGAAACGTCCTTCCTTCTATGCAGGACAAATTTTCCCAGATCAATGAGTTTCTGAAGCTGCTGGAGCATACTGGTGAGCTTGAGCGTTTCGAGAAGAGACCTTTGCATATACTAGACTGCGGCTCTGGATCAGCTTACCTCAGTTTCGCAATGTATCACTATTTGAACGATGTACGAGGGATTCCCGCTACTATGGTGGGTATCGATACCAATGGGAAGCTCGTCGAGAAGAGTAACCTGCATAGCCAGGAGCTGGGCTTTGAGAACATATGCTTTCAGCAATCGCCGATCATTGACTATGTTCCTGAAGTAGCGCCTGACATCGTTCTGGTTTTACATGCCTGCGATACGGCAACCGACGATGCTCTTGTACAAGGCATAGTAGCAAATGCAGGTTTGATCCTGGCTGCTCCTTGCTGTCACCATGAACTGCACCGGCAAATTCACACTGTGGCTCCATTCAAACCGGTGCTGCAACATGGAATACTGAAGAAGCGGATGGCCGATATTCTGACTGATGCGTTCCGTGCACTGATGCTACGGATCATGGGGTATAAGACCGATGTGATTGAGTTTATCTCGACTGAACATACCGATAGGAACCTGATGATTCGAGCTGTAAAACGAACCAAACCGGGCGATTCTCATTTCTTGCAGGAATATGAAGAGTTGAAGGCTTTCTGGGGGGTGACACCGTATATTGAGAAGCTGCTGAGGGAGAAGGGGTGTTGGCCAGAGTAGAGCTAGCTTCCACTCCTCTTGTACAGAATTTATGCTATACTTTTCCTATGAAGATACGTATTCGTTATTTTGCCTCATTCCGTGAGATTACGGGTCTGAATGAGGAAATACTGGTGGTTCAGGAAGGCACGACAATCGCGAAAGTTCGTGAGATGCTGTTGGATCGCTATCCGCGGCTGCAGCCAATCATGGAACGCTCAGTATGTGCAGTCAACCGAGGCTACGTGGCGGCAGAAACTCATTTGCACGAGGATGATGAGCTGGTGTTTATCCCCCCCATGGGCGGTGGTTGAAGCAGGAGTAGGCTTTGTTATGAATCCGATAATTCAAATTACCCGCGAACCCCTGGATAGAAATACTCTCATCGCGTCCGTTGCACATACGAGCGTGGGTGGTATTGTCACCTTTGAAGGGGTAGTACGCGATACTGCACGAGGCAAACAGGTGCGCTACCTCGAGTATGATGTCTATCCAGAGATGGCCGAACAGCAGATTCGGGCGATAGTGGCCGAGGCTGAACGACGCTGGGGGGTAGAACGTGTCGCTGTGGCGCATCGCTATGGTCGCTTAGAGATTGGCGAGGCGAGCGTAGTTATTGTGGTGGCTACACCACACCGTGCAGAGGCTTTTGATGCCTGCCGCTATATTATCGATACGCTGAAGGCTACCGTCCCCATATGGAAGAAAGAAGTCGCCACTGATGGTGAAGAATGGGTAGAAGGTTAGCGTTTAATATGGTATAGTTACATCATGTAATAGTGGTTGTTCCTTTTCCCTGAAAGGGGAGGGATACGGGAGAGTTTCTCGCTCCTTGAAAGGATCAGACCTCCTTTACTCCTTTCCCTGGAGGTTGTGGATGAACCTATTCGAAAAGCAATCTCGACTCAACCAACTCTTCACACAAAGTCCCGTCAATGCTGCCTATCTTGCCGGCTCCCTTTCAAATCGTACCTCTTTTGGTCACCTTAGTGATGTGGATATCGCGATCCTGTTGATGGACCAGATCAAGTCGGATCAGTTTCTTGATTACCAGCTTTACTTCTTTAGCGAACTGGCTAAAAGACTTGAATCCGAAAGCATCGATGTGGTGATTTTGAACCAGGCTTCCTTGCTGCTCAAACTGCAGGTCATTAAATACGGTCAGATTCTGTTCAGCCGGGATGACAAGCAGCGCGTCTTATTTGAGACGAAGGCGGTAATGGATTACCTGGATTTCAAAAAGTTCGACGAGATTCAGAACCAGGCATTGAGCCGCCGCCTCTATGGCCAGGTGCTACCTATTGATAAAGAGCTGATCGAACGACACCTGATACAACTGCGCGAAGCGGTAACTATTCTCCGCAGCCTGGGAGAAACGAAACGCGAAGAGTTTATTTCCGACTATCGTATCTACGGCCTGGCAGAACGATATTTACAACTGGCCATTGAGGCCTGCTTGCAAATCTGCGGAACCCTGGTAGCCTCTTTTGGACTGCGCCGTCCTGAGGGGTATCATGAACTGTTGAGTATTGTAGCTGCACAGAAAATCATTCCACAAACCCTTGCGTACCGCCTGGAAGTTCTGACGAACCTGCGTGACGCGCTGGTGCATGATCCCAGTACGCTCAATCGCGATCTGCTTTATGACCATATACAACAACGGCTGGATGATCTGAAGGTATTCGCGGATACGGTAGAAGAGAAACAGGCGTAGGTACTTTTCATACAAGAAAGCTGGTACCTTTGTAGATACCAGCTTTCTCTTTTTATCGGATCAGCTATGCTATTCTGTTACCAAACTGAGCGCATTAGCCTGTTCTCTGGTGGCCGCAGCCTCTTCTGGTCGACCCATCTCATCATAGATCTGCGCAAGGGTTTCATAGGCGATAATAAGAGAGGGATCCATGGCAATGGCCTGTTGAGCTGAATCGACAGCTTCATCATAGCGTTTCACTTCACGGAATGTATCGGCCAGGTCGTTGTAGTAGTCGGCATTGAGGGGATCACTATCAATGGCATTCTGATAGTTTTCAATGGCTTCATCGTAGCGATGAAGGGCATCATAGGCGGTAGCAAGCTGGTAATACCCCTCAGGGTCATCCTCAAACTGTTCCAGCAATGTTTTTGCTGTCGCGATAGCGTCATCATAGCGTTCGAGGGAATTGTAGGTATCGGCAAGGCCAGCATAGGCGGCAGCAAGGTCATCACTTTGCAGCTCCTCGCCTTGTTGAACAAGGGCTTGATAAGCGTTCATAGCCTCTTCGAAGCGTTCAGCTTCGAGGTATGTCTCTGCCAGGCTGAAACGAGCGGTAATGCGGTCTGGATCAAGCTCTAGCGAACGATTATAGGCAGCGATGGCATCATTGGCATTTCCTTGTAGAGCTCTCCATGTTCCCAGGTGTTCCCAGGCATCGGCATCATTGGGTGACAATTCGACGATTCGAGAATAAGTTTCTGCTGCCTGGTCACGCTCACCCATTTGCTCATAGACGGCTGCGAGCATATCATAGCCGGTACGACCTGCAGGATCGAGAGCCAGCATCTGATTTGCTATTGAGAGAGCTTCATCATAACGACGCATATCAAGATAGAGGCTGGCGAGTTCGGCATAACGAGATGCATTACTTGGGTCATCATCTATGCGTCGCTCCTGTTCCATCAGGCGGCGCAACTGATCGTTTACACGCTCACGAACATCGAGTAAGTTATCCCGCGCGTTGGGGTTCTCGGGATTAAGAATAAGAGCCTGTCGATAAGCTTGAATTGCGTCCTGATACAGGTTCTGAGTTCGATAGGCGTCGCCGACATTAAGGTATAACTCATCATTCTCAGGATTCAATTCCAGCGCTTGCTGAAATGTCTCTAGCGAGTCCTCGTTCAAACCCAGCTCTCCATAGAGGTTGCCAAGGTTGACATAGGCGTCGAGCAGTTGGGGATCAAGGTCAATAGCTCTGCGATAACCAGCAATAGCAAGTTCAGAGTCTCCAAGATATTGCTGGGCCAATGCAAGGTTATAGCGTGCCCTCGCGTCGTCGGGGCTGATTAATACTGCCTGCTCAAAAGCTTCAGCGGCACTCTCAAAGTCTCCGCTTTGGGCTGCTGCGTTGCCCTTGTCTGTCCAGGCTTGCTCCTCAGGATTACTCGCCTGTTGCAAGGTTCCATTGGTATTGTTGATATCTGGTTGTTGCATCTCATCCATACGTTTTTCTTTCCTCCTCTAATATGTCTCATTTATCATGGATACAATTGCTTACACAGACCAAGAATACTTTCTACTCGAAAAATAAGCTGTTAGTCCTTGGGTAGTATAGCATGCTCCCGGCGCTTCTACCAGTATTTTCATGCGTTGTTCAGGACCTTTCGCCTCCGGAGCACAGCTTTGGGATTTTCCCGTTTTCTTTATTTCGTGACACGCAGCGTAACGTGAAAGTCGTATTGAGTACCTGGAAAAAATGTTTCGGAGTATTCGATTGGTGATCCGGTCAGGTCAAAGGCAGTTGAAGTAAAGTGTAACCCGGCTTCACCAGGAGGTATCCGTAACAGTTCAGCTTCTCGCACGGTAGCAGTGCCTACCCTGATTTTCTGCTCTACAATATAGGGATTGAGGCCTTCGCTATTCATGAGGTTGTAAAGTGAACCATCCGATAGCTCTTTTGCTCGCTGGTAAATACTTGCAGCACGGGGGTAGGGTAAATAGTCAACTTCGTAGGCAATGGGAATGTCATTCGCTGTACGAAGGCGCTCTAAGCGAATAGTCTGCTCGGTATCTATCAAAGATAGCTGTTTTCGCACGGCTTCAGACCCACGGATCAGTTCACTGACGAGGAGTAAACCACCAGGGCGTTTTCCCCGACGCTGAATCTCTTCCGTTAAACTAGTCAGTTCGCTTTGTGTTTGTTGCACGCGCGGCTCACACACGAAGGTACCCTTACCATGCTGGCGATAAAGCAACCCTTCATGGACAAGTTCTGAGAGAGCCTGACGCACGGTGGCCCGACTGACATGGTAGTTTGCAACAAGTTCGGGTTCGGATGGAATGGCCGTATGAGGCGCGAGGTGGCCAGAGCGGATCTGTTGCTTCAGCACTTCTTTGAGCTGATAATAGAGAGGTAGAGGATTTGTACGTTCTAACGTAGGCATATGCGGTTTCCCTTATGTCCAGACAACTCTAAATAACACAACAAAATGTATTGGGAAAAATATATCACATGTGAGATCAATAGTCGAGAGGGGAGAGAATAGCAAATAGCGCATCATCCTGACGTCTCAAGATGATGCGCTATATATTTCCACAGTCGATGGACTGGCATGATTAATTGCTTGCCACGCGGTCGATTTCTCTCTTCAGGCGTGCGCGATCGGCACCAACGACACGGCCAACTTCCTGACCGCCTTTAAAGATGATAAAGGTAGGAATTCCCTGGATACCCAGGCGAGTTGGAGTGTTTGGATTTTCGTCTGTATCCACTTTAACGAAACGTACTTTGCCCTGATATTCATCGCTCAATGATTCATAATAAGGGGCGATAGATCGACAGGGGCCACACCATGCAGCCCAGAAATCAACAACAGTTGGCGAATCTGATTTGAGGACTTTTGTCTCAAAATCCTGGTCGCCGACATGAACAAGATTGGCATGCGTACCCATATGATAGGTTCTCACTCTCTTTCTTATCTGAAAATGTATCTAACGCCTTTGTTTAAAGCAGCTTGAGATACTGTTCCTTTACCTAGTGTAACAAATCAACAGGCATCATTATTCCAATGGTTCTCCATTATTATACGCTCAAATCTGACGAAAGGTAAACAGGAATACAATGCTGGTTAAGCTACCTGCGGCGACCTCCCTGCAAAATGGAGAGCAGTTCCAAAATGAAGAGAAACAGGTTGAGTACGGCAAGGAAAATGGAGATGGTTAAACCAATGGCGTTAGGCATGGTATCAGCCGCATATTTCGCACGCTGGACATTGAAAATGACAAAGCCAGAAAAGAGAGCTATGCCAAAGAGAGAGATGATCAACTGAATGAGGGTGGTATGAAAAAAGCTGCCGAAGAAAAGGCCTAACAGGGAAGTCACCAGGAGCAGAATAAGGCCAAAGAAAAGGTAATCACCTAGACGCGAGAAATCGCGCTTTGTGATCCAGGCATACGCTCCTAATCCAAACGCAGAAACAGCAGTTATCAGGAAAGCCTCGCCCAGTATATTGCTTGCGTTCGACAGGTAGTAGCTAATGAGCGGAGCAAGTGACATCCCTTCCAGGAAGGTAAAGAGGTAGAGCAAAAAGAGATTCAGCCCTGGCCTCTGAATGACGAATTGAAGAATGATGAGAACGACCAGACCTGCAATGGCTATAATCCAATAGGTGCCAAAGCTAATATTCAAGAAGAAGCCAACTAAGGTACCGAGAGCAGCAAAAAGGAAGGAGAATGCCAGCAATCCCATGACTTTACTCATGAGACCACTCGTCTGTGTCCCCTCATACCCATATGGCAAGGTCTGGTATTGATAGCGAGAGGAACCGAACATGCCATTATTCCGGCCGAACGGTCCGTTATTTCTTTGATTGTACATGCTAAACCTCATGCTTAAACTATAAACCTCTAGCTTTACCAGAGGGTTTTTATCACTTGTGATTACGCAAAATAAGGGTGAAAGGTTGCATTCTTCGGATGAAAAGAAGATCTCTTCCGTGAGACTGAATAGAAATAACGGCTACCTTATCCGGGTTGATTTTCAATTCCGCCGGTTATTTTCCCCAGGCTGAGAAGTACGGTCTCAGTCGGTTACTTCCTTTGACGTTTATTCTTCGGTGGCTCATCCTGCTCAACCGGCTCATCAAGAGTTTGCACAATTAAAGGGGGATCAACGATATTCGTTATATCACAAGGCGGATGATTATAATCAGCATGCCAGTAGTACAGGCTTCCAGCGGGTTTAATCATAAGACCACCACAACGTGGACAGCGACGAGGTGTAAGTTCTCCCTGACCCTCTATCATGCCTGGCCCTCCTGCAACAGTTCTAGCCGACTGTATCACAAGATGCAACAAATATTAGAGCACACTCCAAACGCCACAAATTTCGCAGTAAGCAATCCCTACTTCGCCAAAGGTTTTACTTCGCGTGTTCCAGCGATCATAGGCTATAGCAATAGAGCCACAGTTCCAGCAACGAGCACGCCCTCCCGCTTTGCTTTGACTCTCTAACTGCTGCAATAAGGCGCTACGAGCCTCTTCAGCCCCAGTATAACCGGGGTTATACGCAAGATGCAGCAGATTCCCTAATGGCAGAGAGATCTCATGTGTTGGCGGCTGCAAGGGCGCAGATAAAGGCGCATTAGCCGCGTTCGGCACAAGTGACTGTATCTGGGATGGCGGCTGCTGCGGTGGGCGACGAAAGAGTTCGCCACGAGAAGTCCGTCGACCGCCTTCGATTGGAGGCGTATAGTTTTGCTGATCTGCACCATTCACAGGAGTAGGAGGAACTGGCGGCATAAATGAGGTTACAGTTTGATCCGTATTGGGTACTCCTGTATCTGCAGCCTCTCCCTCAACTGCGGATGCGGCAGAATCTCGCTCTGAAGCAAGCGATGCTGCTGCATTTTCCGTTTGTTCCGCAAGGTGATTGTTATTATTTTCTGGTTGATCAGGCGGATTAGCGCGTCTGCGTCGTGTAATTGGCATAGGAGACTGCTCCCTTAGAAGTTGTGTGTGTACTGCGTTTGCAAGCAGCATTATATCACAGCAGAGGAAAAAAGTCTAAGATTGTGAATGACAAATTGTATGCGGGCCTGGCATCAAGCGGCGCCAGGCCCGCATACAATTTGTCACAACTTAACTTTTCTCTATATTACTTGAAAAAATCTGCGTTAATCTTGATGAAGTGTTTCCACTCGTCTGGAGTAGCGGATTCCTCAAAAATAGCAGTCACGGGACATGCAGGCTCACAAGCTCCGCAATCGATACATTCATCAGGATTAATATAGAGCTGCTCAACCGTGTCAAATTCCTCCTCGTTCTGCGAAGGATGAATACAGTCTACAGGGCATACATCCACACAGGATGCGTCCTTTACACCAATACAAGGCTGAGTTATTACGTATGTCATGTTTCAGTTATCCTCCTCTTGGCACGCCATGTAGAAATCGAGTACGCGGCGGCAAAGTTATTTTTTCGGCCTGTTTCAGTATAGTGGGTTGGGCAAACATTGTCAATTCCCTTGATTGTGCTTGACAAAAGGGATTGGCTGTCCTTATCCTCCCATGAGGAGTGATGAGAATGTTGACAACACTGGCAGCTATTATCGATCTGCTTACGCTTTGGAGGTTTTGATGTAGAGGTGTGAGAATACAATCTCGGTACCTTGCTCCTCCACAGAGAAACCAACTTCTCCTGATGAGAGAGCCGCGGATGAAGAGTCCGTAATAGCAGGTCCCACTGCTTTCCCGTTGATCAAAAAGTTGAATGTGTCGCCGACAGCCTCCACAGAAATAGCGTTTCTTTTACCAATACCAGTCAGCAGTAAATTGGTTGGGCCACCAGCCAGTGTCTTCCAGCGTGCATCGCCATCGTAGCGCGAGAACTGGTACTGTCCCCCACCCCATGCCACGACTTCAAAAAGGTAGTAATGAGATTGATCGGCAGTTCCGCGAAACGCAACTCCATAGTAATCGGCCCCATCCGACGAGCCATGGATTTCAGACATGGATACCGTGAGGTGAAAGTTGGCATATTGATGATTCGCGTAGAGAGCCAGGGCAACGTTATGATCCGATTTATTTTGAATATGGTACTGCTGATCAGCGAAATAAAAGGTACCACCTGTTGGCCAGTCAGAACTATTCGACAGATCGTCAAACAGCGCGTTTGCTGGAACAGCGACCTGCAGGTGTGTCTTAGTTGGAGAGTCGCTAAAGTGAGAAGTGATCAACCCACCTGCAGCTATCGCTCCGACGGCTATGGCAAAGAACAGAATAATGGCCACGATGACTCGCAGGAGATCTACTGAACGTATCGCTTCTGGTTTCACACGAACAACAGGTTTTGACGTAGAAAGAGCACGTTTCGCGCCGCTACTTAAGCTTCTAGAGGTAGCCTTCATACCATCAGAAAGATTGTTGTTGGGATCGATTTGATAAAGTTGATCAGCGATACGGATGGATTGAGCAAAGGCAACACTAAACTCACCCGCCGTCTGGAAACGGTCTTTTGGTCGTTTAGCAAGAGCTTTCTGGATCACGCTATCAGTATAAGGTGTGATATCCCCTCGCAATAAACCGAGCGCGGGGGGATTTTCATGCACTTGTAGCAGCGCAACGGCAATGGTAGAATCAGCAATAAAAGGGAGGCGCCCCACCAGGAGATAGAACAGTGTAATGCCCAGTGAGTAGATATCCGAGCGACCATCTAGTGGCTGGCCCAATGCTTGCTCCGGCGAGATGTAGTCGGGTGTTCCCATCAGCGTTCCCGGAGACTTGGTAGGAGACTGATCAGCAATAATGTCTCTACGCATCATGTGAGCAATGCCGAAGTCGGAGAGAGCGACGCTACCATCGCTATCCAGCAGGATATTAGCCGGTTTTACATCACAATGTACACATCCGTGCTGATGCGCATAATCTAGCGCTGCCGCGATCTGTTCAAGATACCATTGTGCCTCACGCAGGGTCAGGCAACCATTACTGGCCACATACTCGCTTAAGGTGCCCCCAGGCATATAGGGCATGATGATATAAGGTAATCCGTCCTGTTCGCCATAGGAGTAGATTGGTAGAATATTTGGGTGATCTAACCGGCTGGCAGCCTCCGCCTCGAGCAAGAAACGGCTATAATAATCTTTCTGCATCTGCGCGTTCAAATGGGAACGTGGCAGAAAAACTTTTATAGCGACTTTCTGCTCAGGTGTGTGCTGTTGGGCCAGGAATACGGCACTGGTTCCTCCATAGCCCAATAATCTTTCTATGACGCATGAGCCTAGCACTTTACCGATTAGGTGTTGTCCCCTGGTCGTTGTCATGCTAGAAAACCTCTCAATTCCCTACATGCGAGAGTCTGTGAGCAAGTGTAATGCCTGGGATCTAAAATTTTGCGGTGATACAAGAAGAAACCTGTTTGATTCTAGCAAGATTTATAGGAAGCTGTCAATGGTCAAATTTATTACTTGAGAGATGGCATAGCCTCTTTGGCTGCACCTCGAACTGGCCTTGGCTGTGTTCATCCTCTTTGAAATGAGTTACACTTTTCAGACAAATATCTATATGGAGGTATCTTTTTCAGATGACAATCGAAACTACAGGATTGTATCGTTCAATCCATGCACAACCTGAAATGGTGCGCCAGCTCCTGACAGATTGGGATGGTCCCACCCGGGCGGCGGAGAAACTGGCGCAGGTCAATCGTATCTTGCTATCGGGGATCGGTACAAGCTTCCACGCAGCTATAGTCGGCGAATATTTGCTGCGCCGGGCAGGCGCAGATGCCTGGGCGGTGAGATCGTTTGAATTCGTCAATTATCCCCGTCCCTTGCGCTCAGATGATGGAGTGATTGTTATTAGTCACCGGGGCAGCAAGCTTCATGGCAACCAGGCGGTACAACGCGCCCTGGATGCAAAGGTACTGACGATTGGCATTACCGGTAAAAGCTCTAAGATGCAAGAGCCTGATATAGTGATTGAGACGGTAGAACAGGACCCTTCTTCTACACATTCTATAAGCTATACCGGCGCTTTGACACGTCTGGGCCAGGTTGCTGCCCGCCTGGCAGCAAAACTTGGAAATGCTGAGCAGGCGCAACTCCTGGAACAAGGACTTCAACATTTGCCTGCACTCATGGAAAAAATTCTGGCCCGAGAAGATGAGGCGCGCAGCATAGCGCAGGAGGCAGTGACGAAACAACGGCGTATTTACTTCTTAGGCGCGGGACCAAACGCGGCAACCGCTCCTGAAGGTGCGCTGAAGGCCAAAGAAGCAGCGTATGTGACGACTGAAGGATTTGAGTTAGAGCAGGCAATCCATGGCCCGCAGGTGGCTTTTGAGCGTGAAGATCTGTTGATTCCTATTGTAGTGAAAGGACCAGCACAGCCACGCATGGCCGATTTCCTGCTGGCTACCAGCGAAATAGGTTCTCGTGTCTGGCTGATTGGCGAAGCGCCAGGCGCAGAGACGGCAGAGCTGTTCCGTAGGGATGGGTGGGCACACTTCCCGATTTGCATCGGTGTTGATTTGCCAGAGGAATTGACGCCAATAGTCGCCGCGCTGCCTGTGCAACTCCTGGCAGATTTTCTAGCAACAGCGCGTGGAACGAACGCCGATAGTTTTCGCACAGACCAGGAGGAATACAAAAAGGCGGGAATGCGGTTTCGTATCTAGAACATCGATGAACGTGTGAATAGCCGCGCCTGGAACGGCTATTCGCATGTTTCTTTGTTCAGCAAAAGGCCGAAGAACGATATGGTATAATTACTCTGTAGAAATAAAGTACATACACATGTATTCTTTATGCCATCATCAACTCATTAGATCGTGACAATAGAAGGACCTTTGCATGGCTGAAAGCTTCGGCATACCTCATCTGAAGGAATATCTGACGAGAATGGGTTTGCGCCTGGCCAATGTTGATCTAGAGCAGGAGATCATCGAACTGGCATTTCATGGTAACCATGGACAGTGGCGAATGATCGTAGGTATTCAACAGAGTGGAGAAGTACGGAAGTTGATGCTCATTGCTCCGCATATCGCCGTCGTGAACAAAAAGAAGCGCCTTGAATGTCTCGAAGCATTAATGGCCGTAAACTATCGTATCGCTATGGGAAAATTCGGCATTGATCTAGAGGATGGTGAAGTGCGATTAGAAGAGGCAATTCCCCTTGCCGGTGGCTCGATCACTTTTGAACAGTTCCAGCTTGCCCTGGGCGCAATGATGCAGACAGTGGCGATGTACCACGGTTTGCTCCCGCGTATCGTCTACGGAAATCTCTCGGTACTTGAAGCGCTTAGTACTTGTGAACTGGAATTTCTCCAGGAGGTTGAGGGGACTGAGCAACACAACTCTGCTACTATCGACGAAGCTGCGCTCCTATCCGAGAAGGAAGAGGGAACTGAGCCCGAAATTGCAGCTGAACTGGACGTGAATGATGTACTGGCAGAGATATCACGCATGTTGGAAGAGCGCAAAGAGTAACCTGCTCGATCGGTTTCACCCCTCGAAGTCCAGGCTGATGCCAATTATCTAAAGCGTCTTCTTGCTAGGTGTATAGTGTCCATTCTGTTGTGCCCTTGAATGGACATCTGTCTGATCGACCGGCTCTTCTTGCTCACTATTCTCTTCAATTGAAAGCGGTCTCGATTCTTCTTCTATGTTATGAGAAACGGCCCTGGAATCTAAACTCACCCAGGTATTGAAGGTTCTAACATCATGCTTCCTACGGCGAACAAGTCTCGATCTTACTTCAAAGGCAGCCCAGATAAGAATGAGGGCAGCAACAATAATTACGATGTACCTCAATACTGTTATATCCATATTTGAACGTCCTTCTCATAGAAAAACATGATTCGTTAGTTTTTCCATTGTAACGACTGGGAGAAAAGGCGTCAAGTCAGATACTTCTTCCCCGCCACAGCGGTCGGGAGAGGGAGAGAGAGGAGAACACCCGACCGCCAGATAGAGGAAAGATAAGAGGAAGTAAAGGGGTGAGGGAGAGCTTATTTAGTTTTAGAACATTTGTTTCAACACGATGAATATTACCATGAGATTAGGCGAAAGTCAAGAGTTTTTAGAACTTATTTTCTAAAATAACGATGGTGAAAGAAGTATCGACGCGAGAAGTATGTTCGCGTTGACTCCCACTTCGAACATGATACAATGGGCCACGGAGCCATTCTCAGAAATAGTTTGATCCGAGACGAGGTTTTTAGCTACAGCACAGATTTTAAGTGTAGAAAGTGAAATGAATTACATGGCAGATGTACAACCTCTACGTGGGATTCGGTATGCGAATGAGACGATTGGCGACCTGGCACAGGTAGTTACGCCGCCTTATGACGTGATTACCAGTGAAGCCCAGGCAACATACTACGCACGCAATCCCTACAATTTCATCCGCCTGGAACTTGGACAGGAGTCAGCTAAAGATACCACTCTGAATAACCGTTACACACGTGCAGCAACTACCTTTGCCGAGTGGCGCAAAAATGGTTTGCTGCGACAAGATATCACTCCTGACTTTTATCTTTACCAACAACTATTTACTCACAATAATCGAAGCTATACTCGCACCAGCCTGTTAGCTCGTGTGCGCCTGGAACCATGGAGTGCAAAAGTCGTGCTCCCCCACGAATATACAATGACGAAACCGAAAGATGATCGCTTGCAACTTTTGCGGGCTTGCGCTACCAACTTCAGCCCGCTCATGAGTATGTATGAAGACCCTCAAGGGAGAATGCGCCGTTTGCTCAGCACTTATGCCGCCGATGCTGAAGTACAGTTTACAGATGAGGTAAATGAAGGGCATCGCTTGCAACCAATTACTGACCCCGCACAGGTTGTACTTTTCCAGGATTTTTTTGCCGAGCGTCAGTTATATATCGCGGATGGACATCATCGATACGAGACGGCATTGAACTATCGTGAAGAGATACGAGAACTGCGGCGGCATATTAACGATGATGACGCGGTGAACTTTGTTTTGATGGCATTGATCGATGTGGACGATCCAGGCTTACTGGTGTTGCCGACACATCGTTTGCTTTTCGGCCTGAGTTCCGAAGCACTGGGTTCGTTAAATAGTCAGCAACTAGCGCAGTATTTCACCGTGCAGCAGTTGGATACAACGATGAAAAGCGACGCAATGCTGGCAGTTCTAGCCTCTTCTGGTGAAAAACAGCCGTCACTTGTGGTAGTCACCCGGGACCAAAACTGGCTGCTGCTGTTGAATGAGTTGGGGAGAAGACGTATGATGGAGAGCGGTCACTCAACTGCCTGGAATGAACTGGACGTGGCAGTAGCACATACACTTGTATTGGAGGCGCTACTCGGCATACGAGCGGAAGATGTTACATCAGGTACGTATATCCGCTATACGCGCGATGCAGAGCAGGCCCTGGAGGTAGTTCGCTCCGGGGACGCCCAGGCAGCTCTCTTGCTGAATGCTACACGGGTTAGACAGATTTGCGAGGTAGCGCAAGCAGAGGATCGCATGCCTCAAAAATCTACCTACTTTTATCCAAAGCTGATGAGCGGGTTGGTCATGAATCCACTCTGGTGACGACTCCCCATGGCTCCGCGCCAGGGGCTTTTGGAATGACGCAGCCGTGTCGTCCCACGGCACTCGTTCGGTTAATTTACAGTGAATGGCTGTCCGCGAGAAATCGCGGACAGCCATTCAACAAAGCCAGCTCAGCGATAGACCCCTTTGATCAGTCTTCTGGGAAAAGGTTAATCGGCATAGTGTCGAGCCTGGCTGATTCAAGAGCTTCGGCAAGCGCACGAAAAGGCCCTTGTTCGATGGTCAGGCGCATCATTGTGCGTACGAATGGCTGTTCTTCCGCTGATATGCCAGAATCGGGATGGAGCACAGCAGCAGTTGCACGTACCAGCTTTGCATCTTCTGCTCTGTCCACAAGCTGAAAGAGTGCACCCTGACGCAAGAGACGATCCTCGTAAAGTGCGCGCCATTTGTTATCCACTAGCTCGCCAATAGCCTCGCTTACGAGTGTTTCAATCTCTAATTCAGATCTCTGCTTTTTTTGAGCGCTTTTTCGCGCACGGCTGCGCGAGCCGAGGTTGGACATATCAAATAAGTCACGGCTCGACCAGTAGCGGTCTATATAGGGCTGAATACGATCGATGGGATCATACATCCACGAAACAAATTCTGGCATCTGGTAGAGCAAATCCCCTCGTTGCGCAAGCTGCACGACCTCAGGGCTGAGATCCCAGGACTCCAGCCTTGTCGAAACAGTTGGAGTATCCTTCCCTGGTAATTCTTCACCTTCAATAAAGGGGCGCCAGATGGCATAGGCGATAGGCAATTTGCGACGTGTACGCTTGTTGACAGCGCGTGCCTCCGCAATCAAGGCACGACCAAACTCCAGGGGAACTCGAAAACTGCCAAAACCCTGGTCGTTCATGTCGCTAACCAGTTCCATCCAGCGATCAGGGTCCATCTCATCGGTGCCATAGCAGTCCTTGATACCCCATTGATCTTGATAGAGCACGTTGACGCCCTTCAGCAAGCCATCAGGCCGCCGCCATGAGAGCATGATCATCTGCGAGCCTACGCCGTCGAGATGACTAACGCGGGCTTCATGAAATTGAAGTTGCTGAGGCTGAGTACGCTTCTCTGTAGAATCTCCGGTGCCTGGAGCTGATTGCATAGTTAATCTACCAAGCGCTGTGCGAGCATATTGTTTCACTTGACGATTTGCCGTATGCGCGATCAGATAGTTCAAAGCAGGGATTGTCTGATCTGAAGCAATCTCGCCCAGCTGTTCCAGCGCGTCAATTACGGCTATAACTATTTTACTAGTCTGATTTTCCAGCAGAGGGATAAGCAGGTTAGCAGCGCGCGGGTCGTGACTATTGCCAAGCCAATTAATAAAGCCGAGACGCCTCTCGAGCGGCATAGAGAGGATATCCTCCAGGATAGATTCCACTCCCATTTCGCTCTGTCCTATCATTTCGAGCAGGCGCATTTGCATCTGTTGCATAGCCGCTTCAGGATCATTGAGGTATTCAATGAGGCCATCATCGGCCATTTCAGAATCCATCTCTTTTAAGATAGGCGCAAGAGTGAGTTTCGCCATGTCGCTAACAGTAGGGTCAGCAACCAGGTCTTCCAGCTCTTCCAAGTCAAATTCGGTCGCCAGTTCAGATAAGATCAGAATAGCTGCCGCATGGGCCGCTGCATCATGTGTGCGCAGTAAATGCAGCACTTTGTCACGTGCGCCATCAGTCCATTCCTCATCCAACCTGTCAAAATAGTGTGACAACGTATTGGGATCAATGTTATCGCGACGACTGATGGCCAGTAGTATGCTATCGACGCTATCCTGGGGCGGTCTTTTGCGTCCTCGTGGCATACAGATTCTCCTTAGTACAAATTATGGTATATTACGCGGCCTCAAATTAATGACGGCTAACGAAACGCATTGTACCACTATGCTGTGCATAAGTCGATATCAAAAAAGATGGGCCCCCATTATTTGAGGGGACCCAGTTGTATCAAGAGAAATTTCAAGTTTTTTTTATTCTTCCTGCGAATGAGAAGTTACTGGCGCGGGGCGTGGGAGTAGTACCTGCTGTCGGGGTAACGCCAGGTGTTCCTGGCGGCTTACTAGGCGTCGCTGTAGGAGTCGGTGATGGTGGTCGAGTAGGCGTTGGAACCGGCGCCGTAGTAACCGCTGTTGGTATGGGTCCGGGTGGTACAGGGATAGGTGTTGAACCTACAACTGTAGGAGATGCACCAGGTCCATTGGAAGTCACCGCTGTTGCAGTCAGGGCTGGAGGTGGAATAGCTGGCGTAGGTGTTGCCTTTTTGCCGAACGGACCCGGCGCAAGAGTGACATAGAGATCTACAGATTTGCCGGTGGAGACATCACGAGCCACGACTTGATGAGTGCCTGTCGTCCAGGCGGAGTCGTTAAGCACGACAAAAAATGATCCGTTTTCGTCGGCCTGGATAGAGTTGATTTGACTATCCTGTTTGAGCAAAGGATGATTATTTTCATCAGTAAATAGAACACTGCCACGTCGACTGTATCCCTGGCCATGGAGATGCAGCGGCTGTCCGGGAATAAGTGGCATCGTGTCAACAAGAGTAAGTTCCAGGCTTCCATTGGTAGCGGTGTTTGATGCACCTGGGGAACTATTGCCTGAGTTGGTAGGTGCAGGAATTGATCCGCGCTGAGAGCCAGGGCCAAACCAGGAAAGACTGATGGCCATCGCAAACAATAGTAGAACAGTTACACTCAACAATAAAATAGTACCACCCAGCCATAAAATAAATTCGATACGACCTGGATGTAATAGCCACCAGCGGAGATGATCAACCAGGTAAAAAGATTGTTTGCGCCTGGCGCCATTCGGTCGGCGGGCACGCGCTGACCCACTGGCGCTCCCAGTTGTCCATGACGATAGGTCCGTTATCTCATTTGTCAGGGCAAGCCCGCCCTGATCTATAGTGGTTGAGGGGAGGGCAGGCGAAACAGGTGTCAATGCCAGTGGGGGAGTCGGATTGACTGGGACAAGCGAATGCATGCTTTGCCCACCTCCTGGCAGGGGAGGCAGGGTATCTATCTCATCGATATCCACCTGGTTCGATTTCCGCTTCGGCGGATTCGTAGTTAACTTATCAATATCGGTCCCGGATACTTGCGGAGCATGATACGCGTCTATTTCATCAAGATATGGTAGACGATCCGTCCGTTTTGGGGAAAAGGATGGTTGCGGATGTGTAGGAGCATCAACGATCAATGATAGAGTGGAAAGGCTGCTCTCAACTTCAAAATCTGGCGATTCATATTGCCACACAGATGGCGGAGGGGAAGTTGGCATGCGAGTGATATCATTGTCTCGTTGTTGATGCTGATCAGCCTGCGTACCAGAGTACTTCGGGCGCACTTTGACATTGTTCGGACGTTGAGCCGAAGCGCGTGGTGGGATAGGTGTGACCGGTCCCTTCTTTAGGGAAGAGCTCACGGATTGCGCTTTCTTCGGCTGATGTTGTGAACGCGGTTGCAAGTTACTTTGTGTGTATTCCACCTGCCCAGCCTGACCATCCATGAGAAAAGCTGAGACGGCAGGGTCAATCCAGACTGATGAATTCCCCTGAGAGGGTGGTAGTTGCTGATCAGCAGCGGGTGGGAGGTTCCGTTGTCTCCGGATATATGGTCCAGAATAACCGCACGATGGACACTGGACTATGCTATGCTGGGAAGACAAGGAGTCTGTTATGTTGAGCGGTGTTTTACAGAGAGGGCACATCCCTGAAAAGGTGGACTGTCCTGAACGCCTATTTGCCTGCATACTTGATATTCTTTCGTGACCACGTTAGGTCGCCCAAACCCAGGGCGATGGTACGTCTGCTCATTGACCACGGGGCCCTCACTGCACACACGTTCAATGCAGTGAGGGCATCTCTTCGCGGTCTCCATACCATACATCACATGCAAATAAACGCCCCTCTCATCCATTTTTGAATAAGAGAAAGTGAGAGTCATTACAGAATAACCTGACGGCAGGAAGGAGGTACCTTCGTTCCTTCTTCCCGCCGTCTGAATATGATAAAGAGCTAAGTCACACTCACTCATGTTTATTGGCGTACCATGCCTCGTTGCGATAGAGAATATCGAGCGCCTCCTGCTTTTGATGATCGGTCTTTACTGTAACGATGGTGCGGCCTGGCTTCAACTCACTCTGGTACTGACTTGCGTCCTCCTCAGGAATCCCGTGAGCCACAATTGTTCCGAGTAACCCCCCCGCGATAACGCCCAGGGCAATACTAAAAACTGTCACCAGCAACCCACCAGCGAAGGTGAGCCCCAGGGCCGGTATAAGTAGGGCTACCGCTGCTCCCAGCACGCCACCAATAATGCCACCAGTGAGTACACCTTTCACCCTGGCTGTTTCTACCTGTTTCCCAGCAGGAAAAACGGTCTGATTCTCAGTGAGTTGCTTACCAGTATCTGTAACTGTTTCTTCAACCGCACCTTTCTCGTTATAGTGTGCCTCGCCAGTAGATGATGCCATTTCTTGCGGCTGGTTCTCTTCCGCTGAGGACCCATAAGGATGTTCTTCTCTACCTTGCGATATATCCGTGGCCTGCTCTGCTATAGGTAGGGCTGCAGTGGGAACATCGTCAGCAGTTGGACCTTGAGCTGAAGTGAGCGGGTCCTCAGGCGATCTGCCTGTAGCATCTACCGTGGTACCTGTAGTGTCTTCAATACCACTATCCGTTTTAGTAACCACAGCTACTCCCTCTCGATAAACGAACTCCACCTGCTGATCGCTAAAACCCGCTTGCCGCAATTCATCTACAGCCTGAGCGGCCTGGTTCTGGTCTTCAAAAATCCCTATGACGGTATTATTTTGATCCATTGGCATAGATTCACTCCTTGTAGATTAAAAGTTATTGAGATAGATAGTGTTTTGTAGATGTATTGATGATCCCTTTTTTGGACACGCGTAAGGTTCAAAAAAAGTTGCATTGGGGACTATTGTCAACTTTGCAGCTGATTGGATAGGCATTTGGAGAGAAGGCTTCCCGTGAGCGGGCTTGAGAGGGGTCAGGCCTGTCATCCTGAGCGCGAGCTTTGGATCTCTGCGGCCATCTCGCCAGATCCAAAGCTCGCGCTCAGGATGACAGGCCTTATCTCCAAATGTCTCCTGATTGGACGTAGTTCTTTTAGGAGAAGGCCATGCTTGCTACTATAGCAATTCGCCCCGCATAACCGTTACCGCCTGTCCAGCTATCTTCACGCGATCGCCATCGATACGCACACGTAGCACACCACCGCGAGGAGATGCCTGGAACGCAACCATTTCATTTTTATGCAGTCGTTTACTCCAGTAAGGAGCAAGGCAGCAGTGAGCAGAGCCAGTCACCGGATCTTCATTGATCCCTACTTGCGGAGCGAAAAAGCGTGAGACGAAATCAAAGCCAGGAGAAGAGGCCCGGCTAGTCACCATCACCCCTCGAGCTGTTACCTGAGCCAGCAATACCAGGTCTGGTTTCATATTGCGAACAATCTCTTCCGACTCGACTTCGACAAGGTAATCAAAGACATTTTTACCTATGTAGGTCGCAGGAATTCCCAGGGCTTCGATCAGATGTGGCGGGGCATCTGCTGGCTCCTCTGGCTTTGCCGGGAAATCGAGTTCTATCCAATCCCCGTGACGATCAGCTGTCAACAGGCCGCTGCGCGTGTGAAAACGTGCTTGCTCATCTGGATTTAAATATTCCTGCTCCCATAACACATGAGCGCTGGCAAGTGTAGCGTGCCCACAAAGATCGACTTCCACAGCGGGAGTGAACCAGCGTAAACTAAAGCCGTTTTTCTGCCAGAGTAAAAAGGCCGTTTCGGAGAGGTTCATCTCCTGCGCCAGTTGCTGCATCCATTGATCATCTTCTGGTCCTGTCAACAGGCATACAGCCGCCGGGTTACCTGAAAATGGCTTTTCTGTAAAAGCATCTACCTGATAAATAGTTAATCCCATGTAGTTCTTCTTCCTTCATAGCGCTGTTTCTGTCTTCAACAAGCTTAGTGTGTCAGGGTAATAATGTCAAACGCCAATTTGGGGAGGGAAAAGAAGCCATGACCAACCAATCTATCAATGGATATGTTCATGTTTTACCGTTCCCCCAACTTTGGCCAGTAGTTGCTCCAACGACACCTCGGTCAAGGACGAGAGGCAAAGATCAGCATGGAGCAGGGAGAGCTGGCTGGTCACGGGATTGGGGACCGCTACACAGAAAATACCCGCTTGTTGCGCGGCAATCACTCCGTTGGGAGAATCTTCCAATGCGATTGCTTGTTGGCCGTGAACACCTAGCGCATCAAGAACAGCGAGATATAATTCAGGGTCAGGCTTCGTACGTTTCACGTCATCGAAGCATTTAATACTATCAAAATAGTCGATAAGGCCCAGGCGGGTGAGATGGGTATCGACCCACTCATGCCTTGAACTGGACGCCACGCCAATTTTTAGGCCAAGGCGCTTCGCACTGAGAATATAGTCTTCAACTCCTGGCAGCACAGGTTGGGCCTCTACCATGCGGATGTGCTGCTGACGCCGGCGTAAACGAATTTCCTCGCGCAAAACAGGACGACCAATCTGTTGCTCGAGGTATTCACAGGGATCGAATAACTGAGGTGAACCCCCTATACATATGGCCCATGTTGAGAAAGGCAGCTGGCAATCGTGTTCCGCGTATATTTCCTGCCATGTTTGATAAGATGACATTTCAGTATCTACAATAAGTCCGTCAAAATCAAAGACGAGTGCTTTTATCATGTTTTTCCTTTTTCTAAAAACCCGGATTGTTTTCTCCTATGAACTTTACTGGCACTTTACTGGCACCTCTATTGTATTACGCAATTGTTAACATCAAAGCAGTCAAAAATATGTTACGATAGAGCAAACAATCCTGAACACACATTCTAGCAGCAAAGGGGCAAGGAGACAAGGAGACAAGGAGGTATACCTCTACTATGGTGAAGGATTTAAACGACGCCTCTTATGACAGGCAGGCAATTGAGACATACTGGCGGGCCCGCTGGGAAGCTGATGATCTCTGGGATATCGACATCGACCATGTAAATCCCGAGGAAAAGTTTTACAACCTGGTGGAATTTCCTTATCCATCAGCGGAAGGTCTTCACGTAGGGCACGTCTATAGCTATAGTGGCGCCGATACTTTTTCTCGCTATATACGGATGCGCGGCAAGAAGATATTCCAGCCAATAGGGTTCGACTCGTTTGGCATACACGCCGAAAATTTCGCTATACGGGTCGGGATACATCCACAAGAATTGACAAGCCAAACAATTGAACATTATCGAGAACAGCTTAAAGCGATGGGTGCCGCATGGAATTGGAAACACGAGATCGTCACCAGTGATCCTCATTACTATCGATGGACGCAGTGGCTCTTTCTGCAGTTCTACAAGGCGGGATTGGCGGTGAGAAAGGAGGCGCCGGTACTATGGTGTCCAGGCTGTTTAACCGTGCTCGCCCATGAACAGCTTGAGGGCGACCGCTGCGAACGTTGTGGTACCCAGGTGACCGAGAAGCTGTTGAAACAATGGTATCTGCGCATCACAGCCTATGCCGATGCTCTTTTAGAGGGACTGGACCACCTCGACTGGCCCGAGGTGAGCAAGACCCTACAGAGCGAGTGGATCGGGCGTTCGCGTGGGTGTGAGGTTGATTTTGCCGTCAAGGGAAGTAATATCCGTTTTGCCGCGTTCACCACGCGCCCAGATACTCTTTTTGGCGTGACCTTCCTGGCGCTGTCACCTTTACACCCCCTCCTTGTTGAACTCATCCAGGGCAGCGAATATGAATATGCAGTGCGAGCATTTGTCAAACAGTTGCAAATTCCAGACACGGCTGCGGAAACTTACTCGGTAGGGAAATCAGAGAAGCATGGAGTGTTTGTTGGACGGTATGTCGTCAATCCCATCAATGGCGATAAAGTACCTGTCTATGTTGCAGACTATGTTGTATCCGGCTACGGAACGGGTATCGTAATGGGTGTCCCAGCTCACGATGAGCGAGATTATGAGTTCGCACAAAACATGGGGCTTCCGATGCGCCACGTTATCCGCCCTGAGGACGGGGTTGAGCACGATCTATGGATAGGTGAAGGGATCTTAATCAATTCAGGCCCTTTCTCAGGTCAATCTTCCACAGAGGCAAAAGAGTCTATCTGTGAATGGCTCGCACAAAAGGGTAAGGGCAGGAGAGCTACCCAGTACCGGATGCACGACTGGCTCATCTCGCGACAGCGCTACTGGGGCCCGCCAATTCCCATCATCTACTGTCAACGTTGCGGCACAGTCCCTGTGCCAGAGGACCAGCTGCCGGTACTCCTACCAATTGTGAAAGATTTTCGTCCTACAGGTACCGATAAGTCGCCACTGGCCGCCGTTGAGTCGTTCGTACAGGTTACCTGCCCTGTCTGTGGTGGTGCAGCGCAACGGGAAACCGATGTATCAGACAACTTTTTAGACTCGAGCTGGTATTACCTGCGCTATCCGTCGAGTGAATTCAATGACAGGCCATGGGACCCCGAACGCACTACCCGAATGTTACCCGTAGATATTTATTTTGGTGGCAAGGAACACGTCACGCGACACCATCTCTACGCGCGCTTTGTTACTATGGCGCTCCATGCCCTTGGTCACCTGCCATTCACTGAGCCATTCCCCCATTTACGCCTTCATGGGCTGTTGATCAAAGATGGCTTCAAAATGAGTAAAAGCCGGGGAAATGTGGTGAACCCGGACGAGTACGTGTCTCTGTATGGAGCTGATAATCTGAGAATGTACCTGCTTTTCTGCGGACCCTGGGAAGAGGGCGGTGACTTTAGCGATAAGGGCATGGTTGGAATGGAACGCTTTACCTCGCGAGTCTGGTCATTAGTTACGGGGAATCATCAGCCCGGTGCTGGTGGCGTCGATTTGCGCATGATCGATCGTACCATCAAGAAGGTGCAGGAAAGCATCGTGCGTTTAAAGTTCAACATTGCTATCTCAGGGTTGATGGAGTTGACCCGCTGGGCCGCTCGTGAGAAACCATCTATGTCCGCGGAGGAGTGGCAGCGAACAGCCCGCACAGTTGTCCTGATCCTGGCCCCGTTCGCCCCATATCTCGCCGAGGAATTGTGGTCACGGCTGGGCGGTGACTATTCCGTTCATTTCCAGGTGTGGCCGAGCTATGATGAGCGGGCTCTTCATGAGGATACTTTCAACCTGGTTGTGCAGATTAACGGTAAAGTACGTGATGTTCGCACCGCGCCGACGGGGATAGGGCAAGTTGAAGCTGAGAAAATTGCGCTTGCCAGTGAGAAAGTAAACCGTTACCTCAACGGTAGACGGCCGCGAGGCGTCATTTATATAGCTGATAAACTGATTAATCTACTGGTTTGAGCCTCATGAGCATCTCTTAGCAGCCCCTTCTCGCCCAATATTCAAACAGAAGTACCATCAGCTGATACAGGATGTATCACAGTGTTCGAAGCGGGAATGGCATATCCGCTTATTTTTCATGAAGCTTCGCTTACAATAAGCGAAGCTAAGCGTAACCTTTTTTGCTCGAGAAACGTTACACTAAGATATAGTTAAAAAAGCACTCATTTAACTTGTCTATTACATGTAGGAAGGAAGAGAGAGGATAACGATGCCAGGGGAGGTCATACCACCGGCCGCACTTAGTCCGCATAGCTCCACAATCCTTATCGTCGAAGATGATGCTACTATCGGACATTTCCTTCGGGAATTAATCGAGGAGGAGACACCATATAACACAACTGTTATAGCAGATGGCCATCAGGCGCTGGAAAAGGCTCCACAAATTCATCCATGCCTGATGCTTCTGGGTTATCGATTACCAGATTTAAATGGAATAGAGCTGTTTGATCTTCTCCAGGAGAAAAGAGAGACCAGCGGAGTACCGGCTATCGTGATGAGCGCTACATTACCGGTTGCAGAGCTACAACGCCGTGGAATCCATCAGTTGCGCAGGCCAACGGATATAGGCAGCGTAATCCGTATGATTACCCATGCGCTGGCTACCGCCGAGGAACAACAATTGCACTGATTCGTTCAGGCAAGTTGTTCAACTCGTGTAACATAGCATCCTTGCTGGAATAGAGGTAATAGCAACTACCTCTTCTTTGAAAAATTTGGTACAATACTGGTATCCAGCAAAGGTCTATTAAAGTTGGTCCTAGCGCATATTGAGAGAACTTCATTGGAAAGGGGGTGCAGAGAGAAATAGCCTCTCAGGCAAGAAAAAGAGAAGGAATTTCTCCGATACTCGTCGCTTTGTATGCACTCATTAACGGATTTCAGGAGGTAAGCTTCGTGGCGAATAAAGAACAGAAAAAAGTGCAAAAAGCCGCACCCAAGTCAAATAAACAGAAGAAAGAGATGCAGAAAGAGAAAAAGGCTGCTAAATCAAGCGGCGGCATCTCTTTGAAAAAAGAGTGAACATTTTTCAATCGCAAAGAAGACCGAGCGCTTATCAAAGCCGCTCGGTCTTCTTTTCTCTATTAAACCAGACGGGAAGGTCTACGAGGCACTTGACATACTTGTTACAATGCAGGTAGAATGCCTGTTGAAGCTGTACATACCTGCTTAATCCAGTAGATTTGTAGTCGCTATAAACTATTTTATTGTTAAGAGGAATATGAGAAATTGGGGGTGCATACAATCGATGTCGCACGATAATGCATTCAAACGTGACATAGCCCCAAAGCAATGGGCAGGGAAGCCTGAATCCAGGCCAGCAGACGTATACGACGAGCAAGAGGATCAGTGGGCTGTACTACGCCATGAAGTAGAGTCGGAAGACGCGAAGCGACAGGATGAGCGAGTACGACCCGGCTGGAACCGGCGTGACACGGAAGAGGATGTCCTTCCTACCCAGTCACCTTTGGATGCGCTAGAGCAAGGACTACACCATGTCGATATTGTCGTAGCGGGTGTTGGTGGTGGCGGTATGAATGCCGTAAATCGCATGATCAGCACGCGTGTGCGAGGGGTGCGTTTTATCGCCATGAACACTGATGCGCAGGTACTTTCGCTTTCCGAAGCACAGGGACGCATCTACCTTGGTCAACATTATACGAAAGGGGTGGGAGCAGGGGGCAACTCGGGGATAGGTATGCGTGCAGCCACAGAGAGTGCAGCTGAGATCCGCGCGGCTTTGGGAGAGACCGACCTGGTGTTCATTGCTGCTGGCATGGGCGGAGGAACTGGTACTGGAGCAGCTCCTGTTGTCGCTTCAATCGCTAAGAAGATAGGGGCATTGACGATTGGTATTGTCACACTCCCTTTCACCTTTGAAGGGTCACGACGACGACGAATTGCGGAGGAGGGGCTGGCGGAACTCAGTGCAGAGATTGATGCCCTGATTACCATTCCGAATGATCGCTTACTAGCGACTACAGGACAGGATCATAGCTTAAGCGATGCATTCAAACTTGCCGATGAAGTGCTACGCCAGGGGGTTCAGGGTATTGCCGAGGTCATCACTGTACCAGGCATGATTAACGTGGACTTCGCGGATGTTCGTAGTGTGTTGCACGAAGCGGGTAGAGCGTTGATGAGCATCGGACAAGGGCAAGGCCGGAACCGCGCGCAACACGCGGCAGATGAAGCTGTCGCGGGCGGGTTCCTTAACGTCTCTATTCGAGGAGCAAAACGCGTCCTCTTCAATATTAGCGGCGGTGAGGATATGACACTCTTCGAGGTAAACGAGGTCGCGGAAAGAATCTCGCAGGCGATCGATGATATGGCGGATATTACGTTCGGCGCAGTCATCGACCCGATGTTGAAGGATACCATCCGGGTAACCCTGATTGCTGCTGGCATGGAGGAACGCAGTACGTCGCGCATACCAGCTATCCATCTCAATCAGCCGCGTTCAACGCCAGGGAGTTCAACACCAGCAGTGCCACCAAATCCACCGCCTTCACGAGCGGAGTACCATGATGGGCAAAAGCGGCCTTTGAGCTACTCGTCGCAGGCCGCATATATGAAGAAGGAGTGAACAACCGGCGAAGCCAGTCGCTCACTCCTTCTTTAACTATCTGCCAGGTACTCGTTACTAATAGTTACTCCTCTTCGGAAGCACCACGACCGCGTTCACCGCCTTTTTTGCCAATCTTGGAATAAAATTCTGAACCCTGATGACGTTTAGTAGACTCGCCGCCCTTCTTTCCAATCTCGGCATAGAAGTGCGGTCCCCGTTTCTCTTTGACGGTGTCGCCACCTATCTTCCCTATTTTGGAGTAAAATTGAGGGCCATACTTTTCGCGCACGGCCTGGCCTCCATGTTTTGCCTTTTGCGATCCCGGTTCTGGTCCACGCTTGTTGTTTGCCATAGAAAGTCCCGCCTCTCTAATGCGCTTACTTCCACATTGCCCAACTTATGAAGCAGTGAGACATCTCTTGAACAGAGAGAGAACTTCTCGCTGCTTCCTTACCGCGACTGATGCTCACGTGCTTGCGCCACACGATTGGCAATCAGCGCCGCTGTAATACCTGCGCCAACACCATTATCGATGTTAACCACAGAGAGACCTGGCGCACACGTTTGCAACATCGAAAGCAATGCGGCAATTCCATTGCCACCAAATCCATAGCCAATCGACGTCGGTAAACCAATTACAGGAACAGGAACGATCCCTGCCACTACAGACGGCAACGCTCCATCCATTCCAGCGGCTACGATGATCGCATCTACATCATTGGAAAGCAGGTTACGCAATGGTTCAACCAGGCGATGTAAACCCGCTACCCCTACATCATAGATACGGGTCACGCGGCAACCCATTTCTCCGGCGATAATCGCCGCTTCCTCAGCTACCGGAATATCGGACGTACCAGCACTGATAACTCCTACATGCCCGCCACTACGAGGCCGCACAAAGTCGGGTTTGTAGATGACCATTGACCTGGCCGACTCATGAACATAAACAGTGTATTCTTGAAACGCCACCTGAAGTGGGGCTATTGCTTCTGACCGCACTCTGCTGACGATCGCTCTGCCGGATTCTTTCAGCAGTTCTTGCGCCATGGCAATAATCTGGGCTACTCCTTTTGTTTCGCCGAAGATAACTTCAGGTGTTCCCTTACGCTGCTCGCGTCCTGCGTCAGGACGTACCTCGATCTCAGATGATGCGTCATTGCCTTTCGCGTCCTGTGACTTTTGCTCTGATACGTGAGATTGTTGGCGGTTGCGCTGTTCATTTCCCAGGGTAGATTGTTGAGAAGATTCCTCTTGAAACAACAGATTCAGCAACTCCAGTTGCTCATCAGAGTGATAATTCACAGAAAAAACAAACCTCGTGTAGGTAGGGACGTTCTTAAGAATAACGCATCAGGGAGCTTTCTAACCAGTCATAGTTTACCATAGTTGCATAAAATGAGCAAGCTATTCAATCAACAAAAGATGTGTTTTATGCTATAACGAGCGATCCAGGCAATTTATGGATGGCTGGTTATACAAATCTCCTACCAAAAGTATGAAACTTGTACGGTATAATTTGTTGGTGTTACTATATTTAAAACGTTATGCCGCGGGGTCGCGAGCGAACACGCATTTACTTACATGGTTTGTTTTTTTGAAATGAGCCATGCTCACATTATGGAAACAGGAAACATGCATACTTTTCGCTCTATATTCTTAACTGTCCTTGCTCTCAGCTTTCTGCTCTCACTGGCAGCCTGTACGCCATCTGTAAGCGGTCAGTCCAATTCACAAAAACAAGTAACCATCGATAAAGGATTTCAGTCACAGGTATCGCCTGTACCCACCGTTCCACCCTACCGTTGCGGCGCGTGGTCATCGAATAATGCCCCCGACCCTAACTCAACGATCACAATTTACGCGAGGATCACGAAGGATATCGCTCCAGTCGTTGGCGCTAACGCGACGGCGCTGGTGCATTTCCAGGGTGGTGATCAACCGATTGATTCACAGGCAGCAAGCGATAACGGTGGATATGTCTCTTTCACGTTACAATTGCAGGGTCGGCAGCCGAGCCATATACCAGCCACGGTTGATGTGACATTTACCAATATACCCCAGGGTCATGGCCCTTTACAGTGCACAGCAGCATTTTTCACTCCACAGTGAGTTTCTGGCAACCTGGACAAAAATGAGTACCCCGCTGCGCAAGGACGATACGTTCGATGAGCGCCCCACAGCGGAGACATCGCTTCCCATCCTGCTGATAGACTTTCATATGGTTGTAGTTATCACCGGCTTCACCCCAGAGATCACGGTAACCACTGAAGGATGTGCCTCCATGCTCGATGCCAAGGGTCAACACTGAAACAATGCCTTGATACAATAGTTCTATCTCGGTGGGGCTAAGTGAATCAGCTCTGCGCAAAGGATGAATTGATGCCAGGTACAGTGCCTCGTCAGCATAGATATTGCCCAGGCCGGCCACCGCTTCCTGCGCTAATAGCACCTGTTTGATGGCGCTCTTTCGCCCGGCTAGAGCTTGCGCCAGCTGTTTCGCGTTGAATGCTGTACTTAGAGGCTCAGGGCCCAGACCCTTGAAGGCTACAGCTTCGCAGTCGCGCGGCCAGAGCTCGATGCGCCCAAATTTGCGTGGATCAGTATAAAGGAGACGCCGCCCATCAGCAAGATTGAAACAAACACGGCAATACCAGGTCTTTGCAAGATCAACGGAGTACGAAGAGCCCTCTACC
>Ga0209027_1000023_pt1 | contig 40129 bp, 35 predicted proteins | sample GraSoi013_1_20cm_3_FD_185821 | JGI IMG/M metagenome (GOLD analysis project Ga0209027, IMG submission 185821) | Grasslands soil microbial communities from the Angelo Coastal Reserve, California, USA - Sample 09_27_2013_1_20cm (SPAdes) (version 2) | ecosystem: Environmental > Terrestrial > Soil >...
GTACCGCGATTCGTTTGCCGGCGACCTGTCCCCGTGTCATCGGAGTTCTGGCGACGAGCATTGGTCCGTAACCGTCACCCATCGATGCGCCATGTGGGAGCAGCGCGTACCGATCAGAGAGGTAGGCGTAAGCGTGAATCGACACTGCGGTGACATCGAGCTCGCCGCGTAGTGCGCGACCGTTCAAAGTCTCGATGTCCTGAAGCTCGTGAACGTAGCTGATTCCGTCGGTGTCGATCTGTCCGTCAGCGAGCGCGTAGAACATGAACGCGTCGTCCGAATCCGGACTGTGTGCGAGATGGATCGTCGTCGCTTCCTGCGTGGTAGTCATGGTTTTGTTCCGAGACTTTTGCGCGCCTCGCGGAGCGCGTTGGTGATGTCGTCCTGATGCCGTGTGTATTCGTCACGATTCGCTGCTTTCTCGACTTTTTCGGCGGAGATCAGTCGACGCTCGTATGAATGCAGCTGAGTCGAATCACCAGCGATTGTCGCCAGACGTGCCTCCAGGATCAATCCGAGGAGATGGTTGGGATTCGCCAAGAGGATGCTGTCGGCCTGTGCCTTTGCAAACGGCAATGCGCCGGCGACTTCGCCAATACGGCCCATGTCGTAGCGCTCGTCGGCGTTGAATGGCGCGAGATCTCGATACGCGATGAGAGCCATTGGCGCGAAGAACTGAACACTGTCGACTTTCCCCTCCGTGGCGAGCGTCATCACCCGGTTGTAAAGACGATCGGCGCGTTCCTGTGGCGACATGTTGGAGATATCGGGAGCGCGCACACCAGCGGCATCATCTGTGGTATTGCCGCGGTCGTCGAGCCCAGCCTGTGGAAGCGCATTCTGTGAGCCGTCGACGGTGCTGCTTGGACGCGCAGTGAACCCTCGACCGGCCGCCATCGCGAACAACGCGAGAAAAGCCAACGCGGCAACAATCCATGGAAGGGCGTTGGTGCGCGAATCTCCAGTTGCGCGTGGGACTCCCACCTCGACGGCCGCTCCGCAGCGATGACAGAATTTCGCGCCGGGGCTCAGCTCAGCCGAGCACGATGCGCACTTGGCGTCCACCAGCGACGCGCCACAATTCGAGCAGTAGTGGCCGGTGCCTTCGCTACCGCACGAGGGGCAAGTTATTGAGTCAGGCATTGTTACGGATTCTAGCTGAGAAACTACAAAAGAAAAACTATCAGCCCGTCGGCCGGCACCGATCGCCGGCAGGCCTGAGCGACAGAACGGCCAGCCTATTCGGCTGGCCGCATGGTTTTGTAAGGCTTGAGCTGCAAGTTAGAGCTGACGACAGCCGGCTGGCAGTTCCTCTTTGCAGTTAAACAGGGAAGAGCATCTCCCGATACTTCGGCAGCGGCCAGCAATCGTCGCTTACCATCAGCTCCAGCGCATCGCAGGCTTTCCTAACCTCGGCCATGGTGTCCGCACCTTCGGTGGTTAGCATCTCTGCCTGACCGGCCGGGTCATCGTGCTTCGCTTCGACTCGAGCAATGACGTCCGTGAGATCATCGCGATGCTCCTGCAGCTCCTGAACGAGCTCGCCGACCTGATTCGCCGTCGCGACCTGCGGTACTACGGCAATTCCTGCTGTCTTCGCCTGTGCGGCTCCCTCGGTCAGCTGGTTTAGATAGGTGTACGCCGCCGGGATGACCATGGTATCGACCATTTCACGCAGAGTGTGTAGCTCGATCAGCATATCCTTCACGTAACGCTCAACGCGCACGTGATAGCGAGACTCGAGTTCCTCTCTAGTGAGTACGCCGAGCTTGGTGAGCACCGCTCTCGACTGCTTGGAGATGAGTTCTTTCAGAGCCTCGGGTGTGCGGCGCAGGTTCGGCAACCCACGCTTCTTTGCTTCCTTGACCCAGTCTTCCGAGTAGTTGTTGCCCTCGAAGCGGATCGGCGCTGTTTCCTTGAAGACCTCGCGCACGACTTTGAGCACTGCGTCGTCGACTGCCTTTGTCTTCTTGAGCGTTTCGCGCAGCGATTCGGCAATCTCGCCGATCGCGTCGGCGACAGCGACGTTGAGCAGGGTTACCGGGAAGGCAATCGAGGCCGAAGACCCCACGGCGCGGAACTCGAACTTCTGTCCGGTGAATGCGAAGGGAGAGGTGCGATTGCGGTCAGTGTTATCACGACGTATCTCGGGCAGCTTGGCGACACCGAGCTTGATCATCTGCTGGTTTGCCGACTCCGAGCTCTTTCCCGCGGCGATCTCTTCGATGACTTTGGTGAGCATGTCGCCCATGAATACGGAGATGATTGCAGGCGGCGCTTCGTTGGCACCGAGGCGATGCTCATTTCCAGATGTCGCGATTCCTGACCGCAGCAGGCCAGAATGCTTGTGCACGCCGCGCAGGACGGCGGCGAGGAAAACCAGGAATCTCAGATTCTGATGCGGCGTCTTGCCGGGCTTGAGCAGGTTCAAGCCATCGAGCTCGGGCGAATCCGCGATTACCGACATTGACCAATTGCAGTGCTTTCCGGAGCCGTTGATACCGGCGAATGGCTTCTCGTGCAGTAGCGCCTGGAGCCCGTGACGGAGCGCAACACGACGTAATGTGGCCATCACCAGCTGGTTGTGATCGACGCCGAGGTCGGTCTCCTCGAAGAACGGCGCCATTTCGAATTGACACGGCGCGACTTCGTTGTGTCGCGTCGTAATCGGTACGCCGAGCTTGTAGAGCTCGTACTCCGCCTCAGCGATGCAGCCCTGAATGCGCTCGGGAATGCCGCCGAAGTAGTGGTCCTCGAGCTGTTGTCCACGCGGTGGTGGCGCGCCGATGAGAGTGCGGCCACCCATGACCAGATCAGGACGTAGACTGAAGTGCGCTCGATCTATAAGGAAGTATTCCTGTTCGGGGCCGAGGGTAGTGAAAACGCGCTGCACACCTTTGTCGCCGATGAGATCGAGCAGCTCGATTGATTTGTCCGAGAGGATGTCCGAGCTGCGCAGCAGCGGAGTCATCTCATCGAGCGCCTCCCCATTGTAGCCGATGAAGACCGAAGGAATGCACAGCGTCCGCGCGCCGGTTGATTCGACGATGAACACGGGGCTTGCGGGATTCCAGGCGGTATAGCCGCGCGCCTCCCAGGTCGCGCGCAATCCGCCAGATGGGAAGCTCGATGCATCGGGCTCGCTTTGAATCAGTTGGTCGCCGCTGAACGATTCCATCGGTTGCCGGTCATCATCGAACGCGAAGAACGCGTCGTGTTTCTCGGCGGTGAGACCAGTTTGCGGCTGGAACCAGTGAGTGAAGTGCGTCACGCCGCGTGAGATTGCCCACTCCTTGATCACCTGCGCGACCACGGGCGCAATGGCGAGGTCGAGTTTCTTGCCTTGACGAATAGAGCCAAGCAGGCTCGCGAAGACTTCGCGTGGCAATTTGTCACGCAGCTGCCGAACGCCGAGGGTATTGATGCCGAAGTATTGAGAGGTCGGGCCCGGGATTCCGTCTTCGTTGAAGCCCGGTGCGACCCGTGGCTCGCGGGTGGTGATTTCGCTCAGTAGAGCTTTGCGGGGAGTAAGGGTTGCGGCGGCGGTCATTGGCTTTCCATTGGGAGGTGGAGGCAAACTGTGCAATTCTTGCACAATTCCAGGATCAAATTGCCGTTATTTCACTAAAAAAGCAAGAAATGGGCAGAGTTCCGTGCAGAAATTGCAAAATTGCGCGGACGCGCGTACGTTGAGGCATGCCTCGATCTCACGCCCTTGTCCCGGACACTGCAGGCGCTACTGCTGAGGATATCCTCAAGCTCGCCACTTCCAACAACGTCCGGTTCCTCAGGCTGCAATTCACGGACATCCTCGGCATCAACAAGAACGTCGAGTTACCGGCGTCGCAGTTCGAGAAGGCATTGGCGGGGGACATCATGTTCGACGGTTCCTCGATCGAGGGGTTTGTCAGGATCGAGGAGTCGGACATGCTACTCGTTCCGGATTTTAGCACCTTCCAAATCTTTCCGTGGGGAGATGAAAAGAGCAGGGTTGCCAGACTTATCTGCGACATCAACACGACGGATGGCAAGCCCTTTCCTGGAGATCCGCGCGGCGTTCTAAAGAGAATGCTCGCTCGTGCCGGCAAGCTTGGCTACACCATGAATGCCGGCATGGAGGCTGAATTCTTCATGTTCAGGCCGCGGCCCGACGAAGAGCCTTCGACGATTACACATGATGTGGGCTCTTATTTCGATCTGGCGCCCGCGGACCTCGGCGAAGATGCGCGGCGGGCGATTGTCGATGTGCTGGAGCGAATGGATTTCGAGGTCGAAGCCGCGCATCACGAGGTCGCGCACGGCCAGCACGAAATCGACTTCCGGTACGCCGAAGCACTGAAGACAGCGGACAACATCACCACCTTCAGGTTCGTGGTGAAGTATGTGGCGCGGACATTCGGGCTCACCGCGTCGTTCATGCCGAAACCGATCTTCGGTCAGAACGGCAGCGGCATGCACACGCACCAGTCGCTGTTTCAGGGGAACGAGAACGCGTTCTGGGACAAGAACGCTGAATGGGAGCTTTCATCCACGGCGTTGCACTACATCGGCGGATTGCTCAAGCACGCGCGCGCCTTCACGGCTATCACCAATCCGCTGGTGAACTCTTACAAGAGATTGGTGCCCGGATACGAGGCACCTGTAAACGTCGCGTGGTCAATGCGAAATCGATCACCTATGATTCGCATCCCGGATCGGCGTGGACCCGGTACGAGAATTGAGCTCAGAATCCCGGATCCGTCCGCCAACCCCTATCTGGCGCTCACCGTACAACTGGCCGCGGGGTTGGATGGAGTCACGACGAAAGCCGACGCGCGTGAGCCCGTTAACACCAACATCTGGGAGATGTCACACCGCGAACGTCGGCGGCTGCGAATCGACGACCTGCCGCACAACCTGGAAGAAGCGTGCAATGAGCTGGAGAAAGACGTCGTGATGACGGAAGCGCTTGGCGAGCACATCACGAATCACTTTCTGGCGGCGAAGAGGCAGGAGTGGCAGGAGTATATCAGCCAGGTTTCGCCGTGGGAGTTGGAGAATTATTTGGCGAAGTACTAGCGGTAGGCGGGAGACGGCGAGCGGGAAGCGGGAAGCGGGAAGCGGGAAGCGGGCGTGATTTGGATCTCTTGCCTTCGTCCGGTTCGCCTCTCGCCTCTCGCCTCTCGCCTCTCGCCTCTCGCCTCTCGCCTCTCGCCTCTCGCCGTCGCCTCTCCGCCCTTCTACCGCCGCTTTCTTCCGCCGCCGCGGCGTGATTTTCCACCGCGCTTACGGGGAACTTTCGCGCCTTTTTTCCTCGCCTCAGAAAGCCCGATTGCGATAGCCTGCTTGCGACTTTTCACCGTCTTCCCGCTTCTGCCGGACTTGAGTGTTCCCTTCTTGCGACGACGCATCGCACTCTCGACGCGCTTGGACGCAGCCTTACCGTAGCGTTTGCGACCAGAAGATTTCCTTGCAGCCATTTCGGCCCTCCTCCTGAACAATTAGTACCGTTTGCCGATCGGCTGGCGCATGTTGTGCCATATCGGATGTCACTCGATCATCACGCAAAATGGCCAGTCGCACCGGACTAGAAGCCGAAGCCATCTCACGTCTCACTGACGGCCTGCAGCCGCCGGGGATTCGGGCAATTCTCGTGCAATGTCTTGCCGGAGAGGTCGCCCCGTCGGTCGCGATTTCGCGAATGGTGGCGGTTGGTGGGCCTCTTTCCGTTCGCGCTGTGATCGACGATGTAACACACCGAGCAGCGACGCTCTCGCGTGCGAGCGATCGACTCGTTCAGGATCGTGTCGACGAGCTGACGCAAATCTTCGTTGAACAAATCGCGTCGCTCGCTGACATCGGCGACGAAGCCAAGCGCGCGCCGGGCCAGGTGCCGGGCCAATCTTTGCCGCGTAGCGAAGCCCGCAACCAACAAAGCGAGCCGGACGCCAGCTTGAGTCCGTGACGGTCGCGCGGCCTTAAGGTCCAGACCGTACATTTCGCGCCATGAGGGCGTTTTACCCGAAGGCTGCCTTCCGGGCGTCGATTGTCTCGTTGACAATCGCTTGCGGCGACGCATCCGGTCCGGCGTCAAATCCACCGGCCAGCATCGTCGTAATCTCAGGTGATGCACAGGCTTCGGCGCAAGTCGGAACAAAGCTGCCGTCACCTCTGACGGCGAAAGTACTCGACGCCAATGGACGAGCGCTGCCGGGCATTACAGTGGCGTGGAACACCAACACTGGCACACTCAGTGGGGCATCATCGGTTACCGACGCAAATGGGCTCGCTTCCGTCGAGTGGACGCTGGGCACTGCTGCGGGGTCTCAAACCGCGACAGCCAAAGTCGGCGGAAACACTGCAATATTCAATGAGCAGGCGCTCCCCGGTCCGTTGGCGCAGATCGTTCTCTCGCGTGATACAGTTCGACTGCTCGGCGTCGGCGACTCGTTCCGGTTGACGGCACGCGCTGCCGATCAGTACGGCAATACACTCGCCGTTGCGACGATAGTCGAATCAGCGGATACCTCGGTAGTGACCGCCGATAATTTCGGAAGCGGCGCAATTCTAACCGCGCACGCGTCTGATAAGACGGCGACTCTTCACGCGACCGCCGGCGCGATCGTCAAGGATGCAACTGTGATCGTGTTGCCACCGCCCTGTCAGCCAGGCACGTCAGCGTTTGACCTCGCGGTTGGTCAGATTGGCACTTTGAGCGGCGCTAACTCTGTGGAGTTCTGCGCAAAAGCAACCGCCGCGGGCGCCGAATTCGTCGCCATACCTTATTACTCTGACTTTGCCGACGGTCTCCTGCGCATCGCGATATCGACCGGCGGTACAACCATCGGTGCGACCGCGATGCGTGTTGCTCCATCGGCGTTTGCCCTTAACGCCGGCAACCAACTCCCTGCGCTCAAAACCGACGATGCGTTCGAACTCGGTCTCCGTGAGCGCTCGATCGCCGAGCTCACTCCGCTGATTCCGGCGGCGAGGCTGGCGAAATCAACAGGCGCGGCACGATTCAACATGCAGTTGGCCAACCCGCAAATCGGCGAGCTGCTGAAGCTGAATACGAATTCGTCGTCGGCCTGCTCCAATGCATTCATGCGCACTGGGCGCGTAGTCGCCATCACCGATCGGGCGATCGTCGTCGCCGACACCGCCAATCCGACCGACGGCTTTACCACTGCGGATTATCAGAGCTTTGGCGCGGCATTCGACACGCTCGTGTATCCGGTCGACACCGTCAATTTCGGAGGGCCGACGGATGTCGACAAAAACCAGCACGTCATTCTCTTTTTCACACGCGCTGTCAATGAGCTGACACCGCCGCAACAGAACTTTTACGTCGGCGGATTCTTTTTCAGTCGCGATCTCTTCCCGCTGACAACGACGGGGAACGTCACCGGCTGCGCGACGAGCAACTTCGCCGAAATGTTCTATCTGCTGGTGCCGGATCCGACGGGAGTAGTGAATCAAAATGTGCGGTCAGTCGATTTCGTGCGATCGGTCAGCGTTGCCACATTGGCGCACGAATTCCAGCACCTGATAAACTCTAGTCGTCACCTGTATGTGAACACCGGATCGTCCACCTTCGAAGACTCGTTCCTGGACGAAGGGCTGGCTCACGAAGCCGAGGAGCTGGTATTTTATCGGGCGGCCGGGTTGAGCCCGGGTCAGAATATCAGTTACGAGCAGATTCAGCTGTCGCCGCGCGAGAAGGACGCCTTCGACACTTATGCCTCGGCCAACTTCCGTCGCTTGCGCGAGTATCTGACCAATCCGTTGACGAATTCGCCTTATGCACCCAATGCGAACATCACGACTCGCGGTGCGATCTGGTCGTTCCTGCGTTACGCAGCGGATCGACGCGGCGGCAATGAAACTCAAATGTGGTTCCAGCTCGTGAATCCACCGCCCAACGTGCATGGCGTGGCGAACCTCACAAGCGTCGTTACAGACTTTAGCAACTGGGTGCGTGACTGGGCGATTGCGAACTACACCGACGATTTCGTTTCAGGAGTACAGAGCACCTTTACGTACACCTCCTGGAATATTCGCTCAGGGGTTTCTGTGGTTAATCAGGGTCTCTGGCCACTGACGACTATTCCGATGGACACCGTAAATCTTACTTTTGTCGGCGTCGGTGACGGTGGCGCCGCTTATCTGCGATTTGGAGTCGCTGCGGGTAAGGTAGGTGGCGGGCGATTGACCGCGCGGGGCGCAATTCCGCCGAACAACTTCAGTATTTCGATACTCAGGACGAAGTGACGTCGTCGGAATCGCGACGGTCGGAACGTCTGCGGTCGCCCACTCGACGATCCTTCTCCGATCTGGCACGGAGCCAGCGCCACGTAAGAAAGAACGCGACGCCCAGGACAATCCAGTAAAAGGGCAGCAATAACTCGTGTAATGCCGGAGCGCTGACCTCAAGCCAGTAGATGAGGCCGATCAACAGGAGTGAAACTCCCCAAACCACCAGCAACTGGTGCGGCCTACGGCCGTGGATCATTGGCCTCCATGGCAAAACGTCCTTTTGACATCGACGAAATGGTCCATCGGATCCGGCATGAAGTTAAGCAGTTTGCGGATGCCGCAATGTTCGATCTCGCCGATCAGGGATACGCGACACCGTTCCACCAGCTCGCTGCGTGCGTAATCTCAATACGGACGTTCGACGAAGTGTCTCTTCCGGCGGCGATAAGATTGTTCAAGGTCGCGCCGACGCCGGAGAAAGTAAGCAAGCTGAGCGTGAAGAGAATCGCGGAGCTCATTCGACCGGCCACGTTCTCCGACACCAAGGCCCAGAACATTAGAGACATGGCGAAGCGCGTCGTCGACGAATTCGATGGCGAGCTGCCTTGCGACTTCGATGTAATGACCTCATTTCGCGGCGTCGGGCCAAAATGCGCGAATCTCACCCTTGGCATCGCCTGCGGTGCAACGACGATCAGCGTAGACATCCACGTCCATCGCGTAACGAATCGCTGGGGATACGTGCAAACGACGACGCCAGATGGATCGCGCGAGGCTCTGGAGAAAGTGTTACCGCGAAAGTATTGGGTGGAGATCAATCGACTGCTTGTACCTTTTGGAAAGCACGTCTGTACGGGACGATTGCCGAAATGCTCAACCTGTCCCGTTCTGGAATTCTGCCGACAGGTTGGTGTTACGGAGCATCGCTAGGCGTCAGACATCGCGCCGGCCCAAACGCTCTAGTGCCTCTCCCGTCAATCGAAACGTCGTCCACTCATCCTGCTCCTTCGCGCCAATCTGGTTGTAGAAGTTGATGGCGAGCTCGTTCCACGTGAGCACCGACCACTCGACGCGGCCACATCCACGCTCGACGGCGATTCTTGCCAGCTCGCGGAACAGGGCGTATCCGACGCCATGTTTTCGCGCCGGCGGTCTCACGAAAAGATCCTCCAGATAGATGCCGCGCCTGCCGAGCCAAGTAGAGTAGTTGTGGAAGAACAGAGCAAAGCCGACTGGCTGCTCGCCGAGATAGGCGATCAGCACCTCTGCCGCTGGGCGGTCGCCGAAAAGAGTATCGGCAAGATCCTGTTCGGTGACCGGCGCTTCGCCGGGCCGCGCTTTTTCGTACTCCGCAAGCTCCAGAATGAACTGACGGATCAGAGGGATGTCAGCGCGAGTAGCGCGGGCGATCTCCAGCTTCGTTGAAGTCGCGCTCATTCGCGGATTATCAGACTGGCAGAAACCAGAGTCAATGCCATCTTTCGCGGCATGCATAGAGGCCTCCTCCCACTCGTCCTGGCGACCGTCCTCGGCGCCTGCGGGGCACAATCGCGCGGTGTCGACTCCGAAGTGCTGACGCAGGATCCGGCTGGCCCCCGACGACTGCCGACCGGTGCGTTGCTCGATGCCGCTGGAAAGTCCATTGATCTGGGGCCGCTGCCGCTGGCGATGACGCTGTCTCCCGACAAGAGTCGGGTCATCGTGTTGCTCAATGGTTGGCGGGAGCAGGGAATACAGATTATTGACCGCTCTTCCGCGCGCGTCGTGCAGACCGTTTCGCTACCCGCAGTCTTTCTCGGTCTCGCCTTCACACCCGACGGAAAATCGCTCTACGTGTCCGGCGGTGATGAGGACGTCATCTATCGTTTTGATTGGCGGGAGGGCTGCGCAACACTCGCCGATTCAATTGCGCTTGCGTTCAAGCAGCCCGGGCATAGCGGCACTCGGTATCCGGCAGGAATCGCGATCTCGAACGATGGGCGCACGCTCTATGCCGCCGAGAATCTTGCGGATTCGCTCGCGGTAGTGGATTTGGCATCGCGCCGAGTCGTACAACGACTGCCAACCGAGAAATATCCCTACGGTGTAGTCGTCGGACATGACGGCCTCGTCTATGTCTCGGCGTGGAATGGCTGGAGTGTCTCGGCTTTTGCGCCGCGCGCAGATCGGACGCTCGAGAGCGGTACGAGGATCCGCGTTGGCCGACATCCTTCGGCAATGGCGCTAACCCCGGATGGCAATCGGCTGTTCGTTGCATCCGGTAGCACTGACAAGATCGCGGTAATAGACACGCGAAAGCTTCAGGTTGTAGCAACCTTGAACGATGCGTCGCCGGCGTCGATTGGCGAGGGCAGCACTCCGAATGCGCTGGCAGTCTCGCCAGATGGCAGTCGCTTGTTCGTCGCCGAAGCAGACAACAATGCAGTCGCCGTGTTCACGCTTTCTGCGGGCACTTCCGGCCTGGCTTCAATCGGGACGGCGGATTCTCTCATTGGCCGCATTCCAGTCGGCTGGTATCCAGCGGCGGTCGTAGCTGATGGGAATGATGTTCTGGTAGCGAACGCAAAAGGTCGTGGCACTGCACCAAATCCAAAGCATTGGCAGCCTGGTGAAACCCAACCCCCGCATTCGCCCGATTACACGCTAGGCCAAATCAACGGCACTCTCACGGTCGTGCCGTCTGCGCACGCGAATGCAGCCGATCTCACGTCGTACTCGGCGCGAGTGGCAACCGCGAACAGCTGGACCGCCGCGCGACTGAACAAGGCGTATCCGCCATTCGAGCACGTGATTTATATCATCAAGGAAAACCGAACGTACGATCAGGTCTTTGGTGATCTGGCGCAGGCAGACGGCGACACATCTCTATTGTTCTTCGGGCGAAACGTGACGCCCAACCATCATGCGCTCGCTGAGCGATTTGGAATCTTCGATCGGTTTTTCGTAAACGCGGAAGTCAGCCCCGATGGGCATAACTGGTCGACCGCAGCGTACGTCACGGATTACGGTGAGAAGACAATTCCATCACACTACTCTTCGCGCGGGCGCACTTACGACTATCAGGGAACGAATCGCGACTCGATTCCTGCTGACGATGTCAACGAGCCAGCAAATGGTTACCTGTGGAATCTGGCCGAGCGTGCGGGCATTTCTTACCGGGATTATGGCGAGTTCGTATCGGAGGCGGACGATCCTCCGGGACCGGGTTCGTCGGTCACAACAGTTGCAACCAAACAAGCATTGGTCGGGCACACCAACACGTCCTACTCAGGGTGGAATCTCGACATCCGCGATCAGGAGCGTGCGGATGTCTGGATCAAGGAGTTCCAGGGTTTTGTGAAGGCGGGCAAGATGCCGGCGCTCGAAATACTGACACTGCCGAATGATCACACCTCGGGGGCGCACGCCGGTCGGCCGACACCACGCGCCTACATGGCTGACAACGATCTGGCGCTCGGTCGCATCGTCGAGGCGCTGTCGAACAGCCAGTTCTGGAAAAACACTGTCGTGTTCGTGCTGGAAGATGACGCGCAGGATGGTCCCGATCACGTCGATTCTCATCGCTCGCCGCTACTCGTGATATCAGCCTGGAATCATGGCAAAGTGTTTCATCGATTTGCCAATACCAGCGATGTCGTCGCGACCATTGAGGAGATACTCGGTCTCGGGGCAATGTCGCAGTTCGATCACTATGGACGACCGCTGCGCGAGATCTGGGAATCGACTCCCGATCTGAAGCCATACACGGCGTTTCGTCCCGGCATACCGCTCGACCAAAAGAACCCGCCTCACACAGCACTGGCTGCCGCGTCGAGGAAGCTGAGACTCGACAAAGTCGACATGGCTGACGAGAATCTGTTCAACCGAATTCTCTGGCGCGCGATCAAAGGCAACGCGCCCTATCCTGGAACAACCAGGATGGCGGCGTTGGAGGCCAAGGTCTCGAGGTGAGCAGAACCAATCCGCGGGTCGAGATAGCCGGACAAGGAATTGCGACCGACGATCCTGCCACCAGAACGCGTCGTGTGCGAGTGCTCGCGCAGCTGCTGGACAACGCGATCACGATTCCCGGAACAGGCTGGAAGATTGGTATCGATCCGATTGTGGGATTGATTCCCGGCATCGGCGATCTCATTGGGGCGATCCTGTCGGCCTACATCATTCTCGAGGCAGCACGAGCGGAGGTGCCGGGATTCACGCTGTTCAGAATGGTGGCGAATCTTGGGCTCGACACGTTGGTCGGTTCGATCCCGGCGGTCGGGGATGTCTTTGACGCGGCGTGGAAGTCAAACATGCGAAACGTGGCGTTGCTGGAACGTCACCTATCGAAGCAAGCCGCCTTGCCGCCTCAGAGGCGAAGCTATTCGATCGGTGCCATCGTCCTTACCGGCATTGCACTGCTTGTTATCCTGGGAGTCGGCCTATTGCTCGGGATTTTCGTCGCGCGATTGATCTGGAACATGAGAACCCGATAACTTTGGTTCACGGCGCCGTGGCCAAGTGGTAAGGCGGCAGACTGCAAATCTGCTATTCGTCAGTTCGATTCTGACCGGCGCCTCTTCCTCCTGTCGCTCTAGCGCTTAGGTCGCAAACTACAAAAGAACTACGAGCCGGCGGCCGGCCGCCTTCAGCCAGCGGCCTCGAGCTGAATTGACTGATCAACTAATTAGATAGTTGACAGCCTCGATACCTGCTGCGAGAATTACTAATCTTTTCGTAGCAGGCATCCACATGGACGTTTCGTTCACCGAACGCGAGCTCGATGTGATGGCGATCCTGTGGGATAAAGGGTCTGCCACGGTCGCTGAAGTTCGCGAGGCGCTGGAGGAGGACTTCGCGTACACCACCGTCCTCACCGTGCTGCGCACACTCGAAGCCAAGGGCTACGTAGGACACCGCGAGGAAGGGAAAGCGCATCGCTATGCGCCGCTCGTCCCTCGCGCCGCCGCCGGGCAATCGGCGCTGCATCGCATCACCGACAAAGTCTTCTCAGGGTCTGCGGAGATGTTGCTGACCCAGCTGGTTTCAGGACGGAAACTCAAGCCGGACGAGCTGAAGCGCATGCGTCAGCTGCTCGACTCGCGACTGAAGGAGGCAAGTCGATGATTCTGGGATGGATGACTTACACCATTCTGATGGGCGCATTGGGTATACTCGCCGCGCACGGCCTCGAGAACGCAGCCCGCGTTCTGGGAAAGCCGAGCCGGTGGATCTGGTTCGCCTCACTGGTCGCAACACTCGCTGTCAGCCTGACCGCGCTTTACCAGTCAGTGGGAATGGCGATCCGGTTTATTCCGCGGCGACACGGCGCGACGTGGCTCGATGGGCCGGCCTCGAGCTATATCAAGCTCTATAACTCGCTCGAGCACTGGGATATCTACCTGTCGCCACTGCTGTGGGTTTCGTCCGCGTTGACGGCCGCGATGTTCGCCGTGGCGATCTGGCGGTTGGTGCAGCGGCGTCGCGCGTGGCAGCGGACCTCATTGGACGGTCATTCCGTTCTCGTTTCGGAGGCCGAGGGACCAGCCATCGTCGGGTTCATCCGGAGTGCGATTGTAGTGCCCAAATGGGCTTTGGCGGAAAGCGAAAGAATTCGATCGCTGATCATGGCGCACGAGCTCGAGCATCAGCGCGCTGGGGATCACGTACTAAGTGCGCTCGCCCTCGTAGTCACTATTGCGCAGCCGTGGAATCCGGCTGTCTGGTGGATCGCTCGGCGGTTGCGTGTGGCGTTAGAAGTCGATTGCGACGCGCGTGTACTGCGGCGTGGCTCTGATCCGCGCACTTATGGTCTGCTCCTGCTTGAAGCAGGATCACGTGCTGCCGGCTGCAGGATGCCAGTGCCGGCATTGTCGCGTCCGCTCTCCTCTCTCGAGGAGCGTCTGCAGATCATAACCGCCGAGCGGCGCTCGGGTCGCCTGCGTGCGGCGCGCCTGGCGCTTGTCGCGGCGATGGTGTTAGCAACGGCGGCGTTCGTGCCCGAACCCGGCGCGCTTCACTGCATGCTCGAGTGGCTGGGTTTCAAAGTAAATATATCGGCCAGTTACTAAGTAAACGTTTCGTCTATCTACTAATTAACTAGTTGACGGGCTCCAAGGTCGGAGATAGCTTCTACTATAAAACTAGTAGGAGCTATCTCCGATGTTGTTTTGCATCCTGCTGCTCTGCGCACCGCAGCAGCTGGTCGAAGCCGACTTGAGTCTATTGGCCCCTAGGCAGCCGAGGATCGCCGCTGAATCGAGTGCGGTCGGGCTGCGGGTGTTGATCGGAAAGAGGGACGTGTCCGCACCTCGAATCGATGGCCGACTGGACGATCCGGTCTGGGCCGCGGCACCGATAGCAACCGACTTCACTCAGAACTATCCACGGGGCGGTGTGCCGGCGACACGTCGTACGGAAGCGCGGGTTGTCTTCGTCGATGATGCGATGTACGTCGGCATGCGCGCATACGACTCCCCCGACAGCATCGTCGCCCCGTTGATGCGTCGTGACGGAATGCTGAACTCGGACTGGGTGGACGTGCTGGTCGACAGCTTCCACGACCGACGTACCGCTTTCCACTTCGCGGTGAACCCTGCCGGCGTGAAGGTCGACATGTACCATTACGACGATATCCAGAGTGACATGAGCTGGGATGCAGTCTGGGATGTCGCGGTCGCGCGCGACTCGCTGGGCTGGACGGCCGAGTTTCGGATTCCACTATCGCAGCTTCGCTATTCCGTATCGCGAGATCGACCAGCGATCTGGGGCATCAACTTTTACCGGAATATCGGACGAAGGCAGGAGTGGTCGAGCTGGGCACCCGTGATACGTGGACAGAATCGCGAAGTCTCGCAATTTGGGGAGCTGACGTCGATCGACTTTTTGACTCCCCCGCATCGACGCGAGGTTATGCCATATGTAAGCGCCAGTGTAACGCGAGCCCCCGGTGAGCGTGCCAATCCATTCTTTCGTCCGACGGCGTTTGCCAACAGCGCAGGCTTCGACGCCAAATTCGGATTACGCAAAGGACTTACGCTCGACCTCACCGTTCACCCGGACTTCGGCCAGGTAGAAGCGGATCCCTCCGAGGTCAATCTCTCGGGCTTCGAGACGACGCTACAAGAGCGCCGGCCATTCTTCGTCGAAAACGGAGGGCTGTTCTCACTCTCGATTTATGAGAGCCCGGACGAATTGCTCTTCTATCCACGTCGGATCGGTCGCGCTCCACAAATCAGCGTCGACAGCGACGGCCGCTTCACCGATACACCGCAGCAAACGACGATACTCGGCGCGGCGAAACTTTCCGGCAAAACGAGCAGTGGATTGTCGATCGGCGTTCTGGATGCGACGACGCAGTCCGAGTATGCCGAGATCCTGGACAACACGGGCGAACGGTCCCGCTCAATCGTCGAGCCGGCCGCCAACTATGCCGTACTGCGCGTGCAGCAGGATCTACGCGCCGGACGGTCGGCGGTTGGTGCAATGCTAACGGCAACGAACAGGTTCAATCTTGGCGCCGCAGCCTCACAGCTGCATGATGCCGCGTACGCCGGCGGGCTTGATTTCCGCCATCGGTTTGGCGGTGCGAGCAGCTCGGATTACGAAATCTTCGGCGCGCTCTTTGGATCCGCGGTACACGGAACGCCGACTGCCGTCGCCGAGACGCAACGGTCTTCCGCGCACTACTTCCAGCGGCCAGACGCCGATCACATCGACTATGACACAACACGCACGTCGCTGACGGGATTGGGAGCGAGACTCCAGGTCGATCACGCGAGCGGCAGGCTCAGATACGGAAATGCCTTTTACACACGGACGCCAGGCTTCGAAGTCAACGACCTCGGAATTCAGAAGGTCGCCGACTGGTCGGAGGACTTCGTGTGGGTCGGCACGGTGCAGCTGCAGCCGAACTCAGTACTGAATAACTGGAGCGTTTACGGCAACACGTGGTCGTGGTGGACGTACGGCGGGGAGCGAACGTTCACCCAGTTCAACATCGATTTGCAGGCAGAGCTCAGGAATTTCTGGGGATCTTTTCTGCGGGTCGGGCGCCGGTTGCCGGCACGTACGCTTCGTTTGCGCGGTGGACCGCTGCTCAATGAAGAGGGCGGCTGGACGGCTTCCGGCAGTTTGTATTCGCCACAACAGAACGCACTCCGCGTAAACGCGTCGTACAGTTTTCTCGACTACGATGACGGCGGGACGAGGTCCGTATCATTCTCGCCGACGATCGCCTGGCAGCCCTGGGCCAGGGCGACGGTGACGCTTGCACCGGCCTTCAGCAATGACAAGAGCGACATCTTTTACGTCGCCCAGGCAAGCGCAGAATCAACGCGCCACTACGTGCTCGGTACGCTCAATCGCACTACCACGTCTCTTACGACGCGCCTCGATCTAGCGTTTTCGTCGACGCTGACGCTCCAGTTTTACGGCCAGCCGTTCCTGTCAGCGGCTGCCTACTCGCGGTTCAAGGAAGTCGTCGCTCCGCGCGCCAGGAACTACGCCGATCGATTCCGCGCGATCGCGCCAGAACTCAGAGACAATGTCTATACCGGTGATCTGAACGGTGACGGTATCGTCGACATTCAGTTCGACAATCCGGCGTTCAACGTGCGTGAGTTCAGATCCAACACCGTACTGCGTTGGGAATATCGTCCCGGGTCTACGTTCTTCTTCGTTTGGTCGCAAGGGCGTCACTCCGATGGCGACAAAGCATTCCAGTTGTCGCGTGACGCGACGGACCTGTTTCGAACAATTCCCGAAAACGTGCTGCTGATCAAAATGACGCGTTGGATGTCCTTCTGATAAACCCTTTTCATGTTTCAGGTATCAAACTTTATTGGAGTCTGCAGCTGCGGCCCACCAGCTCACTGTGCTCCAGTCAATCAATGAGGGGGCCGCATGCGTTGGACCAGTATGGGTGCGACGTGGTCGAACCAGCTTGACCATGTCAGCGCTCGCAATTGGATCATCTACGCTCTTTCGGCGCTGCTCCTCGGCTATGCGGACGAAGCAGCAGCTCAATGGCAGCGGGAAGTACGTTTCAGCAGTCACGACGATAGTCTTCTCTCGACAGGCGGCGGTCCGTATGCACCTTCACGCGTACCGATTGATCCCGGACGAGCCGCGCCCGTACCCGCGCCTAGCGCGTCGGTTCCTGAACCAAACTCCGCCGTCAACGCAGCGGAGTACTGGGACGCGCTCGCCGATCTGAATCTCGCCAGCTTGCGCGGAGTGGCTGGAAGCGATGCGCAAACCGGATTCGCGCGCGGGATGTCACTGCTCGCGGATGGCGATACAGAAGGGGCCGAAAAGGCTTTCGTCGGGGGAAGCGAGCAAGGCTCGGATATGAATGTCGGAATCGCGTCGCAGATCATGCTCGCTACGACGCTGCTGTACGAACACAAATGGTCGGAGCTTCGGTCGTTCTCACTCAGCGCGCATCTCACCGCGGCGGACCAGGACGTTATCCGCAATTACCAGAAATGGGGCTTCGCATTCGCCAACATCGAGCCGCAGCGCGTGATGTTCTCCTCTGACTCAGTGGTTATGCCGTTGCATGTCAGTCCGATCGGCACTCCGACGATTCGAGTCAAAATCAACGGCAAGCAATACGAATTCTGGCTCGACACAGGATCGAGCATCACCGTTATCAATTCGGACGTCGCCAAGGAAGTCGGAGTACCAACCTTGTCCAGCGACAATCTCTCCGTTCGCACCTTCAGTGGGTCGGCGCCGGTGAAGGCTGGACTGGTAAGACGAATTCAGATCGGTCCGCTGCTACTCGAGAACACCGCAGCAGTTGTGGTTGACGCTTCACACATGGCGTTGCGGTCAGCATCGGATCGCGCGCAGTCGCCGAGGATGCGCATCGACGGCATCATTGGCTGGGACACGATTCGCCAGCTGGATCTGCTGCTGGACTATACCAGCGGGCTAATCGTCATCCGTCGACCGCAGCGGGCCGAGTATTCTCCGCACAACCTCACCTGGATGGGGAAGCCCTTTGTCGAAGCTCGCACCAAGCGAGGCGAGACACTGCACCTCACACTCGACACCGGCGCTCAGAGCAGCTTTCTCAATGCGCTTGCCCTCGACAAGACCGGTGCAAGTCCGACGATGGCTGAAGGGACCGTTTTCGGCATTGGCGGGACGGCCAACCGGGCGAACAGACTCATTCGCATCCTACCGCTCGAGCTGGGTGGCAAGTCGGTTCAGCTCAACGGAGTGATGGTTTACGGACCGGTGTATTCCGGCATGATCAACTGTGATGGAATTCTCGGCAGTGACATCTCGCGCTACGGCACGATCAGGATCGACGCGATGAATGGAGTTTTTTCGATTGGTCTCAACCCGCTGCGAGAATACGACTGAAGACGTCGCTGTTGACGTTGCCGCCGGAAAGGACAACGGCAACGGTGCGTCCGCGCATCTGATCCTTCTCCTTCAGTAGTGCAGCGAGGGCGGCAGCACCGCCGCCCTCGGCCGTGTTGTGAGTGTCGACGAATAAAGCCCGCATCGCTGCCTCCACCTCATCGTCACTGACCTGCACAACCCGCTCGGCACCGCGACGCGCGACAGCGAGTGACGATTCATCGACGGTTCTGCAAGCAATGCCATCGGCGATGCGTGTGGTCGACTCGTGTGAAACCACTCGACCGTGCTTGAACGCAAGGGCAAACGCGGGAGCGCGCTCTGAGGCGACACCGACGATGCGAGTGTCGAGACCGAGTGCGTCTCGCGCGGCTATCACTCCGCACAGTCCACTGCCCATACCGACAGGCACATAAACAGTGTGAATGTCCTTTACCGTACGGAAAAGTTCCAGTGCATAGGTGCCGACGCCACGCACGAGCGTCGCATCAAAAGACGGAAAGCGATGCCAGCCACGTTCGGCGCAGATTTCGTCCGCGGACTCATGCGCCTCCTGAAAATCGCGGCCGCGCACGATCAACTCGATGCCGAGTGCCTGCATCGCAGCGTTTTTTTCGACGCTGTTGCCGTGGGGGACTACGACCGCTGCGCGAACGCCGTATTTGCGGGCGGCGAAACCGATCGACTGTCCGTGATTACCCGTTGACGCCGAGACAACACCCTCTGGTTTCTCGCCTGCGCGGCAAAGCTCGTGCAGGTAGATCAATCCGCCGCGGACCTTGAACGCGCCCGTCGGAGTGTGGTTCTCGTGCTTCACCCACACAGCGGCGCCGGCACGCTGATCGAGTAGCGGCCACCGGTACTGGGGCGTGGCTGGCATGTGCCGGTAAATAAGTGAGGCCGCCTCCTCGAGCGAATCGAGTGTGGGGAGGGAAAAAGGTAGCCTGTCTGTCGAAACAGAATGCAAACGCGAGCCGTAGGTAGGTCTGTCCAACCCAGTGTCCATTAACCGTCCCGCCGTACCGATGTCAAAATCCGTTTTTTCCGTGAAGACCTCAACCCCGATTGAAGTTACTCGCAGCCATGCGGCGCGAGTAGCGGCATTCTCCGCCGCAGCGGTTCTTACTTGTATCGGGTCCGCCATTCAGGCACAGTCGACGGCGCAAAGCAGTTCCGCGAAAGTGCAAACGAGCTCCACTGCCGCGCCGTTGCCGGTTGCTGCGGCAAGCGTCGCCATCGGCTCTGTCAGTATCGACGGTAGGCTTGACGAAGCGGCATGGGCGCGCGCGACCCCTATCACCGACTTTCATCAGCAACAGCCGAACGAAGGTGCCGCGCCGAGTGAGAAGACCGAGGTGCGCGTCCTGTTCGATGATCACGCACTCTACATCGGTGCGAGGATGTACGACGCTCTGGGCAAGCGTGGCATTCGCGCCCCGGTGTCGCGGCGCGACCAGCTTCTCGACTCGAACGGAAACAACGGGTCATTCAATTCACTGACGACAGACAAGCTGATCGTCATGCTCGATCCCTATCACAACAAAATCGATCAGGTGTGGTTCGAGGTTAATCCGGCAGGCGTGCGGGGCGATCAGTTCAACGGCGATGCGTCGTGGGACCCGATCTGGGAAGCCGCGACGCAGGTCGATTCGCTCGGCTGGACGGCAGAGATGCGGATTCCGTATTCGCAGCTGCGCTTTTCGCGCGACAGTCTGCAGACCTGGGGCATGCAGATCTGGAGATACACCGATCGTCTGCACGAGCAGGACATGTGGTCGTTCCGCAAGCTGAGTGAAGCTGGAGGACCAGCCTACTACGGCTCGCTCACAGGACTAAAGATCGGCCCGCAACCGCGTCAACTCGAGCTTTTGCCGTACGTGACATCGCGAGCGGGGTTCAAGTACGCGCCGCCCGCCGATCCTTATCACAGCACCAGGTACGGCCAGATGACAGCAGGTGCGGACCTCAAGTATTTGCTGACGCCTAGCCTCGCGCTCGATGCCACAATCAACCCCGACTTCGGGCAGGTTGAAGTCGACCCGGCCACGATCAATCTGTCGGCATATGAGACCTACTATCAGGAGAAGCGGCCATTCTTCGTCGCGGGAAGCAACGCCTTCGACTTCGGCGGGATGAACTGTTACTTCTGCAGCAACACCTCGAGCCTCGACTTCTTCTATTCCCGTCGCATTGGCAGGCCACCGCAGTTGAACGGCTACGTCAGCGACAACTCTGCGTTCGCCGACACGCCCGACAACACGACGATTCTGGGTGCCGGTAAGATCACCGGTCGCACCACTGGTGGCTACACAATCGGATTGCTCGACGCGGTGACAAGCCGCGAGAATGCGCGTTATGTAACGGCCGAGAATGGCCCCGAGCAGACACAGCTCGTAGAGCCGCTCTCCAATTATTTCGTCGGTCGCGTGAAGAAGGATCTCAATCAGGGTTCGACGACAATTGGAACCGCGTTTACGTCGGTGGTTCGGGATCTGAGCGATACGATCGTCTCGGACAGATTGCGCAGTCACGCAGAAGCTGGCGGCATCGACTGGAATCATCGCTGGGCGCAGCGCAGCTACTCGTGGATGGGCTCGGTGCTCCTCTCAGACGTAGCCGGCTCAACATCGGTAATGGATGCGACGCAGCAGTCGAGCGCGCACTACTTCCAGCGCCCCGACCGCAAGAGCACGACGGACGGCCTGTTCGACACGCGCTACCGTCCGAACGCGAATTCGCTTCAGGGCTACGGTTTCTACACGCGTGTCGCCAAAGACAACGGATTCTGGTTGTGGGAGCTTAGTCAGAACTGGCGGAGCCCAGGCTTCGAGGTCAACGACATCTCCTTCCTCAGCCGCGCCGACTATAAATGGATGAGCGGCAACATTGGCAGCAACTGGCAGACGCCAGGCAAGTGGTATCGCGAGATCGCGTGGCTGGTCGGTGGTCAGCAGCAATTCAACTACGACGGCGACCGTACTGATTCGCAGGTGCAGGCATACTACGAGTCGATGTTCCTGAACTACTGGAAAGTTCGCAGCTTCGCGATCTATCATCCGACAGATCTCGACGATCGCCTGACGCGCGGTGGCCCGGTTGTGATGAGGACTGGCTACAAGTTTGGAATGTTCCAACTATCGAGTGATGCGCGCCAGCGTGTAGTGGGCGACTTCCAGGTGCAGGTCGGCCGCGGCGTCAACTCAGACACGCACACGCTGATCATTCAGCCGGGAATGGCAATCAAGCCATCGTCCAACGTCTTCATCAGTCTATCACCGAGTTTCGTGGCCGATGAAGACGCCGCACAGTACGTGACGACCGTCGCCGACCCGACTGCAACATCGTTCTACGGCGATCGTTACGTCTTTGCATTCATCAAGACACGCACACTGTCGCTCGAGACCAGAGTTAACTGGACCTTCAACCCGAATCTGACGCTTCAGCTGTTCGCGCAGCCATTCATCTCCAGTGGCGCGTACTCGGCGTTCCGGGAGTTCGCCGCGCCACGAACCTACCGGAAGCTGGTCTACGGTCAGGACATCGGCACGATCACACGGGTGCCGGCGACTGCTACCGATGACGCGCAGTACACTGTGGATCCCGATGGCGCTGGTCCGGCCGCTCCGTTCACGTTTGGCGATCCCGATTTCACATTCCGTTCGCTGATTGGGAACGCGGTATTACGGTGGGAGTATCGACCGGGATCAACGGTCTTTTTCGTGTGGACGCAGAGTCGTACCGGAAGCGACCCAACGGGCAATTTCGATTTCGGGGCTCAGCGTAGTGCAATTTTCCGCGATCGTCCGACGAACATCTTCCAGGTCAAGGTGAACTACTGGATAGGACGCTGATCGCACGACAGCTCGTGAGGAACGGATCTCTTGACCGAAAATTGCCGGTAGAGTCGATCGCGCTCGGTACACAACTGAGCGTCCTCAGGATGGATCGACTGCGCCAGTGCGTACATCGAGAGCGCCTTGAGCGTATCGCCTTGCGCCAGATAACGACGGGGCTCGTAGAAAGAGGCACGAACGTTAATGGACGCCAGGCGCCTTTTCGCTGCAAAGGCATCCAGTGTGTCAGCCGTCTGTCGGGCGCGATCGCGTAACTCGTCCAGGTTCAGCTGCGAGCGAAGCTTCTCGAGCGGCGCGGGTGCACGTGCTTGTGAAACCTCGGCAAAGAAAGACTCCTCGCGTTCGAGACCTGACTCATTATCCGCTGCCAAGCTGGCAATTCGTTTGGCCGTCCTCTTCGCTGCATCAGATGCAGCTAGTTGGGTTGCGAGTGCCGCAACACTCGCCGTGTCATGCAAGCCGCCAAAATCGGCCGCCAGCTGCCGATATCGGATCGAAGCCGGGTATGCACTACGCTGCGCGATGGAGTCGGCACTCGCGGCGGATGCGGTAAACAGCGAGTCGATCCAGCGAGTGTTTCTGGTCAGCCGCCCGTCGCGCATTGCTTGTAACTGCAGCCACGTAATCGCGTCGGTGCACAGTGATTCCGGAGGCCAGCTGTGGGGACCGTCGAATGTCTGAAGGTGATGACGGATCCCAAATGCGCCGAGTCTGGCATCGAGCGCCTGGACTTCATCGTAGTTGAAGTCAGTCGTCCCGACGCTCAGATACACTGCGAAGCGCGTGATGGTTTTCGCGATGCTCTTTTGCAACAGCAAATCCGGAGTCGGCAGTCCGGCACCGACCTCAATCAGCCCGGCAACGTTATCCGGGATCGAGTATCCGTAATACCACGCGATTCTGCCGGTACCCGAGAAGCCGCCGAAATAAAAACGGTGAGTGTCGACCGAGAAACGTGACTGGGCGTCGCGGAGCATTGCGTTGACAGCTTTGTCGTTCGGATCGATGGGTCCGTCGCTTTGCGTCTGATAAGAGCTCATGACGATCCAGCCGTAACGCTCGGCGGCGGCGCGGAATAAGCGCAGCGGGATGAGCGCACGGCCGCGCGGGTCCATCAGGAACAAAACCGGCCATTGACGCGATTTGTCATACGCCGATGGCAGATAAAGCGCATACGTCTCTGCAGAATCACCGAGTGCGTGCACTGTGTCAGTGACCGTGCCTGCACGCAACGTATCCGAAGGCATAGCGGCGCACGCCAATTCCGGGATTGCGCAGGCGAGAGCGGTAACGAGAAAACGCGATATCAGCTGCATAAGCGCTCAGCAGGAAGTTACGTCGTGGTGCTACCTTATGTGCCTGTGTTCTCTCTCATCGGCGTCGTCGTAGTCGTTGTCGGGTTTGTCTTGCGAATCAACCCGCTGCTGGTGGTGACGGTCGCCGGGCTGGCGACGGGTGTCGCCAGTGGATTAGGACCGCTCGAGGTCGTCGGCGCCTTCGGCAAGGCGTTCATCACCAGTCGATACGTGGCGATCGTGTGGCTGGTGCTGCCGGTAATCGGCTTACTCGAACACGCGGGTCTCAAAGAGCGTGCACGTGCCGTTGTATCTCAGCTGCGTGCCGCCACCGTGACGCGAGTCCTTCTCGTCTATTTCGTGATTCGCCAGATCACTGCGGCACTTGGCCTGACATCGCTCGGCGGACACGCGCAAATGGTGCGACCGCTAATCGCGCCGATGGCTGAGGGAGCCGCCGAGAATCAATACGGCAAACTGCCAACCGCCACTCGCAACCGAATTCGCGCCAATGCTGCGGCGGTCGATAACATCGCGTTGTTCTTCGGTGAAGACATCTTCATTGCCATCGGATCCATTCTACTGATTCGAGGTTTTCTGGATCAGAATGGAATTCACGTCGAGCCGACCCAGCTCGCGATCTGGGCGATTCCAACGGCGCTTTGTGCGTTCATCATCCACTGCACGCGGCTGCTTTTCCTCGATCGGCGCCTACGCAGGGAAGTCTCGGAGAACGCAGAGGCCGCGTGATCACGCTCGAGCACATCTACTGGCTGAGCGGTCTGATGATGGCGGGTGTAGCGATCGTCAACTTCCGCGACCGAAGCAACCGTCGGCGCATTAACAACGCTGCTTTCTGGGGCATTTACGGAATCACCTTCCTCATCGGATCGCGGCTTCCGGATGCGGTGAACGGCTTTCTCGTAATCGCGATGGTGCTGGTGGCAAGTATTCGCGGATTGGGGCAGGGTGTCGATCTCACCCCGGCAGAAGAGCGGGAAGCGAGCGCGAGACGGTGGGGCAACAAACTTTTCATTCCCGCCCTGACAATTCCGATCCTTACCGTCGCGGGCACGTTTGCATTCAAGCGCTTCACGGTGAACGGTGTGGCGCTAGTCGACGTCAAGCAGGTGACGGTAATAGCGTTGGCGATTGCCACGCTCGTCGCACTGGCGGTTGGGATGCTGCTTCTGCGGCCGGCGCTCTCCGCGCCGATCAAGGAAGCAAGACGACTGCTCGATGCCGTTGGCTGGGCAGCCGTTCTTCCACAAATGCTGGCAGCGCTTGGCGCGCTGTTCGCGCTCGCCGGCGTCGGGAACGTCGTATCGGGATTGGCACAGCGCTGGATTCCGCTCGACACACCGTTGGTGGTGGTGACGACATACGCGGTTGGAATGGCGGTGTTCACCATGATCATGGGTAACGCCTTCGCTGCGTTCCCGGTGATGACGGCGGGGATTGGGCTGCCACTCATAGTTCAGAAGTTCGGTGGCGATCCCACGATCATGGCCGCGATCGGAATGCTCTCGGGGTTTTGTGGAACTCTGATGACACCGATGGCCGCGAATTTCAACATCGTGCCGACCGCATTGCTGGAGCTCCCCGATGAGAATGCGGTGATAAAGGTTCAGATTCCGACAGCGTTGATCCTGCTCGGCGCGAACATTCTACTGATGAATTTCCTGGTGTTTCGTCGGTGAGCGAGAGCTCTTTGTCACTGACGCCCGAGCTGGCAGGGAAGTTTGCGCGGCTCGCTCTGTCACATGTGACGCGCGAGTTTCCCAACAAACTCGATCACGTCATCAATGATGCTGCTGACCTGAGATCGACGCGTGAGCTGCACCCAATCTTCTTCGGCAGCTTCGATTGGCACTCATGCGTGCACGGATATTGGCTGCTGGCGACACTTCATCGCCTCTTTCCTGATCTGAGCGAGTCGATTGAAACGGAACGACTCTTCGATTCCCAGCTGACAAGATCCAATGTCCAAGCGGAGCTCGATTACCTGCGACAGCCGCTGCGCAACACGTTCGAGCGACCGTACGGATGGGCGTGGCTGCTGATGTTGGCAGCAGAGCTCCGCCGGGCTGACAATGGAAAACGCAGCAACTGGTGGAAGACAGTGCAGCCACTGGCCGATGCGTTTGCCGATCGATTCAGGAGCTTTCTTCCGAAGGCGACTTATCCGACGCGTGTCGGTACGCATTTCAATAGCGCTTTTGCGAACACGCTGGCACTCGAGTACGCAGAATCGGCTAGAGATCAACAGCTGATTGGGTTGCTTCGCACTGTCGCCAGACATTGGTTCGATGCCGACGCCAATGTTCAGGCGTGGGAACCGAGCGGCGACGATTTCCTTTCGCCGGCTTTAATGGAGGCCGAGTGCATGCGACGTGTGCTGAACGCGAATGAATTCTCCCACTGGCTCGACCGATTCCTGCCGCGTCTGGCGGAGCGTCAACCGGCGAGTCTGTTTGTGCCTGCCACAGTGAGCGATCGCAGCGATGGAAAAATCGCGCACCTCGATGGATTGAATCTGAGTCGCGCCTGGTGTTGGAGAGCACTCGCTCGGTCGTGGTCAAGCACCGACAAGCGACGCTCGATCGCACTTGAAGCCGCTGAGGTGCATCTGAACGCAAGCATACCACACGTGGGTGGTGATTACATGGGGGAGCATTGGCTAGCGACCTTCGCGCTGCTGGCGCTGCTATGATCAGGAAGTCGGCGATAGCTGCTCTGTTTTTATCGATTCTCGCGATCGGGGTAGCCTACGCATCGGCGTTCAGAAAAAGTGGTACACCCGCGTGGTCGCCATGGGTCGTCGCTGTAGCCGTACCTGTGGCGATCGTCGCGATCATGATGCTTGGCGCCGCTCGTGACGAGGGCGTCGGGCGCCTCAAGATCCCATTTGCCTTCGTCGCGCTGAATCTCATTGTCGGTTTTGTCGCAGCCCTCGCGCTTCCTGCGACTGAGGGCGCTGCGAGCGGGCTCTTTCTCGGACTTCCTCTCCGCGCCGCCATCATTATCTACGGTGTTGGCTTGCTACCCATCTTCGTTTTGCCGGTCGCTTACGCCCTGACCTTCGAGACCCAGACGCTGAGCGCCGCAGATCTGGAGCGTGTTCGACGACTCGGGCAAGCCAATGCGGAAAGAGCTGTTGGCGACAGCCCGGACGGCAGGTCGTGATTCATACTATTCATGCGTTGATCCAGTCTGCGCTGCCGAGTGTCGCACAACCGGCGGTGATTACAGTCGGGATTCTTTACTTCGCTGTGATCGTTGGCATCAGCGTGTGGGCCGCCCGACGCACTCGCACCGCAAGCGATTTCTTCGTTGCTGGTAAGGGAATCGGCCTGGTCGCGCTGACAGTTGCGTCGGTGTCCGTGTCAGTCTCAGGGTTCGCGTTCATTGGCGGCCCCGCCTTCGTCTACACTGCGGGACTCGGCGCGATGTACATCGTGCTGCCCGCGGCGGTGACGAACGTGATGGGTGCGTGGGTGCTGGCGAAGCGAATGCGTCTGCTCGGAGAGGCGCGGGGGCTGATCACGATTCCCGATGCAATCGGAGCGCGCTACAACTCTCGTGCTGCGCAGGGAATCTCGGCCGTCGCCATCCTCGTCGGAATCATTGGCTACATGGCGACCAATGCTTTGGCGATGGGCGTCGTGATCAATTCCATCTTTGGGGTCGGGCTCGGCTGGGGAATCTGGATAGGCATGGGAGTGACGCTCGCCTACTCGGCGTCTGGTGGGATTCTCGCCGGCATTTACAACGACGTCTTTCAGGGCACGCTGATGGGAACGGCTTCGGTACTCGTGTTTCTGTTTGTGTTGCAGCTTGCCGGCGGGCTTGGCGCGATCAGTCAGACAATACTGCAACACGATCCGGGATTCTTTTCGCCCTGGGGAAAGCTCACGCCTCTGGCGGCGCTGTCGTTCTTTTTCGTTTTCTCGATGGGATCACTGGGACAGCCGCAGGCGGTGCACAAGTACTACATGCTCCGCGATCCGCTCCAGCTCAAATGGTATCCTCTGCTCAAGACGGTTGGACTCGTGCTGGTGCTCCTTCTTTATTTCGGGGTTGGCGTCGGCGTCAAAGCGTTCATTGCCAGCGGCAAGCTGCCGCCGCTCGGGAGCCCGGATCAGGCGACTCCAACTCTACTGTTGAATGTGACTCCAATTGTGCTGGCCGCACTGGTTTTCTCGGGGATCGCAGCCGCCACGATGAGTGCAGCGAATTCGTTCATCAACATCGGAGCCGCGATTGTCACGCACGACCTGCCGATCGCGTTTGGGCGTCGCGTGGCGAACGAGCTGTGGTGGGGTAGAGCGGTAACGGTTTTCATTGCGATAGCCGCGGCTATCACTGCGCAACGTTCAGGAGCGATGGTGGCCTTCCTTGGCATTTTCGGCTGGGGGCTTTTTGCGTCGACGTTAGTCCCAGCGTTGGCCATAGGATTGAACTGGCAGGGAGCAACACCCTCCGCCGCGATCTCATCTATCGCAACCGGGCTAGTCGTGACGTTGGCGCTAGAGACGGCTTCCTATCTCAAGATGTTCACGTTCCCGGCAGGGGTGACTGCTTCGGCCGTGGCGATGGTTGCGTCGTTTCTGGTGTTCTTCGTCGTCTCGTGGTTGACAAGCCAACGCGGTCGGCAACCGATTGCGGACGACGTGAGGCTGGTGATGGAGCTCTGATTATTCGGTAGCTGCTTTCTTCTCGTTCTTCGCGGGCATCACACGCACGCTCTTGATGTTCACGAATTCGCGGATGCCAAACTCTCCAAGCTCGCGACCGAAGCCTGAGTTCTTCACGCCGCCGAACGGCAATCGCGTGTCCGATGCAACCAGGCCGTTGATGAAAAGGAGCCCGGACTGAATCTCCTCGACAAAATGGTCGCGTTCGCCATCGTCACGGGTCCACGCTGAGGCGCCGAGGCCGAAACTCGTGCCATTTGCGATGCGAATGGCATCGTTGAGATAGTCCGCCTTAAAGACTGAAGCGACCGGTCCGAAGAGCTCGTCACGCGCCGCTGGTGACGTTTCCGGAATGTCGACCAGCACTGTCGGCTCATAGAAGTAGCCATCACCGTCAATCTTTTTCCCGCCGGTCAGCACGCGAGCTCCGGCTTTGACTGAGGCCTGCACCTGGCGATCGAGGTCGTCACGAATAGCCGCAGTGGCAAGCGGTCCAAGCTCGGTTGCCTCGTCCATCGGATCGCCAACGCGCACTTGCGAGACTCGTCGCGTGAACTCATCGACGAAGCGATCGTAGATGTCCTTGTGAACAATGAATCGCTTGGCGGCGATGCAGGATTGCCCGTTGTTGATCATGCGGGCGGTAGCAGCAGTCGAAACCGCCGCATCGAAGTCAGCGCTCGGCATTACGATGAATGGATCACTGCCGCCGAGCTCGACGACGGATTTCTTCAGGTTCTTGCCGGCCGCAGCGGCTACAGCTCGACCCGCGCCTTCACTCCCGGTCAGGGTGACAGCAGCAGTGCGTCGGTCGGCGATGAGTCCCTCGACCGAGTCGGATCCCGTCAACAATGTTTGGAAGACTCCCTCAGCAAAACCTGCGCGACGAAAGAGATCCTCGATTGCGAGCGCGCACTGCGGTACGTTGGACGCATGCTTGAGTAATCCGACGTTGCCAGCCATCACCGCCGGTGCGGCAAAACGAAAAACCTGCCAGAATGGGAAGTTCCACGGCATGATGGCGAGAACGACACCCAGCGGCTGGAACGCGACCCAGCTCTTCCCCCCGTCCATGTTCACAGGTTGATCGGCGAGGAATTTCTCGGCGTTGTCAGCGTAGTAGTTGCAAGCCGTCGCACATTTCTCAGCCTCGGCGATCGCCGCCTTGAATGGCTTGCCCATTTCGAGGGTCATGAGCCGCCCAAGCTCCCGACATTCCTTTTCGAGCAGCGCGGCGACTTTGCGCATGCGAGTCGCGCGGTCGGCAAATGATGTACGGCGGTGTTGCTCGAAGCCGCTCACGGCACGATCGAGTGCGTTGTCAATTTGCGCCCGCGTAAACGGCTCGAAGGTTTTGAGTTCCTGACCGTTGGCAGGGTTTATTGTGGCGATACTCATCTAGTGAAGATTATCACCTGGCGTGCCGCAAATCGCTCTTCGCTATTTTCAGTCGGGGTCGCTTCGGATCGCTGAGATCCATGTCCTGCCACGGCACCTCGTAAATCGACAGCACGTGACGTGAGCGCAGACCGCGTGCGATGGGACGTACCAGAGTCCAGGCCGACATTCGCTCCACCAGTGCCGAGGCGCCAATGAGGTACGATTCGATGCGGCAGGATTTTCCATCCTGCTCGACTCGAAACTCTTCGATGCGTCCCACCTTCTCGCCGTTCGCATCGTAGACTGTGGTTCCAACGAGCAACTCGACGTTCAGATCCACTATTCCTCCTCCTCGTGCCCACCCCCGGGGATTCGCTCGATAAAATGCCGAGCAATCCAGATCTCCCAGTCCAGGGCCCCGGTGTCCTTCGCCACCACATCGAGTTTGATGTCTTTACCAACGGTTTCCACATGTGACCAGGGAATCCGAACCGGTTCTTTGGATTTCGGACCCCACAACCGAGCCAGTTTCTCAGATGCTCTGCCGAGGGCTGGATGAATTCGCATCCACAGCGTGGGACCACCAATCAGAATGTGGGTGATGTGCGGCTGGGTTTTCTCGCCGAACTGCATGATGAGTCCGCTGGCGCGTCCCATATCGCACTGCTCGCGATCAACCAGTTTCTTGTCCAACACATCGCGGACCAGGTCCATCTGTCAGCCCCCGAAGATCTGCAGCGGAATCGAAATGATCGCCAGCACGAATGAGATCAGAACGACGATCCCAACGACGGAATTTGTTATCCAGCCGTTGCGGTATTTACCCAGATAGATCGGATCGTTCATCAAAAAGAGAAACGGAACGATCGCCAGTGGCAGCGTGGCGCTCGTGAGTGCCATTGCCAGCATCGTCACCCTGATCGGATCCACGTGCAGCATCAAAGGAACTGCGGATACGAGAATGATGATCGTGTAAACGAAAGCGAATCTCGCATTCTTGGACGGCTCGAGATTCTCGCTCCAGTTCCAGTTGAATCCCTGGGCGAAGAAGTATGCGATTGCAAGCGATATCTCCAGCGCGGCACCGAAGCACGCAAACAGCATCGAGAATGCGAAGAGGTAGAACCCCCACCGTGGCAAGGCCGTAGTCATTAGCAATGCTGCCTGTGGGAAAGTGTCGACCTGCACTCCTTTGGGGCGTAGCGCGATTGCAGCCACAATCAGCACACATATCGACAAGACTCCGCCCAGCGTCATTCCAAAGCCGGCGATGACGCGATTCATGGCGATGTAGGAGCGGTCCCACTCGTCCTCTATAGCGCCCGACGAGTAGAAGTACATCAAATAGGGTGAGATCGATGCACCGAGGATGCTGACGGCGAGGTATCCGTATTTCACTTTGTCCTGTTCGGGCAGCGTTGGGAGTAGCGACGCGCCAACGCTGGACCAGTCTGGATTCAGCTTCCACGCTGCGACAGCAAATGAAATCGTGACGAGACCGAGCAACGACGCGCCGTTCTCGATAAGGCTAAAAGTGCCCTTCCACATCATCAGCCAGACGACCAAGGAAACTGGCAGTGCCCACAAGGGGAACCCGAGCCCGCTCAGGATCTGGAGAGCGAAACCGATGCCCCCGAGCTCGGCGATGAGAACCAGAAAGGCGACAAGCACCATTCCGATCAGAACGAAGAAAAAGAACGGGAAGCCGAACCGCTCGCGCATCGCGTCGACGATCGTATGCTTGCTGACAGCCGCGAGTCTACCCGACATCTCGACCAGAAAGATCAGGCAGATGGTGCCCAGCGCGATTGCCCAAAGTAGCTGGAAGCCGAAAAGCGCTCCTGCCTGCGCTGCGGTAGTAACCGATCCGATTTCCAGAAAGCCACCGACGCTGGTAATGATGCCGAGTGTGATCTGAAGAATCTTCTTCATTGCTCTTTGGCTTCGACGCTATCGGCCAACTGCTTTACGACTCGCTCATCGGCGTAGAGCGAATCGAGAAGAGTGCGGAAGTCGGGGGAATTTTTCTGCTCGACGAGCTGTGCCATCAGCGCGATGTGAGTGCTGCTGCGCGCGAGCGCGCTGTCGACGGTGGCGCTGTCGATGCCGGCTGGCAGGGACTTTAACAGCGACGTGCCGATATCGATCAGTGACTTATGTGATAGCTCGAGGGTTTGTCTAGTGTATTTGTCGGGAGACGCGTGCCTTAGCCATGCTTCGCCGGCCATACCGGCGGTACCGACCCACGAGACGGCGGAGTCCATCTGCTCCGAAGCGCTCGGCGGTTTGCAGGCGAGCGCAGATATAAGAAGGCCGATCGGGAGCAGTTTGGCAGCCATACGATTTACATTGTTCTCCTATGATCTCAAACCGACTGACGCCTCTCATCCTTTCACTTTTCGTGCTCGCCGGCTACGAGACTGCTTGCGGACAATCGCAAGTAGGTTCGGCGCAACCTCTTACCACCCCGCCTCCGGTGTCGCGCGAGTTCCGGGGAGTTTGGATCGCTTCCGTACAAAACATCGACTGGCCATCGCAGCCAGGTCTGTCGACGCAGGAACAGAAAGACGAGTTGCTGGGGATTCTCGATCGCGCGGTAGCACTGCGACTCAACGCGATCATTCTGCAGGTTCGTCCCGCCGCCGACGCTTTGTACGCTTCGCCGTACGAGCCCTGGTCGGAGTATTTGACGGGTCGAATGGGACAGGCGCCGAATCCGTGGTACGACCCACTCGAGTTCGCGGTGAACGAGGCGCACAAGCGCGGGCTGGAGCTGCACGCCTGGTTCAATCCGTATCGCGCGCGCCATCCGTCGGGCCGGTCGAGACCTTCGCCAAATCACATCAGCGTCACCCACCCCGAGCTGGTAAAGAAATACGGCAGCATGTTGTGGATGGATCCGGGTGAGCCCGAAGTTCGCGATCAGACCGTCAGGGTAATTCTCGATGTCGTGCAGCGATATGACATCGACGGCGTTCATATCGACGACTACTTCTATCCGTACAAAGAGAAGGATCGTCGAGGACGGGTAATCGAGTTTCCGGATGCGACGAGCTGGAGAAAGTATCGTCGCGCCGGTGGACAACTGTCGAAGGAAGATTGGCGACGCGCCAACGTCGATAGTCTCGTTCACGAAGTTTACGTGCGCATCAAGTCGACGAAGCCGTGGGTGAAGTTCGGCATCAGTCCTTTTGGATTATGGCGGCCAGGTTATCCGCCGGGTGCTGACGGGTTTGACTCGTACGCGGAGATCTACGGCGATTCCCGCAAATGGATTCTGAATGGATGGGCGGATTACTTCACGCCGCAATTGTACTGGGCGATCGATCGTCCCGGTCTCAGTTTTCCGGTTCTGTTAAAGTGGTGGGTAGAGCAGAACGCGAAGGGTCGCCACATCTGGGCGGGCAACTATCTGGATAAGGTCAACGGAACTCCAACCGGTTGGCCGGCGCAGGAGATTCTGGATCAGATTGCGGCGACGCGCGCGCAGCAGGGCGCAACAGGCAACGTCTACTTCTCGATGCGGTCGTTCATGTTTCCACAGGATGGAATCATGGACAAGCTTGTCGCCGGTCCCTACGCATCGCGAGCACTCGTCCCCGCGTCAACGTTCATCGACAGCGTGCCGCCGTCGGCGCCGGTCGTGCGTGTTGGGCGTGACGCCACGACCGGTGCGAGCACTGTCTCGATAGATCCCCAAGGTACGAAGCTGGTTTGGCAATGGTTGATCAGGACGCGCTATTCGACTGACTGGCGAGTGGATGTCTATCCGGGGACACAGAGGTTCTTCATGATCCCGCGCCCGAGCAGCGGCAGCGTCGCAGACGAGATTGCGGTATCGGCGATCGATCGAGTGGGCAACGAAAGCCCGCCTGTCTTGCTGGCACTTCCGTAAGACTTGTGAGTCCGCTGGCTACTTGACCGTGATCTCGTGGACCATGCCGTGGGCAAGGTGCGGCTTGCCATCGTTCACATCGGGCAGGAAACAGATCAAACCGTATTTGCCGGGCGTGAAGCCGGCGGTGAAATACTCGGTCATTCCCGGCTCCATGCCGGCGACTCCGCCCATGGCTTTGCCGGGCGGTGGACCTTCGGGCTTTCCAATCCAATCCAGAAATTCCTTCACTGTCTTACCCGGAGCGAGCTGCACCAACTGAACCTCGTGGGGTTGCTTGCCGGCGTTCCTGACGCGAATCGTCCGCATTCCGGCACGAATCGGCCCAGACAGTTTGAAGCTGTAATCGTAAAGCGTCATGGTCACGCTGGCTGACGGGTTGGAGACGGGCTTCTTTGAGGGAACCACCTGCAGCGCGCGCACCATTCCCTTTGCGAAATGCGGTGGACCACCGATGTCCACAAAGCAAATAAGGACGTAATTACCAGGCGTAAGATTGAGAGTCGCGTTGGACTCTTCACCTGGCACAGGCGCATTCGCGCCGCCGTACTGCTTCACCCATGAAGGCGGCGGACCCGGATTCGCGAGTGCGGCTCGCAGATCATCGATCGTTTTGCCGCCGTTCAGTTTCACAATCGCGAGATGATGCAACGCGGGACCTTTGTTCAGGAACTTGAATTCAGTGAGTCCGGCGGGGATGATGTCGGGCGCATCAAACTTGAAATCTTCACCGGCCACGTGAACGACGTTCGGCTTAGCCGCGCTGGCTACGGAAGTAGTGCGTGGAGTCGTCGAGTGTGACCTGACGTTGTTGGTTGCTCCGAGGCTTGCGACCGCCAAGGATCCCGCAACGAGACCGAGGACGGTTGTAACTGATGCCATGAACTAGTTCCTCCGGAAGATGGCTAGCCAATGAGCCGCACATCTTGCTGCGACGTGCACGAACTGTCAACAATTCGGGGAACGAATGCGCACGCGATACATTAGTTGGCCTGACTCTGCCAATGAATGTCGCCCGCTGAAGACCTCAGGTCGTCGTCGCTCTTCTCGCGAGTAGCGTCTGAACGCTCAGTGCATCACCTGTGGCGAAACCGAGTGCGGTGTTGTCGAAAATGCACCACGTGAGCACTCCACGCGCGACGTTCTGTTCGATACTGGCCGCGACGTTTTCCAAATACGCGGGCTCGTACGCGGAGTAATAGACTCGAGGAGTGCCGTGGAGCCTCATGTAGACCAGCTGGTCAAAGCCGCCCGGCAGCGCCGCTGCCGGTACTCGCGCAGGGTCGGCGGCGACACGCGCAACCTGATATTTCAACAACAGAGTCTCGGCTTCGTCGTTGAACCATGTCTCGTGTCTTGGCTCTAGCACCACCTCTCCATCGAATCGCTGGCGCAGAGCCGCAAGAAAAGTCGGTACTGACGCATCAAACGCGAAACTCGGCGGGAGCTGCACCAGAATGGGACCGCGTTTGACTCCCAGACCAGCAGTCTCGTTGAGAAACTGGTCCAACCGCTCCTCCGCGTTGACAAGTCTCAACTCGTGGGTGATCGCTTTCGGCAACTTGACTGCGAAGCGAAAGGACTCCGGCACCGACGCCGCCCACCTCTCGTAGGTCGAGAAGCGATGAGGGCGGTAGAAGCACGAGTTGATTTCCACGCAATTGAACAGCGTCGCGTAGCGCTGCAAATGCGTGCCGACGTTCGCGAAGCGTGGGGAGTGCTCGCGGCGAATTGTCCATCCGGCAATGCCCAAATGCACGCCGCGAGGAAGGGGAGGCGGAAGCGGGGCAAGTGAATCGTGTGGAATATCCGTGTGCAGCATCCTACCTTGTGCTTGACGCCGAACTAACTGGCCGGCAAGTACGCACTCGCCGCGCCAAAGCGTCCGTCGGCGATCCGGAGTTCCTGTTTGCGAAGGCTTGTATCTGACACCTGCAACAATCTGTCGCGGCTTCTAGTCAGAGCCGTTGTTGCCGCACACTGCCTGACTCTACTGGCCTGCGTCCATAATCCGGCCGCTGCCAGGTTGCCGCAGCACGTCTCCTACTGGGAAGCTCTCGCCGACCTGCATCCAGCTGACGCCGTCGGCGCCGCGCGAACGAAATCGGAAAAGGAATTTGCCGAAGCGCTCGGCAACCTGATGTCGGGAAACATTGAGACAGCGGAGCGACAATTCAGTGATCTACGGTTAAACGCGAGCGACTCAGTCATTCGTGCCGGCTCGCGCGTCGTTTACACGGCGACGCTGCAGTACCAGGAAAAGTGGGAAACTCTGGCCGGGCTGAAAAAAGAGACGGTCCTCAAGCCGGAGCTCCACGATCGCGCGAGCATTGAGCTGTGGGCGGATGCGTTCAGCAAAGTTCCTCCCAAGAAATTCACGTTCCGATCGTCTCAAGCGCGCGTGAATATGTCGATGTCGGGTGTCGGGACCCCGCTCATCCCGGTGAAAATCGCTGGCAAGGACTACAACTTCTGGCTGGATACCGGATCGAGCCTGACGATGCTGGCGTCCGACGTCGCAAGGGATCTGAACATTCAGCCGCTGGTATCCGACACGCTTGAGATCGTGACAAGCACCGGCAGAGTGAAGGCGCAGCCCATACTCATACCGGAGCTGCAACTCGGACCGCTGCGGGTGGATAACGCGCCGTCGATGATCGTGGACGAAACGATGATGCAAATGCGGGAACCTGAGTCCATAATGATGTCCAAGCAGGTGAAGATCGACGGCATCATCGGTTTCGACATAATTCGTCAGCTGGATGTCGAGCTGGATTACAGCGAGGGCGTCATCAGGCTGCGTAATCCGGCCACCTCTCGAACCGAGAACGACCGGAACATGTTCTGGGTCGGGCTCCCAATAATCAGAATGTCGAGTACCGATGGACTGCCGCTCCATTTTGGGCTCGATACCGGTGCGCAAGTGACGTTTGTCACCGAGACTCTGCTCGACAAGCTGCAAGTCTCTCCCGCTCGCATAGAGAGCCGGCGTGTCGGTGGGCTTGGCGGTGAAATCTCCATGCGCGCGCCGGTAATGCCCGATGTCAGACTGCTCGTGCGCGGATTCCCGCTCATCTTCCGCGGCGCCGCCGTGCGCGCGCCCGTCTACCAGGTACTCGCGTCCCTCGACGGCGTACTCGGCGGCGACATCTGGAACAGCGGCATCGTGAGAATCGACATGACCAATGGCGTATTCGCGATCCGGAGTCCCCATAACAATTAGAGTTTGTTAGCTTCTTAGCTAACATGTCCGCGACCACTCCGCGTATCGAATTCGCAGTCACACCGCGGTTTGATGTGTTCTATGCGCTGTACACGATCAGTAGCGCCGCCGCGACGCCGTTCGCCGCGTGGAAGATGATGGCAACCAAACGACTGCCATCTGGATTTGCCGACACTGCAGCGCGAGTCGCGCCGTTACCGATTTTCTGGGCCCTGCTCGCGGACGCGGCCCAGAGCATCCCCGGCGAAATCAGCTTCGACGAACTGCTCTCCACAATTCGGGACGCAGCCTCGGAGGACCTGCAGCGGAGCATTCTCGGCGGAGTCTTTCACGACCCGGATGTCGTCGCCTGGCTCGTCGCGGGTCGAAAAAGTCTCAAGCAAGTCGTCACCGACGACGATTTGCCTGGTGCGGACTTGCTGACTGTGTTCGGGTTGAAGCCTTACGATCCAGGATCGGTCGCAGCTCGGGCTATCAATTCACTGCTCAAACAGCCGCGCCCTTTTCGCGACGATCTGGCCAAAACTCTCGAGACCTTCTGGAATTTCGGATTTCATGAGGATTGGAACGCCTTGGAGACGGCACTGCGGGATGAGTCTTTCAGAATGCGGGAAGTCCGCGAAGAAGCAACGCCTTCGACGCTCGATACTCTGCTCGGCCTGCCCGTAAATCTGGACGATGCTGCCGAGCAAATTCGGCCGAGGACAGGTTCGCCCATCCGGTATCAGCAGATCGAGCGGTGCTATGTGATCCCGTCCGCATTCAACGCCAAGAAGTGGTGGACTAAATATCAGACAGCGTCCGGCCGCCTGACTTTGTATTTCCCGGTTGCTCGTGAACTGGATCTTCCGAATCGCCTCGTCGGTCGAAAGGCAGCACACACTTCGCGCGAGGCCTCGCGCCCTGTCGACGTCAATCCCGAGTCCATCTTTCGTGCACTTGGAGACACCACGCGGTACGCAATCGCCTCAATTCTCGCCCGCACGCCGACGACGTCGGCCGAGCTTGCGCGGAGTCTGAAAGTCTCGAAGCCGACGATCACGCATCACGTCCAGGCGTTGCGTTCAGCTGGGCTGATCAAGGAAACGCCAAGTGGGGGGTCGACGCGACTCTCGCTCAGTCGCGATACGGTTGCGGCGTTGTCTGGCGCCGCAGTCGACCAGCTTTTTTCGTCTAGCGGTGAGCTGACGCTCGGGACAACCAGGAGAAGAAGACAAGTTTGAGCCTGTCTTGAGCTGACCCTTAGCAGCTCGAATTTTTGCAGCGACGAAACTTTTACAATGTATACGAGAATCTTCTTAAACCCTTTCTACGTACTGTGAGTCTAAGAGTGCAAAGACCGGAAATCCCCTCTCCGGCTGCATGCAAATAAGTGCTACTGGTCGAGCTTGTAGGACGGGTGGGCCACCAGTAGCCACCCCCGTACCCGAAAGGGTACGGGGTTTTTTATTTGGTGGGTGGTGGATCCGGATAACCGGTATCCATAATCACCAACCAGCGATCGCCGTCGCGGCGCCACATCGTCACGTACCGCCCGTGTCCCAGCTCGTTACCGAGACTTTCTGCCTTTCTGCTCACCGCCCAGTATCTGCCGGTGGTCGATCCGACGTTACCGCCGTTGAATACGTAGGCATCCGTCGGCTCCCAGTTCAGTGTGACCGTGGTGTCGGAGATGTTGGGAAGATCGAAGGCGCGAACTGCGTCGTACCCTTTCACCATGTTGCTGCGGTACCGAATTCGGATCGCATCGCGTGCAAAGAACGACATCCAGCCATCGATGCCGCGACGATGCGTCGAATCAGCGAAGTCACGATCAGCCTGCATCAGTGATGCTTCGGTAGCCCCGCCTCGAGAGTTGGCGGTATTAACGACTACGCTGCACGCGCCGCACGCCATCAACAGGGAGAGTACTTTCAGCGGTTTCATGGGACGGATAGGTTAGGGAATGGCTGACGTATTTCGATCGCGGTTGCTGGCAGACAAGAGCGCGATCATAACCGGGGGCGGAAGCGGAATCAACTTCGCGATTGCCAAAAGATTTGCCGCGCACGGAGCGAGCGTCGCGCTTATCGGCCGCACCAAGGAGAAACTGGACTCCGCTGCCGAAGAGATTCGTAAAACTGGTGTAAAAGCTTCCGGCCATTCCGCCGATGTCCGCGACTATGATGCGCTGGACGCGGCGATCAAAGCCGCGCGAGATGAGCACGGGCCCATCGATCTCGTCGTGTGCGGCGCGGCAGGAAACTTTCCCGCGCCGGCGCTGGGAATGTCTGCCAACGGTTTCAAGGCAGTGATCGACATCGATCTGCTCGGAACGTTCAATACCTGCCGCGCGGTGTTCGAGCATCTACGACGGCCTGGCGCATCGATCATCAACATCTCGGCGATGCAGGCATTCACGCCAATGCCATTGCAGGCGCACGTCTGCGCCGCAAAGGCCGGAGTGGACATGCTGACGAAATGTCTGGCGATCGAGTGGGGAGTTCAGGGTGTTCGGGTGAACTCGATTGCTCCGGGAGCGGTGGACGATACAGAAGGCATGCGTCGACTCGCACCAACACCGGAGATTCGCGAACAGTTCACGAAAGGCGTTCCGCTCCGGCGCTTCGCGACGAAGGACGAAATCGCCGACCTGGCGCTTTTTCTGTCGAGTGATGGAGCGCGCTTCATCACGGGCACCGTCGTCGTCTGCGATGGGGGGCAATCGCTGGCAGGACTTGGCGTAAACGTTATGGCTGCCGTGCAACCGCGGGTGTAAGAGAATTCATCGACGCGGCGGCGAGTTAGCTCCAGGTCAGCTCGTCGATCGACTTGGGCCAATCCTGCTTCAACAATCGCGACAGCGCGCGATCGGCGAGCAGCTTTCCGTCCGTCTGACAGCGCGGACAATAATTGGTCTCGTTGTCGGCGTAGCGAATACGCTGCACCGGCGTACCGCAGACGGGGCATGGCTTACCAAACTTTCCGTGGACCGCCATCTCGTCGCGGAACGCCGTGACTTTTGCGGGGAAGTCCCCGGCTGACTCGTCGCGCAACCGCCGGGTCCATTCGACGAGAACTGTTTTCGTAGCGTCGAACAGTGCGCTGATCTCCTCGTTGGTCAGTCGTCGGCTGTGCTTCACTGGTGAGAGCTTCGCGCGATGGAGTATTTCGTCCGAGTAAGCGTTGCCGATTCCACTGAACAATCGCGGATC
>Ga0209027_1000025_pt1 | contig 38296 bp, 27 predicted proteins | sample GraSoi013_1_20cm_3_FD_185821 | JGI IMG/M metagenome (GOLD analysis project Ga0209027, IMG submission 185821) | Grasslands soil microbial communities from the Angelo Coastal Reserve, California, USA - Sample 09_27_2013_1_20cm (SPAdes) (version 2) | ecosystem: Environmental > Terrestrial > Soil >...
GGGTGTTCAACCTGCCCGATCTCGGCGAGGGATTGCAGGAAGCCGAGATCGTCGAATGGCACGTGAAGCCGGGGGAGGCGATCGAGTCCGACCAGGCGATGGTCGCGGTGGAGACCGACAAGGGCCGCATTGAATGCGAAGTCGTTGTCGACGCCGCCGGCATGTATGCGCCCGAGGTCGCGCGTCTCGTCGGGGTCGACCTGCCGATCATCCCGTACGGGCACCAGTACCTGATCACCGATGACATCCCCGCGCTCATGGCGCGCGGGCCGGCGCGGCTGCCACTGGTGCGCGACCCCGACGTGAGCTACTACCTGCGACAGGAGCGCCATGGGCTATTGCTCGGGCCCTATGAGTCGCGCGCCAGGGTTCGCTGGCTCGAGAGCCTGCCGAGCGACTTCGCGCACCAGCTCTTCGATGAGGACCTCGGAGCTCTGGAGACCTACATCGAGGCGGCGTGCGCGCGCGTGCCGCTGCTCGCATCGGTGGGCGTCAAGCGGGTCATCAACGGCCCGATCCCGTATGCGCCGGACGGCAATCCGCTGATGGGCCCGGCCGCGGGTGTGCGCAACTTCTTCCACTGCTGCGCGTTCACCTTCGGGATCGCACAAGCCGGCGGTGCCGGCCGGGTCATGGCGGAATGGGTCGTGAACGGCGAGCCGGACTGGGATGTGTGGCCAGTGGATTGCCGCCGTTACCTGCGGTCGGTCAACAGGACCTACGTGCTCGCCAAGGCGCTCGAGACGTATCAGCACGAATACGGCGTCGCTTACCCGCAGGAGGAGCGCCCGGCCGTCCGCCCTGAGAAAACTTCTCCCCTCTACGATCACCTGCGCTCGCAAGGCGCAGTGTTCGGCGCGCGCGGCGGTTGGGAGCGCGCGGTGTACTACGCGAGGCGCGACGACCCGGAGGGCCCCGAATGCTCGTTCCGCCGACCGCACTGGCATCGGGCGGTCGAGCGCGAGTGCGCCGCGGTCGCCAACGGCGTCGCCATGCTGGAGCTGCCTGGCTCTGCGAAGTTCGAGATCGCGGGCGCGGGGGCCGCCGTGTGGCTCGACCACCTGCTCGCAGGCCGGCTGCCCCGCGAGGGCCGCACGGCGCTCGGCTTTTGCTGCTCGCCGCGCGGGGGGATCGTGAGCGAGATGACCGTGTCGCGCTTGCCGGATGGGCGTTTCTGGTTGATGTCCGCCGCTGCCGGCGAGCGGCACGACGAAGCGTGGCTGCATGGCCACCTGTCGCAGCGCCATGGTCCCGTCAGCATCGCCAACCTCACGGCCCGCTACGGCTCGCTCGTCGTGGCGGGACCACGCTCGCGGGAGTTGCTGGCCACGCTCACTGCTGCGGACCTGTCGAATGCGGCTTTCCCGTGGCTCGCGGTGCGCACGATTCGCATCGCGGACGCGGCGGTCCTCGCCATGAGGGTCAACTACGTGGGCGAGCTCGGCTGGGAGCTGCACGTGCCGGGCGAGCAGCTGCCGGCGGTGTACGAGCGGTTGGTCGCGGCCGGCCGCGCATTCGCGCTCACGTACTTCGGCCTCTATGCCATGGAGAGCCTGCGGCTCGAGAAATGCTACCGCAGCTGGAAGGCCGACCTGACGACCGAGTACACCCCCTTCATGGCCTCGCTCGAGCGTTTTGTGCGTCTGGACAAGGAGGCCGACTTCATCGGGCGCGAGGCGCTGCGCAGGCAGGCGGCCGCGGGTCCGAAGGAGCGCTTCGTCCCGCTGCTCGTCGATGCGAGAGACGCCGACGCGGCGCCGGTATCCATTGTGTATCGGGGCATGGAGGTGGTCGGGCTCGTCACCTCCGGCGGCTATGGTTACCGATTGAACCGCAGCATCGCGCTCGCGTACGTCCGGAGCGATCTCAGCGCGCCGGGCACGCAGCTCGAGGTGGAAATCCTCGGCGAGCGCTGCCGGGCGCTCGTCGGGCGCGAGCCGCTCTACGATCCGGACAACCTGCGCCTCAAGGCGTGACTTGTTCGCGCTAGCGGTGCACGCTCGGTTCTGAACGCACCTTGCCCGGCGCGAGCACGCGCGCCACGCCGCGGCCGCGCGGGTCCGCCACCGCGGTGACGCCCGAATCACCGACCACGATCACCTGGATGTCCCCATTCCACCCCTGGTTCACGAACGTGTAGCCGCGGGCGATCAACGCGGCGCGCGCCGCCGGGTCGAGGGTGGCGAAAGGCTCCTCGAAGAGTGTATCGGCCGGCAGGAGCTGGTGGTGGATGCGCGGGGCTGCGACGGCCGCCGCGAGGGGCAGGTGGAAATCGTGCCAGTTGGTCAGTACCTGGAATATCGACGTCGCGATGCGTGAGCCGCCGGGCGTACCGATTACGAGCGCCACCCTGGCGCGCTCGGTCAGGATCGTCGGGGTCATGGTCGACAGCGGCCGCTTGCCGGGCGCGATGGCGTTGGCATCACCGCCGACGACGCCGTAGATGTTCGGCGCGCCGGCCTTCGCGGAGAAATCATCCATCTCGTTGTTGAGCAGAAACCCCGCGCCGCTGACGACCTGTCCGGAGCCGAACCAGTCGTTCAGCGTGTAGGTGCTCGACACCGCGTTACCCCACTGGTCGATGATCGAGAAGTGGGTGGTGTCGTGATGCCCGGCAAGCCCCGGCTTCACCTCGCTGGTCGGCGTCGGGCGCCCGAGGCTGACCTCGCGCGCGCGCCGCGCGAGGTAGGCTGGGTCGAGGAGCTGCGCCACCGGGGTCGGGTGCCGGTCAGGATCGCCAAAGTAGGCGGCGCGGTCCGCAAACACGCGCTTCTCGATCTCGGCCAGCAGGTGCACGTACTGCGGCGAGTTGAGCGCCACGCCCACGAACGCCGCGGCGAGGTCCGCCTTCATCGCCAGCATCGACAGCAGTGCAATGCCCCCGGAGCTCGGCAGCGGCGCGGTGATGACGCGGTAGCCGGCCCACTCGCCGGTGAGCGGCTCGCGCCACACGGCACGATAGGCCGCAAGGTCGGCAACTGTGATGTGGCCGTGACTGCGCACCATCTCGGCGGCGATGAGCTGCGCGGTACGTCCGCCGTAGAAGCCCCGCGGACCGGCGGCCGCGATGCGCCGCAGCGTCGATTCGAGCTCGCTCTGGCGGAAGGTCGCATCGCTGGCGAGCGCGCCGAAGTAAGCGAGGAAGTTGGTGCGCCCGTGGAGTCGGGCGGCGAACTGGTCGCGCCTCGCGATGAGCGGGCCATCGACCCGAAAGCCCTCATGCGCGTAGCGCAACGCGGGCGCGAGATCGGCACGCCAGGCGAGCCGGCCGAAGCGCCGATGCAGCTGCCACAGGCCCGCCACCGTGCCGGGGACGCCCGCGGCGCCAGCGCCGATGGTGCTGGCGTCCGGGATGAGCTCGCCGGCCGCATCGAGGTACATGCCGGCGCTCGCGCTGCCCGGGGCGCACTCGCGATAGTCGAGGAAGTAGGCCTTGCCATCGATGAGCACGGTGGCAAAGCCGCCGCCGCCCAGGTTGCCGGCTTCCGGATAGGTCACCGCGAGGGTGAAGGCGACCGCTACCGCCGCGTCGACCGCGTTGCCGCCGGCGGCGAGGATCTCGGCCGCAGTGTCGGCGCCGTAGCGGTCGGGCGCGGCGACCGCGGCGGGCGTTGAAGGGGATGGTCGGGCGGCGCTGTGGGCCGCCGCACTCCCGGCCAGCAGGGCGAAGCCGCAGGCCGCCGCCGCGAACGCCTTGCGCCACCAGAGAACTGTCATGCTCACCCCACGACCCAGGCTGCGCGCCGCCGCGCTCCCTCGGAGCACAGCGTAGCCGGTCTTGCGCTCGCGCGGTACGATCGTTCCGTGAGTGCTCAACTGGACATGATTGCGATCGGTCGCGTCAGCGTCGACCTGTACGGGCAGCAGATCGGCAGTCCTCTGGAGGAGGTTGCGACATTCGCCAAAGCCGTCGGCGGGTGCCCCGCGAACGTCGCCATCGGCGCGGCACGCCTCGGGCTCAATTCGGCGCTGATCAGCCGCGTGGGAGAGGAGCCCATGGGGCGATTCGTGCGGGAGCAACTCGCGCGCGAGGGAGTCGATGCGCGCGGGGTCGTGGTCGATACGCAGCGCCTCACGTCCCTGGTATTGCTCAGTGTGCGCGACGAGCACACTTTCCCGCTCATCTTCTACCGCGACAACTGCGCCGACAGCGCGTTGTGCGAGGATGACATCGATGAAGGCCTGGTGGCCTCGTCCCGGGCGATCCTGGTCACCGGCACCCATTTCTCCATTCCTGCGGCCGCCAGAGCGCAGCGCAAGGCGATGGATATCGCGAAGTCGCATGGGGGCAAGGTCATCCTCGACATCGACTATCGGCCCAATCTGTGGGGAATCGGCGGACACGATGCCGGCGCAACCCGCTACGCTCGTTCGGCAAGGGCCACCAGCGCCCTCACTGCGGTGCTGCCCGATTGCGATCTCATCGTCGGAACCGAGGAGGAGATGCACGTCGCGGCCGGCCGCGAGGATACGCTCGAAGCCCTTCGCCATATCCGCACGCTGTCGGATGCGGTCATGGTGTGCAAGCGCGGCGCCCGGGGTTGCGTCATATTTCCCGGCGATATTCCCGATGTCCTCGAGCAGGGACTGGTTGCCGCGGGGATGGACGTCGAGGTCTACAACGTGCTGGGGGCCGGGGACGCGTTCCTGGCCGGTTTCCTGCGCGGCTATCTGCGCGGCGAGCCTCACGAGGTCAGCGCGCGCCTGGGCAACGCGTGCGGCGCACTGGCGGTCTCGCGGCTGCTGTGCTCGTCCGAGTTCGCGACTCTCGCGGAGCTGAATCACTACCTCGCCAACGGCAGCGCGCATCGTGCGCTGCGCGAGGACTCGCGGCTGAGCCATCTGCACTGGGCGACGACGCGACGGCGCGGGCTGCGGACCCTGCTCGTGCTCGCCATGGATCATCGCTCGCAGCTCGAGCAGATGGCGCGTCGACTCGAGGCGCCGCTCGAGCGCCTCGCCAGGCTCAAAGTGCTGGCTGTCGAGGCCGCCGCGCGCGTGGCGGCCGGTCGAGAAGGTTTCGGGATGCTGCTCGATGCGACCCATGGCCAGGCCGCGCTGCGCCAGGCTGCGCGCCACAACCTGTGGCTGGGGAGAGCGGTGGAGCGGCCGGGCTCGAGGCCGCTGGAGTTCGAACGCTCTGACAGCCTCGGGGCGCATCTGCTGCAGTGGCCCACCGAGCTGACGGTCAAGTGTCTGTGTCGGTATCACCCCGAGGATCCAGCCGAGCTGCGCCACGCTCAGGAGCGCAGCCTGCTGCGGCTCGCCGGGGCCTGCCGCGCGCAGGGACGCGAGCTGCTGCTCGAGATCATCGCCCGTGAGCACGGGGAACTTCGGGAGGACACCGTGGCACGGGTGCTAGCGCGCATCTACGAGCTGGATATCCGTCCGGATTGGTGGAGACTCGAGCCGCAACCGGGCCCGGATGGCTGGGAGCGTTGCGCGCAGGTGATTGCGCAGAACGATCCCTTCTGCCGGGGAGTCCTCGTTCTGGGACTCGATGCGCCGATGGAGGAGCTCACTCGCACATTGGCGGTGGCGGCGGCGAGTGCGATCGTGCGTGGGTTCGCCGTCGGGCGTACCCTATTCGCAAGCGCGGCGCAGGCGTGGCTCTCCGGACAGATATCCGACGAGACGGCAATCGAGGACATCGCCGGGCGTTTCAGGGCGCTGGTCGAAGTGTGGTCAGCCGCCCGCGATCCTCGGCTCGATCGGCCGGAAAGGAGCGCGAATGACGGCTAGCCGGCTCACCGTGGCGCAGGCTCTGGTGCGCGCCATGGCGGCGCAGTGGACCGAAGTGGGTGGCGAGCGCCGCCGGGTGTTCGCCGGCGTCTGGGCCATTTTCGGGCATGGGAACGTGGCGGCACTGGGCGAAGCGCTGTACGCCGCGCGAGACGTCCTTCCCACACTGCGAGCCCATAACGAGCAGGCGATGGGCCATGCGGCGGTCGCCTTTGCCAAGGCCTCATACCGGCGCCGCATGATGGCGTGCACGACCTCCATAGGGCCGGGAGCCACGAATCTGGCGACGGCTGCGGCCGTGGCCCACGTCAATCGGCTGCCGCTGCTGCTGTTGCCGGGAGATGTGTTTGCGAGCCGCGCGCCCGATCCGGTGCTGCAGCAGCTCGAGGATTTCAGCGACGGACTCATCACGGCGAACGATTGCCTGCGGCCGCTGTCGCGCTACTTCGATCGCATCACGCGAGCGGAGCAGCTGGTGGTCGCCTTCAATCGCGCAATGCAGGTGTTGACGGACCCGGCGAGCTGCGGCCCGGTGACGCTCGCGCTGTGTCAGGACGTGCAGGCCGAGGCGCTCGGTTGGCCGGCGAGCCTGTTCGAGGAGAGATCGTGGGGCCTGCGGCGCTCGCCGCCGGCGCGCGAGGAGCTGGCGCGGGCGCTGCAAGTGCTGCGTGCGGCGCGCCGACCGCTGATCGTTTGCGGGGGCGGGGTGCTGTATTCCGAGGCCGGCGCGGCGCTGCGCGAATTCTGCGAGCGGCATGGCATCCCGAGCGGCGAGACGCAGGCCGGCAAGTCCGCGTTACCGGCGAGCCATCCGCTGAATCTGGGCGGCATCGGCGTGACCGGAACCGCCGCCGCCAATGCCCTGGCCGCAGATGCAGACGTGGTGCTGGCAGTGGGTACGCGTCTGCAGGACTTCACGACGGGCTCGGCGACGCTGTTCCGCTCGAAGGGCTGCCGGATAGTGGCGCTCAATGTCCAGCCCGTGGACGCCTGCAAGCATGGTGCAGTGCCGCTGGTCGCCGACGCGCGCGAGGGGTTGCGCCAGTTGAGTGAAGCGCTCGGTGAGTGGCGGGCTGCGGATGGGTGGACACAGCGCTCTCATGCGGAGCGCAGCAGCTGGCGCGCGACGGCGGAGTCGTTCACCGCCGCGGGCGATCAGCCGTTGCCATCGGACGCCCAGGTCATCGGTGCGGTACAGCGAGCTGCGCAGGCGTCCGACATCCTGGTCGGCGCCGCGGGGGGCTTGCCCGGGGAGTTGCACAAGCACTGGCAGGCGGAGCAGCCCGCGGGCTATCACCTGGAGTACGGCTTCTCCTGCATGGGCTACGAGATCGCCGGAGCGTTGGGCGTGAAACTCGCCCATCCGCAGCGCGAGGTCATCGTGATGGTCGGTGACGGCTCCTATCTCATGCTCAACAGCGAAATCGCCACCTCGGTACGCATGGGACTGAAACTCATCATCGTGCTGCTCGATAATGGTGGCTTCGGCTGCATCGAGCGCCTGCAGGTGTCCACCGGCAACGCGAGCTTCAATAACATGCGCGCATCCTCGAACGCCGCCCGGGACGGGCTGGACTTCGTCGCGCACGCGCGCAGCCTCGGGGCCCTGGCGAGCAAAGTGACGGGTATCGCGCAGCTCGCGAGCGCCCTCGCCGCGGCGCGCGAGTCGGATCGTACCAGCGTCCTGGTCATCGACACCGACCCGGCCCGCAGTACCGCAGCCGGAGGTCACTGGTGGGACGTACCGGTGCCCGAGGTCTCGGATCGTGCGGAAGTCAGAGCGGCTCGCGAGCGCTACACCGTTGCGCGGCAATTGCGCACGGGCGATGACTGACCCATGCGTATTCGTCTGGGCGCGAATCCCATCATCTGGTCCAACGACGATATGCGCGAGCTGGGCGCAGAGACGCAGCTTGAGACCTGCCTCACCCAGGCCCGCCAGATCGGCTTCGAGGGCATGGAGCTCGGGCATAAATTTCCGCGCGACGCACGCGAGCTTGCCGCTACACTCGGCCGGTTCGGGCTGGCGTGCGTATCGGGGTGGTACTCGGCGCAGCTGCTCGCCCGGGATGCGCGCTCGGAGCTCACCTGTCTGCGTCCACACCTCGATCTGCTCAAGGCCGTCGGCAGCTCGGTGCTGGTGTTCGCGGATGTCAGCGGCGCGATACACGGCGACCTGCAGCGTCCGTTATCGCAGCGCCCGCGCCTGAAAGCGAACGAATGGCGTGAATTCGGGCGACGCATCACGGAGCTGTCCGCCATGACGGCAGGGGAGGGTGTGCGCCTGGCGTATCACCATCACATGGGCACGGTGGTTCAGAGCGAGGAGGATGTCGACACTCTGATGGACGCCACGGGAGAGGACGTGGGGTTGCTGCTCGATACGGGACACGCGGCGTTCGCGGGCGCCGATCCTGTTTCGCTGGCGCGCCGCTATGCCTCGAGAATAGGGCACCTGCACGCCAAGGATGTCCGCGCCCCGGTGTGCGAGCAGGCCAAGGCCGAGGACTGGAGCTTCCTGCGCGCCGTGCTCGCGGGCGTGTTCACCGTTCCCGGCGACGGCAGCGTCGCCTTCGAGCGCGTGTTCCGTGAGCTGCGCAATTATTCCGGCTGGCTGGTTCTCGAAGCCGAGCAGGATCCCAGGATCGCCGACCCGATGACTTATGCGTCCCTGGGGTTCAGGAACCTGCGGCGTCTGGTGGCGGAGCACATCCAATGAGCGCTTCACTGCTCGTCAAACCTGACTTGTCACCCGCCGCCGCTCAGGTGCACCGGATCACTCCCGAGAGCGCGGGGTGGCGCTATGTCGGGTTCGAGGTTTTCGATCTGCGTCCCCCGCAGAGGCTCGAGCGCGAGAGCTCCGGGCGGGAGCAGTGTCTCGTGCTGCTCTCGGGGCGCGCATCCGTCAGCGTCGATGCTCAGGCCTTCGGCGCGATCGGCGCGCGGGGCAGTCCCTTCGAGGGCAAGCCGTTTGCGGTGTATGCGCCCGCGCGATCGCAGGTGATCATCGAGGCGCAGACCCGTTGCGAGCTGGCGGTGTGCTCGGCGCCGGCCGAAGGCCGGCTGCCGCCGCGGCTGATCCGGCCGGACGATGTCGGCGAGGAGGTGAGAGGCGCGGGCACCAATACCCGCTACGTGCGCAACGTGCTGCCGGCGAGCGCGGCGGCCGAGCGCCTCCTCGTCGTCGAGGTGCTCACACCGGGCGGGCACTGGTCGAGTTACCCACCGCACAAGCACGACAGCGACCACGGCGGGGAGACTCAACTCGAAGAGACCTACTATCACCGCCTGGCGCGCCCGGGTGGCTTCGCCTTCCAGCGTGTCTACACCGACGATCGGACACTGGATGAGACCATGACCGTGGAGGATCGCGACGTGGTTCTGGTGCCGCGCGGGTACCACCCGGTCAGCGCGGCGCATGGATTCGACCTGTATTACCTGAACGTCATGGCAGGGCCGGTGAGGCGCTGGCAATTCACCACCGCGCCCGGCTATGAATTTCTCACCCGTCGACCCTGAGCGGTATCCGGAGATCCGAAGATGGTTGGCATGGCAGTGCTCGGCTGTGGCCGCATTGGTCGAATGCATGCGCGAAACCTGGCACGGCACTCGCGCGCCAAGCTCCTGATGGTGTTCGACGTCCGCGCCGAGGCCGCGCAGCAAACGGCGACGGAATTGGGCGTGAAGATCGCCCGCAGCGTGGACGAAGTGCTGTCCGCCGGCGAGGTCGGTGGCGTGCTGGTGGCGACTCCCACCGATACCCACGTGCCGTTGATCGCGGCCGCGGTCAGGGCCGGCAAGGCGGTGCTGTGTGAGAAGCCCGTCGACCTGGATCTGGAGCGCGCGCGGGCGTGCTGGAGCGAGATCGCCGGCAGCAAGCCGCGGGTCATGATCGGCTTCAACCGGCGGTTCGATCCGTCCTTCAGAGCGTTGCGTGAGCGGCTGCAGCGCGGAGAAATCGGCACTCTGGAGCTGGCAGTCATCACCAGTCGCGATCCCGCGCCGCCTCCGCAGACGTATATCAAGACCTCGGGCGGCCTCATGCGGGACATGACCATTCACGATTTCGACATGGCGCGCTATCTGGCGGGCGACATCGCGCAGGTGCACGCCTTCGGCGCGAACCTCGTCGATCCGGCCATCGGCAAACTGGGCGACATCGATACCTGCAGCGTCTCGCTGCGCACCAAATCGGGCGCGCTCATACAGATCAACAACAGCCGCCGCTGCGTGTATGGATACGATCAGCGCATCGAGGCATTCGGATCGAATGGCATGCTGCAGGCCGGAAACCAGTACGCCACGACCGTCGAATCCTGGAGCGCGGAGCGCACGGGGGCGCGCGAGCCGCTGCTGAGCTTCTTCATCGAGCGCTATCGCGAAGCCTACACTTCCGAGACGGATGCGTTCGTCTCCTCGCTCGAGGGGGGGCGGCCCATGAGCCCGGACTTCGCCGACGGGCTGGCAGCGCTGCGGCTGGCCGTGGCGGCCGAGGAGAGTCTGCGAACCGGCGCGGTTGTCGGCCTCGACTGAGCGCACCGCGCGGTCACGGGCGGGCCCGCCACTGGCACGTGCGCTCGAGCCGTCACGCGCGCCTGCCGCCGGCCCGATGCCGGTACTGATCGGCGATCACGGCCGCGACGATGATGGCCCCTTTGACGATCTCCTGGTAGTACGCGTCGATTCTCAGGAAGGTGAATCCCGAGGTCACCACACCCAGGATCAGGGTGCCGATGACCGTGCCGGTGATGCGCCCGATGCCGCCCGAGAGCGATGCGCCGCCGATCACGGCTGCAGCAATGGCGTCGAGCTCGTACATCATTCCCATGCCCGCCTGACCTGACACGGCGCGCGCCGAGGTGACGATTCCGGCCAATCCCGACAGCGTGCCCGCGATCGTGTAGACCACGATCAGGTGCCTGGCCACGTTGATGCCGGAGATCCGCGCCGCCTGCGGATTGGCGCCGATCGCATAGGTGAACTTGCCGTAACGCGTGTAGCGCAGGGCAATGTGGAATATCAGCGCGGTTCCGAGAAAGATCATGACCGGAACCGCTCCGGCGCCGATGTCGGCATAGGCATCGGTGAGCATGCTGACCGGCTGTCCGTGCGTGTACCACCTGGCGATGCCGCGGGCGCTCACCATCACACCCAGAGTCGCGATGAAGGGCGGGATGGAGGTGTAGGCGACCAGCGCGCCGTTGGCGAGGCCCGCGGCGGCGCCAACCGCCAGACCCGCCATGACCGGCGCGAGTACCGGCAAATCGGTCAGCGAGGGATAGACGGCCCTGACCGCATCCGAGGATTGAGCCAGGCTCGCCGCGACCATCGCGGTGACGGCGACCACCGACCCGGAAGACAGGTCGATGCCGCCGGTGATGATCACCTGGGTCACGCCGACGGCAATGATGCCGATCACCGAGACCTGCAGGATCATGACCACCAGGCGCTGCTCGTTCAGCAGGAAGCTTTGCCTGACGAGAATCCAGCCGAGCAGCTCGAAGGTGAGCGCGAGTCCGATGAGCACCATCAGGATGCTGGCCTCGGGCGGCAATCCCCGCGCGCGCCGTGGCGCGCGGGCATCGACGGTTCGCTGTGCCAGTGCCTGCGGCATGCTTTGCCTTGCGGTAGCGCCTAGCGCGCGGCGAGCTCCATGATCTTCACCTGGTCCGCCTGCTCGCGCTCCAGGATTCCGGTCACGCGCCCCTCGTGCATCACCATGATGCGGTGGCTCATGCCGAGAATCTCGGGCATCTCCGAGGAGATCATCAGGACGGCCGCGCCTTCGGCGACGAGCCGCGCGATGAGCTGGTGGATCTCGGCCTTGGCGCCCACGTCCACCCCGCGCGTCGGCTCATCGAGAATGAGGATTTTCGGGCGCGTGAGCAGCCAGCGGCCGAGCAGCACCTTCTGCTGATTGCCGCCCGAGAGATTCTCGATGCGCTCGTGCAGATCGGGCGTCTTGACGCCGAGCGACCGGCTCATCGCCGCGCAGGCCTGCGTCACGGCGCGGCCGCGGACGAACCCGCAGCGCACGAAGTCGCCCTCGAGCACCGCGATCTGCAGATTCTCGAGCACGCTGAGTCTGAGAAAGCAGCCCGTGTCCTTGCGATCCTCGGTGACGAAAGCCATCCCGTGCGACCTCGCCGCCTGCGGCGAATCGAGCTTCACCTCGCACCCCTGTATCCAAACCCGCCCGGAGCTCGCCCGAGTGAGGCCGAACAGCGCTTCCGCCAGCTGGCTGCGGCCGGCGCCGATCAGCCCGGCGATGCCGAGGATCTCCCCCGCGCGCAGGTCGAAGCCGATGTCGTAAAACTGCGGCGCGAGAGTCAGATCGCGCGCCGACAGCACCACCGCGCCCGGGCGCGCCGGCGCGCTCGGGAAGCCCTGCGACAGCTCGCGCCCCACCATCATGCGAATGAGCTCATCGCGGGTGAGGTCGAGGGGACTGGCCGTGCCGATGTATCTGCCGTCGCGCAGCACGGATACCTCATCCGCGATCTCGAACAGCTCGTCCATCTTGTGGGTGATGTAGAGAACGCTCTTCCCCTGCGCTTGCAGCTCGCGGATGATCGCGAACAGGTGCTCCGCGTCCCTCTCGGTGAGCGCCGAGGTCGGCTCGTCCATGATGAGCAGCTCGGACTCGTGCGAGAGCGCTCTTGCGATCTCGATCATCTGGCGGCGCGCGATCGAGAGGGTGCGCACCTCGGCCTGCGGATCGATGTCGATAGCGAGGCGCTCGAGCAGGGCGCGCGTCCTGCGGCGCAGCTCGCGATGACTGATCAGGCCGCAGGCGTTCACGGGCTCGCGTCCGATCCAGATATTCTCCGCCACGCTCATGAAGGGCATCAGGTTCAGTTCCTGATGAATCATGGCGATGCCGTTCTGCAGCGCCTGCCGTGGAGAGCTCAGGTGCACCGCGGCGCCCCGCAGGCGCAGCTCTCCGGCATCCGGGGTGTAGATCCCCGCGATGATCTTCATGAGGGTCGACTTGCCGGCGCCGTTCTCGCCGATGAGGGCGTGCACCGTGCCGCGCCCGACGCGCAGCGAGACGTCGTCCAGCGCCACGACTCCGGGGAACGCCTTGCTGAGGTGGCTCACCTGCAGGAGGCAGCCATCGGGCGCGTTCCTGGCCGGGCTGGGCATGGCCGCTCAGTGCCGGCCCAGGTAATGCGTCAGATTTTCGGGCGTCACCAGCTCGAACGGAACCCACACGAAGCCCGGAACCTTCTCACCCCTGACGAGCTTCAGCGCAGTGTCAACCGCTCCCGTGCCTTGAGCAGGGGCGTTCTGAAATACGGTCGCCTTGAGATCCCCCGCTTTCATTGCGGCCAGTGCATCGGGCGTCGCGTCGATTCCCGCGACGATCGTTCGCGACAGCAGTCTTGCCTGCTTCAGGGACTGGATGGCGCCGATGGCCATCTCATCGTCGTTCGCTACTACCGCCCGCGGACGCAGGCCGGCGCTCAACCAGTTGGTCACGAGGTCGGCGGCCTCGGTGCGCTTCCAGTTGGCGCTCTGCTTCTCCAGAACCCGTATGCCCCGGCACGGCGCTCTGGCGATCACGTCATAGATGTCCTGGGTACGCTGGCGGGCGGACTGATTCGTCAGCTCCCCGATCAGGATGACGATGTCGCCCTGTCCCTGCAGAAGCCGGCAAACCTCCGCCATCTGCAGAGTGCCCGATTGAGTCTCGTCGGATCCGACGAAGGAGACCCTGGGGGGCAACTGCTTGTCGGCGGGCATGCGGTTCACGTACACGAGCGGTATGCCGGCGCGCACCGCGAGTCGAGTCATTGTGGGCGTCGCATCAGTGTCGACGGGGTTGACGATGATTGCGTCCACCTTCTGCGCAATGAAATTCTGGATCTGGTTCAGCTGTCTGCCGATGTCGTTCTGGGCGTCTTCGAACTGGATGGGGACGCTCAGCTGTTGCGCCCGCTCCTTCATGCTGGCACGGACCGCAGTCAGGAAGTTGTCATCGAACAAAGCCATGGAGACGCCCAGCGTGGCCGCGTGCGGGGCCGCGGACAGCGCCGGCAGTACGCCGGCGAGCAACGCCAGACCAATGCGCTTCATCCCCACATCCCTTGCCGGAAGTCTAAGCGTGAGGCAGGCAGGATGCGATAGACGCGCTACAATCCCGGGCGCGTTCGGTTCCAAGTGATGCACACGGCGTGAAATGCAGCTCACCAGACGGGCGATTTCGTACGCACAGGTAGCTATTGTCATTGGCTGGTTCCTGGGGCCAGTGACAGCTGCCGCGCCGCAGCCGGCGCCGCCGCGGCTCGACTTCGAGGTTCAGGAAGGTCTGAACATCAACCGCTTCGTGCGCGAGGGCAACGTCGCGGCGCATCTGCTGCTTCGCTCCGGAACCGACCCGCGCATCCTGATTGCTTTTCCCGCCGGCAACAGCGGTGTGGGTCTGTGGTTTGTGCACGCCGGCAGGGTGAGCTGGACGCTTCGCGCTCCGCCAGTGGCCGTGCATGACTCCGACAGCCGCGGCCGCGTGCTGTACGGCATCTCGGCGCAGGCCACCCTCGAGGGCCAGGAGCTGCAAATCCGCCAGGCGGTGCTCTCCAGTATTCGCGTGCTGCGCGACTATCAGTTGCTCGGCACCATGCCGTCCGTCGTTGCAGCCATCTCCACCGAGCACGGGCGCACGCTGAGCTGGGCACGCGACCGGCTCGACGGAGCGGCGGGGTATCGGCTGGTGCTCGAAGTCACCCATGGACAGCTGAGCGACGGACACATCCGCGCAGGCCCTGACGGCAAGATCGGTCTGCGGATCACGGGCCTGACCGGCGAGACGCCCCTCACGCCGCTGTTCGGCCGTGAGCTGCTCAACGACTCGGCTGCATCCGACCCCGCGACTCGTGACACGCTGACGTTTCTGACCTATCGCGAAAAGCTGCTCGCCGGCTCGTGGCGCTTCGACACTTACTTCGGGCGGGACACCCTGATGGCGGTGCGCCTGCTGATGCCCGTTCTCAGCGCGACGGCAGTTGAGGCTGGACTGTCCTCGGTGCTCGCGCGGCTGTCAGTGCAGGGAGAGGTTGCGCACGAGGAGGACATCGGCGAGCGCGCGGTGCTGGATCACCTGCAAAGTGATGGCACGCGCTCGGCGGCGCCGGTATTCGACTACAAGATGATCGACGGCGATTATCTGCTCGCCCCGGTGGCGAGCGCCTGGCTGCTGCACGATGAGCGCGCGCGGGGGCGGGCCGCCGCGTTCCTGGCCGCGGCCGCCGGGGACCTGAGCGAGCGCCGCGGCACCCGCGGCGCGGCGTTGGTCGACAACCTGCGGTTCGTGCTGCAGAGCGCCACGGCGTTCGCCGCACACCCGGACGCGGCGCATCTCATGGGGTTGAAGCCCGGGATCTCCGTGGGTGAATGGCGCGACAGCGAGGAGGGCATCGGGCGGGGCCGCTATCCCTACGATGTTAACGCGGTGCTGGTCCCGGCGGCGCTCGAAGCCGCGGCGCAGCTCACTGACAGGGGTCTCTTGTCACCGTATCTGAACGCGGCTGATCGTGCGCTGTTCGGTGGCGCAGCGCAGATGGCGAGCGTCTGGCGCGCGAAGGCGCCGCAGCTGTTCGAAGTGGCCATACCTCGCAAGCAAGCCGGCAGCGCCATCGAGACGTATGCCGCCTCACAGGCCGTTGCGGCGCAGCCAGCCCTCGCAGCGTTGGGCCCTGCGGATCTGCGCTTCCATGCGATCGCGCTGGATGCCGCGGGAGCGCCGATCCCGGTCATGCATTCGGACGAGGGATTTGCGCTGTTATTCGCAGAGCTGGATGCGGAACAGGTCGACCGGGCGGTCACCGTGCTGGTGCGTCCGTTTCCGGCCGGCCTGATGACCGACGCGGGCATGCTGGTCGCCAATCCCGCCTTCTGCGCGCCGGCGTTGCAGGCGCGATTCACCCGCAACGCCTACCACGGCACCGTCGTATGGTCGTGGCAGCAAGCCCTGTTCGCCGCCGGGCTGGAGCGGCAACTGCAGCGCCGCGATCTTGCCCCGAGCGTGCGCACTCACCTCCGCGAGGCGCAGCAGGTCCTGTGGTCGGCCATCAACGCCACCCGCTCGATCAACAATTCCGAATTGTGGTCGTGGTCGTTCGACGCGGGCCACTATCGGGTGGCGCCATTCGGGGCCGCGGCCGCGGACGCCGACGAGTCCAACGCAGCGCAGCTGTGGAGCACGGTGTACCTGGCCGTGAAGCCTCCGCACGTGGCGCTGAACGCAGCAGCCGGTGCGCGATGAGGGCCGCTCGCGCTCTGTTGCCCCTTCTCCTGGTTGCCGCCGCGAGCGCCCGGGGCGAGACCGATGCGAGCTTTCGCCTGAGCGCCGGGCTCGAGGATCTGCCCGCCTATTTCCCGGCCTATCTCGCCAACGGCTACATCTCGACCCTGAGTGCGCCGCGGGGCACCGAGGGCACGCGGGCCTACCTGGTCGCCTTCATGGACTACGCTGCGGGCGATATCTCGCGCCCGGCGGCCGTTCCCGGATGGACCGAGATCGACTTCAGCTGCGGTGCAGCCGGATCGGGCCGGGCGTGGCTCAACAGAGCCCCGCTGGACGAGCGCCATTTCAGGGGCTACCGGCAGACCCTCGATCTGCATGAGGCCACACTGACGACGAGCTACCGCTACCTCGATGGCCGCCGGGAAACCGCGGTCGAGGTCACCACCCTCGTCAGTCAGTCATCCCCGCATCTGGCGGCGAGTCGTCTCAGGATCACGCCGGATTATGACGGCGTGGTGCGGTTGTCGTTTGCGCTGACGCTGTGGGCGCCCCACGCGCCGCGCTTTCCGCTCGCGCAGATGAGCGGCCCCGAGATGGAGGAGGCCGTGGCGGCGAATGGCTTGTCGCTCGAGCCACGGGCCCCCGCCACGCCCGACCGCGAGGCGGTCTGGTACCCCGGCTACACCGAGGTGCGCGCGAGCGAGGGCGATGGCGGCTCGCTGTCGTTGTGGCTCGACGGCCAGGCCGAGCAGGGCCTGCCCATGGCGATGGCGGCCACGGTCGCCCTGCCGGAGGGGGTGTCGCCGGAAACGGTCACCGTGCACCGTGACCACTACCGGCTCGCGCTCGATGTCAGCATCAGGGTCGAGCGGGGCCGGACGTATGTCTTTACCAAGTACGTCGCCGCCTCGCGCGCCGGGTGGGGCGGCAACGCAACTGATGATCTCGCTCTGGCCCGGGAGGCCCGCAACCGCGGCTTCGATCGCCTGCTGGACGAGCATCGCGCGGCGTGGGATGCGCTGTGGCAGCCGGACATCCTCATCGAGGGGGATGCGAAGGCGCAGCAGGTTGTCCACTCGGAGCTGTACTACCTGTTGGCGAGCGCGACCACCGGTACAGCGTGGCCGGTCGGTCCCTGCGGGCTGAGCACCTGTTACGCCGGCCATGCGTTCTGGGACGCCGACACCTGGGTATTTCCGGCGTTGCTGCTGCTGCACCCCGAACGTGCAAAACCCATGGTGGCGTTCCGCGAGCGCACGCTCGATGCGGCACGGCAGCGGGCGGCGCAGCGCGGCTTCGACGGAGCCATGTACCCGTGGGAATCAGACCCGGAGAACGGCAGCGAACAGACGCCGCACTCTGCCTACGTCCTCGGGGAAACCGAGATTCACGTGAACGCGGACGTCGCGATCGCGCAGTGGCAATATTATCTGGCCACACACGACCGCGACTGGTTGCGAGCGCACGGCTGGCCAGTGATCCGCGAGGTCGCGCGCTTCTGGGCGAGCCGTGCCACCTACGATCCGCGCGGGCAGCGCTACGGGATCGCGCACGTCAATTCAGTGGCCGAGTCGAACACGGACATTGCGAACGATACCTTCACGAATGTATCGGCCGCCAAGGCGCTGAGCATCGCCACGGCCGCCGCAGCCGTGCTCGGCGAGCGCCCCGACCCGCTCTGGAGCCGCATCGCCCGGCTGTTGTACATCCCGCTCGCCCCGGGCGGGGAGCATCACCTGCCGTTCGACCCCGCCGTGATGGCCGACCGCAGCGACGAGGACTTCGGAGGCGGCCCGATGGCGCTGTTGTTCCTGCCCTCGCTGGATCTCGCCATGGGCACGGAGTTGCGGCGCCATGATTACGAGTACGGCATTCGCCCGAGTTCGGTCGCGCGGGTCGGTGCGGCCAGCATGGCCATTGCACCACGGTCGATCGCCGCCGACACGATCGGTGCTGCGGCCGATGCCGCGGCCTGGTTCGCCACCAATTTCACCGGCGGCACGCTCAAGCCGCCCTTCAACGTGCGCACCGAGACGGCCGGTAACAATGTCGGGTATTTCCTGACGGGCTCCGGCGGATATCTGCAGAGTCTGATCTACGGCTTCAGCGGACTGCGCATTCGCGAGGGGGGGCTCGTCGAGGCGTATGCGCCGGTTCTGCCGCCCAGCTGGACTTCGCTCACCTTGCGCAACCTGAGCTTCCGCGGCCAGCGCATGGATATCCGCATCGCGCGCGATGCCGCCGGCGTGGTGCGCTTGAGGCGCCAGGTGCATTGACCCACGCCGGCTTGCGCTCAGCAGCAGACGGCGTTGGCCAGCCGCATTGGTCAGCCTTACCGGGCCGCAGAATCGGCCGCCGTGCGCTCGTCGGCGACCAGTACCTCGGCCTTCAGTCGCGTGCCGCCGGGCACTAAGTGATGCGTCTCGCAGGTGGAGCGATAGTCGACATTGCGAGTCGCAAACAGCGGCAGGATCTTCTGCTTGATCTGTCCGATGAGCTCGCAGTCTGCGGCCGCATCGACCGGATCGTGCTCGTAGAGGCCGGTCAGGAGATCCACTCTCTGCCAGTGTACCGGCACCGCCGGCCCACCCTGCTTGCCGGCTGGCTGCAGCACGTTCATCTTGATGCTCACACCGGCAAACGGGTCCGGCCCCACAAGACGCGTGCAGCCATAGCCGCGCACCCGAAGGTCGGGACGTGCTCCCAGTTTGAGCAGAACGTCCCTCATTCTCTCCTGCAGTCCGTCGCAGGAGTACCTGGTGGTGAAGCCCTGATAAGCGAAGTTAAGCTCCTTCGGCGCCCATACGGCGGACTCGCGGCCTGAGGCTGCGGCAGGCTCCGGCTGCGGGTTCGCCCACACGGATGCGCAGGCCAGCACGGCCACCGCCGTGAGACCCGCAACCTGTCTGGGAACGCCGCGTTCACCCGGATTCTTGAAGCCCATGTCTACCTCGGCCGCAGTTGCCTGGACCGTTTTTGATCTCCGATGCCGACGGTATCGAATACTACTCGGCCCGCCAGGTACTGATGCAGCAGGGTGTCGCAGTGACACTGAAGTGGCCTCTTTCTTCAGAGTTGGTTTTCTTCGAGCGTGTATATTCGGGCGATACCCCGCCCACGCTTTACCGCATCGACGCCCAGCATGTAGCGCCGCGGCGTCGCCTGGAGCCGATCCAGGTGCTGAAGCTCAGCCGATGCAGGCTCAGCGCTATGCGCTAGCCTCGTTGCTAATTCGCAACAAGGCTTGTTATCGGTAATCGTTCACATTACAGTTTCACAAGGTGCCAGGCGCGCGACGAGCCTACGTCCAGGGACCGTCGCAACGAGGGCGTAGAGCATAAGCGGCCAGCACTCTATTAATTGCGGCGACTGCAGGTCCGATTCGCTTTATCAACCAGCATTCGGGGAAGGGGATCTCCATGAGAGTGAAAAGCAACAAAGCGCTCCGCAGGAGTGCTCGTTTGGCTCGACGAGCGCCCAGTTCACCCGTAGTGGTGCTACCGGCGGCTACCTCATTCCCGCGACGGCCGTGGCTCCGAGTCGGCGCAGCAAACAGCGTTGCCGCCGCGGTGGCCGGGATTCTTTACGGTTCCGGCGGTGCGGCCTACGCGCAGGAGCAGGCGGGAGCGACCGCCCCGGGTGCCGAAGCGCTGCAGGAAGTCGTGGTTACTGCCACTGCGCAGGCCGTGAAGAAACTCGACGCCAGCTACAACATCGTCTCGGTGGACGCCGAACAGCTCAGGCAAGCCAACCCCAAGACCACGGCCGACATACTGAAGGTGTCGCCGGGAATCTGGCCGGAGTCGTCCGGCGGTCAAACCGGTGCCAACATCGAGATCGCCGGCTTCCCGGGCGGTGGCGACGCGCCGTTCTTCACCAACATGATCGAGGGCTTGCCGCTGTACGGCATGCCTTCGCTCTCCTTCATGGACTCGAGCTCGTTGTTTCGTCTCGACGACACGATCGAGCGCGTCGAGGTTGTGCAAGGCGGTCCCGGCGCCGTGTTCGGCGGGGGGCAGATGGGCGCAACGGCGAACTTCATCCTGAGAACGGGCACGGCCACGCCGGCCGGCTCGGTTGGCGTGACGTACGGCAACGAGGGCCTGTGGCGAACAGACGCGTTCTATGGCTTCAAGATCGCCGACGGCTGGTATGGGAGTGCCGGCGGCTTCTACCGCAAATCCGACGGTATCCGCGCCCCGGAATTTTCGGCCGACGACGGCGGCCAGTTCACCGCTACTCTGAAACACGACCTGGATGGCGGCTCGCTTATATTCTGGGGCCGGGTGCTGGATGACAAGAATCAGTTCCTGGTACCGATTCCATTGACTGAGAGCACCGACGGTACGTTCTCCAGTTATCCCGGCTTCGATGCGCTCACGGGTACCTTCGGCAGCAAAGCCATCCAGAATGTGACTATCGCCAATCCGGCCGGCGGCTTCGAAAATGCCGATCTCGCCAATGGGCGCGGCGGCAACCTGTATTATTTCGGCAGCAAGTGGGATCAGAAATTCGGCGACTGGTCGGTGGTCAACAGCTTCCTGGCCGACGGCGGCGGCCTCGACACCAGCGCCCTGTTCTCGGGCCCCAACCCGAGGCCGTTGAGCTATTACCTCTACGGCTGCGGGGTCGCGCAACCGGCAGGCTTTTGCGACGCTTCGAATGTGCCGATAGACCACAATAACCTGGGTCCCGGTGGCAACGGCTTATCGCCCGCCCTGAACATCAACGCGGCCTATGCCGGCACCGGCGGGGCGGTGTCACCGAACCAGAGCGTGATCCAGCAGGGCTGGTGGTATATCCAGAAATCACTATCAAACATCGAAGACGAGTTTCGCCTGAGCAGGCTGATCTTTGAAGGCAATACGCTGACCGGCGGCGTCCTCGTAGCCAGGTACAGCATGAACGACAACTGGTCGCTCGGTAACCAGATGTTGATGACCAACACGCCCAATGCCACCGCGATCACATTGAATTATGTGAACGGTGGACACACCTACAACCTGAGCAGTCCGCAGGGCTTCGTCAACTTAAACACCGGCAACTTCTACATTCTTCAGCACGGCACCGCCACCAACCTTGCGGGTTACGTGTCGGATTCGTGGAAAATAAACCAGTGGTTGCTCGATGCATCGGCGCGAGTCGAGAATATCGATGCGCACCAGCGCACCTGCAACAGGTCGAATCGACAACTCGGCTCCATATACGACCTGTGGGACAATCAGGTGCCGCAGTGCAACGGGACCTGGGACTTCGAGCACTATAAAACCACCAAACCTTCGTTTACCGGCGGCGCAAACTACGAGTTCAACGAGCACATGAGCGCGTACGGACGCGCCAATACGGGTGTGCATTTCAACGACTTCGACAATGGCATACGCGGTAACAGCGGCGGCTTCACCGCGACCACTAATACAAGCAACGGCACCGGCAAATATGCGCCAACGCAGACGGTCACAAATTACGAAGTGGGGTTCAAATTTCAGGCGCGTTGGCTGTACCTTGATGTGAGTGCCTACCGTAGGACGTTTACGGGACTGACATATCAGGAAACCGATGGGTTTGGAGTTGGGACGGGTGTGATATCCACTTACGGCGCTGAAGCCAAGGGCATAGATTTCGTGGGTACCTTGACGCCGATCGAGCATCTAAACATCAGGGTTGTCGGCGACTACATGGACGGAAAATATGAGGACTTCATTGGTTGCGCACCGTACATCGACATCAATGGGAACAATAAGTGTGCTCAGATCACGGGTGAACCGCTGCAGCGTCAGCCGAAATTCCAGGTCCGGGTTACCCCCAGCTATACGGTGCCGGGTCCCTGGGGTGACGTGACCGGATGGGTGACGTACGAGCATGTCGGCCAGCGCTATGAAGATCAGTCGGCCTTGAACCCCCTGGGTTCGTATTACATGCTCGGCGCCGGTATCGTCGCCAATGTGCAGAACAACTGGCAGTTTCGCGTGCAGGGGACGAACCTGACGAACCAGATCGCTGTCACGGAGGGCAACGCGCGCAGATTTGGCGCCGCCGGGGGCATCGCCGACGTGGCGCTGGTGCGACCTTATGAGGGTCGAGAGGTCAACTTCACGGCCTATTACAAGTTCTGATGTGGGCCGCCCCTCGCGCCGCTTGGCGCGAGGGGCCGTGAGGTCGATTTTCGAACCGTCAGCGCTTCATGCGCGGCCCTGCAGCGCGCTTGCCCAGGGACATGGGACGCCCCGGCGTCGCTTTGCGGAATTCGACTAATCCATGGCCCTCATGACTCCCGCACTCAGCGAGGCGATGCGGCGCATCAGCGGGTTGCTGCAGGCCGGCAGTTTCCGCAGCGCGCACGATGAGCTACAAACGATTGTCGAGGCCAACCCCGGCTTCGTCGAGGCGCTGCGCCTGTTTGCCGGCACCAAGCAGGCGTTGGGCGATGCAGCGGCCGCCGAAGGCCTATTGCGCCAGGCCCTCGCCCTCGACCCGACCTGGACGCCCACCCTCACGACTCTGGGCGAGCTGCTGCTCAGCAGCGGCCGCGGCGGCGAAGCGGAGCCGCTTTTGCAGCGTGCGCTCGCCGGCTCGCCGCCCTATGCCCGCGCCGCGTTGCTGCTCGCCCGTTACTACAATGACACGAGCCGCCCGACTCAGGCGCTCGCGGTGGCCGCACCCCTGTGCATCAGTGGCAACGCCGACGCGGAACTGGCGGCACAGCACATCACTGCGCTCGCCGCATTGGGTCGTCAGGAGGAAGCGGTCGCCGGTTATCGCCGTATCGTGGCCGCCGTGCCCGGCAGCCTTGCGGCGGCTCATGCGCTGGCAATTGCCCTGGATGCGACGGGTCAGCATGAGGAAGCCGCTCGCCTAGCACACTGCACGCTGACGCGCGGACATAAGACGGCGGCACTGTACAACACGTACGCCCGCAGCCTGATCGCGCAAGGCGACCTCGACCGTGCCGAGGCCGCGCTGCGCGACTGCCTGCGGCTCGAGCCACGGCTGGTCGAGGCGCACAACAGTCTCGCGCAATTGGTATGGATGCGTTCCGGCGATGCCGCGCAGGCCAGCGCAGCGCTCGATGTCGCGCTGCAAACCTTCGCCAACGATGATGCCCTCTGGGCAGCCAAGGCCGCCATCCTGCAGGGGGCCGGGGACGCACGTGCCGCATACGCCTGCCTGGCTCCCCGGGCCGCGCGCGCCCGGGCCGCGCCCATGCTGCTGCGCGCGGGCCTTGCGGCGCTGGAATTCGATCCGGCGACCGCGTTGACCCTGGCCGAGCAAGCGTTGCGCGTGGTGCCGGCCAACGCCGCTGCACGCACCCTGCTGGTGGCCGCCCAACTCGGCATCGGCGACGCACGCGGCGCGCTTACGCACTGCGACACGTTATTGGCCAACGCGCCGGATGACCAATATCTCATAGCGCTGCAGACGACCGCCTGGCGCCTGCTCGGCGATGAACGCTACTCACAGCTCTGCGACTACCGGAGTCTGGTAGTGCCGTTAGCGCTCGAGGCGCCGCCGCGCTGGCCGGATATGGCCAGTTTTCTCGCCGACCTCAAGGTCAGTCTCATCCGCCTGCACAACCCGCATGGCCACGCGCTGCTGTTTCAATCGCTCCGCCACGGTACGGAAACCACTCAGGATCTGTCGCGAAGCGCCGATCCGGTCCTTCGAGCGCTGTTCGGCACTTTTGTCGAACCCATCCGCCACTACCTCGAACAAGTCGGCCACGGCTCCGATCCGTTGCGCCGGCGCAATAACGGTCGTTGGCGTTTCAACGGCGGTTGGTCGGTCCGGCTGCACTCGTCGGGTTTTCACAGCAACCACGTGCATCCGCGCGGCTGGGTTTCCTCGGCTTGCTATATCGGCCTGCCCGACAGCATGGGCGACCAGCAGACCCGGGAAGGCGCTCTCACCTTCGGCGAGCCGGGTATCCTGACAACGCCGGCGCTCACCGCCGAATACTTCGTACGCCCCGAGGTCGGCATGCTGGTGCTGTTTCCATCGTACTTCTGGCACGGGACCGTGCCCTTCCAGAGCACCCAGGCCCGCCTGACCGTAGCCTTCGATGCCGTACCTGAGCGGTAAGTCGTTGCCTCTGTTGCGCAGCGGCTGAGCACGCTTAAGGCTTCGCGGATCGATCGCCGTCCAACGCATTCGCGTTGAAAGCGATCGTTATGCGTGGCTCGTCGTTTCCATGGGGTTCGACATAGTGTTCCAGCCAGCATGGGAACAGTACCAGCAGGCCGTCGCTGGGCGTGAGGTGAATATCGCTGTGGCCGTTGGCGACGGCTCCCTTGACGCAACCGTGGATCACTCCCGCGCGCGGATCGCGGAACACGAATTGCCCCGAGCCGGGAGGTACTTGCAGATAAAAACTGCCCGACAGCAGCGACCCCTCATGCATATGCAAAAAGTTGAATCCGCCCCGGTCATGCAGGTTGACCCAGGATTGCAGGTAAAACTCGCAGTCACCCTGACCCATCTCAGCCAGCGCACTGGCGCACGCCACACGGACCGCATGTCGCAGGACGGCGAAGTCGGGTTGCTCCAGCACAGTCATGTCTTCATTGTTCCAGCCGTGACGGTTGGTTCGACCTGCCGGCTTAGGAGCGGCCGCACGCATCTCGAGCACGAACTTCACCCATCGCTCAAGATGCGGGAAGAGAGGGTCCAGATGAGCCTGCCAGATCCGCGTCGGGAAGAGATCGAAGGACCGTAGCCCGGGCGCCACCGCGGGTATCGGCCCCGTAGCGGTAACCATCGCAGGCGCGGCCATTGCACGGGAGTTGTCCGTGGCCGTCGGCGCAGCAGCCCGCACCTCGGGGGTGGTTCGTGGCGGCGTCTGACCCGTGTCTCCTAGGGTGAAGGTGATATTGAATTTTCCAGCCATCCGTCAGCCCTCCAGGAAGCCGTCAAGTCCGGAGCAGGTCTCACGGGAACTCGCGTATACGGATGTTGCGGATCGCCAGGGCTCCGGGGTGATCGCCCTGCAGCCCGATCAGGCCAGCCGTCGCCAGACCGTAATTCGGGTATGTCGCGTACTTGCTCGCGGCAACCCGGCTCTTCCAGTCGGCGCTCCTGAGCTCGTATTCGACCACTCTGCGGCCATTGAGCCAATGCTCCACATGAGTGCCCCTCACGACGATTCGCGTCCTGTTCCAATGATCGAACGGCAGCACGACACCGGCCGGTGGGCCGTAGAGCGCGTAGTCGGCGCCGGCGGCGGTGAGGCGGCTCTTGCCGTCCGGCGCATTCTCGTCATCGAGGAGCTGATATTCCGGAGCGCTCCAATAGATGTGATCGTACTCGCGCGTGCCGCGGTAAAAGATACCGCTGTTGCCAGCCTTGCCGATCTTCCACTCGAGCTCGAGCTCGAAATCCCCGAAGCTCTCCTTGGTGACCAGATCGTCGACCGGCCCCTCCTTGGAGAGCACCCCGCCGGCGACGTGCCAGCCCACCGGCAATCCAGACTCCTTCCAGCCGCGCCAGTCGGGCGCGCCGTCGTCCTGCAGGAGCGAACGCCAGGATGCCGAGGGCGCGCTGGCCGGTTCCGCTGCAGCGAGCAGCGCCGCGGCGCAGGAAAGCAGCAGCATGGCGGCGTACAGATGGATCTTGTTCATGGCTCACCCTGTGTGTGCTTGCCCGTTACGGCAGGTTCAGCTTCTCGAGCAGCGCGGGAGGGGGCCCGTCGAAACTTGCAAGGGGCACATTGCCCATGTAGCCCAGGTCCTTGCGGCCAACGGGAGTTGAGTAGAACCCGCCGGCGGTCAGGTCGCGATACAGCGCGAAGAAGCGCGCCGCGTCACGCCATTGCGAACGCGATTCCTCACAGATGTCATCGCAAATGCCGTTCTGCTCGGCGGCGGCGAGACTCGAGAACCCCTTGCCAAAGCGGCGCGTTGCCTCCTCGTTCAACCACCTGAAACCGCCCAGCACGATCGGCCGGTCTCGCTGGCTGGCAGGATACGGTGCACTCACCCACTCATCAATGAACTCGACCACTCCGACGGAGGAGGCGCTGGGGGAATGCTCGTCGGGCGGAATGATGATGTCCGCGAGGATCCCCGCGAGCCGCCGCTGTGGGGCCGTGAAGGTCAGCGGCCACAGCTCACCGGGATGGTAAACCGCCAGAAGATTCGGGTCGGTCCCGTAGCCTCGCCCCGCCAGCGCCGAGCCGGCTTGCGCCGCGTACGTTCCGGACAGTGGCCAGGCCGCGCTCGCGGCCAGCACCCACTTGATGCTCGTGCGCCGATCCATCACAACTCCTTGCGCCGCATGCGCTCGAGGATGTGGTCCGCCGCGCGCCACGCCAGGGCCATGATCGTGAGGGTCGGATTCTTGTCCGCGTTGGATGCGAACACGGCGCCGTCGGTGACGAAAAGGTTCGGCACGTCCCAGGTCTGGCACCACCGATTGGTCACCGAAGTCTTGGGGTCCGATCCCATGATCGCGCCACCGACTTCGTGAATGATCGAGCCGCCGGGTGCGATAGCCTTGGCGCCGTCGCTCTGTACCGGCCCGTGAATGCGTCCGCCCATGGCGTCGACGATTTCCGCGAAGGTCCTTTGCATGTGCGCGGCCTGGCGCAGCTCGTGCTCCGACCAGCGCCAGTGGAAACGCAGCACCGGGATCCCCCACTTGTCCTTGACGCTCGGGTCGATCTCGCAATAGGAGTGCTCGTTGGGGATCATCTCGCCACGCCCGTCGAAGCCGACGAAAGACCCATAATAGCGACGCACGTCCTGCTTGAACTTCACCCCGTAGGTGCCGCCGGTCAGCCATTGCATGCCCGCCGCGGTTCCGTGCCCCGGCATCCGCTTGCCGCCGCCGAACTCGATATGGTAGCCGCGGGCGAACGGCAGCTTGCCGGCGCGCTGATCCCGGTAGAGCCACCAGGGAACATACAGCTGATCGCCATCGGCAGCGTCCTCGTTGAGCGGCGGCAGGCTCTCGAGCAGCGGAATCTGCCCGCTCGCGCTGCTGCCCACCGTGTCCATCAGATATCGCCCGACCCGGCCGCTCGAGTTGGCGAGTCCATTCGGGAACTGCGCGCTCCTGGAATTGAGCAGAATGCGCACCGATTCGCAGGCACTCGCCGCCAGGATCACCACCCGTGCGCTTGCGTGCTGCTGCTTCGCGGTGGTCCGGTCGATGAAGCTCACGCCATCGGCGCGACCGTCGCGCCCGAGCGTCACCTCGTGCACCATCGCGTCGGTGGTGATATCGAGATTGCCGCTCGCGAGCGCGGGCGGCAGATGCACGGTGGTCGACTGATAGTTTGCGCGGATGGAGCAGCCGCGCCCGCACGGTGTCGCCCACAGACAAGGCGCGCGGGCGCGCATGTCCTCGGCGAGGATCCTTTGGGCGGTGACATTGCCCGGATGCAAGCGGGCCGGCGATCCTGTGAAATCGAGCGGCCGGGTCAGAACCGCCTTATGGCCCGGTATCGCCGCTATGCCGAGGCGCTTCGCCCGCTGTGCCATCAGCAGGTCGCTGACCAGCGGCCGGGGCGGCGGCAGCAGGCACCCCGGTGGCGAGTCCGGCGTGTTCTCCAGGCCCTCGTTGCTGCCGTATACGCCGATCAGCAACTCGACCTTGTCGTAATACGGCGCGACGTCCTCGTAAGCTATGGGCCAATCGAACCCCAGCCCGTCGCGACTGTAGGGCTTGAAGTCGTAGGGACCGTTGCGCAGGGAGATTCGCCCCCAGTGATTCGTGCGACCACCCAGCATGCGCGCCCGCCACCAATCAAAGCGACCCGCAGGCTCGTCGCTCGTGCGCACATAGGGCTCGCCGGGTACCTCCCAGCCGCCGTCCACGGTGGCGTCGTAGAAGCCAAAGGGCTTTTGCGGCGTGCCGACGCCCGCGAGCGGCGCCTGGTCCGGCGTCTGGAACATGGGCGTCTCGGTTGCGGGGTTGTACCGGCGTCCCGCCTCGAGCATGAGTACCTTCGCGCCGTCCATGCACAGCGCATAGGCGGACTGTCCGCCGGCGGCTCCGGAGCCGACCACGATGACATCGTAGTCGTGCTTTTGCGATTTCGCCTTCACGAAGGGCATGATGCTTCAGCCGCTGCACCAGTCGATCGGTCAGGAGCGATACGCCTGGCGCCCGATGCCCTGCACGGGGATTCCCTGGGCGGCGAGCACTTCATGCTGCAGGGCGTACATCGCCGCGGCGGCCTCGTCGATCGCTCGCGTAAAGGCGAGTGACCCGGCCAGGATCGGCGCCAGCCGTGCCTTGTCCTGTACGCGAGCCTTGGGATATTCATGTTCCACGACCAGAAAGGTCTTCTGCGGGTCGATGCGCAGCAGCTCACGCGCGGCGAGCTGATGGTCCAGCCAATCTACCGATCGATTCTGCAGATACGCGAGCGGATCATGGCGCGCAGTGCCCGGCAGCTCGTGCTCACAGAACACGGTTTGCTTCTTCCAGGCGTTCTGCTGCTCGGCCGGATCGGCGCTCGGCCGCTTCCCATGCCAGTCCCCGCGCTGCATCGTCTGCCCACCATAGCCCCACGCCGAGATGCCGCGCGAATCGATGACCTGGCCTTTGACATGGAAGCCGCCGATCAGAAAGTCGTAGCCGGTGTCCTTCAGATACTGGAACACTGAGCGCGAGTCCTGTCCCATCAGGATCGCATGCGAGGGGTCGTAGTGGATGCGGAATTGATCGCCGACCCCGTGCCGTTCACAGATCCGGTGCAATGCAATCCATGGACCCGGGGCATAGGCGATGTTGTTATGCCAGGTGTCGGTGATGTTCCAGCCCGGCATGGGACACTGCTCGACCCGAAACGTCAGCCCGCGGGCTTTGGCCTGCTCGAGCAGCGGCACGAACACCTCTTCGAACATCACCAGATTGGCGTCCATTCCCAGCAGGGGATTTCGGCCTACGAAGCCCGTAACGGCATCCGTCCCGAGCAACACCGCGGCGTCGAAGACGCGCAGCATCAGCTCGTGCTTCCTGGTGCGCACGGATTCGTCTGCGGCGAGCATATTGTCGAAGTAGGCGAGGTCCGACAGGCCCACGCCCGTGGATTGCATGGCGCGGCGCACGCGCGCTGCGCGCGCCGCACTGAAGGGCTGGCGCAGATCGAGGGTGTTGGCCACCGGATCGAGAAGCGCCGCGGCCGGCACATCGCTTTGCGTCGGGTGCAGGGCCGCCGAGAGCTCGATATTCGGGCAACCGAGCTGCCGGGCGAACTCCAACCACTCCTCGATGGCCAGATCCGGGTCGGCGTCCCGCCGCTCGCGGGGAGTCAATTCCTGCAACGCCGCCGTCAGGATGCTCAGCTGCATGGGCCGCGGCCGGAAAGCCTTCTGCGGCGAGTGCAGTTCGCGTGAGTGTACGCGCTCGATCAAGATGACGTGCTCCGTGCGTGGGCGTAGCTGACCGCCTCGTTGCGGAACGCCGACGCGAACAGCGCGAACACGGCGGCCGCGAAGCCGGCCGGGAACAGCCAGATGGACTGCCAGTCGTGCGCGCCGCCGGCGGCGTACAGGTCGTCGATGAGGCCGGCGGCCCAGAACCCGATGAGCATGCCGACACCGTAGGTCGCCAGCGTGATCAGCCCCTGGGCCGCGGCCTTGTGCCGCGCGCCCGCCTTGGAATCGGTGTAGATCTGGCCGGACACGAAGAAGAAGTCGTAGCAGGCGCCGTGCAGCGCAATCCCCAGGATCAGCATGAACGCCAGCTCATGGGCATTGCCGAACGCAAACAGCAGATACCGAGCGGCCCACGCGAGCATGCCGAGCAGCAGGGTGGTCTTCATGCCGAAGCTCTTCAGGAACACCGGGATCAACAGCATGAACGCGACTTCCGACATCTGCCCGATGGTCTGCTTGCCGGTCGCGTTGGCGACGTGAATCTCGGTGAGAAACTGATTGGCGTTCTGGTAATAGAAGGCCAGCGGGATACAGATGAGGATCGAGGAGACGAAGAACACGGCGAAGTTCCGCTGTCGCAGCAGAGCCAGTGCATCGAGGCCGAGGAGATGCCCGAGGCGCGGCGATTCCCCGGGTTCTCGCAGCGGCGGCGTGCGCGGCAGCGTGAAGCTGTAGAGGCCGAGCGCGAAGGAGGCAATCGAGGACATGAGAAACGTCTTGCCGAGCAGGCCGCGTGCGAGGCCGTCACCCGAATCCCAGGCGAAGCCGTAGCTGATCAGGAGCCCCGCGACGATCCAGCCGATCGTGCCCCACAGGCGAACGCTGCCGAAATGCCGGGCGGGCTCGTGCATCTGGCGGAAGGAGATGGTGTTGACCAGCGCCAGCGTCGGCATGTAGAGAATCATGTACGCGAGCACGCAGGGATAAAAGGCCTGGAAGTGCCGCGTGCTGTAGAGCGCGTACAACAGCAGGCCGCCTGTGATGTGAATGGCGCCGAGCAGCCGCTCGGCATTGAAGTAGCGATCCGCGATGAGCCCGACGATGAAGGGGGCGATGATGGCGCCCCAGGATTGCGTGGAATAGGCGAGCGCGGTCTGTGCGCCGCTGGCGTGCAGGGTCGACGCGAGGTAGCTGCCCAGCGTGACGAACCAGCCGCCCCAGATGAAGAACTCCAGGAACATCATGGTGCAAAGACGCAGTCGGATCCGTCGGGTCACTGGTCCTTGCTCGGCGGCCCTGCCGGGACGAGGATCGTACGGCACCGATCCGGGAGTCGCAACGTGCCGTGTCGGGTCCGTTCGCGGCGCCGTGCCGGATCGGGTCAAAGCGGACAGTCCGTATATTTTACAGGACGAGCAGTCATGACCACGTGTACTCGCAGACGCCTCCTCTCACAGACGGGCCGATACGCTGCCGCCGCGCTCATCGCGCACGGGTTGCCGCGAGCGATCCGTGCGACACCGCTCGGCAAACCCGTCGGAATCCAGCTTTACACCGTCAAGGAGGAGATCGGGCGGGATCCCGCCGGTACGCTCAGGCAGCTTCGACGGATTGGGTTCGGCGAAGTCGAGACCGCGGGGTTCGGTCAGCTCTCGGCCGGGCAGTTCCGTCGATTGCTCGACGAGGCGGGCCTCACGTGTCCCAGCGCGCATCTTCAGTTCGACATGAGCAACCTGGATTCGGCCTTCGCCGACGCGCACGCCCTGGGAGCCAAGTACGCCGCCAGCGGATCGCTGCGCTCGCTGGCGGCCGAGCCGCAATCGCCGGCCGGCGCGCCGCAGGGCGGCATGAGCGCCGATGAGGCGAAGCGCACCGCCGAGCTCGCCAACCGCATCGGCGAGCAAGCCGCGCGCGCCGCTCTTCAGTACGTCTATCACAATCACGACTTCGAATTCGTCGCCGAGCGCGGCGCCAGCGTCGGCTACGAGCTGCTGCTGCGGGAAACCGATCCGCGGCTGGTTCAATTCGAGATCGACTGTGGCTGGATGATCTTCGCGGGCCGCGATCCGGTCGACTATTTCGGCAAGTACCCGAACCGCTTTCCGATGATTCACGTCAAGGACTTCCTGCGCGAGAGCGACCCTGCGGGTGCGAAGCTTGGCGCGATGCACGGGGCGGAGCTCGGTCGCGGGGTGGTGGACTATGGGCCAATCTTCGCCGCTGCGGAAAAGGCGGGGCTCCGACACTACTTCTTCGAGCAGGAGGGTCCGTTTCACGTGGGTCCGATGCAGGCCGCGCAGGTGGCGTACGACTACTTGCGCGCCATGCGCTGATCCGGTGCAATGCGCGCTGCGACCCCTGCAGGCTCGGGGCAGTTGAGAACGCTTCCATGGACGAGCACTCCTACGATGCAATCGTCGTCGGAACGGGCATCAGCGGCGGCTGGGCCGCCAAGGAGCTGACCGAGAAGGGACTGAAGACCCTGGTGCTCGATCGCGGGCGCATGGTCCGGCATGGCGACTATCCGACCGCCATGAAGGATCCCTGGGAGCTGCCCTACGGGGGCCGCGCCACACAGGAGGATCTCAGGCGCCATGCCATCGGCGCGCGCAGCAATGTGATCACGCAGGCCTCCAAGCACTGGTTCGTGGATGACCTGGACAATCCGTACATCGAGATTCAGCGCTTCGACTGGATACGCGGTTACCACGTCGGCGGGCGCTCCATCATGTGGGGCCGGCAGAGTTATCGCTGGAGCCCGATGGATTTCGAGGCGAATGCGCGCGACGGCATCGCGGTCGACTGGCCGATCCGCTATGACGATCTCGCCCCCTGGTACGATCATGTCGAGGGCTTCATCGGCGTCAGCGGTCAGGCCGAGAATCTGCCGCAGCTCCCGGACGGGAAGTTTCTGCCGCCGATGGAGCTCAATTGCGTGGAGCAGCGCTTGCGGCGCGTGCTGGCGGACAGATTCGGCCGCACGCTCACCATCGGGCGAGCGGCCCACCTGACCGCGCCGCTCGCGCACAGCCCGCAGCGCGGCACCTGCCAGTACCGCAACCTGTGCATCCGCGGCTGTCCCTTCGGTGCCTACTTCAGCAGCAATTCCAGCACGCTGCCTGCCGCCGAGCGCACCGGCAACATGACACTCATTCCCAATGCGATCGTGCATGAGCTGATTTACGACGCAAGAGGCGCTCGGGCGCGTGGCGTGCGCGTGCTCGATGCACGAAGCGGTGCGCAGACCGAGTACCTGGCGCGCGTGATCTTCCTGTGCGCCTCGACCTTCGGCTCGGCTTTCATACTGCTGAATTCGGTTTCCAGCCGCTTTCCGAACGGCTTCGGCAATGACAGCGGCGAGCTCGGCTGCAACGTCATGGACCATCACCTCGATGTCGGCGCCGACGCGCGGGTCGAGGGGTTCGAGGATCGCTACTACAGCGGGCGCCGTCCGAACGGCTTCTACGTGCCGCGTTATCGAAACCTGGGCGCCGACAGGCGCGACTACCTGCGCGGCTTCGGTTACCAGGGCGGCGCGGCGCGGCTCGACTGGACCCGCCTGATGCACGAGGCGACGCTCGGCGCGAGCCTGAAAGCCAAGGCCGCCACGCCCGGACCGTGGTATGTGGGGATGGGTGGTTTCGGCGAGGTGCTTCCGTACCACGACAATCGCGTCACCCTCGATCGCACTCACAAGGACAAGTTCGGGCTGCCGGTGCTGGCGTTCGATGCCGGCCTGAAGGAGAACGAGCTGCGCATGCGCAAGGACATGAAGAGCGACGCCGCGCAGATGCTGGAGGCGGCCGGTTACCGCGACATACGCCCCTTCGATGAGCAGATTGGCCTCGGTCTGGGCATTCACGAAATGGGCACGGCGCGGATGGGAAGGGACCCGAAGACCTCGGTGCTGAACGAGTGGAATCAGCTGCACGCCTGCAAGAACGTCTACGTCACCGACGGCTCCTGCATGACTTCCGCGGCCTGCCAGAACCCCTCCCTGACTTACATGGCACTGACGGCGCGCGCGGCCAACCACGCCGTCGATGAGCTCAAGCGGATGAACATCTGAGGAGTGCAACCGTGAACCGCCGCGAAGTCCTGCAACAGGTCGCCTGGCTGATGGGCGGCACGCTGTCCGCCCCGGCGGTGCTCGGCGTGCTGGAGGGCTGCCGGGCGGCGGAGAATGCGGCCTGGAAGCCACAGTTCCTGAGCGAGCGGCAGGCGGAGCTCGTGGCCGAAGTCGCGGAAATCATGATTCCGCGCACGGCCACGCCCGGGGCAAAGGATGTCGGCGTGCCCGCGTTCATCGACGCCATGTTGAAGGAGGCCTATCCGCGGGAGGATCGCGAGCGTTATCTGAGCGGCCTCGAGGCATTCGATGCGGCCGCCCGCACCGCGCACGGCGAGGGATTTCTGCGGCTCGACGCGCCGCGGCGGCTGGCGCTCGTGCAACGGTTCCACGATGTCGCGCTGGCCGAGGAGGGCGCCGCCGGCCCGCAGGCGCGCACCTTGCGACGGCCCTTCATCCTGATGACCAAGGAGCTCGCAATGCTCGGCTTCTTCACCTCGCGAGCCGGGGCCACGCAGGTCCTGCAGTACGTTGCCATACCGGGGTCCTATCACGCCTGCGTGCCGCTCGCGCGGGCCGGCAACGGCAAGACCTGGGCGGTCGAGCCGGGCGGGCGCTTTTGAGCGGCGCGGACGAATTCCACCGCGCCACACGGCGTGCCGTGCTCGGCGGCATGGCCGCTGCCGGTGCCCTCGGAACCGCGCCTGCGTTATCCGCCCTTGTGGCCCGCGCACCGGCCGCCACGGGCCGGCTGAAGCAATCGGTGTGCCGCTGGCCGTTCAGGAGCGCTCCGCTGCCGGAGCTGTGCCGAGGTGCGAGGGCCGTCGGTCTTGCGGGGATCGATCTGCTTCACGCGGACGAATGGTCGGTCGTCAGCGATAGTGGATTGTCCGTGTCGATGGGCTATCCGAGCCGGCGCGAGACGTTCATCGAGACCGGCTTCAATGACCCGGCCAACCACGCGATGCTGCTGAAGGAGCTCGAGGTCGCGATTCCACTGGCCGCCCGCGCGCACGTGCCGAACCTCATCGCCATGTTCGGCAAGCGCAACCCTTCGATCGACCGCAGCGCCGCCATCGACCACTGCATCGCCGGGCTCGCGAGGATTGCACCGCTTGCGACGCAGTCAGGTGTCACGATCTGTGTCGAGCTGCTCAACAGCAAGGTCGATCACCCGAGATATGAGGGGGATCACACCGCCTTCGGCGCCGCGGTCATGCAGGGCGTGAGCTCCCCGCACGTGAAGCTCTTGTACGACATTTACCACATGCAGATCATGGAAGGCGACGTGATCCGGACCATCCGCGACAACATCCAATGGATCGGGCACTTTCACACCGGCGGCGTGCCGGGCCGCCACGAAATCGACGCGACCCAGGAGCTCAACTACCGCGCGATCGCGCAGGCCATCGCGGACGTGGGCTTCCAGGGGTATCTCGCGCACGAGTTCGTGCCGACGCACGCGGACCCCTTCGCCTCGCTCGCGGAGGCGGTTGCGATCTGCTCGGTGTGAGCTACAGGTTCATCCACACCGACCCGGCCCGCGAGCTCGCGACCGCCTGGGCAACGAAGCGCAAGCCGCGCAGGCCGTCCTGTACCCCGGGATAATCCCGCACCGGGGGCTGTCCGCGTTCCACGCGACGCACGTCGTCCATGAAGTTACGGTAGATGTTCGCAAAGGCCTCGAGGTAGCCCTCCGGGTGTCCGGCCGGCACCCGGGTCGCCGCTTTGGCCGACGGGCTCAGGTAGCCCTGCCCGGTGCGTAACCGCTCCCAGGGACTGCCAGCGCGCTTATAGATGAGTGTGTTCGGGTCCTGCTGATGCCACTCCAGCCCCGCCTGGGATCCGTAGACCCGAATCGAGAGCCTGTTTTCCTCGCCGCAGGCGACCTGCGAGCAGATGAGCGTTCCCTTGGCTCCGCCGCGCAGCCTCAGCAGAATGCTGGCGTCGTCATCCAAGCGCCGGCCCGGTACGACGCAGCTCAGATCCGCACACAGGGCCTCGATCTGACGGCCCGTCACGAACTCGAGCAGATTCTGGGCGTGGGTTCCGATATCGCCCACGCAGCCACCGAGGCCGGCGCGCGCCGGATCGGTTCTCCAGGCGGCCTGCCTGTTGCCACGGCTCTCGACCGGCTCCATCAACCAGTCCTGGGTGTATTCGACCATGACCTTGCGTATCTCGCCCAACTGCCCGCCACGCACCATCTCACGCGCCTGGCGCACGGCGGGATAGCCCGTGTAGTTGTGTGTGAGCGCGAACAGGGTCGGGCCGGCCTCAACGAGGCGCACCAGCTCCTCCCCCTCGGCGAGCGTCAACGCGAGGGGTTTGTCACAGACGACATGAATGCCTGCCGCCAGGAAGGCCCTCGCTACCGGGTAATGCAGATCATTCGGGGTCGCGATGATGACAAAGTCGATGCCTTCCCGATCGGCTGCCTCGGACGAGGCCATGTCCGCATAGGAGGTGTAGGCGCGCTCGAGAAACCAGGCCGCGGCACTTTCGCGGGCGATCTCAGGGTGAGAGGACATTGCACCCGCGATGATCTGTGCCTGGCCGTCGAGTTCAGCGGCAATGCGATGCACCGATCCGATGAATGCGCCACGCCCGCCACCGACGATACCGGCACGCAGGCGGCGCAATGGCTCAGGGGTTGCAACGTTGCTCATAGCGGACGCATCTCGAGACAGCGAGTACAATGACGCACTGGAACGGAATTGAACAGATGGCGAATCCCAAGGCGGCCGAGGCTCTGCATGGAGCGCGGGTCGATATAACGGCGTTGCTTGATGTGATGGGGGGCCGCGACGGCACACACGTCGCGCCATTACCGAACTGCAGCATGAGCGCGCATCCGGTCGTTCACTGGATCGAGGGCGGCGAGGCGCGCTCCGCGCGCTGGCTCTCGGAAAGCGGCGCGCCGCCCGCCAGATGCGTGGTCATCGCCGATGATCACCTCACGGCCGACGAGGCGTATGGGCTCGCGTGCCAAGGGGCCGCGCTGCTGTGGCGGGGCGACTTCCAGAACGCGCGCCAGATGCTGCGTGCGTTGGCAAGTCGGGCCCGCCGGCGGCCGGGCAAGGCAAAGGAGTCGGCCGCATCCTCGCTGGGCGCATCACCTGGCGAAGCCTTCCATCTCCACCGCCAGGCCCAGTCACAGCAGGCACGCACGTTGGGTGCGTTGCTGGTGCCGCTCGATGGGGACTACGGCATTCCGTTGCGACGGGCGCCCGACATCCGGCAAGCCTGCATGGAAGCCTACGGCCCCGCAGAGGGACCCTCGGTCGTCTCGCTGCGAGGGCTGCTGGGGCTCATCGGCGCGCATGAGTGGCGCATCAAGGGAATTGAAATCGCGGCGATCGGCGGCCGCATCCATCCGCACTACGGCGTGTTTGCGCCGATTCGCTGCGAATACGTCGACCTGGTCGCCAGCACGCCTCTGCCAGCTGCCTTGCGGTCATCGTCCTGCGTGGCCTTCGACATCGGCACCGGGACGGGGGTGTTGGCCGCCGTGCTCGCGCGGCGCGGCATCGTGCGTGTGGTCGCCACCGACCGGGATCCCCGCGCATTGGCGTGCGCTCGCGAGAACCTCGAGCGTCTCGGGCTGGCGGAGCGAGTGCAAGTCGTGCGGGCGGATCTTTTTCCCGCAGATCGGGCCGCGCTCGCGGTTTGCAACCCGCCGTGGATTCCCGCGCGGCCGAGCTCTCCCATCGAGCGCGGGATCTACGACCCCGAGAGTCGCATGCTGCGTGGGTTCCTGGGCGCGCTGCCCGCGCACCTGGAGCCGGGGGGCGAGGGCTGGCTGATCCTTTCGGACCTCGCCGAGCACCTGGGGTTGCGGCCAAGATCGGAGCTGCTCGCTGCGTTTGACGCGGCCGGGTTGAAGGTCGTGGGTCGAAGCGATGTGCGGCCGGCGCACCCCCGTGCGTCCGACGAAACCGACCCGCTGCACGCAGCGCGCGCAGCCGAGGTGACATCGCTCTGGCGCCTCGCCGGGCGCTGAGTTCGTCCTATGGATCCTTGCCATCGCGCGTTCAACCCCGAACTATCGCTTTGATGTCCCTTCGGCTGCGCCCCCGCCGCATCCGACGAGCGTGCGCCAGCCAGTCGCAGCTGATGCCGAGGCGTTTGTAGCGCGCGCAATCTCGGACTCCACGCAGCCGGTCGTGATGTTCGCGCTCGAGTGGTGCGAGTTCTGTTGGTCCGTTCGCAGGCTGTTCGCAAAGCAGGGCATTGCATACCGCTCGGTTGATCTCGACTCGGTCGAGTACCAGGAGGACAACCGGGGCGCAGAGATCAGGGCAGCCTTGAGCGCGCGCACGTCGGTCAACACGATTCCGCAGATCTTCGTCGGCGGAGAGTTCGTGGGTGGCTGCACCGATGTCTTCGATGCTCACAAGGACGGCCGATTGCAGGTGCTGCTCGACAGGAATCGCGTCTCATACGATCGCAACATGCATCTCGACGCGTATTCTTTCCTGCCGGCGTGGCTACACCCGCGCTGACAAGACTTGCGAGCTGTTTGCGGCTGCGGTAGTTTTGACCGAGGAAGCGGCTGACCCCAAGTCAATGCCTGGGATGCATAAGCGGGAGTTGATCGACGCTCAGGCCCCCAACGCCGCATGAAGTTCCTGCCGCTCATCTGGTCCGGCATCTGGCGCAAGCCCGGACGGACGATCCTGATCTTCCTCCAGGTCAGCGTTGCCTTTGCGCTCTTCGGCGTGCTGCAGGGACTCAGGACCGGGGTCGAGCATGCGGTCGATGCGCAGCGCGCGGATCTGCTCCTGGTGCACAGCCGCGAGGCCTTCTTTTATTCGCTGCCGCTCGGCCTTCTCGAGCAAATCCGCTCGATACCGGGGGTCAAGGTGGCCGTCCCCGTGGAGCTCTCCGGGGGCTACTACCAGAAGCCTGAGAACGGCG
>Ga0209027_1000027_pt1 | contig 37605 bp, 34 predicted proteins | sample GraSoi013_1_20cm_3_FD_185821 | JGI IMG/M metagenome (GOLD analysis project Ga0209027, IMG submission 185821) | Grasslands soil microbial communities from the Angelo Coastal Reserve, California, USA - Sample 09_27_2013_1_20cm (SPAdes) (version 2) | ecosystem: Environmental > Terrestrial > Soil >...
CCCGCCTCTCACCTCTCGCCTCTCGCCTCCCGTGCAAATGAACACATCCGTCTATCAGAGGCTGCTGCCATATCTCCGTCCGCACGCCTGGCGGATGGCGATCACGATCGCCTGCAATCTGCTGGCGGCTCTGCTCGACGGCTTTGCGATCGCCCTGTTGATCCCTTTTCTCAACATCCTCTTTCATCAGCCCGCGACAGCGCTGAAATCGAGCTGGGTGTCGAAGCTGCTCGACGCCACCGTCGGCACGCAAATAGTTCCCAGCAACGAGATGCGCTCGCTGCGCAACGTCATCCTGCTGGTTCTTGCCGCGGTTCTGCTCAAGAACGTGCTGGTGTGGATCGCCGGGCAGTTCGGCGCCACGCTGCAGGAATTCGTGACGCGGGATTTGCGCAACTCGGTGTACCGTCACCTCGCGCATCTGCCGCTCGGCTACTTCACGCAGATGAAGGCGGGACAAATCCTGTCGCGCGTGATAAACGACACGTTCGAGACGCGTTTGATCCTGACACAGATCGTCACGCAATCGCTGCAAAGTGCTTCGCTGGTGATCGTTTACATCGCGATTCTATTCAGCATCTCCTGGAAGCTGTCTTTGATTGCGCTGATCATCCTGCCGCTGCTCGGTGTGTCATTGCAGCCGATGCTAAGAAAGCTGCGGCGCGGCAATCTGCGTCGCGGCAACGTGCACGGCGAGATGACGAGCGTGCTTCAGGAGACGATCAGCGGCATTCGCCTCGTGAAGGCGAGCGGCAGCGAGAGCTACGAGGAAGCGCGCTTCGCCGATGGTAGCAACAAGTACGCGCGCAGCAGCCTCCGTCTGACTCGCCTCGCTTTAATCGCTCCGCCAGTGACTGAGGTCATCGGGACACTCATCGCGGTGCTCGTGCTGTGGATCGGTGCATGGCAGGTTCTCCGCGCCGGAACCATGACAGGCGCGACGCTTCTCGCGTTTCTCACTCTGGTGCTGCGACTGCTCCAACCGCTGAAACAATTATCGCAGATGCGAACTACCGCGCAGTCATCACTGGCATCTGCGGAGCGACTGTTCGAGATTCTGGACTCGCCAGCCGAGTTCCAGCGCGATCGTGGCACGCGCGAAAAGCCGACGTTCGACGGCGACCTGAGATTCGACGACGTCACGTTCGCTTACGGCGACGCGCCGGTGTTGCGCAACATCGACCTGACGGTGCGCAAAGGTGAAGTCATTGCGATTGTGGGGCCCAGCGGTTCGGGAAAGAGCACGCTCGTCGACCTGATTCCACGGTTTTATGAACCCACGGCCGGACGAATCCTGCTCGACGGAATCGACACCCGTGAGATCAAGCTGCCGTCGTTGCGCGCACTCACCGGCATCGTAAGTCAGGAGACGGTGCTCTTTCACGACACAGTGCGAAACAACATCGCATACGGCGCGGAAGGTAAATACACTCAGCATCAGATCGATGAAGCCGCGAAGGCAGCTAACGCGCACAACTTCATCGCCGAGCTGCCGCAAGGCTACGACACAATGCTTGGCGAGCGCGGAACCCGTCTTTCGGGCGGTCAGCGTCAGCGTCTGGCGATTGCACGAGCCTTGCTCAGTGATCCACCAATCCTCATTCTCGATGAAGCGACTTCTGCGCTCGACACTGAATCGGAGCGTCTGGTACAGGAGGCCGTCGATCGTCTGCTTCAGGGCAGAACCGTTTTCGTGATTGCCCACAGACTGTCGACCATCACGCACGCCGACCGAATCATTGTCCTGGAACGAGGTGAGATCATCGAGCAGGGAACTCACACCGAGCTGCTGGCCTTGGGGGGCGCGTATTCCCGTCTATATGCGTTGCAGTTCGGCGACGCGAACGGGCAGGGTGATGCTACGAGCGGTACGATCGCCAATCGTCTCGCACCATCCACCGGCTAGGCAACCCATCAGTGCACGTACTGTTTCTGCATAGCGCACGTGAATGGTCGGGCACTGCCCGACTTTTTGCGCGCGCCGGTCGAGGTATCTCCGAGCGGGGAGCAAAGGTCACGCTCCTCGTCGCGCCGGATAGCAACGTACATCTCGCGGTCTCGCCGCGCCGCCAGCCAGGCCAGCCGCGACACACGCCAATTCCCGAGCCGTTCGAGATCATTCCGTTCTCGACCGACGGATGGTTTTTTTCAGCGGCGCGACGACTTCGCGGAATCTTCCGGCGCTGGGACGCGGACACCATTTTCGTCTCAACGGATAGAGAGCACTTGATTGCGGCGACCGCTTGTTGGCTGAGTCGAAACGGTTCTGTCGTGCGGTGGACACCTGCCGGCGAAAAGCTGCGCCTCGATCTTGCCGGACGCATCGCCTCACGGATGGCGCGAACGACTTATCTCTTCGCGAGCGAGATGGATCGTCGCGGAAGTCCGCTTCCCAAGAACGCGGTTGATGCTCTGGTGGCAGAGATTGGCGTCGATGTCTCCAGCTATCCGACCGACGGTGAGAAACCGGCGGCGCCAGAAGGCGACTCCGCCGGCGACACCCAAACGGGAGCGATGAAGTACGTTGTGTGCGTTTACGATCCCACCTCCCGCGGGCGCGCTGCAACTGCAATTCGCACCATCTCGATGCTGGCGCCGAGGCATCCGAACTTGCGACTGATCATCGTCGGGCCGGGTTCCGATGACGAAGATCTGCGCATGCAGGCGGCCGCTCTACGAGTGCTGCATCTGGTCAGCTTTCTGGGTGAGCGTGACGACGTCGTCAACCTGATGATGGACGCTCACCTGGGATGGGTGGTCGCCGACGGTGACACCGGTGCATACGGGCTTCTGGACCTGATGGCGATCGGCGTTCCCGCCATCGCGAGCGAAACCGGGATCGCCGATCGCTACATCGCGAACGGAATCACCGGCGCGCTTTACGCGCCCGACGACTCGGCATCCACAGCAGCAACCGTCGCCGGCCTCTTGCTAAGTGACGAGTCGCGTCAGGCGATGGGCCGCGCGGCGCGAACGAGAGTCGCACGCGAGTTTCCGGAGACGGATATGATCGAGGGATTCGATCGCGCTGCCAACAGCGCGCGCACACGGAGTCGGCGGGGGTGAGCCCTCAGGGCCGCGGCTCACCTGACATAACGGCGGTGATCGCGGCGCACAACGAATCCGCGAACATCGAAGCCTGCATTGCAAGCGTCGAGTGGACTCGTGAGGTAATCGTCGTCGAGAACGATTCGATTGACGACACCATCGACCGGGCAAAGAGCGCCGGCGCCACCGTAATCAGCCCCAGGTTCACCACCATCGGTGCCGCTCGAAACAATGCGATTGACCGTGTACAGACTCCCTGGGTGCTGGTGCTCGATGCCGACGAGCGCTGTACACCTGAGCTTGCCGCCGAGGCGCGAGAGCGGGTACGGTTACCGGGCGACAACGTCGCCTTCCGTGTTCCGCGCCGCAACTTTTTCCTGGGCAAGGAGATCCGCCACGGTGGCTGGGGTAATGACAAACCCGTGCGGCTCTTTCGCCGGGAGATCCGGTATAACGCCAATCAGGTACACGAGCACGTAAATGTGACCGGCGGCGCAATCGGCGAAGTCAGAAATTCGCTGCTGCATTACACCTACAATTCGCTCGACCAGTACTTTGAGAAATTCGATCGCTACAGCCGGTGGTGGGCCGAGCAGAACTTTGCCAAAGGGCGACGGACGACTGCCGCCGCGGTATTTTTCAAACCCCCCGCCAGATTTTTTTCGATGTACGTGTTACGAGGCGGGTTTCGCGATGGCGGTCGAGGTTTGATTCTCGGCTGCCTCGCCGCGGCTAGTGTGATGGCGAAGTACGCGCGACTGTGGGAAAGATCTCGAACGACGGCAAGGCGTTGAGAGTCCTCATAATCGGCAGTAACAAGAAGTGGCGCATGGAGCGCAGCACGGAACGCGCGCTCAAGCGGGCGGGGCACGCCACACGCCTGTTCGATGACAAGCGCAGCAAGCAGCTATTCGGCGCAGGTCTTACGCAGCGCCGCGCGCTCTCCGTCGCGCGCAGTTTCAAGCCCGATTTCGTTCTGCTCGGGAAATGCCAATCGCTGGCTCTGGAGACTGTCAATGAAATAATCTCCGCGAAGCCGAACGCGATGTGGTACCACGACCCTCCGTCGTTCCGGAACATCAAGCGGCCGGACGTTGCTCACGTCGCCAACGTCGGCCGCATGTCGCAGACTTTTTTTGTCTCTGGCTTTGTCGAGGAATGGAAGAAGCTCGGCCTGCCGGCGAAATTCCTTCCATCAGCCGCCGACCAGCAGCTGGGCCCGCGCAATCCCAAGAAGGAATGGGCGTCGGACGTCGCCTTCATTGGTACCGGCTATGACAGATCGCGCGCTGCATTTCTCGCCAAAGTGGCCAAGCGGTTCGAGCTCAAAACGTGGGGGCTGGGCTGGAAAGAGTGGCGTAAGGAGATCAACTGGACGGGCCGCGCAGTGTACGGACCCGAGTTTGCCACGGTTTGCTCCAGCACCAAGATCGTGCTCGGCATCAACCCGCTGATTGCGCGGGGGGCGACGAACTACACGTCAGATCGAACCTGGATGGTAATTCAGGCTGGCGGGCTTTATCTGGGTGAATCGACCGACGGGATCACGACCTTGTTACGCGAAGGCGATCACTGCGGGTGGTACAAGGATCTGGAAGAGTGCCTGACCCGCTGCGCCTACTATCTTGCAAATCCTGCGACGCGCGAGCGCGTGCGTAGACAGGGTCAACATTTCGTATCCGAGCATCACACCTTCGACCAACGAATCCACAATCTTCTCTCCGGCGAAGCGTTCCATAATCCGCTCGGCTGAAATTCACCGACATTTATTCGTCACCCAGGATTATGGGCCGGACCTGGGTGGCATGGCGCGCCGACACGTCGAGCTTTGTCGCCGATTTGGAGACGGCGAAGAAACCGTGATGAGTGTTTCCACGGTCGCCTCGCGAGGCGCTGAAAGCTTCGATCAGCACGAGAACTACCGGATCCACCGTCAGCCATTTCCCTTCGAGCGCGCCAATCGATTCGCCAATCAGGTGAGGTGGGCGCGGTGGCTGACATCGAATCGCGCCCCGGAATTCGATGTGCTGCATTGCGGTAACATTCGACCAGTCGGCTACGGAATTCGCTGGACGAATCGACGGCTGGGTACGCCATATCTCGTGTATGTGAACGGCGGCGATCTACTTCGTGAGCGGCGCAAGGCGGGGGGCAGCGCGGTCAAGCGGATGTCGTCGCGGTCCATCATGGGTAACGCGGCGGGAATCGTCGCGACGTCCAGGTGGGTCGCGCAGCTGGCGACTGATGTGATGCAGGAGGTCGGTGTCGCGAAATTGCCGCCCGTCGCGGCACTTGATCTCGGAACTGATCCTGCTCACTTCAATCCGTCGCGCGACACCGGAGCGCTGCGACGGCGATGGGGAGTTGGTGACGGGCCCATAATTCTGACCGTGGCGCGCCTGGTGCCACACAAAGGCCAGGACATCGGGATCAAGGCGCTGGCAATTCTGGCGCACGATTTTCCCGAGCTTCGCTACATAATGGTAGGTCAGGGACACGATGAGCAGCGTCTCCGCGAGCTGGCGCGCGAGTTGGGCGTGAGCGACAAAGTCGGATTTGTGGGAGCAATGCGCGACGACGAGCTGCCCGAAGCTTACGCGACATCGACCATTTACCTTGGTGCCTCGCGGGTTGATCGCGACATCAACGTTGAGGGCTTTGGCATTTCCTTTCTCGAAGCAGGCGCGTCTGGCATCCCCTCCATCGCTGGGGATTCTGGCGGTGTTCGCTCGGCGGTGCGTGACGGCGGGACGGGAATCGTAGTTCCACCGACAGACGTCGACGCTATTGCGGGTGCAATCCGCTCACTGTTGTTGAACGAGACTCGTCGCAAGCAGATGGGGCAGGAAGCTCGTCGCGCTGTTGAGACCTATTACAACTGGGAACGCGTGGCGCGCGACACACGAGAGTTCACCAGACGGGCTGTCGGGCTGCGCGGTCAATGACATCACCTGCCACTCAGCGATCGCGCGGGGTCGCTCCCGCGGCGTCGCCATCCACGGCAAGCAATAGAGTTCGTCGAAAACCGACGATAGCCCATCGCGTTGAGTATTACGCGATGCGGGCCATCCTCGGCGTGCTGCGCATGATGAGCTGGGACGCAGCGACAACGTTTGGCGAACGACTCGGCGTACTGGGATACCGGCCGCTCGGCATTCGTAAGCACGTTGTCGAAAAGCAGATCGCCGCCGCGTTTCCGAATATGACGCGGGCCCAGGTCGAAGCCCTCGCACGTGATTCGTACGCGCACCTCGGCCGAACGTTTGTCGAGTCCGCTTTGTTTGACACCATCGGCAAGCAGGGTGTGCTCGACCTCGTAGACGAAGCTCCGGGTTGGCATCACGTGGAGGAGGTTCAGGGGCGCGGCGAAGGCATCGTTTTCGTCACCGGACACATCGGGAACTGGGAACTAGCCGGCGCTTATGTCGCCGCGCGTGGAGTCCAGGTCGACGCCATTGCGCGCGGAATGGCCAATCCATTGACGGACGAGTACGTGACGCGAGTTCGCGAGGCGACCGGAATGGTGGTCGTCCACGATGCCGACGCGGTGCGTCGCGCCCCGCGGTCACTGCGCGCGGGGCGGGGCGTCGCTTTCATCGCCGACCAGGGTGTGCTGGGCTTGGCTTCTACCTTCGTGCCGTTCTTCGGCCGGCCGGCTAAGACACCCCGCGGTGCTGCGGTATTCGCCTTGCGATTCGAAGTGCCCGTAATTTTCATGGTCGCGTTACGCAAACCGAGCGGCAAGTTCCGTGTGATCGTCGAGCGCATTGAGCCGCGCCCGACCGGCAACATGGATGAGGACGTCGATCGGATTGTCGCCCAGTTTACTGCGCGGCTCGAACACTGGGTTCGCGAAGAGCCGGCGCAATATTTCTGGCAGCACCGTCGCTGGAGACGTCAGCCGCCGAACACACCGCCGGAGCTTCGCGATCCATCCGCCTGAGTAAGAGGAGCAGCTGACTGGATGCTCGATCTGAAACAGCGTCAAAGATTTTTCGGCGACAATCGCGCGCGATTCGGGATCGGTATCGTCATTGTCATGGCAGTGGCCGCTGCGATTGCTCCACTGATCGCCCGCCAAAGTCCGGTCACCATCGATCTCTTACACATTCTCCAGCGCCCCTCGGCACAACACTGGCTGGGCACTGACATTCAGGGTCGCGATATATGGTCGCGGCTGGTTTATGGCGCGCGTGTGTCGCTAACAGTCGGCCTGATTTCGCAGGGCATAGCGCTGGTGCTAGGCGTGACGATGGGGTTGCTGGCCGGATTCTACGGTCGCTGGGTGGACGAGATCGTCATGCGACTGGCCGATGTCACCTTGGCATTTCCGACACTGTTGTTGTTGATCGCGATGGTTGCCGCGCTACAACCTTCCGAAGCGGTCGTGTTTGCGACGATAGGCCTGGTGGGATGGGCAGGCATGGCGCGCATCGTTCGCGGCCAGGTTCTCGTCGTCCGCCAGCTCGAGTACGTGCAAGCCATAAGAGCGCTCGGCGCGGGCGATATGAGAATCATGGTGCAGCACGTCTTACCAAACGTCATCGCTCCGGTCGTCATCGCCGCGACCCTTGGAGTCGCCGGTGCAATCATGGCGGAAGCGGCGCTGTCCTTCCTCGGACTCGGGGTTCCGCCACCGGCTCCAAGTTGGGGATCGATGATTGCCGACGGGCGAGATCTCGACCAACTTCGACGCGCGCCGTGGACTTCGGTATTTCCAGGCGTTGCGATCGGAGCGGCGGTGCTTGGCTTCAATTTGCTGGGCGACGCGCTTCGCGACGCGCTTGATCCGCGACAGTACTACCGACCGAAAAAGGATGAACTGACTGAGGTTACACCGAGTGCCGCGGTAACCCCATGAGCGATGATCGCTGACGAAGACGGATACAAGAAAACTCTCTTCGATAAACGCGGTCCTGAAGCCGCGCAGTTCAATCAGATCGTCAGCTCACTCATCATCCCGATAGTTGCCGGCGGCTTCATTGGAGGCGCGCTGGCGGCCAAGCGCGACCTTTCAGCTCCGCTCGTAGTAGTCTCGGCGCTAGCCGGCGCGATTCTGCTCGGCACCTGCTGGTGGTATTTCGTCTCTCGCGTCTCGCGCAGTGCCGGCGCAGTCTTCGGCGAGTTCATTCAGCCGACCGGAAATCGCACTCCATACGAGCCCCAATACTCCGAGCAGGATGCGATGGTGATGCGGGGAGAGGTTGCGCGTGCGCTCGCATCGTACGAAGAGATCATTCTGTCGAGCCCGAACGACCCGCGACCCCGAATTCGCGCGGCCGATCTGTACGCGAAGAACGGGCAGCGAGATCGCGCCGAGGCGTTGTACAAGGCCGTTCAGCGTCTGCCCGGAATTGCAGCGAAAGACGATGTGTACGTCTCGAACCGATTAGTAGATCTTTATCTGCAATGGTCCGACCGCGAAGCGCGCGCTTTGACCGAGCTTCGCCGATTGATTGACACTTACCCGGAGAGTGATGTAGCGGAGCGAGCTCGGAAAGGGCTCGCAAATCTCAAGCGCCAGCTCGGCGCCACGGAGTGATGGCGTTCAATTCAGCCGGAGGATGATCATGCTGCTCCAAGTAACGACGCAGGCACCCGTTCAGACTGTTCCGGTTCAAACGCAAGTCGTTCGGCCTTCGTTTACAGATACACTGATTGGGTCTTTCCGCGATGCGTTCTCGATGATACTCGGCGCGATCCCGCGGATTCTTGGATTTATCGTCGTCGTCGCGATCGGCTGGTTCGTGTCGACCTTGCTCGCGCGCGGTGTGTTGAGCTTGCTCCGCGCGATTCGCTTCGACGAGCTAATGCAGCGCTCGGGCATTGGCGACTTCATGAACAAAATGGCGACGGGCACCGACTCGGCGGGTATCGTAGCGGGCATCGTGAAGTGGATTGTGCGAGTCGTGGTATTGCTGGTCGCTTTCGATGTGCTCGGCTTGCCGGCGGTCTCCGATGTGATGAGACAGCTGTTGCTGTGGCTGCCGAACCTGGTGGTCGCGATTTTCGTCCTGTTCATCGGCGGAATCGCCGCGCGTGCGCTTGGCAACATCGTGAGAGGCGCTACCGCTGAAGCGGGGTTCACCAATCCCGAGACGCTGTCGAACGTCGTGCGCACGACGGTGTGGGCTTTTGCGATCGTCGTCGCGATCAATCAGCTCGGCATCGCAACCAACCTCATCAACACTCTATTCACCGGCTTCGTCGGCGCGCTCGCCCTGGCCTGCGGCCTCGCCTTCGGCCTCGGCGGTCGCGATCTAGCCTCGAGGACGTTGGAGAATTGGTATGATCAGGCGCAGGAAGTAAAACCGAGACGGGCGCGGCGCACGGAAGAATAAAAGGGACTACCGGCGCGGACTAAGTGCATTTCCGTGAGTTCGCGCTGGCAGTCTTGCATTCGCAGCTGTGGCGCGCCTGGCGGGCACGTCCGTCCCTTTTCTTTGAAACGTCGATAGACGGGCTTTGGATCTCCGTCCCGAAACTTCTCTATCACCGTGAAAAGCATTCGGCCTCTGGCCTCCTGCCGTTCGGACTCAGCCGCGAATGCGAATCAGCCCGTAGTCTCGCGCTCCTTTGCGGAGGAGATGGTAACCGCCGGCGAGAGGGTTTGCACTTCCAAGATTGGTGTCAGCAGTAACACGCTGCCCGTTCAGATAAACGCCGCCCTGCTCGACAAGCCGGCGGGCTGCACTTTTTGACGCCGCGAGGTTGAGCGACACCAGCGCATCGAACAGAGCTGGCGCGCCTTGTATCTCGGAGTAGGGTACCTCACGACCCAGCGCCTGCAGCACCGGCTCGCTCAACGTTGTCGGGTCCGCTTTGCCGAACAGCACCTTCGACACTTCCTCGGCCACTCTCGCTGCATCGCTGCCATGAACTCGCGCGGTGACATCGCGAGCAAGCGCCTGCTGCGCTTCGCGCTTCTCGGGCGCGCTCTCGATCAATCGCTCGAGCGACTCGATCTGCTCACGCGAAAGTAGCGTGAACATGCGCAGGAATTTTCCCGCGTCGCGGTCGTCGACGTTGATCCAGTACTGATAGAATTTGTACGGAGACGTACGCGCCGGATCCAGCCACACCGCGCCCGCTTCTGTTTTGCCGAACTTGGTTCCGCTCGCAGTCGTCACCAGCGGCAGCGTCAGCGCGTGCGCTGTTTTCCCTTCGATGCGGCGAATCAGCTCCATGCCCGCGGTGATGTTGCCCCATTGATCGCTACCGCCCATCTGCAGCGTGACGCCCTCGCGCCGATACAGCTCCAGGTAGTCGTACGCCTGCATCAGCATGTAGGAGAATTCGGTGAAGGAGATACCGCCCTCGATTCTCGATTGCACGGATTCCTTCGCCAGCATGTAGTTGACCGTGAAATGCTTGCCGATATCGCGCAGAAACTCGACTGCCTTTAGTTGCGTCAGCCACGTCGCGTTGTCACGCATGCGCGCCGCCCGCGGCCCACTGAAGTCAAGAAAGCTCGACAACTGCTTCTCGATTGCGCGTGCGTTTGCAGCGATCTCTTCGAGTGACATCAGCTGTCGCTCCGTCGCGCGACCGCTCGGATCTCCGATCATGCCGGTTCCACCACCCACGAGAGCAATCGGATGGTGACCGGAGCGTTGCAGATGCACGAGCCCCATCACCGGGATCAGGTTGCCGATGTGCAGACTCGACGCGGTGGGGTCAAACCCTACATAAGCGGTGATTTCACCCGTTGCGAGAGCGTCTGCCAAACCGTCCGTGTGTTGGTAAACCATCCCACGCCAGGACAGCTCGTCCAGCAGTGATTTTCCGGCGCTCATGCGGGGAAGATATGGACGCTCGACCCACGTGTCACCTTCGGTGTATCACAGTTATCTTTTTCTCTCCGCATGGCCGCCGCTCCGACGCCTACTCCAAGCACAACGACCAACAAGATCCCGTTTCATAAGCGCCATCCGACTTTCGTCAGAGTGGTGCTGCTGTCGCTCACTTTCCTGATCGCAGTCGGCGTAGGCGGGCTCTACGGGACGTGGTCGCTGATCTGTCGCGGCAATCAATGCCCTTCGATCGAGATTCTCGCCGAGTATACGCCGCACCAGACGTCGAAGCTCTACGCGATCGACGGCAGATTCATCGCTGAGCTCGGGCTCGAGCGCCGCACACTGGTGAAGATCGACGAGATTCCCAAGATCGTGCAGAACGCGTTCGTCAGCACGGAAGACAAGCGCTTCTATCAGCACGCTGGCATCGATTGGCATCGCGCAGCGAGCGTCGTCATCCGCTCACCAATCCACGGCTACTCGCAGGGGTTCTCTACGATCACGATGCAGCTCGCCCGCAACGTCTTCCCTGAGAAGATATCGCGCGAGAAGAGTCCCATTCGAAAGATCAAGGAAGCCAAAGTCGCGCGTGAAATCGAAGCGAAGTACGACAAGAAGAAGATTCTCGAGCTCTATCTCAACCAGATCGATCTCGGTCACGGAGCCTATGGCGTCGAGACTGCGTCGCAACGCTACTTCGGAAAATCCGTTCGCGATTTGAACGTCGCCGAAGCGGCGACTCTCGCTGCGCTCCCCAAAGCGCCAGCGCGGTACAATCCGGTGCGGTTTCCCGAGCGCGCGATTCAGCGCCGCAATACCGTCATCGAGCTGATGCGCCAGAACGGCTACATCAGTGACGCTGACGCCAGCCGCGCCAAGGCTTATCCGCTGCAGCTCGCCAACAAGACCATTACAGGCGAAACGGCGCCGTACTTCGTCGAGTGGGTTCGCCAGCAGCTCGACGCGCAGTTCGGCAAGCAACTATACGAGCAGGGTCTCAAGGTTTTCACCACGCTCGATCTGGACATGCAGAGCGCCGCCGAGCGCGCGGTCGATCGGCAGGCGAAAGCGATCGAGGGCGGTCGTTACGGCCCGTATCAGCACGAAACCTACGAGCACTACATCGCGCACCGTGAAGGCGACGAAGGCAGCGGCACATCTCCTTATCTGCAGGGTGCGTTTCTGGCGCTCGATCCCCGCACCGGCGCGGTACGCGCGATGGTCGGCGGGCGTGATTTCGAGGACTCGAAGTTCAATCGCTCGGTTCAGGCGCTGAGACAGCCTGGCTCGACGTTCAAGCCGATTGTCTACACCGCTGCGATTCAGAACGGACGCCCCGCTTCATACATCCTGAACGACAGTCCACTGGTACTGCAGGTCCCCGGTCAGCCTGAGTGGGCTCCTCAGAACTACGACCTCAAATTCCTCGGCGAAATTCCGCTGCGACAGTCTTTGTACCTGTCGCGCAACGTCGCGACGGTGCGACTGGGCATGGAGCTCGGTGAGCAAACCGTAATAAACGAGGCGCGCAATTTTGGCATCACCAGTGTGATTCCACCGTATCCATCCATCCACATCGGTGCGGCCTCCGTTTACCCGATCGAGCTGATCTCGGGCTACACTGCGTTCGCGAATCTCGGCGTGCGCGCGACGCCCAATGCGATCATTCGCGTCGAGAATCAGAAGGGAGAGATTCTCTGGCAGCCCACACCGACGCGTACACAGGTGATGTCGCCCGAGGAAGCGTGGATCATGGTCGACATGATGAAGGACGTCATCCGCCGTGGATCGGCTGCCGGAGTATGGGCATCCGGTTTCCATTACCCGGCTGGCGGTAAGACGGGAACCACGAACGACGGCACCGACGTCTGGTTTGTCGGCTACACCGCGGATCTCGTCGCGGGAGCCTGGTTCGGTCTCGACCGCCCGCAGAAGATCAAAGACAACGCGCAAGGCGGCGTGCTGGCCGCGCCGGCGTGGACCGCGTTCATGACGGAGATCTATCGGCGCAAACCAATCCCGCCTGACTGGCCGAAGCCGGCATCAATTGTCACCCGTGAGATCGACTTCAGCAGCGGACTGTTGCAGACACAATATTGTCCGCGCAATCTCGTGGGCAGTGAGTTCTACATCTCGGGTACCGAGCCGACGCGCGACTGCGACAAGCACGGACCGTACTCGCAGCTTGGCGTGCCGCAGATCGACACCGGTCCGCTTCCGTTGACGCCGCCAGTGCCATCAAGCGGAAACCGCAATCCCGTCAACGTGAATCCGCCGCCGCTGCAGCCCGGCTATGAACCCGTGCCTTCCGGCAAACGGGTACCGACTGTGTTCGACACATCGAGACGAGACACTGTGCGCCGACCCATCGGGCAAGACACTACGCGCCGCCGCCAACGTGATTCAACCCGGCTGCCGACAGATACGGCTCCGCCACCGGATCGACGTCCGATCCCAACACCGCGGTAATGCGCTATCACGCGCGTTGGGTGCTGCCTATCACCCAGCCGCCGATTGAAAACGGAACTGTTGTCGAGAGCGACGGACGCATCACTTATGTCGGTCCGCGTGATGGCGCGCCCGCTGCTGACGATTACGAGCTAGGCGACTCGGTTCTTCTTCCCGGTCTCGTCAACACCCACACACACCTCGAGCTCACCGCGATGCGCGGTTTCCTCGAGGATCTCGATTTCGCCGACTGGATCGACAAGCTGCGCCAGAGCAGAAATGAGATCCTCGATGCATCGTTGCTCCTTGATTCAGCGAAGCTCGGAATTGTCGAGGGTCTTGAGGCGGGAATCACCACGTACGCCGATACGTGTTCCAGCGGGGCCGCACTCGAGGCGATGCGTGAGCTAAATGTGCGCGGGATCATGTATCAGGAAGTTTTCGGTCCAGACCCTTCACGTTGTGAAGCGGCGATGGCTGACCTCACCAGGCTTCTCGACGTGTTCGAGGCGCAGCAAACAGAGTTGGTTACGCTGGGTGTATCCCCGCATGCGCCGTACACCGTCTCAGATCCGCTCTACGCTGCAGCCTCAAAGCTTGCCGTCAAACGCAAGCTTCCTCTGGCGATGCACATCGCCGAGAGCGCCGCCGAGGAGGACATTGTCGCGCGTGGGGAAGGCCCTTTTGCCGATCGCTGGCGCAAGCGCGGAATCGAGGTGAAGAAGAGGGCGCGGTCTCCCATCGCGTTACTGGACAAGCACGAGCTTCTTCAGCCTGGATCACTGCTGATTCACTGCGTGCGTGTTGATGACAACGACATTACCATCATCGCTCGCCGCGGCTGCTCGGTCGCTCACTGTCCGGCGTCAAACGCCAAGTTTGGTCACGGGGTCGCACCACTACTGCCTATGATTGCTGCGGGAATTCCCGTTGGAATAGGCTCCGATTCGGTCGCCAGCAACAATCGGATGGACATACTCGACGAGGCTCGCCTCGCCGTCCTTGTCCACCGCGGCGTATCCCGCAAACACGATGCATTCGGCGCCCATCAGGCGCTCGCTCTCGCCACGCTTGGCGGCGCCCGCGCACTCGGTCTGGATGACAAGATTGGGTCGCTCGAGGTCGGCAAGGAGGCGGATCTAGCCGCCTTCAAGATCGACATTCCGCGCACAACTCCAGTTGGCGATCCATACTCGGCAGCCATCTTCGCCCTCCCCGGACGGTCTGCGGAGTTAGTGACAGTGCATGGAAAGGTTCTCGTAAGACGCAACCGCGTGCTCCATGCCGATCCGAACCTGGCAAAGCGAATTGGAGCTGCCGGTGATGCGTTGGCCCGATGGAGCGCCAAACAAGCCATTACGCCTGTATAACAACTGCCAACTGAGATCTGAGCATCTCTGCCAACTCCCACCTTTGTTAACGATTTCACGGCAACGCCGCGATCCCAGCCGAGGAGCAGGGAAGTAGCGCAGGCGCCTCTCCACCCGGTATCTTCAAGCTTCCTCCCTAAAGGATCCAGCTCAATGGCGGTCGATAACCACCACCGTATCTGGCGCGACGGGAAGTTCGTTGATTGGGAAGACGCGACGATTCATGTGATGAGTCACGTCGTCCACTACGGCTCCAGCGTCTTTGAGGGGATTCGCTGTTACGAGACCCCTAACGGTCCCGCTGTCTTTCGACTTAGCCCGCACATGCGGCGGTTCGCAGACTCCTGCAGAATCTACCGCATGCCGCTCACGTACTCGATCGAAGAACTGTCAAAGGCCGCAGTTGAAACAGTCGCTGAGAATGACCTTCCACACTGTTACCTGCGGCCAATTGCTATCCGGACTGGCGAGCAAATGGGCGTGCTGCCGCACGATACCCCACTCGAAGTCTTCATCATTCCGTGGACCTGGGGTACCTACCTCGGCGCTGATGCGCTGAAGAACGGCGCCGATGTGTGCGTGTCGAGTTGGAGACGTCCCGCGCCCGATACGATTCCGACACTCGCCAAAGCGGGCGGAAACTACCTCGGTGGACAACTGTCGAAGATGCAGGCACGCGTCGACAATTACGTCGAGGGCATCATGCTCGATTCCTTCGGTCACGTTTCCGAGGGAAGCGGCGAGAATCTCTTCCTCGTCCGTGATGGCAAGCTTTTTACATCGACAATTTCTTCCGGCATACTGCACGGCGTCACGCGCGACTCAGTCATGCAGATCGCTCGGGATATGGGCGTCGAGGTCGTCGAAGGATCGATTCCGCGCGAGATGCTGTACATCTCCGACGAGTTGTTCTTCACCGGCACCGCCGCCGAGATCACGCCGATTCGATCAGTCGATCGGATTCCGATTGGTTCCGGCAAGCCTGGCGCGTTAACCTTGGCGATTCAGCGTGAGTACATGGGCATAGCGCAGGGAACGCTGGAAGATCGGTACGGCTGGTTGACCCCGGTTCCATCCCGTCAGTCCGCTGCAAGCACGCGGAAGGCGAGACGGGAGCCCGTTGGCGACATGTCGGCTTCTGCGTTCTAGGTTAGCTCGGTGTCAGAAGGGTACGGCGCTGGCGGCTGGCAGCTTTCGGCTTGGCGCCTGCGGCTTCGGACTTCGAAATAAGCTGCCGGCAGCAAGCCGACGGCCGCGAGCCGCGAGCGAAGTTCACATCTTCGGTAACTCGGCGCATTATAGAATCGTCGGTATATAAGACCGCCAGACGCAACATGTTGGTGTACTACCAGTTATAATTTTGGTGGATTTGCCAAGGAGGAGTGCTTGATCGTTGGTTGTCTGGCACTGAATGCTTCTTTCGAACCGTTGACGATGGTTCCCCTACGCCGCGCTTTGCGGCTGGTGATCGATGGAAAGGCGGAGATCGTCGAGGCGGATTCTGATCGTGTGGTGCGTTCCGAGAAGTTGACACTGCCGCGCCCGGCAGTGATCCGGCTAATGCGCTTTGTTCACGTCCCACGTCGCTTCCGCCGTCAGGTCACGAACACCTTCCTGTTCGCGCGCGATCGGTACCGCTGCCAGTACTGCGGTCGGTTGCAAATCGAGCTCAAGCCGCGCGAGTCACTGACACGCGATCATCTCATTCCGCTATCACGTGGCGGAACCAACGACTGGACCAACGTCGTCACCGCTTGCAGCCCGTGCAACACACGCAAAGCGAACAATTTGCCGAGCGAGATCGGCATGCATCCGACGCACGCGCCGGTCGAGCCGCACTTCGTTCATCTGAGCTGGGCCGTTCGTCGCCTCACTCCGACGCAGGCGAAGTACATCAGGATCTTCTACGGCGAAGAGACGCTGCACCAACTGGAAGATCTCGAGCATCGCCACGTTCTCAATCAGCAGCATGGCCATGGACATAACGGCCATCATAAGGTGATTTAACTAGGGCCGAAACGTCCCTGTTCGCGCTTCATAATGGCGCTTCTCGCCACCCAGTAATCGCACAATCAGAGTTCTGACGCCCCGGCCGATCGCAGTGCCGGGGTTTTTCTTTCCGCTCACCGCCGGCTTCAACTCCCCGCGCAGCCAGCGATTGACTTCATCGAGATCGCTGAGTGACAACGTTTCCACGTCGAGCAGCAGGTTGTAGTAGCCGCGCCGCCCCTTGACGGGCAACGAAATGGCGGTCTTGAACGGCTCCTCGACGGCAGTCTCAGCGTCGGTGACCTGCACGTACTCGCCAAGCGATTGTGGCTTGTTGTTCACGAGCCTCACGACCTCGTACTTCTTGCCGAGCACGTCGTACTTCATCACGACGTCCCACTCGTAGGCCGCTTTGAGATCATCAAACCAGCGGCCTGACTGCCATCGCTCGAGACGATAGTGCAAACGGGCAGGGAATCCGTTCGCGAGCAGATCGCGCATCGCTGCATCTGACAACAATCCCGCGGATGTTACCGACGGTGCGTCATCGCCCCAGCCGTTTTGCGGTGGCGGCAGAATCTCGATTCGTACCTTCTGAGCTTCTGCCGCCGCCGACAGCAGCACCAGCGCGGAGAGCGCTAGCGATCCCGCCCTTAGCGTCCGACGCAACAGAGGTCCGTGAGTATACACCGCCATTCCGCGCCCTAGAATCGCCGGTGAACCCTGAGGAAAACGTTCGCCGGGTCTTTCGAGCTCGACACCGCTTTCGCGACGTAGACGCCGACGATTCCGAGATCGAGTCCGAGGCCGATGTCAGTGCGAAACGTCCCGAAACGCGGAAAGCTCCGCGACGAGTACTGCAGTGTCCCCGACGGCTGGCCGACCAGCCATCCGCGTCCTGCATCAACGAATGCGACGACGGTCGGCTGAACAGTGAATCCGATGCCGCGCAGTCTGATCGGACGCGCATTCAGAAAATCGAATAGCGATGAATGCAGCTCATTTCGATATTCCACCTGCGCGAGCGCCACGCGCTCACATTGCGCGGGATTTCCCGGCGGCGGCGAACCACTACCGTCGTTGCACTGCGATACATCGACCGATCCCGGGTCGTAGTCTCGGAAGTCGAATCCGGGCACCGTGCCGATACCGCCAACGGAGAATCGTCGTTGTACTGGCAGATCGTCTCCGTGCAGCCAGCCGCCCAGGACCAGTCGCCCGTTGATCCATGTCGTCGGTGACAGGCGGTTATAGCGACGCAAATCCACTAGTCCACGCCCGTAGCGCACGCGTGGAGAAGTCGGTGTGCGCGCCAGCGGCGATGTCAATCCGAAGTCGGTGATCTCGCCGCCGCCACGCTCGTACTCGGCGAGAATCAGCCAACCAGTCGATGGATTGTCCTCGTCGTTTCGCGTGTCGACATTCGCGCGAAGTGTTCCGATGTGGAATCGACCAGCGTCCACAATCGGATTTGCGCGCCACGACTTCCCATTGCCAAAAACTGAAAACACACGCCGCGCATCCGCTGACGCCCATCGCTCGTCGCTGAAATCGAACGACAGACTGCTGCGCGCGCTCATGTTGAAAGTCGCCGTTCCCATCGCGCCGTGGCGATTGAACCAGTCGCGGAAATCGCGGTGGCCGAAGAACGCCGCCAGTCCCGCGTCGGGATCCGGTAACTGCCACGGCTCGACGGCCGTCATCACGTCGAAGGAAGACAGGCCCAACGAATATCCCCGACCTCGGCCAACGCGCACATCGAGCCCGGCGCGATGACCGAGGTTCTGGTTATCCCAATGGAAGCTGTCAGCGCTGCGGATGATGCCGAGCACCGACGCATTGATCTGCGCTGCGCCGGCGCTATCGTGAAACACCGGCCCGATCATCACCGGCAAGCCTTCGACGCGGTTGTAGGTCTTGCCGGAGCTCAGTATCAGGCCGCTGATGCGACTGGTCCTGGCCCACCACCCGTAGTGCTCGGGTAGCGTATCATTCGCTGAAGTGTCAGGCACTTGTGCCAAGGAGGGAATGGCAAGCACAGACGCAGCACAAACCGCGACGATCCCGCGCAGGATGGCGGTGCTTCCGCCTCTCGCCTCTCGCCCCCCGCCTCGCGCTTCCCTCATCTGCCTCACGCCTCCCGCCTCCCGCTCCCCGCACCGATGCCGAGCCGCTTCATGCGGCGGTAAAGATTGGGCCGATCCGTTTGCAGTCGCCGCGCTGCGTCGGCGACGTTGCCCCCCGCTTCCGCCAGAGCGCGGGCAATAACCGTCCGCTCGAAACTGTCCAACCGCTCTGCCAGCGAAGTCGGACCGCGCGCGCTTTCGCTCGTCGCGGGCACTCGCTCCTGGGCCCGCGTTGGTGTTATAACCGGCTGGTCTTCCTCTCGATCCACGATCAAGACGTCTTCCACATGCTGGCCGGTGATCTCCGCGCCCGGGTGAAGGATCGCCAGCCGCTCGACGATATTGGCCAGCTCACGCACGTTGCCTGGCCACGGATATTCACGGAGCAGCTGAAGCGCGTCGCTTCTCCAACGAGGCTTGGCCTGGCCGGTTCGCTGCAGAAACTGCTCTGAGTAGTGTTCCACGAGTTCGAGAATGTCGTCGCCTCGTTCACGCAATGGTGGGATCGCGAGAGGAATTACCTGCAGCCGGAAGAACAGATCCTCGCGGAACGTTCCCGCTCTGACGGCGCGCTGCAAATCGTGATTCGTCGCCGAGATGATGCGCACGTCGGTCTTGATGACGCGGTTGCCGCCGACGCGCTGAATTTCCTTGGCCTCGATGGCGCGGAGAAGCTTTGCCTGGGCGTCCGGCCCCAGGTCACCAACTTCGTCAAGAAACAGGGTGCCGTGATGGGCGAGCTCGAACCGACCGATTCGTGTTTGCGTCGCGCCTGTAAACGCGCCGCGCTCGTGCCCGAACATCTCGCTCTCCACGAGATCGCGTGGAATCGCCGCGCAATTCACGCGTATGAACGGTTTGTCGCGACGCGGACTCGCGACGTGGATCGCGCTCGCCACCAGCTCCTTGCCGGTTCCGGACTCTCCCGTGATCAACACGCGGGCATCGGTTGGCGCTACTCGCGCGATCATCTGGCGCACGTTGTTCATTGCAGGGCTGGTCCCGACCAGTTCACCGGCCAGGCCGAGCTCGGCGCGCAGCGCCCTTGCCGTGCGGCGAGTTTGGCGAAGCTCCAGCGCGGACGACACCGCGAGCAGCACGCCCTCCGGCGTCAGCGGCTTCTCCAGGAAATTGAACGCACCGAGTTTCGTCGCCTGGACCGCATCGGCGAGCCCGGCACGTCCGCTCATCATGATGACTGGCAGGTCAGGCGCGACTTCACGCAGTCTCGCGAGCGTCGCCATTCCGTCAAGATCGCCCGGCATCATCAGATCGATCAGCGCGATGTCCGGCTCCGTTTCCTTCACGCGCGCGACGGCGTCGACTCCGCTCGGGGTTTCGGTTACCTCATAGCCCTCGCTGGTGAGCAACGCACCCACCATTCGCCGAATATTCAGCTCATCGTCGGCGATCAGAACTATCGGCACTTATGGCTTGTTCGACGCGCCAACCGATGGCGGTATTGCGCTGGTACCAGCGCTTCTGCCCTCGGACAACAAGCGCGTTGTGAAGCGCTGGCCTTCGGAGATGCGCTCGACTTCGATCGCCACCGCCTCGATTGCCTGCTCCATCCGCTCGAGTCGGTCCGTAACCTCGAGTGGAACCCGCGGATTCTTCGAGTCTGCATCCAGCTTTCGCGTGTAGGCGCGCGCGACCGGAACGCCTATGGCGAGGATGATGGCGGTTGCCATTCCAGCGAGGGGAATGACTATCTCTGGCCCCATTATTCTTTCCTCACGGCGGCAGCGCCGTTAGCGGGTATCGTGAATTGTATCTCGGTTCCTTCTCCCAACGCGCTGGTCGCAGTCACAGTTCCGTCGTGCGCCCAGATTGCCTGACGCGCGATTGCCAAACCTAGCCCCGTTCCACCCGGCTTGTTGGTGACGTACGGCTCCCAAATCGTCTCCAGATTCTGCGGCGCGATGCCTTTGCCTTTGTCTGCAACGGAAATTCGCACCGCATCACGTCCATCCAGTGTCGTCGTGCTCGCTTTTACCGTGATTTGTCCGGTGTCTCCCGATGCATCGACTGCGTTCAGCAGCACGTTGCTCAGGGCGCCCGCCAGCGCACCGTTATGCCCATGCACATGCGGCAGGTTCTCCTCGACTTGCAGGTCCAGTGCAACGCCGGGTGGAACGCAGCTGCGCGCCGTGTAGCGCACCAGCTCGCCGATGTCGATTTCTGCCGCAGGTCCTTCGGGCAGACGACCAAACTCGGCGAAGCTCTTCGCCATCCGATCCAATCGATCGGATTCCATAGCAATCACACTGACGTCCTCTTGCAGCTCCGACGGCGCCTGTCCGCGCAATCGCGCCAGCGCGAAGCGGATCGGCGTCAATGGATTCTTGATCTCGTGCGCGACGCGACGCGCGCTCTCTCTGAACGCGTGCAGCCGCTCGGCTTCCACGGCCTGGCGACGTCCGTGCTCCAGCTCCGACACCATCTCGCGCATGCTGCGCCTGAGCGTCTCGAATTCCGGTGCCCCACGTACTCGGCTCTGCGTCACTTGCATCGTCGGACCATCGTCGCCGTTGCTAGTGGTACGAGACACCACAGTCCGCTCGGGTGGCGGTGGCAGGGGGTGTCCGTGTCCGATCAGGTCAGTCCATCGCACCAGCTCGTCGAGCGGCCGGCTCAATTGCCGGCTCAGATGCCCGGCGACACGAGATGCCGCCCCCGTCAGAATCAGCAACGCCAGAACCCCCGCGATGGCGATGACGCGCACAGTACGTTCGGCGAGAAACCGATACCGACGCGCCTGTTCGACCGATGTGCGCAGCTCCCGTTCATGGGCATCGATCGCGCGCTTTTGCGCGGGTGTGAGGGATGCCTGGCGAGCGGCGGCGATCGCTTTTTCACCGCTCGCCGCGACGCTATCCCACGCCGACTGACCCGTGACGAACGGCACCACGCTGCTGACGGTTCCACTCCACAACAAGGTCAGTAGAAGCGCAGGGACAATCGCGAATAGCGACAGGATCAGCACCAGTCGCGTGCGGAAGCGCAGTTGATTCATGGGGGGTTAGATATAAATTATACCCGGACGACGCGACTTCGAGGATCAGCAAACTGTCAACAAAGAGTGACCAGTTCGCGTGGACCTGAAGACGCACCGCCTGCGGCGATTGTCGCAGGGATGATTCAATGGCGTGCAGCCGACAAAGCGACGAAATCGCAGGCACGCAGCCACGCACTTTGGTAATTCCCAAAAAATGAGTACACGGCAACATCGGTCCCCATCCCATTCTTCGGGAGGGCATCGACACAGCCCTCCGGTCCATCGAGGGCCACACGCAATAAAACCGATTCATCGCGGGCCCCAGGCAATGTCGCCCGCACAGTCGCAAGCCTCCCACCACGCACCAAACGCAGCACTGCTCATCGACTTCGACAACGTCACGATGGGCATTCGCTCCGAGCTTCAGACGGAGCTGAAAAACCTGCTCTCCTCCGACATCGTCAAAGGCAAAGTCTCGGTCCAGCGCGCGTACGCTGACTGGCGGCGCTATCCGCAGTACGTCGTACCGCTCGCGGAAGCATCGATCGACATGATCATGGCCACTGCCTACGGCTCGGCAAAAAAGAATGCGACCGACATTCGACTCGCCGTCGATGCGATGGAGCTGGTCTTCACCAGACCGGAGATTGGCACTTTTATTCTGCTCTCCGGCGATTCCGATTTCGCCAGCCTCGTCACCAAGCTGAAGGAATACGGCAAGTACGTCATCGGTGTCGGCATTCGCGAATCGTCGAGTGATTTGCTGGTGATGAACTGCGACGAGTACTACAGCTACAACGCCCTCGCCGGACTGGTGAAGAGCGGGGAAGAAGAAGTCGTCAAGAAAGACCCCTGGGTGCTCGTCACCGAAGCGATCGAGAGGATGCAGCGCAACAGCGACGTCATGCGCGCTGATCGACTCAAGCAGGTGATGCAGCAAATCGACAGCACGTTCGATGAAAAGAATCTTGGCATGTCCAAGTTCTCGCGCTTCGTTGCCGAGGCAGCACACCGCGGACTGGTCACACTTACGAAACTCGAGAACGGGCAGTTCGAGGTTGCACCGCCAAGTGCGGGCGCGCCAGCGGTTCCGCTCGCCCTGGAAGCGGCTCCGTTGCCGCGTCTTGTCGCCGACGAGGAAGAAAGCCAGGATCGGGGACGGCGCGGAGGTCGCAGCCGCGGGCGTGGGCGCGATCGAGAGGGCCACGATCGTCATCCGCGGGCAGACAAAGCGCGCGCGGAAGAGCCTCGCACTGAGACGCAGCAACCGGCGCCGACACGCGCCGCGCAGGCATCTCGCGACGAAATCGGTGCGGCCGGTTTGCGACTGAGACGAGAAGAAGCCTTCGATCTCGTTCGTCGTGCAGTCGGCAGTAACGGAGGCGCGCCGATCCGTGCCAGCCAGGCGCGCATCGCCGCGCGTGATCTGCTCGGCAGAGACAGTGAGAGTCTGAGCGACCGGAATTTCATTCGTATACTGCAGGATGCTCACGATGCGAACGTCGTCGATCTGCGCAGACGAGGTGACGATTACGAGGTGGCGCCGGCGGCCGCAGCGGCGCCAGTCACCGAGCAACTCGCAGCGACGGAGCCGGCGGTACGTGCCTCGACGATTCCTGAGCCGGCTCCGAGCGCTGGTTCCCGACTCCCGGCAATGGGCCGCGGTCGCGGACGTGGCCCGATGGGAGCGAGAGGAGGAAGTGTCCCGCCGGGACTGCTCTCCATCGGTGTCGTGGAGACAACTCGCCCCGCGCCAGAGCCGGTAACCGAGCCGAGCGTTCCCGACCTGCCCCTCACTGGCGAGGACGCGTTGGGCGAGCCGGAGGAGAAGCCAAGGTCAGGTCGTAAGCGCGGAGCGTCCGGCGGACCGCGCCGAGCCTCGCGCAAATCGGCAGCGACTGCCGACGAGGGTGAAGAGTCTGCTGCAGCGCCAAAACGCGCAAGAAAGACCCGCACCAAATCGGCCAGGGAATAAGTGGGCCGTAGGGAGATCGCGAGCCGGGTAGAACAATCGACGCTACTCGGCTCGAGGCCGCGGCTGCAATTTCACCGCGGCAAAATCCTGCCGCGCGAGTTCTATGATCGAGAAACGGAGCTCGTTGCGCGCGACATGCTCGGCACCGTTCTCGAGTGTGAGACCGAAGACGGCATCGCCAGCGGCATCATCGTTGAGACTGAGGCATACCTCGGCGAACACGATCTCGCGTGTCACGCCTCCGTCGGCAGAACTGCCCGCACCGAGCATTTGTACGGCCCGCCTGGCATTTCGTACGTCTATTTCATCTATGGCATGTACTGGTGCTTCAATGCCGTGACCCGCGAAGCAGGTCAGCCGAGTGCCGTGCTCGTGCGCGCACTCGAACCGCTCGACGGAATCGCGCTGATGCACAAACGCCGTCCGCGCATCAAGAACGATGTCGACCTGACCAACGGACCCGGAAAGCTCTGCACCGCCCTGGGCATCACCGGCGGTATGACCGGTAAGCCGCTACAGAGAAAACCGCTTTTGATTCGGGCCGGAGAATCTGTCTCTGACGATCACATCGAAGTCACCACCCGCATCGGGATCACCAAATCGGCTGACTGGCCGCTAAGATGGATCATTCGCGGGAACCGGTTCGTCTCCCGCGGAAAGCTTTCTGGTTGACGGCGCAAAAAAAGGAGCCCCTCGCGGGGCTCCGGTCCATCCGTCGGGTGCGCCGAGAGCTGCTAATCCCGATCGATGGAACTACCAAAGTTCAGGCGGACGCCGAACTCGAAAAAGTTGAGCACGCTGCGGAACAGGAAGTTCGAGTTGCTCGGAGCAATGGTCTCCTGGGCGAAGATCGCCAAACGACTGGCCTGAATCTGAACGCCCGCGATTCCAACAACCGCGCTGCGGCTGCGCTCATTCTCGACTTCATCGAGAAAAGCGTTGGTTGGGAAAGTATTGGCGCTATCGACGAAGACCTGCGCATCACCAAGCACGGTGATCTGGTAGCCGAGGCCGCCGTACGGAGTTATTCCGCCGAAATGTTTCGGAAAGGCAAGAGCGCCTAAGGTAATTCTGCGCATGTCATGTACGCGCACGGTACGCTGGCCGGTGGTTGAAGCGGGGTCAAGGAATTCGAGGTCGCGCTGGAAAATCGACTGGTTACCCGATACGTAAAGGCCGCCTTTGCTCCGTGTAATGACCCAGTCGATGCCGAGATCGACTGTCGAAGTATTACCGTGCCCCGGGACCGAGAAGGTGCTAACCCCGGATTTGAATCCCCAGAACCATGAATTGTCGAAGTTCCGGTTTCCCTGCGCGTGTGCGCTGCCGGAGACGACCGTGGCGGCGAGCGCCACGAAGACTGCTCTGAGCTTCTGCATTAAGGCGTCCTCTAGATTATGCCTAGCTTTGTCCCGACGGTCTTGAACGCCGCGATAGCCTGGTCCAGATCGTCGCGTGAATGGGCAGCGCTAAGCTGACAGCGCACGCGCGCCTGCCCTTGGGGAACGACCGGAAAGCCGAATCCCGTCACAAAGACGCCTTCGTCCAGCAACATGTCACTCACTTTGATAGCGGTCGCCGTCTCACCCACGATTATGGGGACGATCGGCGTCTCCCCGGGTAGCGGCTTGAACCCGGCCTCGGCGATCGCACCCCGGAAGTAGCGCGTGTTGTCGCGCAGCTTACCAACCAGTTCGGGGTGGTGCTCCAGCTGACGGATCGCGGCCAGCGCGCTGCTGGCGACAGTCGGCGGAAGCGCGTTGGAGAAGAGCTGGGGCCGCGAGCGCTGGGTCAGCATGTCGCAGACGCCCGCCGATCCGGCGACGAATCCGCCAGCGGCGCCGCCAAGCGCTTTGCCCAACGTCGAGGTGATGATATCCACCTCGCCCAATACTCCATAATGCTCGGCGGTCCCGCGTCCCGTCGCACCCAACACACCGGTGCCATGCGAATCGTCGACCGCGACGATCGCGTCGTATTCCTCCGCCAACTGCAGAATCTCGGGGAGCTTGGCGACGCTGCCCTCCATTGAGAACACGCCGTCGGTCCAGATCAACCGACGGCGCGCGCTCTTCGCCGCCTCCAGCTTCGATCTCAGATCATCGAGATCCGAATGTTGGTAGACCGCCGTCGTGCACTTGGTGATTGCTTTCGCCAATCTGATGGAGTCGATGATCGACGCGTGATTCAGCGCATCCGACACCACGAAATCGTTCTGCTCTATCAGCGTTGCAGTCAGCCCTTCGTTCGCGTTCCACGCCGACACATAGCTCATCGACGCTTCAGTGCCAACGAGATCCGCGATCGCCTTCTCGAGCTCGCGATGGATCGTGAACGTGCCGCAGATAAATCGCACGCTCGCGGTTCCCGCGCCAAACTTTTTCAGTCCATCAATTCCGGCAGCAACTACTTCGGGATTATTCGACAGCCCAAGGTAGTTGTTCGACGAAAGAATGACGACGTCACCGCGTCCTTCCATCTGCACGCGCGCCGCCTGCGGCGATGCCAGGTAATTGAGACGCTTGTAAACGCGGTCCGCCTTGAGCTTCTCGATCGCCGTCTTCAGTTCCGCATCCAGTTTCTCGTTCAGTGCCACTTAGTTCCTCTTAGTTGCTCTTAGTTCGCAGCCCCATCCCCCTCCCCCATCCCGGATCCCTGATCCCTCATCCCGCATCCCGCTTCCCTCATCCCGCGCCCCGCCTCCCGGTCACGCTATCTCAAAAACCACCTTCCCCGCTTCCCCCGACTTGATCGCCGCGATTGCGGCGTCTGCTTCTGTAAGCGGGAAACGGTGCGTAATGACCGGAGTTGGATCGAATTCCCCTGATCGTAGAAAGCGCGTCATCTGATGCCACGTCTCATACATACGACGCCCGACGACGCCATAAATCGTGAGACCCTTGAAAATCACTTCGGTTGCCAGATCGAAATCGACCTTCTTCGCGGGAATGCCGAGCATCTGAACACGACCACCGACACGGACCAGCGCGAAAGCCTGGTGGATCGCCGCCGGCACCCCTGACATCTCGAGTACGACGTCGGCCCCAAGTCCATCAGTGGCGTCTTTGACGAGCGCGACTGCCTCTTCGGGATGCACCGCGTGGTGTGCGCCCATTTTTGTCGCCAGTGCGAGGCGAGTTTCGTTGACATCCGTTGCAATGATCTGCGACGCACCGGCCGCTTTGCAGATCCCCACCGCGAAGATTCCGATCGGACCGCAACCCGTAACAAGCACTACCGCGCCGGGTATGTCGGCTGTTAGAACCGTGTGAAACGCGTTACCCATCGGATCGTGAATGCCACCGACGTCGTAACTGATCGCATCGTCCAGGTGCCACACGTTCGTTGCAGGCATCGAGATGTACTCCGCAAAACAGCCATCGCGATCGACACCAATGATCCTGGTGAACGGACAGACGTGCGCATTGCCCGTCCGACACAACAAACAACGACCGTCGACGATGTGGCCTTCCGCGGTCACGCGATCGCCTTCCTTCACGTCGGTGACGAGACGCCCCACCTGAATCACATCGCCGGCGAACTCGTGACCAACAACAAAGGGCGGTTTGCACCGCCCCTTGGCCCACGCATCCCAATCGTAGATGTGCACGTCAGTGCCACACACTCCGGCGCGGCGCACGCGAATAAGCACTTCGTCCTCGCGGATCCGCGGCTCCGCGACATCCTTCAGCTTGAAACCGGGCGCCGCGGATTCTTTAACCAGCGCTTTCACGAGCACTAGCTCCGATTGGAACGGTTTTCTGCAATTCGAAAGTCAAACCTGGTCACTACACAACGCTTTTGGAAGTGATCACACACTCGCTGCACAACGATTTCGTCGATTTGCATCATTGCAAGCGTTCGACCAATTGACGCGCGACTTTCGAAGGAATCGGCAGGCGAATCGATTTCACGCACATCTCTTGCAAGCGGATTGCGCCGACGAGTTTCATCGACTCGTTGAAGAGAGCTCCTTGGTAACTCGCGACCGTGAGGACGCGATGTGGCACTTACCAGATCGATCGCGAGCTGGTGAGAGTTTTTACTTCATCGTGGAGAGATAACATGGCAGCAGCGAAGAGGGGCGGACGCAAAAAAGGCGGCGCGCGTAAGAGTTCAGGTTCAAGCAGAAGCTCGGGCCGCAAGCGGAGCAGCGGTCGGAAATCATCGGGCCGCAAGAGCAGCTCGCGCAGAAAGAGCAGCCGCAGCCGCTGACACTCAGTCTTTACGGAAAGCCGGCGAAGTCGCCGGCTTTTTTGTTAGCGCGAGTAACGCGCCGTCGCCAGCTCGACGATGCGCCCAATCAGTGCAGGATACGCCAGTCCGTTTTTCTCCGCGGCGCGCGCGAACTCACTGTTCTTCTCGAGATAGCAGTTCGGGTTCGCCTCGATCACGTACACCTGCTCATCGGCGGTGACACGCAGGTCGATACGGCCGTAATCGCGCAGCCTCAGCGCCTGAAACGCGTCGATCGCGACTTGCAGAATCTTTTTGGTCAGCTCCTCGGAGAGATCGGTCGGAAAAACTGATTTCGTTCCCTCGAACTCCGCTCCCTTTTCATCGCCTTCGTCGCCCCACTTCGCTTCCCAGCTCGCGATCTTCGGCAATCCCGCGGGAAACTTCGAGAAATCGAGCTCGATAATAGGGAGCGCCTCGGCGTTGCTGTTGCCGATCACGCCAACGTAGAACTCTCGGCCGTCGATGAATTCCTCGACCAGCACCGGCGATTGGTATTCCTGCTGTGTAGTGCTGATGACATCGAGCAGTTCCTTGACATCGTTGACGAGCGACTTCTGTGTGATGCCGAGCGACGCGTCTTCCTGTGGCGGCTTGACCAGGAGCGGGAAATCGATTTCGTGCGCCCAGTCGACCTGTCCGCGAAACACCGTCGCGAACTTGGCGCTCTGAATGCCGTGAAACGCGAGAACCTTCTTCGTCAGAGTCTTGTCGCCGGCGAGGATCAGACCGGCCGGACTCGAGCCTGTGTAGCGGAGATCCAGCAGGTTCAGCAACGCGGCAACGTTTGACTCGAGCGCACTCTTTCCGCGAAACGACTCGGCCAGATTGAACACGAGATCAGCTGGGTCACGCGTGAGATCTTCGATGAGTGGCTCGACCGAATCGGCGACAACGACGCGACGAGCTGTGTGACCGTTCTCCTTCAATGCCTCATCGAGCTGGTCGAGCAACGGATCCACCGGCGGCTCGAGCGCATCCTGGGTGTGCAGTACGGTGATCTTCACGCGTTGCCAGCCGAGTTCTTGGCGCCGTCGACTGTGTTCGTGTGTCGATAGTTCATCATCACCGCGGTGCCGAAAGCAGTCAGCTCAATCAGCGTCGATGCTTCGAGGCCACTGAGTTGAAGATTGAGCTGGCCGGCGCGATCGGTGAGGAAATCCACGAACTGCCGAACTACTGAACCCTGCTCACCCGTCCAATATGAAATACGCGCGACGATCTCGCGCCGATGTCGATTCATAAACTCTGCCGCCGACACCGACTCCGGAGCTTGCGCCCGTGAGACGAAAATTGTTTTGAGATCGCCGTCGAAGATGCGCGGATCCTTGATCGGGATTTTTTCTGCACTGTCCTCATAGTGCTCGGCGACGGTGTAGCGCATGGCCGTTACCGGCAGATCGGCGTCCGAGGGCTGAGGCACCGGTGGGATCTTGTGCGCGATTTCCTTCATTACGACGTCGACGTACTCGAGCTTCCGCAGCGCACCCCAGCCTTCATAAGCCTGTCGCCAATCGAAGTCGGGTGTGAGCCAGACAGCAAACGTCTCGGCGAAGTCTTCATCAGGATGCTTCTGCGCGTACCAACCGAGTATGTGCCTAACGTAGTCGTGCGAAAACGGATCTGCGCGGTATCGCTCGCGGTAGGGCCGCGAGTACGGTCCGAACATCTTTCGCCAGTCAGGCCGATCGTACAGCCGATACGCGTAGTTGAAAGCATGACCCGCTTCGTGGCGAAGGTAGCGCACCGACTCCTCGGCACCCTCGACGGCGGCGGAGTAATCCTCTTCGATTTTGGAGAGCCTGGCGTCCGCGAGATAAAAAGGGACGCCGATCAGCGGCGTCCCATCCGGGCATCCCCACTGATCGCTTAAGTAGACCGGAGGGCGGAATTCGAGTCCCTTGGCAGCGAGCTCGGCGTAAAGCTGGTTGACCAGCTTCTCGAGCAAACTGCCGCGGATCTCGAGGCCGATGTCGGAGATGCGCTGAGAGAGCAACGCATGCCGTTCGCCCTCCCAGTTAGGGGACTGTTCCACGCCAGCTTGGAAGGGGCAAGCCGCGTACCGGGTTTTACGGACAAAAAAACCCCGCGACGACGCCGCGGGGCTTCAAAGATTTCAATACGAACTACTTAGGCAGCCCGATGCGCTGATTCCTCAACTTCCTCAGGCGCAGGCGCCCAGATATAAGCCGAGAAAACCGGGGTCGGCTCCGTTTTGTCGCCGCGCGAAATCACGATGCCCATCGGCTCGGATGAATTGATTTCCTTACGATCCTTCTTCATTTCTCTCTCACTTGGTGGTGCCACGCCCGTGGCTAGGCGCCTTGTTAGGCACCCGATGTGCCAAGAAGGACGCCGAACGCAAGTGATTGCTAACGAATCACTTACGATGAACCAGATTGGCGGAGTGGGCCGTGTGTGTTGCGGAAGGACACACCGTTTGAGGACAGCCGTGTCGCGAAGACACAGGACGGATCAGCTAGCGATTTTGCGAGCTAGAAAGCTTTTCGAAGTTCCGGAGTCGTGCTCGACTGAAATCGACCAACCCTTGTATTGGCGCTTTAGCTCCGCGACAGAGAATCCGCGCTGGCCGCGCATGATCGTGCCGACCAGATGAACGCCGCCGTCGCGAGTCGCGCCCTGGAGAAGCTCGAAAGCGCGGCTTCTTTCGTCGGCTGAAAGACCGGTGAAGGCGTCCGGTGTACAGACCACCGCACCGAGTTGGACCTCCGGCGACCAGTCGGTGATGTCGGCCACGTAGCTCTGAATGCGATCGGCGAGCCCTGCTTCCTGGGCAACGTGCATCACGCGTTCAAGTGGCGCTACTTCGCGGTCCACCGCCGTCACTTCGCACCCGTGCGCCGCGAGATAGAGTGCCGTCCGGTCGATGTCCCCACCAGCTACCAGGACTTTCGATTCCGCTGGCGGATGAACCTCGCGCGCAAGCACGCCATCGGGGCGAATGCCCCAATGCTCGGGGCGACGGTATTCTTCGAGGAGCTTGAGCCGCTTTCTGCGCCAGGTAGCGTAAGAAGGAATGCGCAGGCGCTTGCGAATGATGCGATCGACTTCCGCCCACAAGAGCAGCTCATCAAGTAGCAGCTGCTCGCTTGCTCTCAGAGATGCGGCTGCCTCATCGCCAATCTTCAGAATGGCGGATCGCGATACCGACTCCTTGTAGTTCTCGATCTCGTCCTCCACAAACAGCTCGTATTCGTGTTTGAGAGACCGAGGATTTTGTTGCGGCATGGCGTTGGGCAGAAGACGCGTGCTCTAGCCAGGTGTTTAAAGTAGGTCGCTTGGATTCGCGCGCAAGAGCAACTTTGTGCTAGCTCTACTGTCGGTGCTCAACCTAAGCTCAACAAATGTCTACAGTTGGGAGCAACGCGTCTCACGGCGTGATGGCTACTAAACCTGACCGAAGTGCGTAACGTACGAGACTAACGACGTCGTGCATGCCCAGTCGTTTCATTAATTCGCCCCGATGGCTCTCGACCGTTTTAATGCTAAGGCTCAGCTTGTCGGCGATCTCGCGGGTGCGGTGGCCCTCTGCGACAAGCCTCAGTACTTCCACCTGACGCGAGGTCAGCTTGCTTAGAGGACCTCTTCGTTCAACCGCCGTTGTGATTGCCGCAGGCAGTCGACGAATGTTCTTCTTGATCACTAGATCCTCCGCACCGTTGCGCAGACATGACACCGCTGACAGGCCGTTGATCGTTTCGCTCACCAGTATTAAGGGCGTTGCCGGGCTCTCATATCTGAGCACATCGAGCGCATCGCACGCACTGAACCCCGACGCCGTGTAATCGGAGAGGACGACATCCGGCTGCAGCTCCTCGAGCGCCGCGCGCAACGCATCCGCCGACTGGATGGAGCGTTTCTCGACTGTCATGCCCGCTGGGATCAGCTCTTGTTCAATAAGCGCGGCGTCGGAGTTGTTGTCGTTTAGGACAAGGACACGTAAAGGGCTCATCATGTTTTGCAGGGGTTCGAACGGCGCCGAGTGTTCTCGGCGCGAACTTTATGCGCAGGCCCTGGGTGAGCATCCGCTGTGGATTTCTGGTGCGTCATCGGGCTTATTTGCAAAGTAAATCGACGCATTTCCCGCGGCAATCGCTTCCCGCTCGGTAGATTAGGTTCCGTATGACACGCATTAGCGATGCCTGAACTTCCGGAAGTGGAGCGAGCCGCTCGTGCTCTTTCGCGCGCCGCGCTCGGCAAGACCATCGTCGCTGTCCGGGCAATCCACCCTTCGCTGAGGAAACGGTTGACGCCCGCTGCGGCGCGACGTGCGAAAGGGAAGCGCATCCAAAAAATCGAGCGGCGCGGCAAGCACCAGCTGCTCAATCTGGACAGCGGCGACACGATCGTCATTCATTTCCGCATGAACGGCGACTGGGAGATTGGCACCGTCAGTGATCCGATCGACCGCTTTGCGCGTGCCGTAATCGAGCTTTCCGACGGCACCCGTGTTTCTCTCGTCGATCGTCGCGCTCTCTCCACGATCACTATCGATCGCGATGGCAGCTCGTCGCTACCAAAGCTCGGCATGGAGGCGAGCGATCGGTCGCTTGATGCTGATTACCTGGCAGGGGTTTTGGCTCGGCGAAAGATCCCGATCAAGCCAGCGCTGATGGACCAGGCAGTGCTCGCCGGGCTCGGTAACATCTACGCGGCGGAGGCGCTCTGGGAATCGCAGATCGATCCGCGCTCTGCCTCATCGTCAATGACTCACGAAACACTGGCGAGGCTGGTCAATGCGATCAGGCTCGTTCTGAGCCCGCGTCAGCGTCGGCCCGGCCGCTATACGGAAATGCGCGGTCGGAACCGGTTTGCCGTTTACGACCGTGAAGGACAGGAATGCCGCCGTTGCGGAGGCACGATTGAGAGAATCGTCCAGGCAGGGAGATCGACTTACTTCTGCCCGGATTGTCAGACGGGATAAGTACAAAACGAAGACTACCCGCTGGCTGGTAGTTTTCTTTTGTTTTTTTTTTCGTAGTTAATCCATGACCTCCAACAGAGCGCCCTTGATATATCCAGTCTCGGGAATCGTCAAAACCTCCGGATGATCGAGGGGTTGGCCGGTCAGCGCTCTGATCGCCACACGCCGGCCGCTGTCCTCCGCAGCTGCTTGCAGCATCTCCAGAAAAAGCGGCTTGGTCAAATGGAAGCTGCAACTTGCGGTATAGAGTAGCCCGCCCGGCGCGAGCAGCTTGATCGCGCGCAGATTCACATCCTTGTATCCGCGCAACGCTCCGGAGAGCGCCGCCTTCGTTTTCGCGAACGCCGGCGGATCAAGCACGATGGTGTCGAACGTGACACCCTCGCGTTCCTTGTCGCGCAAATAGTCGAAAGCATTGGCTTCGACGAAGGAAATGTTATCGAGCGAGTTGCGCGTTGCGTTCTCGGCTGCACGCATCAGCGCGGGACCCGATGAATCGAGCGCGGTAACGTGCGTTGCCTTGCGCGCCAGATGCAGCGCGAATGAGCCGTGATAGCTAAAGCAATCCAGTGCGCGGCCCCGGGCGACAGTTCCGACGAAATGGCGATTCTCGCGCTGATCGAGAAACGCTCCCGTTTTCTGTCCCGTGAATGGCGCCGCGAGAAACCTTATTCCGTACTCATGGACTTCTATCTCGCGCGGAACGTCGCCGTCGAGTACGACCGTCTCGCGCGGCAGTCCCTCCTTTGCGCGCAGCGGCACGTCGTTGCGTGCCAGAATGCCGGCAGGCTCTGCGAGCGAGCGCAACGAGTTGAGAATCTCGCCGCGATACCGGTCGAGGCCCGCGCTCATGAATTGCACTACCAGCCACTGGTCATAACGATCGCAGATCAGGGATGGCAATCCGTCGGCTTCCCCGTGTACCAGTCGCATCGCGTTGGTGTGGTCTTCGAGTGGAACGCGGCGAGCGATCGCCGAAGCGATTCGCTCGTCCCACCAGGACTGATCGACCACCGCGTCCGGGTTTTGATCCAGCAGGCGGAGGGAAATCTCCGACAACGGGCTCCACAAAGCCCAGCCGAGTGGCTTGCCGCGATTGTCATGAACAAGCACAGCTCCGGCGTCCATCATCGGCCGCTCCGTGACGTCGCTGCGATAAATCCACGGGTGGCCTGCCAGCCAGCGACGCGCGCCCTTGGCGCTCACGCGAGCAACAGTCATGCGTCAATTTATTCAGTCGCTTCAACGGTGCTTGTGCTCCCGTACACTTCTTGCGAATACCGCATCCATGCGAGACGTCGTTCCGATTTCGATTGGAGTTGCCGCCGGCGGGATCCTCTACCACGAGCACACTGCCCGCACGCGAGCGGAGCGTCTCAGCGCAGCGACGATGGAGACGCTGCTCAATGCCATTGACGCCAACGACGAGGAGACAGGCAAACACGTACGTCGCGTCGCGTCTTATGCGTTGATTCTCGGGGACGCTGCCGGCCTCGACGAGCACACGCTGCGAAGCATCGAACGAGTCGCACTCTTCCACGACATCGGCAAACTGCATGGCGCGCTCACCGACATATTTCACGATCAGTCGAAGCTGACGCCCGAGGAGCGGCGAGCAGTGATGACGCACCCGCAGCGCGGCGCAGAAGTATTGGAACCGCTGTCCGCCTTTTATCCTGATCTAGGCAAGGGAGTCGCCGCGCATCATGAGCGGTGGGACGGCACTGGCTATCCGCGCTGTCTCAAAGGAAAGAGAATTCCGTTGCAGGCACGCATCGTCAGCATTGCCGACAGCTTCGACGCCATCACGCATCGCCGTCGCTACAGCCACGCGCGCAGCCTCGGTGAAGCGGCGCGGGCGATCAAGGACGGGCGGGGAACTCAGTTCGATCCCGAGCTTGCCGACCTTTTCCTGAGCAAACCGGTAATCGACAGAATCGAGCATGTGATGCGCAGCGCACATGGACCGCTTCGCAAGGACGAGCACCGTCGACGCGGTGAAAAGAGACCCGCGCCCGATGTCACTTTCCGATGGCGGCTGCGATCTCGCGGGTCGCCTGCTCAGGATCCTCAGAGCTGAAGATCGCGTTTATCACTGCGACTCCCGCAGCTCCGTGCATCACGATCTGCATTGCACGATCCGCGGTAATTCCGCCGACCGCTACCGCCGGGTGATCGATGAGCGCTTTCAGTCGCTCGAACCCGTTAACCCCGATTGCCGTTCCGGCATCGGCCTTCGTCTCTGATCCGAACACAGGTCCGATACCGACGTAGTCGGCGTCTTTGGCGTTAGAGAGCTCAGCCTCACTGCCCAGGGACGCTCCAATGATGAAATCGCCGGGCACGAACCTACGAATGGCGCTGACTGGGAGATCCGCCTCGCCGACGTGAACGCCGGCTGCGCCAGCGGCGAGCGCGATGTCGGCGCGGTCGTTCACGATCACTGGCACGTCAACTCTGGCCATGATTGCCCGCGTGATGTCGACTACTTCGCGGGGAGCTGCGGCCTTGAGCCGTACCTGCACGCTCGTTGCTCCCCCGCGCACCGCTGCAGCCACGCGGTCAATCAGCTTCGGGCGATGATCCTCCGCGTCGTCGGTTATCGCGACGAGGCGCAGGATCCGCGGATCAAGCATTTCTGTTATCGACTGGAAGTAGTTCCGCTAGTGCGTTTCTTGGTCGCCGTCGTCGACTTCTTGGTAGTCGATTTTGCTGAGGACTTGGTGTTCGACTTGCTCGTGCTCCTGCCTGCTATCGGCCGTTTACTGCTGGTTTTTGCGGCCGCGGTCGATTTGCTCGTCGTCTTCGGCGTTGAGTTGGCGGACCCGGTCGGTGAAACCGTCTTTGGCGCTGGCTCGGTGGCCATCGCCAGCATTCGCGGTGCCGGTTTCCTGGGCATTGCGGCACGCACCTGACGCACAGCGTTGGTGTGCTGCTCGAGCGTCATGCGGAATTCGTGGTGCCCGTCAGGCGTGGCGACGAAATACAGGTATTGGACATTTGCCGGATTCGCGGCCGCCACGAGGCTCGGCACTCCGGGCGATGCGATCGGTCCCGGCGGCAGACCTTTGTTCACATAGGTGTTGTACGGCGATTTGATCGCGAGATCCTTGTACAGCACCCGACCGACGTGGTGGCCGAGTGCGTATTGCACCGTCGGGTCTGCCTGCAACAGCATGCCTCTGCGCAGGCGATTGTAATAGACGGCCGCGATGACGGGACGCTCCTCGGGCACTCTCGCTTCCTTCTCGACGATCGATGCCATCGTCACGAGGTCGTTGCGATTGATCCTCATCGCCGATGCCGCCGAGTCCCACGCCGGCTTCCACCTTCTCTCGAATGAGTAGACCATCTCGCGCACTGCCTGCCGCGCGGTTGTACCAATCGGAAACGCGTAGGTATCGGGAAAGAGGTAGCCCTCCAGCGTCCGATTCGGGATGTCCAATCGCGCGAGCATTGCGGTATCGCGAACGGCTGCGGCAACAGATTCCGCCGGCACCCTGAGCGTCTTCGCCAACGCTGGAGTGATTTGCGCGATTGTCCAACCTTCCGGAATCGTCACCGTGTTGACGAGACCGTGACCGCCGTTGAGAGCATTCACGATGTCGGTCCACGGCGTGCCGTGCTTCAATAGATAGGTGCCCGGCTTGATATTTCTGTCACCGCCGGTGATGCGCCCATAAAAGGTGAACAGTTTTGGCGAGCCGATGATTCCTGCCCGACCGAGCGAATCTGCAGCCTGCCCGAAGCTGGCGCCGCGCGGCACAATCACGCGCACTGGGGCGCCATGCGGCTGGCCAGAGCACGCAGCCAGGAACACGCTCGCGGCAATGAATGCCGCGCGCGTTTCAAGTCGACGCATTGAGTGCATGCTGCAAGAGAATCGCTGCTGCCAGCGCATCTACATCACCTTTCCTGCCGCGCGTGGACTGCTCCATTTCCTTAACCGTGCGTAGCGCGGCTGCCGTGGTAAATCGTTCATCATAGAAACGAACGGGCATACCGGTACGTTTCGCTATTTCAGCGCCAAAATGGCGTACTTCTGCCGTCCAGTCCGTCTCGTTGCCCTCTCCGTCGAGCGGAAGCCCAATTAGGTACCCCTGAGCCCCGAGCTCGTTGGCGCGCGCGATGATTTTTGTGATCGGTGGCCGCTTGCCTTCGCGACGCTCGATATAGCCGGCGGGCGACGCGATTATCCCCAACGGATCACTGATTGCGAGGCCGATTCTCTTGCGACCGTAGTCGATGGCGATAGTTCGGGCCAACGCCGGGTTCACTGATCGCGCTATCCCTGCGCCATCTGAGTGAAGAACTCCTTGTTGTTTTTCGACTTCGCCATCTGTCGCAACAGGAATTCGATTGCTTCCGCTTCAGGCCGGTCGGAGAGGAACTGACGAAGCAGAATCGCGCGATTCATTTCGGGCTGGCTGAGCAACAGCTCCTCTTTGCGCGTGCCCGAACGGAAGATGTCTATCGCCGGATAAATGCGCCGGTCCGCGATCTTGCGATCGAGCACGAGCTCCATGTTGCCGGTTCCCTTGAACTCCTCGAAGATCACGTCGTCCATGCGTGATCCGGTTTCGGTCAGCGCCGTGGCGATGATTGTCAGTGACCCACCGCCGTCGATATTGCGTGCAGAACCGAAAAATCTCTTCGGCTTGTGCAGCGCACTCG
>Ga0209027_1000028_pt1 | contig 36773 bp, 43 predicted proteins | sample GraSoi013_1_20cm_3_FD_185821 | JGI IMG/M metagenome (GOLD analysis project Ga0209027, IMG submission 185821) | Grasslands soil microbial communities from the Angelo Coastal Reserve, California, USA - Sample 09_27_2013_1_20cm (SPAdes) (version 2) | ecosystem: Environmental > Terrestrial > Soil >...
AGCAATTCCACTCGTGTTGCGCGGCAGTACTCTCGCCAAGCCGGCGGTGTGGAGTTTCAATATTTTCGGAACTCTCGACCTGCTTGCAGCGATCACCTTCGCCACGATTTACAATGCGCCAGTCGCAATGGGACCAGCCTATTGGATTCCAGCCTTTTGGGTTCCATTATTGTTGGTCACGCATTATGTGACTTTTGTTCTTCTTCGTCGTCGTTGGTAGCTTTGAGTCGCTGCGACCGTTTCTGATCGCAGCTAGCGTCACACGTGGTGTGTCTGTCGACCAGAACCTATCTCGCAAATCGAAACGGCCTGAGGGCAGGCCATCTCCAGCGTTCCGATGGAGTCGGGCCGCCCTCGGCCCGCAAGCAACCGCGCCAAAGTATTTACGAGATGGCTTCTAACGCGTGTTCCAGAATGTCAGCGACCTTTTCAATCGTGTTCCAACTGCGCGTAGTGGCTGGGACACCGAGGAGCTTCTCGATTTTACCGAGGTAACTGATCGCCTTCATCCGACGCCGAGCGAGACCAGACGTTTCAGTGCAGCATCGGCATCGGAGACGCCCCAGTAGACGACTACGCCGCACGAACCCGCGGACGAGGATGGATCGGGATCCAGACCGAGCTCGTAGCCGCCAACGTTGAAGCCAACGTAAAACGGTTGGTCGAAGTAAGGCTGAATCGCCAGGATCTTTGAATGCCACGACTTTCCCTTGGCCAGGTCAGGAGCGTGATAGATGGCCGTGCGAAGGCCCAGAAAGCTTGGGTTGGCAGGCGACGGTTTCACTTGGTTTCAGTTTGACCGCTGGAGGATATAGAAAACATAACCGTAGCTGTCTTCTGAAATTTTAAACGTCTCGATTTCCTTCAGAGTCTCGACGGCAAAATCCCTGACATCGACATTCGAATGATTCACGAGCGATTTCGCGCGCGGTTCGAGAACGTCATAATAATCTTTCACCCATGCTTCTTTGGGAAGCGTGTAGGTGTTGAATATTTTGTAACCCGCTTCTTCTGCTATCGCGATGTTTTGCGGAACAGATTGCATGTCTTGATATTCTGATCGGAAGAATTCCGTCACTGCGTTCGGAATTTGCTCGCGGAGCCAGCACAATTCGGTTACCACCGCGAAACCATTCGGCTTGATCGCTTTTGCCCAGGTGCTAAGCGCGTTGGCGAAGCCGATGTTGTAGGCTGCGCCTTCTGCCCAAAGCAGATCGATTTTTGGAAAGACACTGGGAATGTCTTTCATGTCCATACAGTGGGTGCGTACCAGATGAGCCAGACCTTTTTCTTTGGCGCGTCGCTTCAGGCGACTTAGGAATGGTTGATACGAATCGACTGCCTGAATTGGTGTCACAAGCTCGCTCGCCAGCACGAACGTTTGACGTCCCGCGCCACAGCCCGCGTCAACAACGACTTCAAACCGGTGTCGCGGCAGAGACTGCAAAACATAAAGACTAAGGCTGTCGTCTCCTGGACTAAGCTTGTCCATATCTGCGAACAACAGGTCAACCGGATTCGGAGTTTTCATCCTACGAGGACGAATTATTGCGCTTTCGCTCTAGCGTCGAGGATCTGCGGCAGCAACGTGTCGCGCACGTAATGCCAATACGGAACAATCTCAAGTGCGGCGCGCGCATTGCGTTCCGCTGCCTCAAAATCGGGCATCCTCTTATTTGCAAACGAATAGGCTAGACTCATCATCAGTTCCGGCTTGCCCCATGACGGTTCAAGCGGGTCATCGCTCGTTTTGATTTTCGAACAGACTTCTAATCCCCGCAGATAATTTTCGATCGCCTTGTCCTGGCCACCGCCGTGCTCGGGAGGAGTGCTCCATAGAATCGGGCCGCGCACCCAAATCAGGCGTGGATTATCCGGCGCCATATCAGTGGCTTCCTTGAGCAGCGGCATGATCTGGCCAACTAATTCTTTCGCGCGCGCCTGGTCTTCCCGGTTCATGAACGCCAGGTAGCCCAAACACGAAAGCGTCCCTACTTTGGCATCGAGAAATGTGGGATCCTTGTCCATCGCGATCTTGAATTCGTCGAGCGCCGTGTTGAGGTGTTGCTCCAGCTCCTTTGGATCGACGGAATCGTTGAAGCCGTTGATGGCCCGCCTCCATTGAGCAAAGCCGCGCCAGTACCGGATTCGCGACACGAGTTCATTGTCTTCCAGAAAAGGCTTTAGATCATCGTAGCCCTTTTGCATCGCGGCTTGGTCGCCCGCGTAGTCCGCGTGTTGAATCTGCGCAACAATCCGGGAGACTTGTTCCCGGTCGTTTGCCGAAATTGTGGGAGTAACAGAAAGCGAAACGAAAGTGGCAATTAAAGCGGTGGCGACCGCGCGATTCTTGTTGGGACACGTATTGATGTTTTTCATAGATAGCCTTCGTGTTTGTGAACGAAGAGTACGGCCACAGCTCGATTTACCCACAGAAATGTCGCGAGTGGTCGCGGAAGAGTCGCGAAAATGTGGAATCAGGGCGCGACCGACGCGCAACTAAAGTGGTTTGCCCAGAAGCTCGAACAATTTGTCCTTGTAGCTTCGGCTAAGCGTAAGCTTTGTTCCGTCTTCCAAGAGTATGGAGTGCTCTCCGCTAAACAGCGGTTGCAATTCTTTAATCCGTTCGACGTTGACAATAGCCGAGCGATGGATCCGGCTGAATTTTCTTGGATCGAGTTGTGCCTCCATCGCGTTTAACGTTTGTCGCACCATCGGACTGACTTTGCCCGTATGCAGGTGCACATATTTATCGTCCGCTTCTATCCAATTAATCTCGTCAGTACTCAGGAAAGTGATGCGCCCGCCCGTCTTGATCACAAGGCGCTCCAGGTATTGCGGCTTGTTCTTGATACTCTCCAGTAGTGCGCTCATCTGGAGACGTCCGTCTTTCTGACGCTGGGAACGAAACCGCGCTTTCGCATGCTGAATCGCGTCCTTGAATCGCGCCTGGTCGAAAGGCTTTAAGAGATAGTCGAGCGCGTGAAGCTCGAATGCTCGAATGGCATATTGTTCGTAGGCTGTGGTAAAGATTATCTCTGGCAATTGATCGACTCCGATCGATTCGAGGACAGCGAACCCGTCCATCTCCGGCATCTGCACATCGAGGAAGACAACGTCGGGGTTCTGTTTCCTGATCATCGCGACGGCGTCTTTGCCATTACTGCATTCGCCGACAATTTCGACATCGTGATTATCCTTTAACATTCGACGGATAAATTTCCGCGCGAGCGCTTCGTCGTCAGCGATCAAAGCTCTAATCGGCGCATTCTTCATGTCTCTTGTTGCTCCATTGAAAAATCCGCCTCTCGCTGGAACGGGATTTCCATCACGACGGTTAGTCCTCCGTCTTTGCTGTTCATAAGTTCAAAACGAAAATCAGATCCGTAGATTTGATTGAGCCGCGCGCGCACGTTGCTCAAACCTACCCCCTGTTTCTCGATCAAGTCGCCGTTCGAGACTATCCCTGGCCCGTTATCTTTTACTTCAAGCCGGAGCGAGCCGTTCAGGCGCTTTGCTTCAATGTGGATACGACCTGGCGTTGCGCGAGGGGCGATCGCATGTTGGATCGCATTCTCGACCACGGGTTGCAGAATAAGATGAGGGACTGCCGCAGAGAGCGTCGTCGGTTCGATTTCAAACGCGACGGTTAGCCGATCTCCAAAGCGCACCTGTTCTATTTCCAAATAAGTGCGAAGGAATTCGATTTCTTCTTTAAGGGTGACCAACTGCTGCTCGGAATTCTCGAGAGTTAGTCGGAGGAAGTCGCCGAGCCGCGCAATCATGCTGTTTGCTTTTGATGGGTCTTCCAAAACGAGTGATGAGATCGAGTGCAGCGTGTTAAAAAGGAAATGCGGATGAAGTTGCATTTTCAGGGCTCTGAGCTGCGCCTGGGCGAGTTGGGTTTTGAGAGATGATTGCGCCAACTCGCTCGCCCGAAAGTTTTGATAATACAGCAGCGCATGGACCGCGATTACGATCAGCGAAGCGATAATCAAATCGATATAGAATCCGAACCCGAAATAGGCGCGGTAACAGTCGATGAGTGCCGGGAACTGTCGCCTCAGGCGGGGAGTGATGAACCAAAGGACGGCAAGGTGAATAATTTGATGAATGCCGGCGAATGAAACTAGCGCCGGGAAATGAAGAAACAGGTTACGAAGATTGAGAGGACGGAGTTCGATTGGAAAGCGGCGGCTGAAACGAAAAATGAGCGGGGAAAGGATCGCCCAAAGATAGAATTGGACCAGATTCAGCCTGAGCGCAGAGACGAAATCGAATTCTTTATTATTTTCACCAACCGCAGCCGCATACGAAACCGCCGCGAAGATAACGCTCACCAGCGTACAACCGCCGAAAACAAATGCCGCTCTGCGCCAGTTTGTTTTGAGGTAGCCCATGACGACTCACCCAGATTATATCAACGCGGCATTTAAAGGAGGATCCTTCTAAAAAAATGTCGTGAGTGGTCGCGAAAACGGCGCGAACTCACCGGATCAAGGCCCGATTAGCACTCGACTAAAGCGGTGTTCCCAGAAACTGGAACAATTTGTCCTTATAGTTTCGGCTGAGTGTCAGGCGCGTGCCAGCTCTGCAGCTCGGCACCGCTGCTCCGCAACGGACGCATCTAAACTATGCTGATGACGATAAAATTTTTTCAGTTTTGCCTGAGTGAGTTGAACCTGCCGCGACAGACGGCGGCGTCATGAGACGCGCAGACCGATGAGCGAATGTGATCAAGAAACGAATCAACCCGCGCGACTGAACTCCGGTATGGAAGTCACCGGTTCTGGTCAGAAAATTGCCGGCTCAAAAGCTTCAAAGGTGAGAGCGTCGGCAAACGGGCTGATCTCAAGCAATGACACGCATCTGGATAGATCTTAACAGAACACGGGTGCCAAACGCAAGAGGACCAGCGGAAAAGCTGAAAGGCCGAAAAACTGAAATGCTCAGTCGCGAAGAATTTTCGCGACTTTTTCGATCGTGTTCCAGCTGCGTGTGGTGGCGGGCACACCCAGAAGTTTCTCGATCTTGCCGAGGTAGCTGATCGCCTTCATCTGTCGGCGATAGAGACCCAGGACGAATCTGTCTTGGACCGCAATTATTTTCAGCAGCCAGTCCTCATCTGAGGGGAGGCTGAGAGGAAGCGCAGGCCGCGCAGGAAGTCGTTTCGCTAATACATTCACAAACCGAGTTATGTTGGGACCAGATGGTTGTCGTGCGAATGGATTTTTTGATGTGAGCCTAATGATGTCGCGTGCGGGACAAATCATGATCTCGCATTTGAATGGCAACTTTCGGGCGAACGCAGCGCGTAGAGTCGATTCACTCACATCTTCGCGCACCACGAACGTGCCCACCGCGCCGATATTCACGACACCAAACTTCGCCAGCTGCTTGGCGATGGCAGCCGGTTGACATCGATTCGCCCCACCGACGTTCACCGCACGAAGAAATACCACCCAGTGCATGCGAGCCATCTATTATAGGAGCAAGAAGCGAGGACTCTGAAGGAAGTTGAGCGTCGATAGTTGGGAGTTAGACACAGGCACGTTCGACGCTAACCGATCGGGCGGTACGGTGCCGGCATTTACTGTGCGCGTAGGGCGATAATGGGGTCGACCTTCGTTGCGCGCAGTGCCGGAAGGTAGCTGGCGAGGATTGCGACGGCGAGCAACACCAGTGAGATGCCAAAAAAAGTGACTGGATCTGTCGCACTGATACCGAACAGCAAACTTTGTAGTACTCGCGTCAGAAGAAATGCTGCCGCCAACCCAAGCATCATACCTATGCTCACTAGTTTGAGTCCTTGGTTGACTATCATTTTCAATACGTCGGTCCGTCGTGCACCGAGCGCCATGCGAATGCCTATCTCGTGAATGCGTTGCGCGACTGAGTAACTCATCACCCCGTAAATTCCCACGGCCGCGAGAATCAATGCCAAAGCGGCAAAGATACCTAACAAGAGCATGCTGAACCGCTGCCTGGCGATCGCCTCTGACACGATATGGTCCATCGTGTCGACGTTAGCGACCGGTTGATCCTTGTCCACGGCCCATATCCCATCGCGAATTGAGGTGGCGAGGCTCATCGGTTCAACGCTTGTCCGCACAATCAGTGCATTCGCTGCCAAGTCCTTCAGCTGCCGATAAGCGAAATACATTTGCATCTTGGGCTGCGCAATGAAGTCGTTTTGCCGGACATCTTTTACAACGCCAATCACCTCTCGCCAGGGTACGTCCGAAGTCGTCGCACCAGGCTTCAGACGTTTGCCAATGGGGTCTTTTCCCGGCCAGTAGTGCTGAGCGGTTTTCTCGCTAATCACCACCACGTTTTTGGAATCCGCCTTATCCTGATCGGTGAAGTCGCGGCCGCGAATCATTGGAATTCCCATTGTGCTGAAGTAGCCTGGCCCAATTGCGCGGTAGATTACATCGGGCCACTGGCCCGGCGGCGGATCGGGAATGCCTTCGACGGCAATACTCATCGAATCCCCGTTGTAAGTGAACGGCAAGTTGCCGGCGACAGCTACTGATTGAACGCCGGGCAGGGCGCGGATGCGAAACAACACCTCATCGAAAAACACTGAGCGCCGTTCCCCGTCCGGATACCTCAGCTCCGACAGGTCTACTTTCATAGTCAGGAGATGATCGGCGCGAAACCCGGGATCGAGATTTCGCAAGTGCAGAAAACTGTTGATGAGCAATCCCGCGCCAATGAGAAGGATGAAGGAGACTGCGATTTCGCCGACGACAAGCAAATCACGAAGACGATTTCCTTTTTTGCCGATGGCGGAATCACGGCCGCCTTCTTTCAACGAATCGTTTAGATTGGAGTGGGACGCGTGCATCGCTGGCGCGAGTCCGAATACAATTCCGGTCAACAAGGCGAGCAACGCCGTAAACACGAGCACCTTTCCGTCAATGCTGATCGTCTGTGTCTGCGAAATGGTTACAGGAATGAACGTCTTCAGCACGCGGATTCCTGCCAACGCAAGGAGCAAGCCGAAACCGCCGCCGAGCAACGCCAACAATACGCTTTCGGTTAGAAACTGACGCGTCAGGCGGGAACGGCTCGCGCCGAGCGCAAGTCGCAATGCAATTTCCTTTTCGCGCACCGCGGCGCGAGCCAACAGCAGATTGGCAACATTGGCGCATGCAATGAGAAGCACAAACCCGACGGCTCCAAGCAGGATGAGCAGCGCGGGCTTAATATCGCCGACCACTTCCTCGTGTAGTGGCGTCACGGTCGCGCCGATGCGCGTGTTGTACCGTGGATATTCCTTGGCAAGGCGGGCGGCAATCGTCTCCATCTCAGCTTGAGCCTGCTTAAGAGTGATGCCAGGCTTGATCCGCGCGATCACGTCGAGAAAATGATTACCGCGCTCCGTTGTTTCCTCATTGGTAAACGCGATTGGCACCCATACCTTGTCGTTCCAGTTGCCATAGGCGGGCAAGTGCACCGAGCGCGGCATGACGCCAATCACATTGTAGCTTTCCCCATTCAACGTGATGGCGCGTCCGATGACGTTGGAATCAGAACCGAAGCGGCGTTGCCAGAGTGAGTAGCTCAGGAGAACGACGTGTGTGCCAGGACGGTCGTCATCCGGCACAAATGTGCGTCCCAGCAGTGCCGGAACGCCTAACAAGTCGAAGAGATTTGCCGAGACGCGGCGACCATCGAGGCGATCTGGTTCGCCGACGCCGGTCAGGTTGAAGCTGCGCTCGGACATCGCTGCCATCCCAGTGAAGACGGTGTTCTGTCTTTGCCAGTCGATGAAGTTAGGCGGCGACGGAGTATTTTTCGGAAAACCAAGATGGGTGGCATTTTCCCACACCATCACCAGTTGTTCAGGGTTTTTGAAGGGGAGCGGCCGCAACAGCACGGCATTCACGGCGCTAAAGATTACAGTGTTTGCGCCGATACCGAGCGCGATCGCAACAATAGCAATGCTCGTGAAGGCCGGATTCTTCGCCAGCGTGCGCAGCGCATAGCGCAAATCCTGCCAGAGGTCGGCAAACATGTTGATTTTCTCTTCAGTTCCCAATGTCACGCCGGCCGCCGATACCCGCTGCTCCACATGTTTCAGCTCGCGGCCTAACAAATCAGGCGCGCTGAGCTGCTCTAGGACTTGTTTGCGGGCTTCGTCTTCCGAGGCACCACAGCTGAGCGCCCACTCGTATTCCTCTTCCAGATGCTGCGAAAGCTCTTCAACGATTTCCGCCTCGCGCACTGGAGATAAGCCAAGTTCCGCCAGGCGCGCTCTGATCTCGATCTTGAAATCAGGCATGTTGAATCCCTGTGATCAGGTTGATGGCTTCAACGAACTCACGCCAGCCGGCGCGTTGCTTCGACAGCACGTTCTTACCCGAGCTGGTCAGACGATAATAACGGCGGCGACGTTGGCCGGCCTTTTCAACCCAGCGACCGCGAATCCAGTTCCGTTTCTCAAGTCGATAAAGCAAAGGATACAGGGAAGCGACATTAAATCGGATCGCGCCGCGTGAACGCAGCTCGATTAGCTGCGCAATCTCATATCCGTGCCTGGGCCGACTTTCGAGGAGGGCTAAAATCATCAATTCGGCGCTGCCCTTTTTTAGTTCGCGATCGGGAACTGGCGATGCCATATATTGCAAAGCCATATATGTCGTAACAACGACTGTCAATTGGAATCTCACCCAGCATGTCAAACATTCTACTGGTACGCGATCGCAGCCCAGAGAGTGGACTTCGTCTATGGTCGCGCACCACAAACGTGTCGACCTCACCGTTCGTTGAATCCGGCGGGGGCATCTACTGCATCGAAATGGACAACCACTATGATGAAACTCGAACGTCTTAATCTTACGGTCGTTGTCGGGTTAACTCTTTACGCAGTCGGTTTGGCAGTCCTTTGGCAGAACAAAAACTTCGAGCCTGGCGGAGCGCTCATCGTGCTCTTTCTGTTTGGACTGATCTTTCCAGCACTCGCGTGGCTGGCGACCATCCCCGCCGTTCCGTTGTCGATCTCAATTCGTCCGAGCGGATGCGAGATGCTTGTGCTCGCTGGTTTTATCGTCGGATTGTCGATCTATCTCATCGGCGGTCCGCAATGGATCGACAATCATCTTCCAGAGGCTTGGACCGATTCATCGAAGATCAAACTCTTGGTTACGCTTGCAAAAAAATTGATTGTGTTTGTCGCGATTCCATTTGCGGTCTTTCGCTTTGCATTTAGTTATCGACTCCGCGATTTCGGGATTCAATTCCAAGGCTTACGCGCTCTGGCTGGCAGTCATTTGCCGGTAGTCCTGGTTGTCGGCTCCGCATTGGTCGCTTTTCAGTATTTCGTAGGTAGCGGGGCTGCGCCCGTGCGGCATGGCAACTTCAGCATGCATCAGCTGTTGGTTGGTCTTCCGCTCTGTTTCATTTGGCTGGTGATTGAAGTTGGATTGGTCGAAGAATTTTTCTTTCGCGCGCTCGTGCAATCGCGGCTCGCCGCGTGGTTCAAATCGGAGGTGAGCGGTGTTGTCCTGATGTCCCTTGTTTTTGGATTGGCGCATGCGCCGGGATTCATTTTTCGCCAGGCGGGCAGCGTGGAAGGTCTCGGCGCAAATCCGTCTGCGCTCGACGCGATCGCTTATTCGATCGTAGTGCTCTCGGTCAGCGGGATTTTATTTGGAGTGATGTGGGCGCGGACGAAAAATCTGTTTGCGCTGATGCTGATTCATGCCGCTGCTGATCTTCTGCCGAATTTCGCGAACTTTGTTCAAGTTTGGAGGCTGTAAAGGTGGTATAGCCGAGCCGATTTGGAGGCAACCAACATCCGCGTTGTGACAATTGGCCGCGCCGATAAGCTGGATGATGTCAATGGACGCGAAGAAGATTGCTTTCGCTCTTTTAATAGTTGCCCTGGCGGCCACCGGACTGACGCAGACGCCGGAGCCGGGGAAGAAGAAGGAGATCAAGATTACGTGGCTAGGGCATTCGGCCTTCGAAATCGTCTCACCTAGCGGGACCGATATTATAATCGACCCGTTCCTGACCAAGAATCCCGCGACGCCGACGGAACTCAAGGATCTTGCCCACTATCATCCGGCCTACGTTCTCGTCACCCATTCCCATGGCGATCATCTCGGCGATGCGATCGAGCTGGCGAAAATGAGTAAGGCGAAGCTGGTTTGCGTAGCCATGCTGGAGGCTTTCAAGAAGGGCGAGTTGCCGCGTGAATTGTTTGAAGGAGTGAATGTGGGCGACGTCGTAAAGGCGGGCGACGTGAAAATCCATGTGGTGCCGGCAATGCATAGCAGCGAGCCGAGCGGGAGGCCTGTCGGTTATGTGCTTGAGTTTGCGGATGGCCGCTCGGTTTACCACGAGGGCGATACCTGGATCTTCGGCGACATGGCTCTGATCCAGGAGTTTTATCATCCGAACATCATCCTGATGCCGGTCGGCGCGGTAGCGGATGGTCAGATGCCGCAGATGGCTTGGCTGGCGGTGACGCGTTATTTCAAGCCGGAGGTGGTGATCCCGATGCATTACGGAGCGTTGCCCGGGTCATCGACGGAAGAGGATCTGCGTAAGGTTTTCGGCAAAGATCCGCGCGTGGTGTTTATGAAGCCTGGCGAAACGAAAAGTTTCTAGTTCTGCAGGAAGACAAGCTCGCAAGAAATCGGGGGATAAATCGCCGTATTGGTGCGGCGCTTGTGAAGTAGCGGCATCGAACGCTCTCACCGCCTGCTTCGGAATCATTTTATTGGTTCTGCTAAATGAATCGAAACCTTCAGGCGAGATTCGTTTGAATAAAGCGCGGGCTGGCGTGGATGCCGATTTGGCGCAGCGTCGCGTCGCCGGTGTTAACGAATCGGTGGGGTGTGTTCGCGGGAATGACGACGATGCCGCCGTCGTTCACTTCGTGCGTTTCCTCGCCAACCGTGATGGTGGCGCAGCCTTCGAGCGTGAACGCGACTTCGACGTACGGATGCGTGTGCAATGGCGGACCCTGCCCCGGTTTCGCGGTAACGATGTAGGCCGAGAATGGCGCGCCCTGCTTTTCGCCGGCGAATTCATACGACATTCCGACGAAAGGCAGCTGCTCGAGATTCAGAAAGCTCATGACGGAAGATACCTGAAATGCTTCGTTTGACATGCAACCATTTAGTTGCATAATGTCGCTGATGGATGCAGTCTTTAAAGCGCTTGCTACTGCGAGTCGCAGAAAATTGCTCGATGAATTGCGCAAAGAGAATGGGCAGACGTTGAGCGAGTTATGCGAACACCTCGACATGACGCGGCAGGCGACGACCAAACACTTGGTGTTGCTGGAGAAAGCAAACCTCATCGCCGTCGTGTGGCGCGGGCGCGAGAAGCTGCATTATCTCAATCCAATGCCGTTGCATGAGATCTACGAGCGTTGGATTGGCAAGTACGAACGCCATCGCCTTCGGGCGTTGAGCGATCTGAAAAAAGGTCTCGAACAAACCAAAACCAAATAAAAGTAGCATGATGAAAAAAGACCAATTCGTTTATGTAACGTACATTCGCACGACGTCCGAGAAATTGTGGAAGGCACTCACAGAACCGGACTTCACGAGAAAGTTCTGGTGCAATACAGCTCAGGAATCTGAATGGAAGCCAGGCTCGTCCTGGAAGATTATGGCTCCCGACGGAATGCTAACCGATAGCGGTGAAGTTCTTGAAATCGAACCGCCTCGGCGGCTCGTTTTGAAATGGCGTAATGAATTCAGACCTGAACTAAAAGCGGAAGGCTATTCGCGTCTGACTTACCAACTGGAACCGGAAGGGAAATCGGTCAAGCTCACGGTTATTCACGAAATCGAGAAGGAAGGTTCGAAATTTATCGAAGCAGTCTCGAGTGGATGGCCGCACATTCTTGCGAGCCTCAAAAGCCTTTTGGAAACCGGCGAGTCGTTGGAGGAAACCCGCGAATGGCCGCGTGAAGCGTGTAAGTAGTTAATTCGGAAAAATCCCATCGGGATTGAATCGTCCAGCCCAGCGTGGCCCCGCTTTCGGGGCTACGCTGGGTAATCGGTTATCCATTCATCAACTCTGAAAGAGTTGAATCAACGGGAGGATTGCAGTCAGGATGGCATCATGCCTCAATCGCTCGCTAAAATTCTGGTTCATACCGTCTTTTCAACCAAAGATCGGCACCAGTTTCTCCGCGATGAAGCGTTGCGCGCCGAATTGCATCGTTATCTCGGCGGCATTCTGCAAATCACGATTGCCAACCATTCATCATCGCCGGTGTGGAAGACCATGTTCATCTTCTTTCGACACTCTCGCGCACCTGCGGGGTGGCGGAAATGGTTAAGGAAGTCAAACGCGGGTCGTCCCTATGGCTGAAAACGCAAGGCCCGGGTCTGCGCGACTTCGCATGGCAAAATGGCAATGGGATTTTTTCCATCGGATTTTCACAGATCGAGGGAGTGAGAAACTATGTCGCTGGGCAACAGGAACATCATCGAAAAGTTTCATTTCAAGACGAATTCCGGCAGTTTCTCCGAAGATATCAAATTGAATTCGATGAACGGTATGTTTGGGATTGATGCAACTCCGTCAGAGTTGCTAATACATCTAACCGACTACCCAGCGTAGCCGCTTCGCGTCAACGCTGGGCTGGATGATTGAATCCCGTTGGGATTACCAAATCGGAACACGCGCACTCCGAGGGGTGACCTGTCGCCGTTGCGAGGCATTCAGTCGGAAAATTTTGCCGGAATGTCGAAATGCGTCGCTGCCGGGCGTCATCATAGTGAGGCAAAAGGCATTTCTATGTTTATCATTTATATCATTGTCACGATCGTGACGGTTGCCGCTAACGTCTTTGCGGCTGTCGTCGACTTCCGCCATCCCCAATGGGTGGTCGACAACATCACGAGGTGGGGAGGGTCCCAGTCCTGGCTGTTCACGCTTGGCGCCCTCAAGGCCGCGGGCGCGCCTGGACTCATGATAGGCATCGGCGTTCCTCTAGTCGGCGTTGCAGCTGCGACTGGCCTGGTTCTGTTTTTTCTTGGAGCTATCGTTGTTGTGACACGTGCTCGCTGGTACTCACACCTTCCATGGCCTGCGACGTATCTCTTCCTTGCTGTGGCTTCGCTGGTATTACGGCTCGCCGTGTGATTCAAGGAGTGACGGCTTCCCAGCCGTCATAATTGGTTCGGCGGCTGCCCAAGCCGCCGTTCCTTGTAAGAGGCGGCGCTCGTAGACTGCCGCGAAAAATTTTCGGAAAATGTCGAAATGCGCAGTCACCAAACGTCAGCATTATGAGGCCGCGAAGTATTCCGGCCCGATAACAAAAACGAAATAAGAGGAGAGAAAGCAAAAAATGAAAACCATACAAGCACGAATGAAAAACCCGGCGATGCTGATTCCTGAGGCGATGCAGCCTCTGATGTCTGTCGTGGCGGCGGTGAGAAAGAGTGGTGTGCCCCAGCGCACGCTCGATCTCGTTCACTTGCGCGCCAGCCAAATCAATGGCTGTAGCCTCTGTGTGGATATGGGCTCCCGAGAGCTTAAGAAGGCCGGCGAGACAGACGACCGTCTCTTCGCTGTAGCTGCCTGGCGGGAAGCGCCTTATTTTACCGAGGCCGAACGCGCCGCGCTGGCGCTTGCCGAATCAGTTACGCGGCTTAGCGATCGATCCGATCCGGTACCGGAGGAAATATGGAACCAAGCTACTCTGTATTATGACGAGAAGGCGCTCGCAGCCCTAATCCTCTGTATCGCCACGACCAACTTCTTCAACCGTCTCAACGCCACGACCAAACAGATGGCTGGCGAGCAGCCGTGGAGCAGCCGGTAAGGAACAAAACACAAAAACAATAACTGAAACTAACATTATGAAATACGCATTACTCGTTCATCAATCACTGGAACACTTCGATCGCCGCAATGACAAGGCCGCCGTGGCCGCTGGCAGAGCGTACGGTGAGGCGCTGCAGGCAGCGGGCATTTTTATTGGCGGCGCCGGATTAGATTCGCCTAAAAACGCGACCACTGTTTCGATTCGCGACGGAAAACGCCAAGTCCATGACGGTCCTTATGCTGAGACGAAAGAGTTTCTTGCCGGCTTCGGAATCATTGACGTGCCGGATCTGGATGCGGCGTTGGAATGGGCTGCGCGTCATCCTGCTGCCGGTTTCGCCTCGATTGAGGTGCGTCCATTGTTAGGCGATCGGTTCATGGTTGCGCCTGCGAAGGGAGCATGAGCGAATCAGCGACCCATGCAGCAATTGAAACCGTTGCGCGAGATTCATATGGGCGACTTATCGCCTACCTCGCGGCACGATCGGGCGACGTCGCCGGCGCGGAAGACGCGCTCGGCGACGCGTTCATCGCGGCATTGAAGCGGTGGCCAGCGGAAGGCGTTCCGGAAAAACCAGAAGCATGGCTGCTACATGTCGCGCGTAATCGAATGATTGACGCGGCTCGCCGAAAGCAAGTGCGGCAAGAATCTGAGACGTTTCTACAGCAAATCACGGAGGAAGCAGCGAGCGTCGCAGCAACACAAGAATATTTCCCCGACGAACGACTGAAACTTCTTTTCGTCTGCGCGCACCCGGCGATTGATCCCTCCGCTCAGACACCGTTGATGTTGCAAACAGTTCTTAGGGTTGATGCCGCACGAATTGCATCGGCGTTTCTCGTTTCGCCTGCAGCTATGAGCCAGCGGCTCGTTCGCGCGAAAAATAAAATTCGTGACGCCGGGATTCCTTTTCGTGTGCCGGAGCCGCCAGAGCTGGAAGAACGAGTTTCTTTTGTTCTCGATGCCATCTATGCCGCCTACACGACGGGTTGGGAAAGCCTGATGGAAACAGCTTCCACGCATCACGCGCTCGCGTCAGAGGCCATCGCGTTAGGACGAATGTTAACGCAGCTGATGCCGCGCGAACCCGAAGCTCACGGTTTACTTGCGCTGATGTTACACTGTGAAGCGCGACGTGAAGCACGTTACACAAGCCGCGGTGACTTTGTGCCGTTGGATCGGCAAGACACAGCTCTTTGGTCGCAATCGATGATTGACGAAGCCGAGACACATCTGCACTCGGCTGCCGCCTTCAAGCGCATGGGACGCTATCAATTGGAAGCTGCCATTCAATCTGTTCACGCTAATCGAGCGAAAACCGGGCACATCGATTGGAAGGAAATCGCTTTGCTCTACGAGGGCTTGGTGCGAATCGCGCCCAGGATTGGTTCGCTTGTTGGGCGAGCCGTTGCGATTGCGCAAACAGGCGAGCCGGCTGTCGGATTGGCTGCTCTTGACGGCATTCCCTCGGAGCAGACGGCGGATTATCAGCCCTATTGGGCGGCGCGCGGCCATCTGCTTCGCTTGCTGAATCGGAACGATGAAGCGGTCGAAGCGTTCAATCGTGCCGCGAGCCTGACAGACGATCCGGCGTTGCGTGAATACCTTTTGCAACGCTCCACCACCAGTACGTTTGGATGAGAACATTCACATCAAGAAGAGTCCATATATGTGCATCGCTGCGAATTAGCTAAACAGCAGAAAGGATTACTTATGAAATCCCATGGCTCTACGATTGCATATTGGGTTGTTACCGTGCCCCTTGCCCTGGAGTGTGCAGTGGGAGGAGTGATGGGCTTGCAGTTACCGGTTTTTGCCAGAATCATGGAACACCTGGGCTACCCGAATTACTTTATGACAATCATTGGTACCTGGTATGTGCTTGCTGGGATAGCTTTGCTTATCCCGCGTTTTCCTCGCCTCAAGGAGTGGGCCTACGCAGGCCTGATCTTTCTCTACACGGGAGCGATTGCATCCCGTCTAGCAGTGGGCGATTCAGCGGTTACTCTGGTAGGCTTGGTGATCCTCATCGGCCTTACAGTTGCCTCGTGGGGACTTCGCCCGCCCACGCGTCGCGATCTTGCGCCGAATTAGCGCTCGTTTCTTGCTCGGAGCAACTAAGGAGAAAATCTTGACTAACTGGAGTCAACAGCCTTTGACTAGCTTTGCTTGTAAGGACCGAAAGGAATGCGAAACAAAGATCAAAAAGGAGATTTAAGTGTCCAGGCGATTGCCGGGACGCATGTGGTGCTCCTTGGCATGGACTTCCCCGAGCAAGATTGCGCGGGCTTGCTTGGATTTGCCTTGCGACGGGAAGATCATACTGAAGGAGAGAAATACTGGTTGTCGGGATATAAGACTTTCAAAAGTGTAGAGCCCTTTCCGCCTCCAGGGATACTTTATTCAACGCGACAACATCCTATTCAAGGTTTCACGTGGTCGGATTTTTCCGCGAAACCAGAACACGATTACACGTATGAAGTGTTCGCGCTGAGAGGCGCGCCGGCAAATCCGCAAGAGTCCGAAAAAGCAGCGGTGAAAATCCGCACGGAGAGCGAGCATGGCAGGACGCATCACGTGCATTTTAACCGCGGTGCGGCAGCGTCGCAGGAATACACGCGGTTATTTGGCGACAAGCGGCCCGTGGATGTAGGACCGGCGGCGTTCACGTGGCTTTCGCGCGGCGCGGCCGAATCAATTGCAGACTTTGTCGGGCGGGCCGGTGGCCCAGGATGGGGATTACGCGTCGGTGCTTATGAATTCACAGATGAGGATGTGCTAAAGGCGTTAGGTGCTGCGCGGGACCGCGGTGCGGATGTTGAGATTCTCTACCACGCAAAGAATGATGAACAAAAAATCGCTAATGAAGTGGCGATCCAGAAATTCGGCTTGGAAGATATTTGCCATCCGCGCAACGCGCAGGGCCTGACACTTTCTCATAACAAGACCATCGTCTTAACCAAAGCTGGCGCCGCGCAAGCAGTGCTCACTGGTTCCACGAATTTCAGTATCGGGGGAATCTATGGACACAGTAACGTCGTTCATGTCTGTGAGAAGGATGACGTCGCGGCAAAATATTTATGGCTGTGGAATGAGCTGAAGAAGAACACGCCCAAATCTACGGACGCCGGCGTGCTGGCCGGAAAAACTCCGCTTCCGGACGATCCGCTCGCAAAACAAATCAATTCCATTTTTAGTCCGCGCGATACCTTGGAAGCGCTGGATTGGTATGCGCGGCAATCCAAGGGAGCGAGTGATGCATTGTTCATGACCTTTGCCTTCGGCATGAATCAGCGCTTCCAGGATGCTTATCGTAATGGAACCGCCAAACTCCGTTACGCATTGATGGAATCGATGAGTGGCCCGACCAAGACCACGGAGCAAAGAGAGGCCAACGAAGCCGCAATCATTGAGCTAAGGAAAATGAAAGAGAACAAATTCGCTATTGGATCGCGTTTGGGAAAAGGCGCATTCAATCACTGGCTCGTGGAGCAGCTCTCAGGACTAAATGTCAATGTGCGATATCTGCATACCAAATACATGCTGGTCGATCCGCTGGGTGCTAATCCGCTGGTGGTTTGCGGTTCAGCAAACTTTAGTGAGGCCTCAACTACGAATAACGACGAGAACATGCTCATCATTCGAGGCAACCCGCGTGTTGCCGATATTTATCTTGGAGAATTCATGCGTCTCTATCGCCACTTCGCTTTTCGCGACTGGCTTACACAACATCCGGAAGCCGACGAAGTACAAGTGGGTCATCTCGACGAGACCGATCAATGGTGGAAACGTTACTTCGGTGATAGCTTTGAATCCCGGCAACGCAGCTACTTTGCCAGTTAAGCTGCTGTAGCGGCGGCTGTGTCAGCCGCAGTTTGCGCTCGCTATCCGAAATGTTTGCTCACGCCGGCACGTACACGGCATAACCTCGCGGCGGTGCCCAGAGATCGATCCAGCTGGACTCGTTAGTCCATTTGTCTTCCGGGACGCCGGAATCATCGCGGCCGTGCCAGGCAGCCGGAACGAGGCGCGTGTTGTCCCATCGTGTTTGAATCCACGTGCCGTTCCAGGTACCGCGGTTGTTTAACACGAAGATCAGTCCGCTGTGATCGCCGTCGCCCAGGCGTTGCATAACGTAGAGGTCGTCATTCACGTATAGCACTTGTGTCGGACCACCAGCGTTTTGCTCATGAACTTTGATGAGCGCGTCGATGCCGCGTTGATTGTTTGGCTGCGCGAGATCCCAGTTGAAGTAATCCTGCCAGAACACACAAGGATAACCTTCGTGCGTGAGGATGAAGGCGTACGCCAGCACCTTGTCGTTAATGATTGGACTATCACGTACCACATCGTGGTTCTCCACGAAGGTGACAGCTTGCGCCGAGCGGTCCCACATTAACACTCCGCGGTCTGTAAGATCGCGAAGACTGAATCCGTAACTATCGCATAAATCGCGTAAACGCCATCGCAGCGGAAAATCAAATGCGCCTACCGGATTGTCCGACCACGCATTAGCTTCATCGAGCCAATCATCAATTGTGCGTTCGCTGTCCCAGCATTCGCCCACCGCGTACGGCTTGAAACTGCTGCTACCGCGCAGGGCGCGCAGTTCCTGAATCGAACGCACCATCCAACCGCCGTAACCTTTGACCATGTCATAGCGGAATCCATCGAAGCCAATTTCTTCCAAGAGCCAGCGGGCATAGTTGATGAGTTCGGTATAAACCAGTGGCGTGCGATGACAAAGGTCCGGCATGTCACCGAAAGTGGCACCGTCCCAGGTCTCGTACTGGCTGGGATGAAAGCATTTCCAATCGCGCGTAAATTTGGCGCTCTTAGGGTCGAATTTCGTCCAGCGTGACTGGCCGTCGATCGGATTCAGCTCCTGGGCATCGCCTCCGCTGTTGTGATTGAACACCAGGTCTGCATACACTTGTAGCCCGAGCGCGTGAGCAGACTGGATTAGGTCGAGTAATTCAGCTTTGGAACCGAACCAGGTAGGCGCGCCACCTTTCTGATCGAACTCGCCGAGGTCATAATAGTCGTAGGGATCGTAGCCCATCGATTTCCATCCGGCCGCCTTATTCGCTGGTGGGAGCCACAACGCGGTGAAGCCGGCTTGTTCAATCGCGGGCAGTTTGGATTTGATGTAGGTCCACCATTGGTGCTCGCGATTTTCTATCTTGGGACAATCCCAATAAAACGCTTGCAACATGACACCCATAAATTGGCGGTCCTTTCCAGCGAGAGAGTGTCGCCACGCTACACCCCGGATAATGACTAACAAGCTTTCTCATTCCGCTCACACGCTTTCCCGGATTTATTTGATTGATCGGCGCGGGATTCGCGCTTTCCAAAACTCGAAATCAGGTGAGATAAATTACGAATGAAGAAATGGATCGTGCACAGCAGCGTCGTTGCGCTTTTCTTGATGATCAGTCTAATCGGCTGCGAGAAAAGAAATGGCGACGCGATCGTGATCGGGAAGGATTACGTCGCAGCGGTGAAACAAGGCGAGGAAATCAAAGACGAGCGAGCCGCCAATCATGAACAGTGGATCGTGAAAGTCCGGATGCGCGACAATGGGCGCAGGATTGAAGTTCGTGCCGATCGAGCGCAATGGGAGAAATTGCGCGAAAACGAGCGAGTCAAAATCACGTATCGCATAGGCAAGTATACTGGAACGGTTTGGGACGCCGAGATTCGGTGAATCGAGTTCGTGTAAAACTCAGCTCCTCGACAATCTCTCTTCGAGATCGCTGGAACTGCATGTCGGTCCAATCGAGGCAGTCGATGGAACGCCGGTGATCGACATAAAACCGATCCTTCCAGAATCAACTGACTCCTGACCCGCCCATCCCGCTCAGTCGCGGCGGTAAGGTGGTTTAGACCTGCAGATCACAGGCGACAAGTAGCAGGCTGCGCCTGTGTAACCGTCGTGTAACGCGAAAGTCGCACGGTTTTTACATGTTTTAAACCGGTTCGTCACAATTGGCCTGTAGAGGTTTGGCGCGTGCGGTGAATGCCGCCGAAACCAAAACAAAACCAAATTAATCCAACACAAATAAACCATGAAATTAACTCTTAAGAATCCATTACAGGCTATTGCCTGCCGACTGCTGGCTGTCTCTATCGCGCTCGGGGCCATGGCTGCTTCAAACGCAGCCGCGGATCACGTGAGGGTCTTTAACGAAAAGGTGAGCGGTGTGTCCGCAGCAAATCCGGTTGCGATCTCGCCCAACGTATTGTCACCGGAGTTCACCGCCGAGCTCGTTGAGCAAGGCGCCGATGTACTCGAGAACCCATCGGGCGTGATCACGACATTCGGCAACCTGGATGATGGTAGTCGCACTGAGCCGGATGAAAACACTTATCTGATTCTCGATCACAATCCGGGCGGTCCGACGGATGGATACGACTATGGTCGGCATTTTCTCATTCAGGGACATGAAAACGCTGATGATCTCGCCCACATTACGCGCATTAATCTTGATGTGGTGGATCCCGACCATCGTGTGACGCTCCTGACGCCAGTCGATGACAGTGGCTTGACCCACTTCAACAGCATCGATGGTTCAGCCTGGGATCCGTTTAGTCGCACGCTGCTCTTTACGCAGGAAGCTGGCGCGAATGGCGGCGTCATTGAGATGGGCGCCGATTTTGATCCAAACACCGGAGCAGGCGCTGGTTTGCGCACGCTTTATGGCAGCCTTGGCCGTGGCGGTTACGAAGGCACCCATCCTGATGACTGGGGTAACATTCTGATCTTCGAGGATGTCGGCGGCACCACGGTTTTAAATAGAGGCAGAAATCCAAACTCGTTTGTTTACCGGTTCGTTCCTATGTCTCCGGACGACCTGACGCATGGTAAATTGCAGGTGCTTCAGGTCTCCATCAACGGCAGCCCGGTCGTGTTTGTGCCGGTCGATGACCAGAATCCGAACGGCGACACACGGTCGCAGAATCAACTGCTGCTCCACACGGTGGGCGCGTCCTGGCCGGCCCAATGGGTCACGCTTCATGACACTGAGATCGATGGTACCGATCCGTTTGATACCAACGCTCTGGCCAAAGCCCTCGGCGCGACTCCATTCAAGCGCCCGGAGAACGGGCAATTCCAGCCTGGTTCACACTTTCAGACCTTCTTATTCGACGTCACGGGCGACACAGATAATCGCGCGGGGACGGACCCTGTGCTGGCAGCGCGCGGCGCCTGGGGCGGAATCTTTCGTGTCGATCTCGATGCAAGCCGCGAGACTGGACACATCTCTCTCGTCGTCTTGGGCGACGCAGACCATGCTTCGTTTGATAACCTGACATTCGCGGATGACAAGGATACGATCTTGGTAGCAGAAGATCGCGGCGACACGTTGCACGATCAGTTGAACAAGCTCGATTCGATTTGGGCTTACAAGCTAGACAAACAGCACCCGGACCGAAATCTCGTGACCCGATTCGTCGCGCTCGGCCAAGATCAGCTGGCGACGGACGAGGACAACGAACCGACCGGGCTGCACATGTCCGAGGGGGACAGCACGATCGGCGGGCTGATCGGGACGAAGGTATTCAAAAAAGGCAGTGCAAGGCTCTTCTTCACGCAGCAACACGGTGAAAACAACCTGTTAGAGGTTTTTCCCCGCGACTGAGCGGGCAGCGATTGGTTAGGCAAAGCGGTCTCGCGCCCCGGACGTGTATGAGTCCGGGGCGCTTTTTTTTGCACAGCACAAAGCACGAACAGACTCGGGAAGAATCGTAGGTTGGTGAGGACTACTCCAGAATGAGGCCAGTCCTTTTAGTTGCGTGTGTACTGATCGATATTAAACCAGTGATTAAGTCAAACAGCTGCGAATATGGCAAATTGAGAAGAAGATTAACGACGGATTAGGACAACGGCGGAAACCAGACGTTGGCAAAGTGTGAAAATCAGACGGCAAATTGGACTGATCCTCATCGCTGCCCTCGCAACCGCAATCATTTCAATGCTTACCATCAATAGATCAGGAGCCGCCGCCGCAACAGAAGGTTCCCAGCACGTCTTTTATCGCACGGTTGAGGTTAACGGACTTTCAATTTTTTATCGGGAAGCGGGGCCGAAGGATGCCCCGACTATTCTCTTACTCCACGGATTGCCATCTTCTTCCCGGATGTTCGACCCTCTTTTCGCCCGGCTCGCGGATAGATTTCATCTTGTCGCTCCGGATTACCCTGGCTTTGGGCACACCGACTGGCCGGACCCGAAGAAATTCGCGTACACTTTCGATCACTTGGCCGAGATCATGAACCACTTCACCGAAGCGCTTGGACTCTCGCGCTACACGCTTTACATGCAGGATTATGGTGGCCCGGTCGGTTTTCGCATGGTACTTGCACATCCGGAGCGCGTAGAAGCTCTCATTGTTCAAGACGCGGTCGCACATAACGAAGGACTGGGCACGAATTGGAAGACCCGGCGCGAGTTCTGGAAAGATCGCGCGGCGAACGAAAGCGCGCTTCGCACAAATCTTCTATCGTTGCAGACGACGCGGACACGTCATGTCGGAAACGATCCGAACGTCGATCGCTACGATCCTGATTTGTGGACGGACGAGTTCGCTTTTCTGAATCAGCCGGGGCAAGCGCAGATTCAAAGCGATCTGTTCTACGATTATCGCACCAATGTCGATGCCTATCCCAAGTGGCAGGCGTGGATGCGCGAGAAGCAGCCGCGCCTGCTGGTTATCTGGGGCAAGTATGATCTCTCGTTCGACCCGGGCGAGCCGGAGCGCTATCGCAAGGATGTGCCGAACGCCCAGGTGCATGTTCTCGAGGCCGGTCATTTTGCGTTGGATACAGCGGCAGGTGAAATCGCCGCATTGGTTCGAGACTTTGTGGGTTCCTCACGTTGAGTGTTGTCGTGTTCTAAAAAAAGTACGATGAAAGCGATAGAAGGTTACTTTTTGATTACGCCGAACGACCTTCATTGGCGTCCCTCTAACTTGATGAAAATCCCGAACGCGGATTATCTTGAGCGCACTGGGAGCGAGAATCTTGGCGCACGGCTCTGGCGTTTGCCACCCAAGAGCGCGAACACGCTGCACAAACATGTCCGCGCAGAGGAGTTTTATTTTGTGCTGGAAGGCGTGGGGCGAATCCGCGTGGGCGACGAGACATTGACCGTGCCGAGATATGGCGGCGTGCTAGTCGGGCCAGACCAGTTGCGTCAGGTGTTCAACGACACCGCCGCCGAGGTGCTCTGGCTCGTCTTGGGTGCGCCGGAGGAAACTGAATTTCTACCTGGCGCAAGTACCAAACCTGATATGTCACTCATCTATCCAGTCGATCCGAAACAATTGCCCGAAGAACTCGCTGGCGTACAGTGGCCACCGCAGAGCTGATCCTCAATGGCCAGCTCTGTTTCCTCACTGTTTCGCGGCGACCTGCGAACCCGCATTCGCAATCGGCTCGTAAAATCTTAGCCCTTCGATGTCGCTGCCAAGCTCACGTAGCGGATAGAGACCTTTCGCAGAACCGCCGCCGGGATCTTGCACGAGATAGTCGAATCCGTCTTTTCCGGCGATCACCACAAAATGCGTGATGCCGCTGGGCTGCCGGACCCGAACGATGACTGGGTTTCCGCGGGCCAGGTTCGAATCGATTAGCTGATACGAAGCCAAATCTTCGTATACGTGCCGGACGCGGTCGGGCGCTAACCACGCCGCGCGATCCCAATAAACCCAGCCTTGCTCGGTGTATCCGCCGACGGATGGTAAAAACCAGTTTAACTGCTGCGGATCGGTCTCGACGCCATAAAACTTGAACACCATCGCCGCGGAAGCGACGGCGCAGCCTTGGCCGCCGAGGGTGCCATTGGCTTCGATTCCGCCCAGCGGATCGTCGCGCCATTTTTCATCGGCCTGGCGGAACGATGGCACCGCGAGCTCGACACGATGGAAAAAATAACGCCCACCGCGCGGCGAGAGTTTTCGTTTCCAGGTCCAATCGATGTGCACAGCGAGCGCTGCGACGAGCACAACAAGAAGAAAACTGATGAAAAACCAAAGGCGCTTCAAAGCACCAAACTATAGCCGCGATTGCTCGCTCGCGAAAGCATTCGGAGTGTCGGCCGCATATTTTGCGGCTTCTTGTCATTCTGAGCGAAGCGAAGAATCTCAGATTATTTCTTCTCGACGCGCCTGTGTACCCAATAGCCAGAGATGTTTCGCTTCGCTCAACATGACAGGGCGCCCTGGTGGTCGCTAACGTCAACAAAAAAGACAAGTTGCGCGAGTGCATTGATAATGCTGATTTCGCCATCATGACTCAGGCTCGGGAACTCCGCCTCGCCAAGCGTATGGCGCGTCTCGGCACCGAGACCGCCTTCGAAGTTTTGGTTAAGGCGCGGGCGCTGGAGGCTAAAGGGCGCGACATCATCCATCTCGAGATCGGGGAACCCGATTTCGATACACCGGCCAACATCATCGACGCGGCCTGCGACGCGCTGCATAAGAGTTTCACTCATTACGGCCCTTCCGCCGGTTTGCCCCAGCTGCGCGAGGTCATCGCGCAGCATGTGAGCGAGACGCGACGGATAAATGTTACACCGGAAGAAGTAGTCATCGTCCCCGGTGGCAAGCCCATCATCTTCTTCGGCATTCTCGCTCTCGTGGAAGATGGCGATGAGGTCATCTATCCGAATCCCGGCTTTCCCATCTACGAATCAATGATCAATTACGTCGGCGCGAAAGCCGTACCGATCCGATTGCGCGAGGACCTGGATTTTCGTCTCGACGTCGATGAGCTCGCCGGGCTTATCAACGACCGCACAAAATTGATCATTTTGAATTCACCGCAGAATCCCACTGGCGGTGTGCTGGAAAAGAAAGACGTCGGCGGTATCGCGCGCGCTATCGGCGATCGCAACATTATGGTGTTAAGCGACGAGATCTACAGCCGGCTCATCTTCGAAGGAGAACATCACTCCATCATGTCGATCGACGGCATGAAAGAGCGCTGCATCTTGCTCGATGGTTTCTCCAAAACGTACGCTATGACTGGTTGGCGGATGGGTTACGGCGTGATGCGCGCCGATCTCGCAGGTCACGTTGCTCGGCTGATGACCAACTCCAACTCGTGCACCGCGAGCTTCACCCAAGTCGCCGGCATCGAAGCCTTGCGCGGACCGCAGAAATCGGTGGACGCGATGCGCGCCGAGTTCAAGAAACGCCGCGACGTGATGGTCGCCGGCCTCAATGAGATTAAAGGTTTCTCCTGCCGCTCGCCTCACGGCGCGTTTTACGTCTTTCCGAATATCACGAGGACCGGATGGCCATCGAAAAAGCTGGCCGATGCGTTGCTCGATGATGCTGGCGTCGCCGCGCTATCCGGCACTGCTTTCGGCGATTTCGGCGAAGGTTATTTGCGCTTCAGTGTTGCTAACTCGATCGAGAATATCGAGAAGGCGTTGGGTCGCGTTGCTGCGTGGGTGGACAAAAATTTGTAAGGCCGGTTCTATCGAAGGTGCGCGTGATTGCGTTCTTTCGAGCTTTTTGAAAGAAGTTTTTTGCCGCAGTCTTCAAGGGCGTTGCATCGACAGTCTTGCATTTGCTTGAGCAACGTCTGCATGAGCTTGAGCCGCTTCATTCGGAGTTGTAGTTCCGCAATCTTGCGTTCTGAAAGTTCATGCCAGCGTTTTGGTGGACGCGTCGCGGCGCGAAAGCCGAAAAACAGCTCGCGTATCTCGTCTAAAGTGAAGCCGGACTCCTGTGCGCGCTGCACCACCGCGAGCCGAAAAAGCGCGCTCTTCTCATAACGACGTTGGCCATTCTTGCGCACTGGCGGCGGCAGAATGCCGATCTGCTCATAGTAGCGAATGGCTGATGTGCGCAAACCAAAGACACGCGCGACATCGGAAATCGCCAGGTTATCCGCCACTCAGAAACCTAACAAGCAGCCGCGCTGAACGCCACGAAAATCGCTCGCATTTTTCTTAAAAAATCTCCTTTGACTTAAAGTCGACTTGAACTCGTAGCGTCGAAAGTATGAAAAAAATATTCCAATTCATAACTGCAATCGCCATCGTTGTGCCGATCGTTGATTCGGCATCATCAGAACCTTCATCGTCGCAAACCGAGCACGCGTCACCTTTCGCCTGCAACGCAATGGCGTTGTCACCGGAGGTAAGAAAACGCCATTTCGAGGAGCTTGGGCCAGCCTTGCTAAAACTGAAGAAGAGCATACGAGAACTGCCAGATGGCTACGAGTTCGAATTGCCTGCGGATAACAAAACGTATCAGCTGTTAACGGAATGGGCGTTCCAGGAGCGGTTATGCTGTCCATTCTTCGATATCGACCTGCATTTCGACAGAGAAGGCGGACCGCTGTGGTTACGTCTCACTGGCCGACCCGGGACTAAAGAGTTCATTAAGGAGGAGTTTGACCTAGCTAATTCTCGTTAGTAGCGCCATGCCAAAAGTCTCAACTCAAGAGTTCGAACGACTGCCGCTGCGAGTTCATACGTTTCTCGCCGGGGTGCCACTTCACGACGTATGGTTCGTCGATCTCCCGCGCTGGCGCGCCGGAGTAACGCTCGATGATTTCCTACGGACTGCGAACAATTGTCTATTCACGCCCTCTTCGCTCGTGCGAATGCTACTCGGCATTCGGCTCTTCGTTGGACGATTCTTGGATTGGGACCGTAAGCCAGGGGCAACTGCCGCGAAAACCTTCGCAACACGTTTGACCGACACGGATCATTCGAGATCATTCGCAGCAGCCGGAACGCAAGATGGGTTTTTCCGCGTTGTGTACCGCTTCGAAAACGAGCAGCTCGTCGAGTTGATCAATCGAACAGTCCACGCTGCGGCGCTGAGCACCCTGGTCGAGACGGCGACTGGCTACCGTTTCTATTTTGGGGTTTACATCCGCAGCGTAAGCCGCTTCACGCCGTTCTACATGGCTTTGATCGATCCTTTTCGGAAAATGATCGTCTATCCGTCGCTGCTGCGTAGCGTCCGTGTTCGGTGGAATGAGGCATTCGGCGCAGACGGAAAACATAAGAACGTGAATTGTCGATGCGATAAAGACATGCTTCCATTCTCCCAATCATGACGGAGAAGAGACGCTTTCGAGTTTTTACTACGTCACGCATCGGTGATGCCGCCGAGAACCGACTGCGCGAGCGCGGCTACGATCTCGAAGTTTTCCAAGGACCCGAGGCGCCGCCGAAGAAATTGATCATTGAGAAAGTGAAAAGCGGCATCGACGGGTTGATCACAACGCTGCGCGATCCAATCGATGCGGAGGTGTTTGAAGCAGGGAAGGGGACACTCAAGGTCGTGGCGCAAATCGCCGTCGGCTTCGACAACATCAACCGCATCGATGCCAACAAATATAAAATTCCATTCACGAATACTGCCGATGTGCTGACCGAAGCGACGGCCGAGTTCGCGTTTTTCATGATGGGCATGCTTGCGCGCAAAATGTGGCAGAGCGAGCGCCTGGTGCGCAAACAGAAATGGCCATCATGGCATCCGTTCCTGCCGTTCCTCGGCGACGAAGTGACCGGCAAAACTATCGCCGTAATCGGCACCGGACGCATCGGTCTGGCGATGATCAAGAAATGCTCGGGATTCGACATGAACATTCTTTGCTACGACCCGGCGTATCACAACGATAAGTACAACGCTGCGATCCAGGAGTTAATGGACCTGCGCCACGCGCGCGGAATTCAGCAAGATAAGACTTGGATCAAATACGTGGAGTTCGAGGAGGCATTGCGCGGTGCCGATTACGTGACCATTCATGTCCCGCTGTTGCGCGAGGGCGAAACCGACAAACCGACCTATCACTTGATCAACGAGAAGACACTCAAGCTGATGAAGCCGACAGCGTACTTGGTAAATAGCTCGCGCGGTCCGGTTGTGGACGAGAGCGCACTTGCGAAGGCGCTGAAAGAAAATGTCATCGCTGGCGCGGCGCTCGATGTTTTCGAAAAAGAACCGCTGCCGTCGGATTCGCCGCTGCTCGATCCCGAAATCGCGGATCGCTGCCGGGCGTTCCATCATTTCGCCAGTGGCGCACGGATCACGCGCCTCTCGGTTGACCCCGCCAGGGGCATGGCCGGGCGCACTGTCCAGGGACTGATTGACGTCCTGGAAGGCAACTACGGCGGAGACCCGACCAAAATGCCGTACATTGTAAATAAAGAAGCGTTCGCACCCAAAGGGAGTGAGTGACCAGCCTTCGTACTGACACCGCCGCTGCTCCACCCATCATCGATAAGGAATGAACTATGAAAGCATTTGGATTTTTTATTCTTAACGTGGCAGCGATGGCATCAATCGCAGCGAACGGGCAAACAGAGAGCTCACCGGCGGTGCAAGGCGATCCGGCGGCGGCGCAGGAAATTCGTGGCTGGATTGATCACTGGAGAAAGGCGGTCAGCGCCAAAGATGTTGATCGCGTGATGGAGTTGTACACGGAAGATGTCGTCGCTTACGACGTTGTGCCGCCGTTGCAGTACGTCGGAAAGGCTGCCTATCGCGCGGATTGGCAACAATTCTTCTACCAGTACGACAGCGATCTTCATGTCGAGACGCGCGATCTGCACGTCGGGGCTAACGGCGAGTTCGGTTACGCGACCGGATTGCAAATGATCAGCGGCACGCTGAAGCATGGCCAAAAGTCCGGCGTGTGGGTTCGGTTTACGTCACTTTACCGCAAAGTCGATGGCAAATGGCTCGATTTTCACGATCACGTTTCCGTGCCGGTTGAAATGGAATCGGGCAAAGCGATGCTGGACCTGAAGCCGTAACGTGACCGGATGCACTGGCCAATATCCGCTAGCTGGACTTGGAATTTGTATCTGCTGCCTGATCGTTTATGTGAAGCACGATCCCCTGGGAGTGAGGAAGCGAATGTCTCAGCGATAAAGCGGAGGCTGGGCGTTTGAAAAAATCAATCTGGTAGCATCTAATGCGATAAGCCAGCGAAACGTATGAAATACTCAATCACTATTCTGTTCCTTGCGATTTGCAGCTTCGCGCAAGCTCAAACAACCGTCCTGACGACCGATCCCAGTTTGCCAATTCCCAAATTAAATTTTGACGACAAAGGCGACTTAAAAATTACCGCGTCGGCGACATCGTCTCCGAGCGACTTCGATTTTTTGGTCGGCAAATGGAAAATGCACAATCGCCGGCTCAACAAGAGACTCGAAAACTGCAAGGATTGGACCGAGTTCGATTCGTCTGATGAGAATTCCAAAACCCTCAGTGGCACGGCCGATATGGATATTTATTCCACCACTGAGATGCCAGGCCAGGAGGGTAAACGTTTCGAAGGACTGACGCTGCGCCTCTTTAATCCGAACACCCGGTTGTGGAGCTTGTATTGGGTTGCCAGCAACACCGGTGTTCTGGATCCGCCTGTGGTAGGCTCATTTGAAAACAACGTAGGGCATTTCTTCTGCAAGGATACATTCAAAGGAAAACCTATCATCGTGATGTTTCGATGGGATGCGCGAAATAAGGATCGCCCGGTGTGGGGCCAGGCGTTTTCTTCCGACAACGGCAAAACCTGGGAATGGAACATGTATAACGTCTCGGAACGAATCCCTTGATTACCTGGGTTCGTTGACGTCGGGATCCGGTTCAGGGTGAAGAAGCTAACCTGATTTGGACACCGGCGATGGCCATGCCGCCTTCGCCGACTGCGGCGGCGCACCGTTTCACCGACCCCGAACGCACGTCGCCCGCAGCAAAAATTCCCGGCAAACTCGTCTCGAGCGGGCCTGGTTGATGTTTGCTCTCCTGCCAAGCCGGCGCTCCGGCGACGCTCGTCCCGGTTTTGATGAATCCTTTGTCGTCGCGCACGATTTCCGGCGGCAGCCATTCAGTGCATGGTTTCGCGCCGATCATGGAAAAGACAGCCGGCGTTTGAACCATTCGGCGTTCGCCAGTCTGCGTATTTTCGAGCTCGATTTGTTCGAGCTTTTTTCCGCCAAACATCTTGCGGATTTCTGTCTGGTATAGAATCTCAATGTTCTCGCGTGCTTGTACCCGACGTGCAAGATAGTCCGACATTTTGTTGGCGATGCTTTTCCCGCGAATGACGAGTAACACTTTGGCAGCGCCGTCGGAAAGAAACATCGCGGCCTGGCCGGCAGAGTTGCCGCTCCCGGCGATCACAACCGTTTCATTGCGACAGAGCTGACCTTCCATTGCCGTCGCAGCGTAGTAAACGCCCATATTCTCAAATTGTTCGCGCCCCTCCGCATTCAGCCGGCGGTAATCGGCGCCCGTTGCAATCAAAACAGTTTTTGCTCGAAGAATGGCGGAGCAACCCTCCGTCTCGAGGCAGACGCGGTACTCGCCGTCGGCATCGTAATTAAGCGAAAGAGCCTGGGATGGTGTAGAAAATTTCGCGCCGAATCGGTAAGCCTGAAGCTGAGCGAGCCAGGTCAATTCGCCGCCACCAACGCCGGTTGGAAATCCGAAGAAATTCTCAATCAGCGAGGAGGAACCAGCTTGTCCGCCCGGGGCGTAACTTTCCAAAACAACTGTGTTCAATCCTTCGGATGCCGCATACACAGCGGCGGCCAGGCCGGCTGGTCCGGCTCCGACGATTGTCAGGTCGGAGAAAATTTCACTCTCGTTTTCTTCGGCGAGCGACCGTAGCAAACCGGCTTCTCTCGCCACTTCGCGCAACGAAGGCTGGCGTAGTCGACGACCGCCCGGGGTGATAAGCACCGGCAAGTCGCGACTCGTTAGGTGAAAACGGTCGGTCAGCGCCTGCCCCTGTTCGCTTTCAACTTCGACCAGACGATGCGGAATCCGGTTTTTGTCGAGAAAATCATCGAGCTGATGTCCATCGCGTGCGTCGCGGCTAGCCAGAACACGCATTCCGGCAAATTCCCGGTCCCGTCTTATTCGCCGCCGTCGCATGATTAGCGCATCGACGATCGTCTTGCTGACTCCGGGGATCTCGGCCAGCGCTCGGCGCATTTCCACCGCGGGAATATAAAGTATCTCGGCATCTGGTGATGTTACCCTTGCCGACGCTAGGGCTGACGTGCCCTGCAGCATCGCCACGTCGCCAATGAAATCGCGCTCGTGTGCCGTGGCGAGAATCTGTTCGGAATCGTCGCGTTGCTCGAAAGCTTCGATTTCGCCGCGCAAGAGAATGGTCAATCCGAGATCGCGCTGTCCAGCCTTATAAACCAGATCACCGCGCTCCACGAGGCGTCGTTCGCCCAATGGCTCAAGCAGAGAAAGCTGGTGATCGTTCAGTTTCGGAAAGGCGACACCTTCCGTATCGCGATAGAACTGTTCGTCCTGTTGTTCGTCAGTCATTTCACAGAGTTTACGCCGCGTGGCCGACAATCAAACCGGAACGAGGCGCCCGGTCGAGGGATTCGTGCCCCTCCCTTAAGAGTGTAGTGGCGGCTGCCTTACCCGCAGAAATGACCTTGCCGCCGGCCGTTTTAGAGTCGGTACCGGAATTTTTTTTGAATTTTTTGAAATGTCCGGCCAAAAAATCTTTAGAAAAGAAGAACCCAATCGAGTCAACCAACCGAAACTCCACATGAAGCTCGTAGTAGAAGATCCCCTTAGTAAGACCGGTTTCAGCGGTCCATTTGTTCTGTTTTCGACCACTTCCGAGGTCGAAAACAGCGCAAAACAGCCGACCTCGCGGATATCGCGCGACGTCATGGACGCCTTGTCAAAGGCGAAATCCGACAACGCTCACAGCGGACACTTTGCTGTTGCTCCGGCCCAACCGCAGGGACCCACGCCTGAGAAAGATCTGGCGCTTGGCGTGCTGAAACAGGCTGCTCGCGATTTGCGCCGGTTCCATTCGGCGACCAAGGGTGTCAAACAGGAGCTCTATCTCGATGCCTATAGTTGGGTCACTGCAAACGATTTTTTGTGGCCGTACTCATTTGTGAATGTTTGTAAGTTGCTGAACGTCTGCCCGGAAGTTGTTCGCGCTGAAATCTTCGCGGATGCCTCGTTGAGCTGGCTCGAGTACTGGACAAAGCGGGCCGGCAACGTTTCCCGGAGAGTGCGGGCCTCTTTCGCCCGCGCCTTCGCAGGCCGTAACCACCCGCAAGCCACCGAGGTCAAACCAGTTGGCTTCATGTATTTGAACGAATATGAAAAAACAGTGCATCCGATTTGCTGAATGGCTGCGCGACACATGGCGGTCGCTCGGCAGGACCGGTGGCCGCAATCACGATCCGTTGCTCGTAAATAGCTTGGCTTCGTTTAATTTCGATGGCGGTTGGAGAGAACTCCTTCTCAAAATCTCTCCAAAACACATGGCCGCGGAATCAACCATCGCTCTCATCGACGATCCGTTCGGCGTATGAAATTATCCATCGAAGCGAAAGTGGCAGCGGCTGTGGCAATAGCCTTTGCAGCATTGAGCATAGGCGCGATCGCAAAAGAGCAGAGCGAACACGGAACCGCCGGGCTGAGCCAGACGAGCCTCCAAGCATCTGACAGTTACGTGTCCGCACACGCCGGTACGGGCGAGAGCCAACTGATCGCCCAATACTGACTGCGCCGCCGATCGCGGAATCTGTTCAGCGCCAAAGGCGCTGTCTCATTCTAGCCTGGGGCGTCGCCCTAGGAATCCTAAGCAGATGCCACCACGAGCATGCTCGACTGAATTAGTCCCCTCGATTTAATTTCTCGGCAGTTCGCGTGATTTTGTTCTCGCCAAATCATTTTGCTTCGGCGACGCTTCGCGAACGAAAGCGATTCCGGGAACACTGCAGGAGGGAGGTGCTTCGTTTCAAACGACGCATTGGACCGTGGTGTTGCGTGCGATCGACGAGGAATCAGCAGACTCGGCTCAGCAGGCGCTCTCCGGATTTTGCGAAGCCTATTGGCCGCCGCTCTACAGTTTTCTCCGGCACCGCGGTTTTTCGTCCGCTGATGCACAGGATCTGGTCCAAGGCTTTTTTGCTCATCTGCTCGAGCAAAACACCCTGAATCACGCTGACCAGCAAAAGGGCAGGCTTCGCACCTTCCTATTAGGATCGCTCCAGAATTTTTTATACAATGAATATGACCGCGCCCGAGCGCTTAAGAGGGGTGGCGGTCGTCAGGTCGTTTCGATCGAAGAACACCTCCCGGAGGCCGAGGCGGCAATGTTGGCCACCGCTCATCTGAGCGACGCCGGTTGCTACGATCTTGTCTGGGCGTCGACTATCGTTTCGCGGGCCTGGCAAAGTCTGCAAAATGACTTCGTTGCAGAAGGTAAGGCTGAGTGGCTTGAAGAACTAAGACCGTTCGTCGCGGGCGGAAGCGTTGTGCCGCTGAATCAGGAGCAAGCCGCAGCTAGACTCGGCGTGCCCATCGCCACTTTGCGCACCTGGCTCTCGCGTCTCCGTCAGCGTTATCGCGAATCGTTAAGAACGGAAGTGGCTAATACCGTCTCGGATCCGGCAGATGTCGATCAGGAGCTACATCACCTCTATCAAATACTGATGGCGTGAGTTGACTTTACGCATGGACGACAAAGGCATTGGTCTCGGAACTGCGGACGCTCATCCTCAAGCTGCGCAGACGTGCGCGACATGTGGCCGGCCGCTGACTCAAGTAGGTCCTAAAGGCGAATGCCTGCGTTGTCTCGTTGGCCTTGGCTTTCTCGCCGACGGCGAAGAACTGGAAAGGCCAGCGGCGCGAAGTCGGCTAACGCCCGGACCATTGAGATATGCACACTTCGAGGTGGAAGTGGGTGCGGATGGTTTTCCGGTCGAGCTCGGCGCGGGAGCAATGGCCGTAACTTATCGCGCCCGCGATACAGTCTTGAACTCGGAAGCTGCTCTCAAGGTCATCGAGCGCAGAGTGGCGCAGAATCTGGGCGCGCGGTCGCGTTTTCTGCGCGAAGCGCGCGCAGCTGCGAACATTCATCATCCAAACATTGCCCGGGTGACCTATTACGGAGAGCAAGATGGCGAGTGTTTCTACGCCATGGAACTGGTCAAAGGCGAAACCTTGGAAGCCCGTGTGCGCCGTGATGGGCCAATGCCGTTCGCACTCGCCTTGGAAGTAATTGAGCAAGCCGCGCGCGCATTGGCTGCCGCGGAAGCGTGCGGCGTAGTGCATCGCGACATCAAGCCGTCCAATATCATGCTCGAATCCGACGCCAGCGGGGCGCCGACGGTAAAGCTGATTGATTATGGGGTTGCGAAAGTAATGGGGCCTCAGGCAGAACCGGGCATCGAGCAAACCCAGGCAGGCTTCATTGGCACTCCGGCTTTTGCTAGTCCAGAGCAGTTCGCCGGTATTCAGCAATTACCGATTGATACGCGTTCCGACATCTACTCGCTGGGTGTTACCCTTTGGTATCTACTTACCGGTCGGACGCCTTTTGTGGGATGCACGATGGAAGAGATACGCGCGAGACAGACCAGCGAGTTACCCTTGGAACAACTCAGGATCCTCCATCTGCCCGCGCAGGTTATTGCATTGGTGAAGTCGATGCTGGCGCCGGATCCGAAGGACCGACCGCAAACGGCGCGTGAGTTACTCTCTGCTGTCCACAGTTGTTATGAGCGGTTCAACCCAAAGGCGCGCTCTCAACGCAGGCGAGGTATGCTGGCGAGCGCGGCAGCAATCTTGGCAATCGCAGCGATTGCGCTTGGGGCCTGGTTGTACCAACGCGCACGACCGTTCCCCCCGATGGAACGATCGATTGCGGTCCTGCCCTTCGAAAACCTTAGCAGCGATAAGGAGAACGCTTATTTCGCCGAGGGGATACAGGACGAAATCTTGACGCGGTTATCCAAGATTGCGGATTTGAAGGTGATTTCGCGCACATCGACGCAGCATTACAAGAGCGCCCCCGAAAACCTGCCAGAGATCGCAAAGCAACTCGGCGTTGCCCACATTCTGGAAGGAAGTGTGCAGAAGAACGCCGGCACTGTCCGAGTGAACGTGCAGTTAATCAAGGCGGCCAGCGACTCCCATCTTTGGTCGGATACGTTTGATCGCAAGCTGACTGACATCTTGTCTGTCGAAAGCGAAGTGGCCAAAGCCATCGCCGAGCAACTAAGAGCCAAACTCTCGGGACAGGAAGCGGAAGTCATCGCCGCCAAACCTACTGACAATCCTCAGGCCTACGATGCCTACCTGCGCGGCCTTGCATACACGCTAAAGACCGGATTTACACCGGCGAACTCCCTTGCCGCGCAGAAATATCTCAAAGAAGCAGTGCATTTGGACCCGAGGTTTGCTCTTGGCTGGACGCTGCTGTCTTACGTCGATTCGAGTGGCTACCTCACGCAGAGTCTTCAACCAACCGCTGCTCTCCGCGAAGAAGCGCGGCAGGCAGCCGAAACCGCTCTTAGCCTGCAGCCCAATCTTGGCGAGGCTGTATTTGCCAAGGGCTTTTATCATTACGCCTGCCTGAAGGATTATGACACCGCAGTGAAGCATCTTGAACAGGCATACCAGCTTCTGCCGAATAACAGCCGGATTCCTCAGGCTCTTGCCTATGTTGAACGGAGGCGAGGTAACTGGGAAAAGAGCGAGGCGTATTTCAACGACGCTGAGAAGCTCGATCCGCGCAACGTTAACTTGCTCTCGCAACACGCGCGTTCCTACGTCTGCCTTCGCCGTTTTCCTGAAGCGTTGGCCAAGCTTGAACAGATCCTCAACATAACACCTGACGACATAGATACTCTTGTGTTAAAGGCGCGAATTGCACAAGCAGAGGGCGACTTGCCGCGTGCTTCCGCGCTGCTGGCTCCGCTTAGGCTGGGAGCCGATTACGCCAACGCGTTGGAAACACAAGTTTACCAGGCAATCCTGGAGTCGCGTCCTGCAGCGGTCATTGCTCAGTTAAAAGAAATATTGGCCAAGCCTGATCAAGCGCTGGGTTATTACAACGGCGAACTGCGATTTTGGTTGGGCTGGGCACAGGAAGTTGCGGGCGACCATGAGGCCGCCCGCGAAAGTTGGAGTCAGGCTCGAGCCGAACTGGAACCTTTGCTGAAGGAACAGCCTGAAAATTTTGTGTTAATGGGCGACCTGGCACTTACAAACATGTGGCTCGGTGATAACACTGCTGCGCTAACTCTGGCCGAGCGCGCAATCGCGTTATTTCCCATCGACAAAGACGCGCTAACCGGTCCGAGACCGCTCGACATCCTCGCTCGAGTTGCAGCCCGGATAGGCGACCCCGACCGCTCGATCTCCACGCTGACCAAGCTGCTATCAATCCCGTACGAGGCGCCCTTGGCCGCAAATCCGCCGCTTACTCCTGCGTTACTTCGGTTGGACCCGATGTTTGAGCCACTACGCAACGACCCACGCTTCCAGAAACTCGTTGCCGCCTCCGCGCCAAAATAGGTTCGCCATTACCGCGGATGTCTGCTGTAGAGGCGGCTATTCGCTAAAAGAATTTCTCATGACTCCCTTTTACCGAGTGATGGCGATCGACAAGACCGGACTAGACGAAATAATTCCGTAAGATATTACGGAACAATTCCATTTCTCGTTTGACCTGGAGATTCACACATGAAAATAGTCATCACTTCCTTGATGTTCAGCCTCACTGTGGCGCTTTATTCATCGCACGTCCTTGTGGCAGCGGACGAGCAACAACAGGCCGCAGCGAAAACCACGTTTCTTGTCATCTATCGCCCCGGCCCTGCGTGGCTGGTTGGGAAGCCGGTTTCCGAACAACCTTTGAAAGAGCACGGCAAGTATATGTTGAGCCTGTACGTAAAAGGCTCCATGAAGCTCGCAGGGCCGCTAACTGACAATGCCGGTGGAGCGGTTGTATTAGCCGTTGCGGACGAGTCCGAGGCTAAAGCGATAGTGACAGAGGATCCGGCGGTGAAGTCCGGAATCTTTGTATACGAAATGCACCCGTGGGAGTTAAGGCCGTGGGACAAATACGCGAAGAAAAAGTAGACGCGGCGATCAGCAAGGCGCTCCAGCCAACCGCTGGCCGACGCGATGACCAGATT
>Ga0209027_1000030_pt1 | contig 35625 bp, 28 predicted proteins | sample GraSoi013_1_20cm_3_FD_185821 | JGI IMG/M metagenome (GOLD analysis project Ga0209027, IMG submission 185821) | Grasslands soil microbial communities from the Angelo Coastal Reserve, California, USA - Sample 09_27_2013_1_20cm (SPAdes) (version 2) | ecosystem: Environmental > Terrestrial > Soil >...
TCGCTAGCAGACGCACAATGGGGCGACGTCAATCTCGCAGTCGTACAGTGGTCGCAGGTGGACATGCTTGGTGATGAGTACGAGGCACGACAGACCTCACGCGCTGGCAAGAGAAAAAACAGCGAGACCCGGTTGGAGGAGTATGAGGCAGCGGTGCGGGCCAATCGCCAACTCGCCATGGCGCTGCGGGCACAGGGACTCGATGAGGAGGCGGCGCGCTTCGCCTACCGTGCGCAGCTCCTGCAACGCATCGTCCTGCGGCGGCAGCGCAAGTTCGGACAGTATCTCTTCTCATTATTACTCGATCTTCTGGCAGGATATGGCTATCGACCGGGCAGGAGTCTGATGGCCTATCTCGTCGTCATCTTCAGCTTCATGGGTCTCTATCTGCTCAACGCCCATGGTGCCGCGGTCCATCTCACCTGGGATGAAGCACTGGTCTTGAGCGTGAGCAGCTTTCACGGACGTGGCTTCTTACTCCAGGGTGTGACACTAGGAGACGCCTTTGTTCGACTGGCTGCCGCAGAGGCGGTACTGGGCCTGCTGATCGAGGTCAGCTTAATTTCGACCTTCACCCAGCGCTTCTTCGGGAAGTGAGGGGATGTGTTGGTCAGCAAAAATCCTGGCGAGACGGTAGCCGTGCAAATTTACCGGGGAAGCCAGCAAATGACCGTCAACGTGAAGCTAGGCGAACTGCAAGCCAGTTAAATGTAGGGGCGACCCTCGTGGTCGCATTGGTAGAGCGTGGCGCTTTCGCCCTCGTTCCCTCTCACCACCGTGAAGCGTGCAAGAAAAGGTGGGATCTAGCTCTAGCAAACCCTGAACCTCCAATGGAATACGCTCGAATTTCTCCTGAGCTCAACACGAGATGCAATTTCCAATGAGACCATTGATATTGCAGTGCTGTGATTGTATCATGAAGAACGGCATACATTGATCGTCAAGCGTTTTTCGTGTTCAAAACAACCTTGAGGAGGAAGAGCCATGCCAAGCCTTGATCAAGCACAACTTCAATTGGTGCACATGTATTGGAACGCCGCCAACTACCTGACAATCGGTCAAATTTATCTCCAGGATAACCCCTTGCTGAAAGAACCCTTACGTCCGGAACATATCAAGCCCCGATTACTTGGACATTGGGGTACGTCACCTGGCCTCAGCTTCATTTATGTCCACCTCAATCGGCTTATCCAGGAGCACGATGTCAACATGATCTATCTTGCGGGGCCAGGACACGGTGGGCCTGCCATTCTTGCGAATGTATACCTCGAAGGGACCTACACGGAGATCTATCCTGAGGTGACGCAAGACCCCGAGGGAATGCGTCGCCTGTTTCGCCAGTTCTCAACACCTGGAGGTATCCCGAGCCATGTCAGCGTTCCCACTCCAGGCTCCATTCACGAAGGAGGCGAACTGGGTTACGTCCTTTCTCATGCCTTTGGTGCAGCCTTCGACAATCCTGATTTAATCGTTGCTGCTGTCATTGGGGATGGTGAAGCAGAGACCGCGCCACTTGAGGGCGCCTGGAAAAGCATTCGCTTTTTGAACCCGGTTCGTGATGGTGCTGTCCTTCCCATTTTGCATCTGAATGGCTACAAGATTTCTGGTCCCACCGTTTTGGGACGTGAGAAGGATGAGACTATCGAGAAACTCATTACTGGTCATGGCTACGATGTCCACTTCGTGGAAGGCGATGATCCGATGGAAATGCACCAGGCTTTCGCCAGAACCTTAGACACCTGCTATGCGAAAATACGCTCCTATCAAGAAGAGGCACGCGCTCATGGCTTCACGCAGCGGCCAAACTGGCCTGCTATCATCTTGCGTACGCCCAAGGGTTGGACAGGACCAAAAGAGGTAGATGGTCTCCCGATCGAAGGCACGTTTCGGGCCCACCAGGTCCCGGTCGCAGAAGTGAAGACGAACCCGGAGCATCTGAAAATACTGGAAGCCTGGATGTACAGTTATCGACCGGAAGAAGTGTTCGACGAATCTGGTCGCTTAGTCCCGGAACTTGCAGCGCTTGCCCCCAAAGGTGACCGGCGTATGGGAGCCAATCCCCACGCCAATGGGGGAAAACTGCTGATAGACCTTGATATTCCTTCGTTTACCGACTATGCGATTGAAGTCACAAAGCCTGCAACGGAGCGCCACGAGTCTACTCGTCAGCTGGGCAAGATGATGAGAGATATGTTTACAAAAAACGCCGAGCAGCGTAATTTCCGTTTCTTCTGTCCTGATGAGACCAATTCGAATCGTCTTGGAAATCTCTTCGATGTCGAGAATCGCACCTGGGTAGAAAAAATCATCCCGTTTGATGATCACCTCTCTGCCAATGGGCGTGTGATGGAGGTCCTGAGCGAGCACCTTTGTCATGGCTGGTTAGAAGGCTATTTGCTCACAGGGCGACACGGCTTGTTCGCTACCTACGAGTCATTTGCCATGGTCTCCGCTTCGATGACGGTTCAACATGCGAAGTGGCTGGAGGAGGGGATCAAACTTGCCTGGCGCAAGTCGATTGCATCGCTGAACATCCTCTTGACGTCAACCTGCTGGCGTAACGACCACAATGGTTTTAGCCATCAAGGACCGGGCCTGATCGACGCAGTCCTCTCGAAAAAAGGAAATGTTGCGCGCATCTATTTGCCACCAGATGCGAATTGCCTGCTCTCTGTCGCAGATCACTGCTTCCGCAGCCGGGACTACGTGAACCTGATTGTCATTGATAAGCAGCCACAACTCCAATGGCTCAATATGGAGGAAGCGATTGCTCATTGTACGCGGGGTCTCTCTATCTGGCGCTGGGCAAGCAATGACGAGAAAGTTGAGCCGGACATCGTCCTTGCCTGTGCAGGTGATATTCCGACGCTAGAAACGGTTGCGGCTGCCTGGTGGCTGCGTCATCATATCCCAGAGCTGAAGGTGCGCGTGGTCAATGTCGTGGATCTGATGACACTGTATCAGCCATTATTACACCCCCATGGCATGGACGAAGCGAAGTTCATCGAGCACTTCACCGAAGATAAGCCGGTCATTTTCGCTTTCCATGGGTACCCACGAGCCATGCACGAGATCGTTCACGGACGCCCAAATGCACATCGTTTCCACGTGCGCGGTTTTAACGAGGAGGGAACGACGACAACGCCATTTGATATGGTTGTGCTCAACGATATGAGTCGCTATCACCTCTGCATTGAGGCGATGCGGCGCGCGACACGTGTACGAGAGCTGACTCCAGGATTAATCGCTGAGTGCAACGATATACTTGCAAGGCACAGAACATACGTACGGGGGAATCTCGAAGATATGCCAGAAATTCGCGACTGGGTGTGGACTGATTAGGAGAGTGTACTCAAAGAGATGCACCGAATGGGAGGCCCTCAGCTTCAACTCAGGAACGTCTCAGTATTGCTTCACATCCCTATGCTATGCTCTCTCTAGAACAGAAGCACACACGAGCAGGTACAACAGCATGTATTACATCCCTGCGGGAAATGTGAGGTTTGCAGAGACTGGAGGAATAGAGATGAAGGCACACATTCTAATCGTGGACGACGATTCGCGAATCACGGACCTGTTACGGCGCATTCTTGCGTATGAAGGGTACAGCGTCGCCATCGCAGCTAGCGGCAGCGAGGCCCTCAATCGTTCGCTGGAGCGTCCACCCGATCTCGTCGTACTCGATATCATGATGCCGGGGCTGGACGGACTAGAGGTGGCGCAGCGACTGCGAGAGGCGGGCGACAACGTTCCCATCCTGATGCTCACGGCGCGTGATACTGTCGCTGACCGGGTGAAAGGACTCGAGACGGGAGCTGACGATTATCTGGTGAAACCGTTCGCTCCCGAGGAGTTGGTGGCGCGTGTCAAGGCCTTGTTGCGCCGAAGCCAGGAGGAGCGGCACGAGGTTTTGCGCTATGCCGATGTCGAATTGGACACCGGAACACGCGTTGCCCATCGTGGCGCGCGTGAGATTGAACTCTCGCCCACCGAGTATGAGTTGCTCCTGCTCTTTATGAGGCGTCCACGCCAGGTGCTTACCCGTGAGATCATCCTGGATCGCGTCTGGGGGCTTGATTTCGAAGGATCATCGAATGTCCTGGAAGTCTACATTGGCTACTTGCGCAACAAGCTCGAGGCGGAGGGCGAACCACGGCTCATCCATACCGTTCGCAGCGTTGGCTATGTCTTCAAAGAGTAGTACCCCGGTATCATCTGCTAAACTCTGCAGCACCTGCAGGTAGCGCATGATCGAGTCCCAACTTAGCAGGCCGACGAGCCATCCCTCCTCTACAATGGGCATCTGGTTGATGTCCTGCTTCCCTATGACTTGAAGCACCTCTTGCAAGGGTTGCTCAGAGGTAGCGACATAATCCTTGACATTGATTCTCAGCCTGGATTCAGGGCCACCTAAGAGTCCTCACAGCCTTAGCTGCTAGAATAGCTGTGAGAGGCTGAGCAGACGCTAGAAGCTTCGCTTTATACCATGTGGTGAGTACAGAGAGCTTCAAACGATTGGTTCAACTCGAAGAACATACTCCTTTGCTGGTACTAAGCCATGAATACAAATGTGAGTGCAGGGAGTACTGATCCTCCTGGAGGAGAAAAGCAAAATGAAGAACAAAAGGATAGTCAGAACACTACAATTGGGCATTGGAGGTATGCTCATGCTCCTTATTGGAATAAGTAGCATCCTCTTGCCCTTAGGCATAAATACGGTACAAGCTGCGAGCGTGCAGATCAAAGACGATGCAAGGGTTCTGGACGTTGACCAGGTACACAATACAGCGTCCAAACTCTCTCATCCAGTGAGCATTTCCACTGTGCGCACCTTCAACGGACCTAAGAGTGATTTTGTCAGAAGTATGGAGCAAGTCCTTACTGACCAGAATGCTATTGCTATCGGTATCAGCGTTGAGCAGCGCTACCTGGCGATTGTTGCTGGGAAACAAGTAAACTTGAATGCTGAACAGATAGCACAGGCACGCCAGGAATTTGCTCAAGCCTATGGTAGTAATGCAGGAGCCAATGGCAATTATACTGCTGCGACCCTTACCGCTCTCAAGTCGCTACAAACCAGCCTGGGAAGCGGTGAAGTTGATGGCATTCCCAAGCCACTTCAAACCTTAGGTGGAGTGCTGAGCAACCCGCTCATCTGGCTCTTACTCCTGGCGGTACTTATCATAGCAAGTTTCTTTGTCTTCCGCCGCTTCTTTGGGCAACGGAACACCATAAACTCCCCTATGGGAACGTCATGGCAAGAGAGAGATGGCCCGAAAGACGAATATGGTCGTATTGATTCCAATCCTGGTTATGGCCAACCTGGATATGGTGGGCCCCCCTACTATGGTCCAGGCTATGATCCTAACAGATATGGCGGACCTATGTACGGCCCTGATTATCCACCACAAAGGGGCATGAGTCCCTGGGCCGCTGGTGGACTTGGAGCAGTAGGCGGCGGCCTTTTAGGCTATGGCCTGGGAAGGATGGCCGGGGAACATGAACAACAAGCGCAAGGCGATGAATCTATGAATCCTGATACTATGACTCCATTTTCCCAGGGTGGTAATGATCCTGGCATGAACAACCCCACAGACACCTTTGGGGGAGGGCCCGACTTCGGTGGTATCGGCAGTGAAGGTGCAGACTTTGGGGGCGGTGATTTCGGAGGTGGCAGCGAGTGGTAGTGATTCCGGTCAGGTGAAGAAGTCTATTCAAGGGCCGCATAAGGTACAGCCCGAAGGAGAACAATATAATGAACAATTACCCATACAAGTATAATAATCAAGGTTATGCACCTTACCAGCAGCCTCCCTATGGGAGCTACGGCGTTGCTCCTGGGAGTACTACCTATCAATCATTGCTCAGTAAGGTGCTAACGCTTCTGAGTTTCTCGCTGGTGTCGGCAGGCTTTGGACTGTTTGCAGGCCTGCAGTTGCTCGACGCAGGTATCGGCGGGTTTCTTTTACCTGCGATCATTCTCGAGTTCGTCGTGCTGATCGCCGTAATGATCACTTCGCGGAAGCTGCCGAACGCAATGCTACTCAACATGAGCTTGCTGTACCTGTTCACCTTCATCAGCGGTATGACGATCAGCACAATCATCGCAGCCTATGCTGCGGCAGGGGCAGCCAACGCGATTTATGAGGCCCTTGCTCTAACAGGTGTACTCACCGTGGGTTTGGGAACATTTGCCTGGACGACGAAACGCAACCTGAGTTTCCTCGGGCCGATTCTGTTCATTGGTCTATTAGCGGTGGTCGCCGCGAGCATCTTTAGCATCTTTTTCGCCACTGGCCCGCTATCCTTTATCATAGCTCTAGTGAGTGTAGGACTGTTCAGTGGCTTCATCGTCTACGACATCCAGCGGATCAAGTTCACCGAGGATACGTTGTCAGCGGCCATTCTGCTGACTATCAGCATCTACCTCGATATCCTGAACCTGTTCCTGAGCCTGCTCCATCTGTTCGGAAGCAGTGACGATCGATAGTGAGCGAAAGCTTACATGATTGGCTGAAAAGCAGGGGGTACGTTGAGGGCGTACCCCTTACCGCATGCTAACACATCGATTAAGTCCTCAATAAAGCGGCGAGACATTCTCAGACTCATCTCAGCTATCCCACAGCATGTGCTCATATCTATGCGGTATGCTGTGACCAGTGCCCTTATGAGCATAGGAGACGTACAGAGGAAAATACATGATGCTTTCTGGAAATATCTGGTTATGGATAGGATTTAACGTCTTCGTTCTTGCGATGCTCGCACTTGACCTGGGCGTGTTTCATCGCAAAACGCATACTGTTTCGATCAAAGAGGCATTGACCTGGAGCGCCGTGTGGATTGCATTGGCGCTGATCTTCAACGCTGGGATCTACATCTTCAGTGGCCCTGAACCTGCGCTGCAGTTCTTCACGGGCTATCTGATCGAGAAGTCCCTCAGCGTTGACAACATCTTCGTCTTTGTGCTGCTCTTCACATTCTTTGGTGTACCAGCAGCCTATCAGCACCGGGTGCTTTTCTGGGGCGTCCTGGGCGCCCTCGTCATGCGCGGCCTGATGATTGCGCTGGGGGCCGTCCTGCTCGACACGTTCCACTGGATCATCTACCTGTTCGGGGCCTTCCTGATCTTTACCGGTGTCAGAATGGCATTTCACAAAGGAGAGGAAGTACATCCCGAGCGCAATCCGTTGCTGAAGCTCGTCCGTCGCGTCGTTCCTGCTACGAAAGACTACGAGCGTGATCGCTTCGTTGTACGGCAAGCGGGTCAACTGATGATAACACCACTGCTGCTCGTGTTGCTGGTCGTTGAGACCACAGACCTGATCTTTGCCCTGGACTCGATACCCGCGATTTTCGCAGTCACTCAGAATACATTTCTTGTCTATACATCCAACGTCTTCGCGATTCTCGGCCTGCGTTCGCTGTACTTCGTGTTTGCGAACACCATAGGCAAGTTCTACTACCTGAAACTCGGGCTTGCAGTAGTGCTATCCTTCGTTGGTGCGAAGATGGTCCTGGCCGACATCTATCACATCCCCACAGCGCTCTCGCTGGTGGTGATCGCGGTGGTACTCGCCGTCGCCGTTGTTGCTTCAGTCGTGCGAGCGCGCCGGCTTGAGACGAGAAATACAGAGCCTGAAAAGCAGGCGGGCGAGGAGTCAGCCAGTGAAATCATGTCTAAGAGATAGCAGCATTCTATGATAGAGTGAGAAGAGAACTTAGCGCCCGGCACAAGGATAGGCTAAAGTGAGCGGGAGCCAGCCAGCTTCTCTTCGCAAATGTAGAGAAGATCGGGGAATAGAGTATGCAAGCTCTTCCGCTTAACGAATGGATTGAACTACTCGGTGAATTCTACAACCAGTACGGCTACCTGACCGTGTTTCTGGGTACGTTGGGTGAGAATACAGCATTACTCGGTCTTCTCCTGCCTGGGAATTCGTTGGCGTTACTGGGAGCCATGTATGCGCGCCTGGGCACCCTTAACCTGGGCTTGGTGATCTTCCTTGCCACGCTTGGAACTGTTCTTGGGTATCACATCGATTACCTCCTCGGGCGGTTCGTACTGGCCCGCGTTGCCACTGAGTGGAGCAAGAGCAGGCTGGGCCTCCGCATACGGTTGGCTGGTCGGCTGCGCCTGGGGCGTAGGCTGATCTCAAAACATGGAGGGAAGGCAATCCTCATTTCGCACTTGATGGGGCAACTCCGTTCGTTTGTTGCGCTGAGTGCCGGTATGACCGGGATGAAGTACCTGCGATTCCTGGGATATGAGTTGGTGGCCGCTGCCTTGTGGAACGTCGCCTTCTGCTTGCTTGGGTATCTCCTGGCCACAGAGATTGACCGCTTACAGATGCTGATCGAGAGAGTCGGCTGGGTGCTCTTTGGCGTCCTCGTGCTCCTCTTCCTCGCCTGGCGCTTCTTTGGGCAGCGCATAAGGCTACGTTTGCGGAAAGAGCGCCGCGATTCGCGGCGCAGAGCTAGAAGTGCAGTGCTGCAGTGAAGTGTTATCGAGCACAGGGCCTCTCATAGGAAGATCATTTTCTCAGTTCCATCTCAGATACTACACAGGATCAATTCATCCGAGTGCGATATGCTATGTACGTCTCACCTGGCATGGGTCAGGAGAGATCAATCTACATCGAAAAAATCCCTGGTGGCCATCCAGGTGAATACACATCAGAAGGAGAATGAATAATATGGCTCTAGCACTTGTCATGGCGAGTATCCTGGGGACACTCTGGGCATGGATCGTCTGGATCGTTGTCGGCGGTCTGGCAGGCGCAATTGCTGACCGCTTGATCCAGGGCGATAAGTTGGGTATCCTGGGAAACATCGTCATAGGTATTATCGGAGGTTTGATTGGTGGGGCTATCCTTGGCCTATTCGGGCTCGGAGGCGAGGGCATCATCTGGACCTTCATCACAGCATTTCTCGGCGCTGTTCTCTTGCTCTGGATCATCAACGCTGTAACCGGTGGCCGCGGGATAGGCAAGCGCGCCAGGCGCTGGTAAACAATCCCTTGTTGTAGGCTCTCACCGTCATGTGTGATCCTACAGCAAGGAAAAGTACTTCAATACTACACAGCATTGCTCCGCACTTCTATGCTATACTGCCAATACAGCGTGAAGCACAGCAGCGGTTCTGTATATCGACCATGAGCATCTAGATGAAAGCGGCCATGCATACACCTCAGGCATCGGAGCCAAAGCGGGCCCTCCCCCGTTCGCTGCGGCTGCGGTTGATACTTTGGTACGGTTCACTCATAGCCGTTGCACTGGGATTCTTTGCGCTCCTTTTCCTGCTACTGACAACTGATGCCATTAACCAGAGCGTGAATGACGCGGTACGTACTGAGGCGCGAGTCGCCATGCTGGACGTGTTAGATGACCTATCTGCTTCTCCACCGTACTGGAAAGGTCCATTGACGATGCGCGTCGACACGTACCGTGATCCAGGCGTCGCGGTCGAGGTCATGGATGCTCAGGGCCAGGTGCGTTATCTCTCTACGAGCGGTACGCGTATTCCGCTCGAGAAAAATATCGCCAGAACCGTGCTCGCTGGCCAGCCATCTGTTTCGTATGATACGGTGGTGGATGGTCAGCACGTGCGAGTAGAAGCCCTATCCATTCGTGCGCCTGTGCATGGGGTGAGTGGGAGTACCAGTGGCGTGCCAATGGGAAATGGGCCGGTGATCGGCGTGCTGCTGGTCGCGAAGTCGCTCGCCGATGTCGATGCAACTGTGCTTTTGTTACGTACGCTCCTCCTGCTCTCTGGTGTCGCCACTCTGGTGGGAACACTGATAGCAAGTTGGATCATCGCGACACGCGTGCTAAGCCCTCTTTCGGAACTCATGGCGACGGCAAGATCCATTGCCTCCTCCACCGTCCGTGGCACACGCATTGGCAACTTGAGCCAGCGCGTACCTCAACCTCGTAGTTACGACGAGATGGCCCAGGTTGTGGATACATTCAATGAGATGCTCGCGTCTTTGGAAAGCGCCACGCAAGCGCAGCGCCGCTTCGTCGCCGACGCATCGCACGAATTGCGTGCGCCGCTCACCACCATCCAGGGCAATCTTGCCTTCTTGCAGCGCCACCTGGATGAGTTGCCGGCAGAGGAGCGCCGCACCATGCTTGCCGATGCACATGGGGAGACGTTACGGCTCGCGGAACTCGTGGAGGAACTGTTGCTCCTGGCCCGTGCTGATGCCAGCGTTGATACATCGTTCGTAGCGCAGGCGGAAGAGACAGTGGCAGAGGAAAGCACGCGTCACGAATCACCTGTCGAGCTTGATCGCGTTGTGCTCCAACTGGTGCGCCAGCTGCGCAGGCGACTGGGCGTCGAAGGGTCGAAGTTGAAGCTAGAGATCGGCCACATCGAGCCGGTGCGTGTGCGCGGAGATGAAGAGAGCCTGCGCCGGATCACGTTGATCCTGCTCGACAACGCTATCAAGTATACACCGATCAGCGATGAGGAAGGCGCGAACCGTGTCATCGTTTCGCTTGAGCGAGCCAATGGACAGGCCGTGCTGCGAGTGTGTGATACCGGCATCGGCATCGATCCTGCCGATTTACCGCACATCTTCGAGCGCTTCTACCGAGCCGATCGGGCGCGCTCGCGCCAGGGCACAGGATTAGGCCTCTCCATCGCGCAGACCTTGGTGGAGCAGCTTGGCGGTCATATCACTGCCCAGAGCACTCCTGGCGAAGGCAGCACTTTCAGCGTCTGGCTCCCCCTTGCCTGAAGTCGACTCAATCTTCCTGTGCGCTACTGTAAACTATCGTTTCTCCTTCTTGCAACTGCACCTCGGGTTCTGGCATTTCCTCTCTGGGTACAATACGATATCCTTCTTCTCCATGCGCGGCAATGTCAAGTCCTACTGCTTCCTCTCTATCGGTAACTCGCAAGCTCATAAAGGAGAGAAGCTTCAGCAGGAGAAATGTGACGACAAATGAATAAGCAGCAGTGACTACAACCGCGATGATTTGTGTGAGGAGTTGCCCTGGATTGCCAAAGAGCAATCCATTTGCTCCCGCGCTATTGATCACCTTCTCAGCAAATACACCTGTCAGTATCGCGCCAGTCACGCCTCCCATCCCATGAGCAGCCCAGACATCGAGTGTGTCGTCTATCTGCGTCCCCTTGGTACGGAAAAGCAGCATCAGGTAGGTCACAAGACCACCGATCACTCCAATAGCAATGCTGGAGAGGGGACCGACAAATCCACTAGCCGGGGTGATAGCAACCAATCCACAAACGGCTCCGGTTGCTGTTGCCAGGGCGCTTGGTCGTCCATTCTGAACCCAGCTTAGTGCCATCCAGGTGAGTGCCGCGGCGGCGGCAGCTGTGTTAGTGACAACAAACGCGCTGACAGCCAAAGGCGAAGCCGCCAGGGCGCTTCCAGCGTTAAAACCGAACCAGCCGAACCAGAGCAGGGCTGCGCCTAGAATGGTGAATGGAACGTTATTGGCCTCCGTCGCTTCTCCCTTCTTGAAGCCTAGTCTCTTTCCAACGACGATGGCCGCCGCTAGCGCGGCAAATCCAGAACTGGCGTGGACGACGGTTCCCCCCGCGAAATCGAGCGCACCGAGTTTGTGAAGCCATCCATCAGGGTTCCAGACCCAGTGAGCAATAGGATCGTAGACCAGGGTAGCCCATAAGAGGACAAAGACGACCAGAGTACGGAAGCGAATGCGTTCGACGAATGCACCAATGATAAGGGCCGGCGTGATAATGGCAAACATCGCCTGGAAGATCATGTATGCCAGATGGGGGATGGTCGGGGCGTAGTCGGGATTAGGCGCGTAGCCTACTCCGTTCAGGCCGAAGAAACCAAGTCCACCGAGTAGACCACCACCGATATCTTTGCCAAATGCCAGGCTATATCCAAAGAGGACCCATTGGAGACTGACAAGGGCAAGGATGACCAAAGATTGTTTGATCACACTGACCACGTTCTTGCTGCGTACCATGCCGCCATAAAAAAATCCGACTGCTGGGGTCATCAGCATGACCAGGGCGGATGACGCCAATACCCACGCAGTGTCCCCTGTATTAATGGCATCGGCTTTAAAGGCCCCTGCAGAACCACCCGCAAGCAGCTTTGCTCCAGCCCCTGCGGCCATACCTATTGCCAGGATACTGATGGCACCAAGCAAAAATTTTCGTTGTCTGAACGTGCTGCTTACAATACTCTTGTCCTGTATTGTCGCCATAGTTGTTCACCTTTCTTCAATTAGAGAAACTAAGCGAATGGCCAGTCCACTATCAGGAGAGGATAGTAAATGATTCGCTATTGAGCGTGTCGCCGGTGACAAACGAGGCTATGTTCGCCTTTCTCCTACGCAGAGAGTGAGGAATCATGGCAGCATTGCTCAATTCCGCCCTTCGTTCAAATATAAAAGATCAGTACGTGCCAGAATAGGGGCAAAACGCAAGAAATCGCCAGCGGAATATTGTGCAATATGTACGAAAGCAAGCATGAGAGTAGTGCTTTTTCATGGAACCTCGTCTTGAAATACCCATGAAGGCTAGAGAACATAAGCGGTACTTGTGTAAATTATCTAACAGAGGCAAAGTATCTCTGCAATAGTCAGCTCCGCCTTCGAAATCAGTGATTGGTGATCGGCTCGCCCTGTCTTCCTTCAGCAAGCATCCGCTCCAGGGCGCGTTGCTCGGCATCCGTGGAGACGGAAAGATCGTAGTGACTGCGCCGGACGGCATCCATGTAACCCTCGACGTTGCTTTCGGGATAGCCCAGGTGAGTCAATGTCTCTCGCATCATTTCCAGTCCGCCTTCCAATTCAGGGTAGATGACATGCTGAGCGCCTAACGCGAAGAGCCGGTGTACGCCCTCCTGGGTAGCTGCGCGCACGATGATGGGCACATGTGGGGCCTCGGTGTGGGTTGTTGCCACCACAATGGATGCTGCGGCTTCATCCTGTGGCGTCACGACCACTGCATGAGCCCGCTTCAAGTGGACCTGTGAAAGGATGTCCGAATTAGCAGCGTCTCCATAGAGAGTAGGAACTCCTTGACGTTCCAGTTCCGTGACGCGCCCGATATCTTGTTCCACCACCAGGCGTGGAATACCGAGATGACCCAGGACCTTCACGAGGTGTTGCCCTACCCGTCCGCAGCCGATTACTACGACGTGATCTCGCAATGACTCAGCCACGGGTGCTCGAGCCGTGCCATGCCGGTCCAGCAGCGACCAGAAGGCGGGAACCTTCCGCAGGTGTGCTTCGATCCAGGGGAGCGCCCGGAACAGGAACGGGTTGAGGGTGATGGAAAGCAGCGCGCCTGCCAGCAACAGCGAATACGGCTCCTCCTTGAACAACCCCAGGGCGATACCTGCCGTGCCAAGAATAAAGGAGAATTCCCCAATCTGACTGCGGCCCGTAGCAAGGATGAGCGTAGTACGCGCCGGTAGAGGAAGGATCAACCCTTGCAGGACAGTGATTAGAAATTTGCCCGGGACGATGACCACGACGAGCAAGAGCACCTCCCCCGCATGGGCGAGCAAATACAAGGGATTGACCAGCATTCCCACCGATACGAAGAACAGGACAGCAAACGTTTCCCGGAATGGGACCATCTCAGCCCCTACCTGGTGGCTGAGTGCCGATTCGCTTACCACTACTCCTGCCAGGAAGGCGCCAAGTGCCAGGGAAACACCAAAGACAGATGAGGCGCCAATCGCTGTCCCTATCGTGATTACGACAATCGCGATAATGAAGAGTTCTCGAGAACGCATGTATGCCAGACGCCGTAGGAACCAGGGAATGATGCGCGTTCCGGCAACCAACATCAGAGCGGCAAATATCCCGGCTTTCAGCAGGGCCAGTCCAGCCGTTTGCCAGAGCGGCTCCTGCGTTTTCGTAGAGAGTGTAGGGAGCAGCACAAGAATGAGGACGGCTACCAGGTCTTCCAGCACCAGCCAGCCGACAGCGACTCGACCGTGTGAGGTATTGAGCAGCCCTTGATCCATCAAATTGCGGATCATGACCACGGTGCTGGCAATGGTGAGAGCCAGACCTAGCAGGATGCCAGTAGCTAGCGACCATCCCCACAGGTGAGCCAGCAGCAGGCCGAGTCCGGTGATCACGACTATCTGGATGAGCGCTCCAGGAATGACCGTAGCATGGACTGCCCACAGGTCGCGTAGCGAGAAATGCAGGCCGACATCAAACAGGAGAAAAATCACGCCGAGTTCGGCGAGCTGCTGGATCGTGGAGAGATCACCGCTGAAGCCAGGCGTGAAGGGGCCGATAGCGACACCGGCCAGCATATATCCCACCATAGATGGCAGCTTCAGGCGGCGAGCAAGAAGCCCACCCGTAAAGGCAGCCAGGAGAGCTACAGTAAAATTGATCAGGATCGGAAGTTCATGCTGCATCTGCTCCCCCCTTTCTTAGCATAATGAGTCCTCGGACATCTAAAATCAGTACAACCCTTCAATGCAAGCTTATCATCTCGATATAAGTCAATCCTGTGGAAAGTCTGAGACAGGGCTGAGAGCGTTTATGCTTGAGAGCTTCTCAGACTCCATTCAGCCTGGTCACAGGGGTAATTCATACCAATAGCTTATGCTCACTAATAACAGGGAGAAGGAAGAGACAGCTATCTCTTCGCCCTCCTGGAATGAGGAAACGAAACAGACTCATTGTGAACACGAACGATTGGGAGAAACAGATGCTATCTATGCAACGTCAAGGACGTTTTCAAAAACGTTTTCGGACATATGTTCGGCGCCTCGTCGACTGGCACACCAACGCCGTGGCTCAACTTCCGCGCTGGCGTCATCCGCTGGTCGGCTATCTGGTTGGCCTCCTGTTGGTAGCTCTCGGTCTCGGTGTGGGAGTGGTGGAGACACAACTCTTGCTACCCTTCTCATTTCCCGGCGTTCCGCTCCTGTTTGCTGTCGTGCTGGTGGCCCTGGTGTGGGGCGTTGGTCCAGCCATCTTTGCCATGCTCTTGAGCCTGCTGGTTCTCGATTACTGGTATATCCCACCTTTTGGAACACTCGGCGCCTACGGGTGGAGTGGCATGCTTCAACTGCTGACGTTTGCCGGTGCAGGCATCATCATCGCTCTCCTCACCAATCAACGTGAGATTGCGCGTGTACGAGCACTGGTGGCTGAACGCGAAGCGGTTCTGCGCGCCAATCAGCTCGAAGCAATGTTTGAGTCTATGAGCGATGGGGTGGTTGTCTATAACAAGCAGGGGCAGGTGCTCCATACTAATGCAGCGGCCCATCACATCTTTGGACTGGGTGCCTTGCCACCGCAAGATGAAGCGCATCTGAGGCAGGAACTGCTGCTCCAGGCGGCACAACGGAATGAGCAGGGGCAGTTACTCCCAGAGAAGCGACGCCCGCTGGCTCGTGTGCTCACCGGTGAGTTCCTCACGGGCACGCGAGCCAGCGACGTGTTGGTGCAGACACCTGATGCGCGTCAGGTAGTCCTCAACATGAGTGGAGCTCCCATACGTAGCCAAGCAGGCGCTATCGAGCGGGCTGTGCTCATCTATCGAGATGTGACCGAGCGCCGCCGGCTCGAGCAGCGAACATCCGAAGCACTCCGTGCATTGCTCGCGATGGCAGAAGTGCTGATCCAGTTTCCAGAGCGCCTCCGGTGGGATGAAGCAACGACTTCTCCCAGCGACGAAGAACGGGTGGGGCAGCGTATAGTCGAACTGACCCGAAGCGTGGTCGAAAGCGTGCATGTGGTCATGCTCGCAGTAGAACCAGAAGAGGAGCTCGTGCGTCCTATCGCCTCCGTCGGGTTTACGCCTCAAGAGGAGCAGCAGTGGCATGAACGGTTGATGGCTGCTCCTTTACTGGCAGATCATCTGGAAAGCGGACTCCTCTCACATCTCAAAGACGACGAGGTTCTCATCCTTGAGGGGATGACCTTGCCGTTTCACACCGCTGTCCTTCCCTATTATGTACGGATGGTTCTGGTGGCCCCCATCTGTGTCGAAAAACGCCTGATTGGCGTGGTGTGTGTAGATGACGGCAGTCGAGAGCATACCTATACCACGCATGAGATCACCCTGACACACACCATTGCGGGGCTGGCAGCACTGATCTATGCACGGGCGCAACTCCTGCGGGAACGTGCTGAGTCGCAAGCGAACGCGCTTGCTCTGCGTGAAGCGAACCGCCGCATGGAAGAGTTCCTCAGCATCATCTGTCATGAGCTGAAAACCCCCTTGACCATCATGCGAGGGAGTCTACAGTTAGCGGAACGCAAGGTTAAACGCCTCATTTCCGCAGAGGCGCTCCTCCCCGACGAGATGAGAAGATTTGCTCCTGTCCATGCACTGCTGGAGCGGGCCAGGAGCCAGATCAGTATCCAGGACCGCCTGGTCAACGACCTCCTGGATACCTCGCGTATCCAGGCGCAGACGCTGCGATTGCTGAAGAAGCCATGTAATCTGGTGAGCATTGTCCAGGAGGCGGTCGAAGACCAGCGTCAAATAGCAACTGCGCGAGCCATTCACCTGGAAACCCCTGCGGGCATAGACATGCCCGTCTTTGCCGATGCCGACCGTCTCGTGCAAGTGGTCACAAACTACCTGACGAATGCGCTCAACTACTCGTCGACAGGTCGGCCCGTCGAGGTCCGTCTGCACACGGATGGGCATATTGCTCGGGTCTCGGTACGCGATGAGGGACCGGGACTACCTGCAGCGGAACACGAGCGGATCTGGGAGCGCTTCTATCGCATGCCAGGTACGGAAGTGCGAGGCGGGTCTGGAGGCGGGCTTGGTCTGGGTCTCCACGTGTGTCGGACCATCATCGAGTTGCATGGTGGGCGTGTAGGAGTAGACAGTCGCCTCGGTGCGGGCTCAACCTTCTGGTTTACGTTGCCGCTCGCCTGCTAAGGATGCTCAAACGTTTCCCGCAGCAAAAGGTCACTTGTTTTTACTCATGGGGAGTCATTACGTGTTTTGTTACTGTCCCAACACATAGGTCAGCACGCTGTTGAGGACAAAGACCAGCGCGAACGCCACGCCCAATACGCGCTGGCCAGCGGCGAAAAGGGCCACAGCGGCTGAGCCGAAGAAGACTACTTCCAAGATCAAGCGCCAGGGACCGTCCAGGTGCCACACAGCCTTCGGCGCTCCGAACAGACCCCACACCAGCACAGCCACTGCTGGAGCACCGATGCCGAGAGCGATTCTGGCGATCGTTCCCGGCCCGGTCTGGAAACCCCAGTACCCCAGTGCAGCCAGGACCCCCAGTTCCAGGAAAAAGCTCAACGCCAGGTTCGCGTTTTTGATCATCATGAGAACCATATCTAAAACTCCTTTCTACAGTATCTGCTTTCCTGCACAACAATTCATATTCATGCAAGCGACGTCGTCTCATTCTCCGTTGCAATACGCTCCTTCTCGCCTGTCACAGTCGGCTGGCTCAGACCAGAGATAAACAGGTTGATAAGCCAGTGGAAACTTGCGTCCAGGTCGACTGGCATAGCGAAGCCGCCCGCCACTTCCAGTGAGATAAAGCCATGAACAATGCTGCGCAGGCCGCGAATGGCGTGAATAGCGACTTCCTCGCTGAGTCTGTACGGCGCAAGCACGGCCCGGACAACATCCACAAGCTGTTGCGCGAGAGCCTGCACCTCTTGATCTCCGGGATCGGGTGCTTGCACCGTGAGGGCATAGCGCCCGGGTGCTTCCCGGGCATAAGCCCGGTAGGCATTGGCGAGCGCGAAAATGGCCTCTGCACGTGATTTACCGACGGTCGAGCGCAGGATGAGGTCAAGCAAATCGTGCAAGCAGTACAGCGTCAGGTCGTGCTTGAGTCCAGGCAGTCCCGCGACGTGATTGTACAGGGAGGGCGTGCGTACGCCTAAACGCTCGGCAAGGCGGCCCAGAGAGAGCTGTTCGATGCCCTCCTCGTCTATCAGCTTTACGGCTGCCTCCACGACGCTCGCCTGATCCAGTCCCGCCCTATGCGACATGCGACTGCTTCCTTTCCTCTTTCGCCAGGGACTGTTCCATGACGCGGATGGCGCGCTCTATGGCCTCCTGGGGATGGCTGAGCATACGACCATGTCCTACGTCCAGCGCAGAGGGCTGGAGCGCCAGCAATTTGCGCGCACTCTCCAGGGCTAAGCCCTTATGCCAGGTAGCCAGCGCCGGCAGGGGGAAGAGGGGTTTGAAGGTGCCTGCAACGGCAACGCCGCCTAGAGTCTGGAAGGCATCGCCAGCGAACACTGCGCGGTCCCTGGTATCAAGAAAAGCAATATGGCCTGGTGTGTGTCCTGGCGTGGCAATCACTTCGAGTGAGCCGATGCGATCTCCTTCGTGTAGCAGGAGCGCCGGCTTCGTTTTGCAGACAGTATAGCCGCCGCGCAGGGGCACCTGCGGCTCGGAGGGGTCCAGGCTCTTGTCGCCGGACAGAAAACGCGCGTCTCGCTCGCTGATAGCTACCTGGGCATTGGGCAGCGCATCATGCAGCGCGTCCAGTGAGCCAACATGATCGATGTGGGCGTGGGTCAGCACGATGCGTACAATCGGGAGACCCAGTTTGTGTGCCTCCTGCATAATCGGCTGCGCCTGGCTGCCAGGCCAGCCTGTGTCGATCAACGTAAAGCCATCGTCCTCGCGTACCAGGTAGCAGTTGATGGCGCCCAGGTGGGTCAGTTGAAAAAGATGGTTGCTGGAAGCTGTAACTTTCATGGTTTGATATATCCTCTCTACTAATTGATCTAGTATTCTCACTAATCACATTAGTATACTAAACTAATATCATTAGTTTGTCAAGGGGGAAGGTGACGAATGCAACATTATGCAAAAGTCGATAGAGGTGCGGCAATTTGACATAACATGCTTGGTATTGTCAACATCATGCTCCTTCTGTTTGAAGATGAAGGCAAGAGGAGGTCCCTGATGAATGAAGCCAGCTCATGGCACCTTGCCCTGGTGCAAAAATTTGAGCCATTTTAGGCTTGACAATTTTACTTTCTCTGATTATAAACTAACTAGTTGTTTAATTAACTAACTGGTTAGATTAGCAGAAAAGGAGCAAAGAAAAAATGTCTGAACCTGGAAGTAGACGAGGGCGGGCACATGACGCGGAAGGTGCTCGTGAGGCGATTCTCAACGCGGCAGAAGAGGTGTTTGCAGAGCACGGTTTTGATGGAGCAAGGATCGACGCTATCGCGGAGGTAGCAGGCTATAACAAGAGCCTGATCTTTCACTACTACGACGATAAGCTTGGACTCTATTCAGCGGTCCTCAAGCGTATTGACCAACAGGCAAGCGTGCTTCAAGCCAGGATACTTGAGCCGCTGCTGGCTGATGAGCGTCTTACTTCTGATGCAAGCAAGTTCAGGACATTTTTGAGAACTGTCATGCAATTGATTTTCGACTTTCTGGTTGAGCATCCGCATATGTTGCGCATGTTAGCGTGGGAAGGGGCGGAGGGCTGGCAGACTATGAGAAAGATCGCATCCCAGTTCAGTTCGGACGACGTACAACTGTTCAGGCGATTACTGGGGAAGGCTCAGGAAGCAGGATTGATCCGACCAGGAACGGACCCGTATATGATGTTAACTATCGCCTATTCTACCTGCCTGTCTTACCTGACCTTCACTCCCATGTTAGAAATAGCCTTCGAAGAAGATCTTTCATCGCCTGACGCGCTGAAACGCGCACGAGAAATGATTGCTGATTTTGTCATCGAGGGGATCATGACCGATCCCCCGGAGGCAAAGCTGTAGAAAGGAGGCTCACCCATGCAAGTCAATGCACAGGTGGCCCAGCAGGGACTATCGTACAAGTGGCTCGTGGCGATAGTCGTGATCCTGGGAGCGTTTATGAGCGTCCTGGATCAAACTGTCGTCAACATCGCCATTCCGCGCCTGCAAAACGCCTTTGGCGCCGACATTCACAGTGTCCAGTGGGTTGTTACTGCCTACCTGCTGACACAGGGCGCGATGACGCCAACGGCATCCTACCTGGCGAATAACGTTGGGATCAAACGTTCCTTCATCCTTTCGCTCATCGCCTTTACGCTCGGCTCGCTGCTCTGTGGTCTTTCATGGAGTTTGCCCATGCTGATCTTGTTCCGCGTGGTGCAAGGTCTAGGTGGGGCCGTCTTGCTCCCACTCTCTTTCACCATGCTCTTCCGGGAATTCGCGCCAGGGGAGCGTGGTCTGGCCCTGGGGACCCTGGGCATCCCGACGCTGCTGGCTCCCGCGCTGGGTCCCATTCTCGGCGGCTACATTGTCACCTTTGCCAGCTGGCAGTTGATCTTTTTCATCAACATTCCCATTGGTATTGTCGCCGTGATCCTTGCCACCCTGTTCTTACGCGAGGCTCGCGCACCGGAACGCAGTCGTTTCGACCTGCCGGGCTTCATCACTGCAGCCTACGGTCTGGCTGCGCTGCTCTACGCGTTCTCGGAAACGACGACTGCTGGCTGGGGATCGGTGAAGGTGCTCGGCTTCCTGTTCAGCGGGGCGCTCTCGTTGATCGCCTTTATAGCCATCGAGATCACCACGGTCAATCGAGGTGGGAAGCCGCTGCTTGACCTGCGTCTCTTCACCAACCGCTCCTTCGCCGCCGGCAATATTGCCCTGGTCTTCGTGATCTTCGGCCTTTTCGGCTCGTTCTTTCTGATCCCCATCTACCTCCAGGTCCTGCGAGGTCAGAGCGCTTTCCAGGCCGGCCTGATCCTGCTGCCACAGGCGCTGGCCGCCATGGTGAGCGTGGTCGTCGGTGGGCGCCTGGTGGACCGCATCGGCGTAAAGGCGGTGGTGATTCCCGGCCTGCTGCTGCTGGGGTTTGCCACCTGGCAGCTGACATTCATCACCTTGAACTCGCCATTCTGGTGGCTGCAACTGCTCCTTGTGCTGCTCGGCCTCTCCCTTGGCCTGACGGGACAGCCGCTGGTTGTTGCGGCGCTGGCCGACGTTAGTGAGGCACAACAGGTCGCCGATGCCTCGACGATCACGACAGTGACCCGCTCGGTCGCCGCATCGATGGGCGTGGCTCTGCTGGCAACCTACGTGCAGACGCAGACCAAAGTGCACTTTACCCACCTGGACGAACAGGTGACGGCCAGTTCGCCGCTTGGGCAGCTGCTCCCGCGCCTGCAAGGATTGTTCCTGCTGCATGGCGCGGATGCCCAGTCGGCCAGATCAGCCGCCTTGCAATTGATCGCGCGCTTCCTCCAACGGCAAGGCTACCTGCTGGCCCTACAAGACGCCTTTTTCGTGGTGATCGCATTGATCGCCCTGGCGGTTGTCGCCACCCTCTTTGTCAAAGAGAAACGCCGTTCTGTGCCTTCCCAGGAGTCACCGGAGAGTGACGCTGGGGAGAGCGCGCCAAAGGAACCCGCGCTTGTTGGATAAGTGGCACATTCCGCTCAACAGCAGTCTTCCACAACCATAGAAAAATGATTGGATATTCCGTCTCACAACGAGTTATCAACAAAGGAGAAACATATCATGCGCCGCTTGATTTTAGTTCCAGTCCTGATTTTTCTCGCCCTTGCCGCGATTGGAGCTGGCATTGGCTACTGGATTTACAACAACTACACCTACTATAGCACCGATGACGCGCAAGTCAGCGGGCAGATCGTCAGCGTGAGCGCGCCCGCCAGCGGTCAACTTACCAACCTGAGCGTGCGGCAGGGCGATACTGTGACCCAGGATCAGACCATCGGTACAATCACCCCAGCTGGGACGGGCGCGAAAAGCCCCGCCACGGTGGATCTCACCAGCCCCATCAACGGAACCATCCTGCAGACCACAGCGGTACAAGGCCAGAACGTTGTCCCCGGCCTGACCGTCGTCCAGCTCACCGATCTGAAGTCAGTCAATGTGACCGCTTACGTGGACGAGGGCGCCATTGATAACGTGAAGGTCGGTCAGGATGTCGATGTCCACATCGATGCCTACAGCGGTACCAGTTTCACCGGAAAGGTACAGCGCATCGTCATGGCGACCGCCGGTCAGTTCTCGCTACTCCCAACCCAGGACAATGCGAGCAGCAATTTCACCAAAGTGGGGCAGCGCATCCCTGTAGTGATCTCGCTCGACGCCACCAGTGGCAAGACCATTATGCCTGGTATGAGCGTGAGCGTAACGATCCATATCCACTAGCTCTCCAGGGGCATCGTGCAGCTCATGCATGATGCTCCTGCAGCGAAAGGAGTAATAATATGAACCTGTTGATAATCGGTGGTCTGCTGGCTCTCGGACTGCTGGCCATTGTAGGTGCTGTATTCCTGGCCATGGGCGAGAAGCGGGCTGCGGCCCCATCTCCATCAGCTACCGCTAAAACGACACAGCCGCTGAAACAGCCAACCGGCGCGGCCGCCGCGAAGATGCCGGCGACGAAGGAGACACTGCCCGCTGTGCGCGAGGAAACGCCGCTTGTGCTCAACGGCCAGTATCACGAGCTAGTGAACGAATTGCACGCTCTGCACGGGCGTGCCAGCGAGCTTGAGCAGCGCCTCAGCGCCCTCACCGAGATCGCTGATCACATCGAGCATACTCGGGCTGGGAGCGTCAGCATTGAAGAGGATCAAGAGTCCGCGAGCTGACTTCTCCCCCGCATAAATGCAGGGGGGTTCTGATCGGCTCCCTCGCAGTTGCTTTCGCCTTTGAGATCAACGCTTCACAGTTCGGGGGCTGAATCAGGCAGCCCATCCACGGGCCGAGCACAAGGCTCCCGTGGCACCTGTCCTCTAACCAGACAGGCCAGCCCTGCGGCTGCAAGAGCACACGCCCCGCGTGTAGCTCCTGGGTGTTTGTGCGGAGATCGAAATCTCCCACGAGTGGTACGTCTCGTGGCACCTGGCAATTGGTACGTGAGTGCTTTTACCCGCGAGAACGATTTATCGCGGAACGCCCAAACACTCTAAATACCCTGGGAGCGACGTCGGCCATGACGTCGCTCCCAGTCGTTAGCGACAGGGCCTATCTTCAGGCAGGCACCATGACTATTACCCGCTAAACAAAAGACCTTTTACCATTTGATAGCAAGAGCCGTTCTATTGATAGATAAGGAGAAACCATATTGGTAGATTGTTGCTGAAGGACAATACTCATGAAACGCCGTATTCTTGCTTCCATCTTATTTTTCCTGGCAATCGAGCTTGCGCTGGCGGCTCCCGTGCTTGCTTTTACCCCCTTTGGAACGCGACTGCTGCAAGAAATCGTACCGCCTCCTACCCCATCTCCCACCCCTATTCTCACGGTGAGAGGTACGCCACCGTCGACGAGTGCTCAGGCTGCTTATTTACTTGACACCGACACCGGTCATGTTCTGGTCGATGTTCGGGGTGAGCAACGATTGCCTATGGCCAGTACCACCAAAATCATGACCGCTCTCATCGCCATTCAAACCGCTGATCTCAGTCAACTCGTGACGATCCGGCAAGATGCCATCAAGGAGGTCCAGGCACACAACGGCAGCACTGCAAACCTGGTTGTTGGTGACCAGATCAGCTTGAAGGACCTGCTCTATGGGCTCATGCTGCCTTCGGGTGACGATGCCGCTGTTGCCATTGCAGATGCCGTTGGGGGAACGACGAGCAAGTTTGTCCAGACGATGAACCTGTTTGCACGTCGACTCCATCTCACCCAAACCCACTACATCAATCCTGATGGCCTCACATACCTGACGCCTCAAGGTCGACCGGACCCCAACCAGTACATGAGCGCCGCAGACTTAGTGCATCTTGCGCGCTCTGCCATGGCCAATCCGTTCTTTGCGCAAATCGTTGAACTGCAACACTATGTCCTTCCCGCCAGTGCAGTTCATCACGCTTATGCCTGGGATTCCATCAATACCTTGCTCAGTACCTATCCAGGAGCAACTGGCATCAAGACCGGGTATACCGTGGAGGCAGGCTATTGCCTGGTGTTCGCAGCAACCAATGGGGGACATCACCTCCTTGGAGCGTTGTTGCATGAGCCGGATGCAAACCAGCGCTTTGTTGATGCACGCGCATTGCTTGATTGGGGGTTTGCTCTTCCACTCATACCGCCAGCCTCGTAGTCTGCGGCCTGATGATTGCCTCTCTATCTAGGAACCAGATGCTAAAATAGATAAGATGCCACTTGCGAATCGTAGAAAAAAACATTGGCAACAACGTCAAAACCGAAGGAGATCATGATGACACAGAATACTCCTGCCAGTCAGGTAATATATCCAGCAAATGTACCCAGCTTGAAAAAGGCCTGGACCTATACGACCGGAGATGCCATAGAGTCCTCACCAGCGGTTGCTGGCCGGATCGTCTATATTGGCTCGAAGGACCATACCCTGTATGCTCTTGACGCCAGGACTGGCACGGAGATCTGGAGCTACACGACGGGGGGCGCTATTTACTCGACACCAACAGTCGTTGATGATGTCGTCTATATCAGCTCGCGGGATGCAAGCCTGTATGCTTTTGAAGCCAGGACTGGCGCTCTGTTGTGGAGCTACACCACCGGCAATGGCATCGAGTCCTCCCCGGCTGTCGCGGATGGAGTGGTGTATGTCGGCTCGACTGACTACGCGCTTTACGCCCTTGACGCCGACACTGGCGATATACTCTGGAACTATTCGACGGCGGCAGGTATCCAATCCTCACCAACTGTTGTCGCTGGAATCGTCTACATCGGCTCATGGGACCACACGTTATACGCTCTCGATGCCACCACAGGCGCAAAGATCTGGAGCTACACCACCGGGGATCGTATCAGCTCCTCTCCTGCCGTTGCCAATGGAGTGGTCTACATTGGTTCGCAGGACCAGCTGCTCTATGCCCTCGATGCCGGCACGGGCGAAAAGCTGTGGAGCTACCAGACCGGGAAGATCATCCGGTCCTCGCCTGCAGTCGCCAATGACATCGTCTATATTGGGTCGCATCGTGGTACTCTCTATGCCCTGGATGCCCGTACAGGGAGCGAACGATGGAGCTACAGGACCAGAGGCGCGATCGAATCCTCACCGGTTGTCGCTGATGAAGTCGTCTATATTGGTTCGCAGGATCACAACTTGTATGCCTTTGCAGCCATCACGGGTGAAAAGCTCTGGAACTATACTACAGGGGGACCTGTTGATTCCTCGCCTGCCGTTGCCAACGAGGTCGTCTATGTCGGTTCGCAAGATGGCAATGTGTACGCATTTGCCAGTGACAGGCTGTGGAGTTATACCACCGGCGGAAGCATCCAATCCTCGCCAGCAGTGGCCGACGGAGTCGTCTATGTCGGCTCGCATGATCATCGCGTGTATGCCCTTGATGTTGCTACTGGTGAGGAAGTGTGGAACTACGTCACTGGGAACGCAGTCTACTCCTCGCCAACCGTCGTCGACGAGGTAGTCTACATCGGCTCAATGGACCACATGCTCTACGCCCTCGCGGCCAGCACAGGAGCCAGGCTGTGGAGCTCTACTACTGGAGGAGGCATCCTGTCTTCACCAATAGTGGCCAACGGGACGGTCTTCATTGGCTCACAAGATCACATGCTTTATGCTTTTGACGTGAACACAGGAGAGCAGTTCTGGAACTATACTACAGGGGGACCCGTTGATTCCTCGCCGGCCGCGGCAGACGGAGTCGTCTACGTTGGCTCACAGGATCACACGCTCTATGCCCTGGATGTTTTTACCGGGGCTCTTCGGTGGAGCTACAAGACGGCAGGAGGCATCCAATCCTCACCGGCGGTGGTAGATGGATTGGTCTATGTCGGTTCGCGTGATCACACACTCTATGCCCTGGATGCTCGCACAGGTGAGGTGCGATGGAGCTCCAGGACTGGAGATAGCATTGACTCATCGCCAACCGTTGACAACGGCGTCGTCTATGTCGGCTCGCATGACCATCGGCTGTATGCTGTGGACGCGAGAACAGGTGACGAGTACTGGAACTACGCTACCCGTGGACGTGTTGATTCATCGCCAGCCGTGGCCGATGGGGTCGTCTACGTCGGCTCGCATGATCACACACTCTATGCCCTGAGCGCTCAAGCAGGCGAGAAACTCTGGAGCTATACTACTGGAGGCAGCATCATTTCCTCACCTACAGTGGCCGATGGGGCCGTCTTTGTTGGCTCCAATGATCATAATCTGTATGCCTTTAACCTGACATCTCTCACGCCAGAAGCAAAACGGTAGGTGGATAGAACCAGGTTACACCTTTAGACGAGTTCAGGAGCATCGGTGAGCCTGGTCACATCAATGGACAGCCAGGAAGCGCCATGCTTGAGCTTCAGTTCGTGGATACGTGGACTCCCTCGTATCCAGGTAGACCTCGGGCCTGGCGTACCGGGCTGTCCACTCGTATCCAACAACCAGCTCATTCCTGGCCTCGCCTTTGCCGGCTAGCTCACTAGTTTGAATCTAGACACTTTTGCAGCTCAAGATCCACGTCACTAAGCGTCTTTTGGAGACTCTTGATAATGCTGGCCATCTCAAGAGGATTTGCTACGCCCTCGCGCTCCTCTTCTTGTTCGCTTTCTTTCAATACTCTCAGTTCGGCGGCAAGACGGTCGTATAGCTCGCGTAATTGTTTGCATTTATCGTTACTGTTGTTCACGATTTACATCTCCCCTCTAAAGTTGTGAAAATAGCATTTTTACCACTAAGATCGCCTGAAGGCCCCTGGCTTCAGCCACGGGAATGAAAGGCGTTCCTTATCCTCGTGTATTCACTCATCTAGATCTTCTATGTCAATACCTGCACGTTGCTTGCTCAGTCGTGCACCTTCGATGTTCGCTCGACTGAGATCTATATCTCCGAGGTCTGCATCAATGAAGTTCGCCCCACTAAAGTTTGTCCCGGTCACCTCTGCGCCAGTGAGGATAGCACCTCTGAGGTCTGCATCGATCAAGATCGCCTCGCTCAAGATCGCCTCGCTCAAATTGGCATCGATCAGAATCGCTGCTATAAGGTTCGCCCCCTGGAGGTCTGCACTGATCAAATTTGCCCGGCTCAGGTTCGCCTCACTGAAATCAGCCTGGTTCAGCAACGACTCTCCAAGATCTGCGCCGCTGAAATCTGCGCAGTTCAAGCGTGCTCCGGCCAGGTTCACCCGTCGCAGTCGTACACTTCTGAAGTCCGCGCCAGTGAAATCAGGCTGGATCGAGTGATGCTCTTGCCTCCACTGGTTCCATTCATCTATTCCCTTCTGAAGGATATCAAGATGGTACTGTTCGACCATCGTCTTTCTCTCCTTTCCTGATCCTCTAACCTGCCACAGCGTGCTTGCCTTATGTATTGATACGTATAGCGTTCCTTACAGTATATACCATGCTCCGAAAGTAAGGATTGCGCAGCCATAGGCATGATAAGAGCATAACACAAAAGCTGCAACAAGGTTGTGTGCAAAATACGCCTTTCGGGTCGTGACATCTACCGCACGCGAGAAAGAATAAGGCGTGCGCGGTACACTGTCGTGCACCGCGCACGCCTTATTTGGCTTCAATACTTGCCCGGAAGTGCTTTTCCGGTTGCCACCAGCTAAACCGCTTCCTCCAGGAGGGTTCGCCCTGTAAACTGGCTGTTATACAGGTCGGCATAGAAGCCACCTTTGGCAAGCAGCTCCTCGTGGGTCCCCTTCTCTATGATGCTACCGTGGTTCATGACCAGGATCAAATCCGCGTCGCGAATCGTGGAGAGCCTGTGTGCAATCACAAAGCTGGTTCTGCCATGCATCAGCTCGCCCATTGCCTTCTGGATCTGTATCTCGGTTCTAGTATCGACGCTGCTGGTTGCTTCATCCAGGATAAGGATCTCTGGATCGGCCAGGAACGCGCGGGCAATCGTCAACAACTGCTTTTGCCCCTGCGAGATGTTGGTTGCTTCTTCGTTCAGAACAGTGTTATAACCTTCTGGTAGCGTCCTGATAAAGTGGTCGGCGTTTGCCGCTTTAGCTGCCCGCATGATCTCTTCTTCCGTGGCGCCCTCACGTCCGTAGGCGATATTATCGCGGATGGTTCCGTTGAAGAGCCATGTGTCCTGGAGCACCATGCCGAATGTGCGGCGCAACTCCCCACGCTTGAACTGCGTAATGTCCACGCCATCAACCGTGATTTTGCCGCCGTTGACTTCATAGAAACGCATCAGCAAGTTCACGAGGGTCGTTTTGCCAGCGCCGGTGGGGCCGACAACCGCAATCATCTGGCCCGGTTGGACATCGATATTCATATCCTCCATCAGCATGGAATCTTCTTTGTAGCCGAACTTGACGTGCTGGAACTGAACCGCTCCTTGAGGAGTCCCAATAACTTGCGCATCAACAGCCTCGGGAATTTCCTCCGGCTCATCGAGCAGTTCAAAGATACGCTCGGCCGAGGCCATCGTTGATTGAATCACATTGGCGATATTGGCCAGCGAGGTGATCGGCTGGGTAAATTGCTGGGCATATTGAATAAATGCCTGCACATCTCCAATGGCTATGCTCCCGTTTGTTACCATGATGCCGCCGACCACAGCCACGATGACATAGCCGAGGTTACCAACAAAGCGCATGAGCGGCATAATCATGCCTGAAACAAACTGTGCCCGCCAGCCCGCGTTATAAAGGTTCTCGTTCAAATCCCTAAATTCGGCCATAGATTTCCCCTCGTGTCCGAAGGCTTTGACGATCTTGTGGCCAGTGTACATTTCCTCGACATGGCCGTTGAGGATTCCAAGCGCCCTCTGCTGTCTTCTGAAGTAGTTTTGTGACCGCTTCGCAAGCCCCATGGTGACGAGCAGGCTGAGTGGCAGGGTGAGCACCACGACCAGGCTCAGCAGCGGGCTGATGGTCAGCATCAACACAATTACGCCAACCAGCGTGACCACGGAAGTGATCAGCTGCGTGAGGCTCTGTTGCAGGGTAGTACTGATGTTATCCATGTCGTTGACGGCGCGGCTGAGGATTTCTCCACGTGGGCGCGCGTCAAAAAACTTCAGCGGCAGGCGCGAAAGTTTCTCTTCCACTTCTCTGCGCAGCCGGTACACCATTCTCTGCGCCACTCCCGCCATCACGTATTGTTGGACATACATGAAGATGGCACTGATAATATACAGCCCGAGCAAAATCAGCAAGACCGTCGCAATATACTTGAAATCAATCCCCGGCGCTGGCTGGTGCCGCTGAAACGCCTGGTATTTCGCGATCAGCCCCTCGAAGAGCCTGGTGGTCGCTAACCCCAGGATCTTCGGACCAACAATGTTGAACGTTGTGCCGAGGATGGCCGCACCAAGCACGACCAGCAAGCGATATTTCTGCGGCACGAAGTAAACGAGGAACCGCTTGAGCGTCCCCTTAAAGTCCTTGGGTTTCTCGACCGGCCTGCCCATAGCGCCCCATCCGCCTCTGCCCATCGGCCCGCCAGCCATACCACCGGGTTGCTGTGCTCTGCGCTCTACACTCATGCGATTTCCTCCGCGATTTCCTCCATTGAAAGCTGTGAGGTGACAATTTCACGATAGACCTCACTCGTCCTCATCAATGTTCGATGGTTACCTATGCCAGCGACATGTCCCTCATCTAAAACGATGATCTGATCTGCATCCATGACCGTACTGACCCGCTGGGCCACAATGAGCACGGTAGCATCAAGGGTTTCTTTTTTCAGTGCCGCGCGCAGCCTGGCGTCGGTTTTAAAGTCCAGCGCTGAGAAACTGTCGTCGAACACATAGATTTCAGGCTTTCTCACCAGGGCTCGCGCAATCGAAAGACGCTGCTTCTGGCCGCCCGAGACGTTCATGCCACCCTGAGCAATCACGGAAGCAAAGCCATCTTGCATGTCCGAGATGAATTCGGTGGCCTGCGCAACGTCAGCGGCATGCTGCACCTCTTCCTCCGAAGCATCTTCTTTGCCATAGCGGATATTCTCGCTTATCGTCCCTGAAAAGAGCACGGCCTTTTGCGGCACAAAACCGATTTTCGCGCGTAAATGCTCCTGCGACATCTCGCGGACATCGACACCATCAATCAGGATATGGCCGCTGTCGATATCATAAAAGCGTGGAATCAGGCTGACCAGCGTCGATTTGCCCGCGCCTGTGCCACCGATAATCGCCGTGACCTCGCCTGGGCTCGCGCTGAATGAGATGTTGGAGAGGGCTGGCTCTTCCGCGCCGGGATAGCTGAACGTGACGTCCTGGAACTCTACGAATCCTCGCTGCGTGTCAGCATCATTCACCGTTGGGGCATCATTGATTTCAGGCGCTATCGCCAGCACTTCGTTAATTCTGTCTGCAGAGGCTGCAGCGCGTGGGAGCATGATAAACATCATCGAGACCATCAGCAGCCCGAACAGAATTTGCATGGCATATTGCAGGAATGCGAAGATTGCACCAACCTGCATCTCTCCATTATTGACGCGGATACTGCCGAACCAGAGAATAGCGATGCCGGAAACGTTCAGCACCAGCATCATAATCGGCATCAATGCGGCAACGATTCTGTTGACTCTGATAGCCACGTCGGTCAGATCGAGGTTGGCCTCGTCAAAACGCTCCTCCTCATGCTTTACGCGGTCAAACGCGCGGATGACGCGCACCCCGGACAGCCCCTCATCCAGGATGAGATTGAGTTTATCAAGTTTCTGCTGCATGACGCGGAAGAGCGGAATGGCCCTGCTCATAATCAGAGCAATGGCACCGACCAGGATTGGCATGACCACCACCAGAATCCAGGCGAGTGTAGCATCCTGGGCAACCGCCAGAATAATCCCACCGATGATCATCATTGGCGCGGTGACCATCATGAGCAGGATAATAACCCAAACCTGCTGAACCTGCGTTGTATCGTTGGTCGTGCGGGTAATCAGCGAGGCTGTACTCATCATATCAAATTCGTGCAGCGAAAATTGTTCTACGCGATTGAAAATCTTGCCGCGGATAATTTTGCCAAGACCGGTAGCGACTCTGGCGCCAAAGAAAGCGCCGACGATCGCGCAGATGGTGCCTCCGATCGCCACCAGCAACATCAGGCCGCCGGTTCTCCAGATATATCCGATATCTCCCTTCACAACCCCGTTATCCACAATATCTGCAATCAGGGTAGGCAGATACAGGTTAGCAAAGGACTGCGCAAAGGCGAGCACCAGTACAAGAACGAGCGTCATACGATACGGTTTCATGAATCGCATCAACTTGATCATGCTTCCTCGTCTCCATTCCATAGTGAGTGATACATGCTGGCTTCTCTCTCCTCGAAGTAGCGAAGCACTTTGGACAAAAGGTCGACAAGCTGATTGCTCTGTTCCTCTCCCAGGTATTCGAGCAGTCCATGCATGGAGGCGAAAAAAGCATCTGCAGCCTGCTGAGCGACCATTTCACCTTTCCTCGTTAGCTTAACTACTACCGCGCGCCGGTCTATCGGGTCGATATGCCGCTCGATTAATCCATTCGCTTCCAGACCTTTCAGCAATTGAGTGATGGTCGGAGAGGTCACGTCAAGCTGCTTGCTGATCTCCGACACTTTTATTTCGGGGTTAGGAAGATTCATGCTTCTCCTGACACAGAACAGCACTCTGATTTCGCTCGGTTTACAACCCGCAATTGATTTTTGATGCCAGCCAAGCTTGTGGAACTGCATCATGGTTCTGAAAAGTTTCTGTTCAGGAGTGGTGGCAGTCTGCTCCAATTGATTACCTCTATCTTTGATTATGTTCGCAAAATAGGTAGGTCACTAATTTATTTGGTAACCTAATTATATTGTGAAGAGTTTGAGTTGTCAATACATTTCATCACCCAATTTTTGCAAGAGTCTCCATTACACTGGGCAGGGGACGTGATACAATAATGCTTACATATGAACATGACTAGACCATCACAACCTCTCTGTAGAGGATGTGGACAATCGATTAATGGATATTATCTTTCAGCTCTGGGGGCAGCATGGCATCCAGAGCATTTTGTGTGCGCCACCTGCCATCAACCTATAAACAACACCCAGTTTAGCGTACGCGAAGGCAAGCCCTATCATACCCAATGTTACCGCGATCGCTTCGATCTACGTTGCGTCTATTGTCACAAGCCGATCACCGCTCAATATTACACCCACAATGGAGCATCATACCATCTTGAATGTTATCAGGAGCATATAGGTCCCCGTTGTCAGTATTGTCACAAGCCGATTCTAGGCCAGTACTACACACACGAGGGGGCCTTCTATCATTCGGAGTGTTACCGCGATCATGTAGTTCCTCGTTGTGCCTATTGTGGCAAGCCGCTCATGAGTGAATACCTGGTAGATCACTGGGGGACGAAGTATTGTAAGGAACACCAGGGCCAGTATCCAACGTGTGCCTTCTGTGGGCGTCTCGTCCCTCTACAGCAACAAGATCCGCAGTCGAGCGAACATGTGCGCTGTCCCATCTGTCGAGCGAGTGCCGTTGAGTCGCTTCCCCAGGCTCGCGCCTTGTTCCAGGGCTTGATGAAGCAGCTCAATGCTCAGGGCTTACAGTTCAATAACATACCGCTTCAGATTGAGCTTGTTGACCGGGCCAGGCTGGCTCAACTCTTGAATAGTCGGAGTGGAGTGGATGCACTCGGCGTCACCACACATTCAACGCATATGCTGAATGGGCAGGTTGTTCGTACAGAAGTGAACGGTATTGCAGTACTGCGCGGTCTCCCTTCAACCCTATTCCGGGGTGTTTGCGTTCATGAGCTGGGTCACGCCTGGCTTACTCTACAAGGTATACGGGGTCTACCTTCCTGGGCAGAGGAAGGCTTTTGTGAACTGCTCTCTTACCGCTTTTATGGTGAACTGAATACAGACGAGAGCCGTCACCATGCTGAGGGTATTGAGAAAAACCCTGATCCCGTATATGGCGAAGGTTTCCGGCGTGTGCGTGTTATGGCGGACCGCCTGGGGTTTCAGCGATTTGTGGAGACGTTGAGAACGACGAAGCGGATACCCTCGGCCTAAATCAGGGACTTGCCAAAATCATACTGGAAACTCCTCAGGCATATTGCGGAAGAGCTCGCTAATTGAACGACCTTGATGCAAGCGTAATATCGCCTCTGCAAGCAGATTAGCAACAGTAAGCACCGTCGTCTTCTGCTGAAGAGATGGCGTATGGAAAGGAATCGTGTCGGTCAGGACGATCTGTGTAATCTCAGGCATGGCTAATCGCTCTTCGGCGGCAGGGCTGAATACCCCATGCGTCAAGACGACCGTCATGTTCGGCACCGCTCCTGCATCCAGCAAAGTTTTGGCGCAGGTAATGATGGTATTACCCGTCGCAATGATATCATCCACAATGATTGGGTGCTTTCCCTCAACTGAGCCGACAACCACGCCCACCTCGACTCCCTCCCCACGCTCACCACTGCGGCGTTTATGCATCACGACGAGCGGCACATTAAGCAGGTTTGCGTACATTTCCGCGACTTTGACCCGTCCAGTATCTGGTGTCACGAGCACCGCATTGTTTACATCGATATGTGTGCGCAGGTGATTGGCGAGCAATGGAATGGCCGTCAGGTGGATCATCTCGATGTCAAAGAAACCTTGAATGGCAGGTGAATGCAGGTCGATTGCTACCACACGATTCGCTCCTGCTATGGTAAGCAGGTTGGCCACCAATTTCGCGGTGATCGGCTCGCGGCCCTTCGACTTCTTCTCCTGCCGGGAATAGCCATAGTAGGGCATAATGACAGTGATGCGATTGGCCGAGGCGCGACGAAACGCATCAATCATCACCAACAGTTCCATAAGATGTTCGTTCACCGGGGGGCAGGTCGATTGCACGATATAGATATCTCGACCTCGCACGCTTTCCTGGATTTGGACGTGGCATTCTCCATCGGCAAAATGATCCACTTCGCGTCTTCCCAATGGGCGCCCGAGCCGCTCTGCAACGAGTCGTGCCATTTCGGGCGTGGCCGTGCCACAGTAGATATCAATGTCAGGAATTGCTTCGTTTTCACGCATGTGTTGTACTGCTGCTGTTTCCGTCATAATATGCCATCCTATCGTCGTATTCAGTTCCATTTCTTTCTAGCAAATAGTATAAAACGGGAGAGCAAGAGATGTCATGACCTGAAAGCTGACTTGCGTCTAGAACGGGGGAGTGAGGGGAGCTTATTACCTGATAAACAATAGACACTGAGACATCTTTCCCGTCATATCCTGCTGCTGCCTACCCAATCAAGTCTTCCAAAGAGATGATACAATGGCAGAGCAGTTAATAAACATGCATCCTTTTTGGGAAAATCAAGGAGACCCACGTACCCAACGTGGTAATGGGAAGGAGAGTAAAAAATGGCTAACTTCGTGAAATCGCCATGTGACGAGGGCGTGATTCGCTCTGCCCCTCAGGCTGCACCATGCTCCCCACATGTTGGGACGTGGGTCCTTGTCGCAACCATCCTTGGATCAAGCATGGCCTTCATTGATGGCTCCGTCGTCAATGTCGCGCTGCCTGTCATCCAAAGAGACCTCAACGCAACGACCTCCGATTTGCAGTGGATCGTGGAGGCCTATTCGCTCTTTCTCGCCGCGCTCATTCTCGTGGGAGGATCATTAGGTGATCACTTTGGACGACGGCGCATCTTTGCTATTGGCATCGCGATCTTCACCCTTTCCTCTATCTGGTGTGGATTATCGCCAAACGTGCTCCAACTGATTCTCGCGCGAGCCGTTCAGGGGATAGGGGGCGCCTTGCTGGTGCCTGGCAGTCTGGCGATTATCAGCGCTTCGTTTAGCGATGAGCAGCGTGGGCGCGCGATTGGCACCTGGTCTGGTTTTACAGCCATAACCTCAGTGGCGGGTCCGGTGCTCGGGGGTGTGTTAGTACAATTCGCCTCCTGGCGCTGGGTCTTCTTCATCAATGTCCCGCTGGCATTGGTAGTGCTTGGCGTGCTGTTCTGGCGAGTGCCGGAGAGCCGTGACGCAGACGCATCACGAAGACTGGATTGGTGGGGTACGCTGCTTGTGACCGTCGGTTTAGGCGCGCTGGTGTATGGGCTGATTGAGGCGGGATCCATTGGTTTCGGCAATACCCTGGTGCTCAGCGCTCTGGCTGTTGGCATAGCTGCACTGCTCGCATTTCTCCTGGTAGAAGCTCGTACCCCGGCGCCGATGGTCCCGCTGACCTTGTTCCGTTCGCGCACCTTTAGCGGAGCAAATCTCCTCACACTCTTGCTGTACGGAGCCCTGGGTGGCTTAACCTTCTTCTTACCGTTCAATCTCATTCAAGTACAGGGCTATCCTCCTTCGGCTGCTGGCGCTGCATTCGTCCCTTTCATTCTCATCATGTTTCTGCTTTCGCGCTGGGCTGGCGGCCTGGTGAACCGCTATGGCGCGAAGCTCCCGCTGGTAGTCGGACCCATCATTACTGCCGTCGGCTTTGCCCTCTTTGCTCTGCCGGGTATCGAAAATGGTCCAAGCAGTTACTGGTACACCTTTTTCCCAGCAGTGGTCGTTATGGGTTTTGGCATGGTCATCACCGTCGCTCCGCTCACAACAACGGTCATGGGAGCGGTGGAGCGACGCCATGCCGGTATTGCTTCTGGGATCAATAATGCCGTATCCCGTACAGCCGGGCTACTTGCTATTGCTGTCTTCGGCATTGTTGTTTTATCTGTCTTCAATAGCAGCCTTGATAGCTACCTGGCAACACTGCATCTATCGCCCGACGTGCGGCACCTGATAGATGT